>OIEX01000051.1_pt1 | contig 115520 bp, 123 predicted proteins | sample 1581911 | NCBI WGS metagenome assembly OIEX01 (sample SAMN07977761, study PRJEB24534) | human gut metagenome | reverse complement strand
TTAAATTTTCTTACTATGTAGTCTATATCTCTTATTATTTTTTCTATTTTTGAGTTATTACTTTTTAAACTACTATAGTAACTTTGCAAATTATCTGTTTCTACTCTTATTCTACCTGATCTTCCATTTACCTGCAATTTTACTTTTGCTGAATTTATATTGTTTGATGCGCTATTTCTTCTTTCATTTGCTCTCATTAGATTACTTTTCAATAAGCTTGTCTCATTATAGGATATTCCTACTATTCCACTTCTTCCTAAACTTATGGTACTCAAATCTCTTCTCCTTTATCTTAATTGTTATTCTATAATATATAATTATTCTGCACATTTTGCCTTTTTCCTCTATGTTCCAATATTATTTACAATCTTACAGCATTATAAAATTAATATATTTATTTTATAAATCAAATTTACTATCTAAATGGGTGTTTTTCTCTACTCCTATAAGACCTGTTATTCATCACCAACTCCAATGGAGTTATCTCGACTTTCTATATATCCTCTAAAGTATTTATTGTTATTATTTCTTCAATCCCTTCAATAGTAGATTACTGATTTTAATTTATCTTCTCTACTACTGTTAATATAAAATATCCTAGTAGTGTCCACACTGCTATGACCTGCTAGTTTACTTACTGTTGAAATTAGTAATCATTAGAATCTCATCCCTTACCGTAAATCTTTATTTAATGATTCAAGAAATCAATATCTTTAATCTTAATGCTACATAGTTCACTTACTCTAACTCCTGTATATAGTAGTAACATTACAATTACCTTATTTCTTTTACTTACTTTAGACTGGTTCTGAATGTAAAATAGTATTCTATCAACCTCCTTATCACTGTAAACTTCCACTTGTTTCTCCGACCCGTAGGCTATCTTTACTCTATCTTTAGAATTTTCTACAACTATTTCCTTCATCTCACCAGTTGCTACAAGGTATCTATTTAGTGCATGAATGCTATTTATCTTTTTATTAATAGTTGCTACCTCATAGTTACTTTCTACTAGAAAATTCTTATAGCTTACTACGTAGAATCGTTGTAAAGTACCATTAAATTCAATTCCTTTACTACTTAGAAATTCTATAAAAGCCTTAATATCACCAACATAGCTTTCAATTATTTTAGGACTCTTACCATCTTCAATTAGACTTTTCTTGAAACTTTCTACTATTTCATTCATTGTTATTGCTCCCTTCAATCTTCTTTAACAATTTTCTTATCCAATTCTCTGTATATCCTAATTTCTTAGATAGTTCTTTGCTATCGCTTACGGATTTACCTTGAAGTTCTTTCATTACATAGACTTTAGAATGTAACCTCATAGGAAAGTTTACTTGTTGACCTTTGAAATATTCATGTATTTTTATAGTTACTTCTAATCCTAGTAATTCTATTAGTTCCTCATATATTCCATTAAAATCTGATTTATCTATACTCAATCCCTCCTTCTTGAAATAGAAAAAGAGTTAATGCTTCCTTAATTAGAAACATTAACTCTGTTATCAGATTTAAAAGTGAGAATCAAAATTTTATATTTTGCTCTTCGAACTTTCACTTTAGTATAATATATATTTATCATTTATTTTAAATTCAGTTGATTTAGCCATTATTTACAGCTTTTCAATCTGAATGCTACTCTTATTCACATTTTATGAAATCTCTGTTTTTATCTACCTTATCATTGTTTTTTGATGTATTGTATTTTTAGTTATCTACTCCATTGAATGATTTTATTTATAGATTCTTTGAATTGTAATATATGACTTGATTATTAGATTTTCTTTATTTCTTTATCATTGCCTGTTCCTTATTTTATTGTTCTTGCATTACTTACTCTATTATCTTCATTGATTAGTATGTTCTATTTATTCTTATTCTGATTCTCTCTATATCTTATCAACTTATATCTCTTTACTCTTACTCTATTTGATTATTCTATTTCTTAGTTTATTATTTAGTCATTCTTTATTCTGATTAGTTACTATTTATTCTTTTCTTCAATTCTTATCTTTCTTCTTATTTCCATATCCCCCCTACCCCCCGTTACTTTTTTCTAAGTCCCAAGTTCCAACACTCTAGTTCCAAGTTCCATTATTTATATGTTTCGTCTTCCCAATTCTTTTTATTTTTGAGTGAAATTCAATTCATCCACCACATATACTATGTTATCAATTCCCCTCGATTTCAAGTGGAATTGTTGCCCCTATGATTTCCTTTACTTTCAGCCTTCGGTGTACTTTCATGCCTTGTTATCCTAGATTGTAAGGCTATCCAATCTACTATCTACTCTATTTAGATTGCTTATTAGTCAATTTATTGAAAACAGTTGATTTAGCTTTTATCTACAGATTTTTAGTCTTACTGCCACTCTTATTCACATTCTCTGAATTCTCTGTTTTCTGATGTGTTATCATTGCTTTTTGACGTATCTGTCTCGATTGATGTATTGTATTTTCAGCTATCTGTTCCAGTTGATGATTTTATTATTTACTATCTTTCTTCATTGCTTATTACTTAATCATCTATTCTTAATTCTTTAATGCTCAATTATTATTTCTTATTAATCAATTCTCTCTTATCAATTCTTTTCTGATTAGTCGTTACTTATCTTTTCTTCAATTCCTTAGCTTTCAACTTATGGTGTTAATTTAATGCTCGCTATCTTGGCTATTGAAAATATTAGTACTATTTCACTATTATTATTTATATCACCTACTATCAACCTAATTGAATGTAAAAAAATATCGACACTATTGTAGTATCGACATTTCAGTTACAACGATATTTTCTTTTACTTTAGGTTGAAAGTGGGCATAGGTGATAAAGATTTTTAGAAGATATTTTAGTTTCATCAACTAGAAATTACTTTTCAATTTTATCTTCTACTCTGCCACCTTTACCCCCTACTCACTACATTATTTAGATTATGCAGTGTTAAGCTTTCTTAGTATTATTGACTTATCTATACTCTTCTATTGCTACTTTTTTTGCAGTTAGACTTTCTTTATAGAAAATCATTAAATATTTTACTCTAACCTCTACTCCATATCAAACTGCCGTCTTCTAATTCAATCCTACTTATTGGATATTTGTAAAATATTTCTATTAAACTATTTACTTTTATATCTTTAGTAACATCTGAATGTTGTAGTATGGATATAACTTTTACAACTGCAACATAATACTCTTCATATCCTTCTTCATCTAAATCCAATCCATTATCTGACTCATAAATTGTATCAGTTTCTCCAAGAATTTTACCTTCATCATCAAATTCATAAATCAATTTAGTCCCATTTTCATATTTATCAATAGCTTTTATTAATTCATCCATATCATTCTCTCCTTTATGGTCTTGCTGGAATTATATGTGCACCATTTTTCCCATAGGTAATTATTCCTTTAGTTGTTTCTATATAGATTCCAGTCTTTTCATCATAATATTTTCCTATTACTTTGCCAAAATCAACTCTTTCCTTATAATCATTAATTTTAGTTCCTTTTCCAGCAAAATCATCTAAAAGTCTATTTGGTTCCTCAATCAATATACTTTTCATTTTTCCATTAGATAGTTCATTATTATAATTATTAGTACCTACTATATGCTTATCTTGATGACCTTGATTAACCTTAATTGGTTTACCATTAATATATTTTTTCCCATCTATTATATCTACTTTTAATCCATCAACAGCTTCAGCCGCCCCCTTGGGGCAGAGTCTATCTTATTACTTTCAGTGGCAGAGTTGAGTGTTTTCAACCCTTACCACAGTTTTAATGCTACTTTCAACTACTTATCATTTTTTCTATTATGTAGCTACTTTTTCAGCCTTAATTTTCCTTAATCTATTAACATTATTTTATCATGCTACTTCTTTTATTTCTACACTCGTCATTACATGAAAAAGGATTAATGCTCCAGCTACTGAAACATTAACCCTTTAACTTTTTTCACTACATTATTAAAATTATGAAGTAAATATTCTATATCATCTTTCTTCTAAAATTATATCATTATAATGAATTATATAAGTATGTCTAATACTTGAATATTTCTGCTGTGAGAGTTAATATAATTTTTCAGTTAACTTTTGTTAATCCTCTAAGAATTCTAGGCTAATTCTATCAACTTTAAATTTCACATACTTCCCATACATATACGAATAATCTTCAAATACTTCATCTTCAATTAAAATATTAGCATCTAATAAGCCTTGTTCTGTTAATAGTCCACTAATTTCATAAACAAAAGTATTTCCAATTCTTGAAAATTGTTTTTTTTGTTCTTGTTGTTCAACTATTTCAAATTCATCAAGTATCGTAAATCCAATTGATACTGGATAGCTCCTCTCCTCTTCTATTGGATATGGGCATATATTTGCAAATCCTGTTAAAACAATATCCCCAATTTTTATTGTAACTTCTTCCTCTATATCACAGTTTACTTGTTTAATAAAAGCTACATATTTCAAAAAAACATCTCCTTTTTAGTCAATTGGATTAATCTCTGGTATATTCTGTCCATTCAACATTTTCCAAAAATCCTTTCCACTCTCTACATGGTAAGTAGTAATCTCACCCGCATTATTAGTTCCTACAAATTCAAATTTACTAACTTTTTTACTGCTATTTTCCATAAACCTTACGTATCCAGTTCTTATTTCTCCTTTATATTTGTATTGAACTTTATATCCATTATTCATTACATCTCTTGCACCTTTTAAATATTCATCAGCTGTACTATATATTCCTTTAAATTCGCCTCCATGTTTCTCAAAATGTCCTACAAGTTTTTCTGATGAACCAAAGTTAGCTTTACTTACCCCCTTGGGGCATAGTCTGTCTTTTTATTTTTATTGGTAGGATTGAGTATTTTCAATCCTTATCACAGTTTTAAGACCACTTCCAACTACTTTTCATTTTTTCTGTTATGTAGTTACTTTTTTAGCCTTGTTTTTCCTTAATCTGTTAACTTAATTTTATCATGCAACCTCTTTTATTTCTACATTAGGCATCACATATTCAGTTTTATTTTTCATCATTCCGTAGATGATATTATTAAGCCTTCTCATTACACACACTAATGCTTGTATCTTGGTTTTACCTTCTGCTATCTTTCTCTTATAGTATTCTAGGAAAACTGGATTTCTAGAAGTTCCTTTTTTAGAAACTTGAACCTGTTGCACTGCTAGGAAATAGAACACTCCATAAAGTTCCCTATTACCTTGTTTACTCTTTTTATCTTTTCCTTTACCTGCTGAACTGAAATTTACTGGTGCTATTCCAGAAAATTTAGCTAGCTTATCAGCGTTACGGAATCTTTTAATATCTCCTATATGAGCAACTAGTGCTATTGCAGTTACTGTATCTACTCCTGGAATTGTTTCTAGCTTTAGGTCTAGTAGTTTTAGTAGCTTTCTCATTTCTATCTCAACTTTCTTGATTTCCTCACTCTTAAAAGCAATGTCTCTTACAATGCTCTGAATTATGAAATCTCTAGACTCTTGGTATTCCCTTGTTGTATCTCCATCACTTTCTACAATGTCTAGTATTTCTTTAGCTTTTCTTGTGGAACAACTGTTATGACTAGGTTTCCTTAGAAACTCCGCTAATTCTTCATCGGTTACACCTTGTAGGTGTTTCGGTGATGGGTACTTCTCGTAGAATGCTAATGCAGTTTTTCCATTCACATCAGAAAAAAATTTCTTATAGCTAGGGTAATTATAGTTTAAATTCTCATGAAGTTGATTAGTTAGAGTTGTTACTGATTTTACTATTGAATCTCTTCTATTCACCATCATTTTTATAGTCCAGTATAGGTCTTGTGGATTAGCATCTGGTAGTGTATCTAGCTTTCTTAGTAGAACTGATGCGATGCAATTAGCATCCCAATCATCACTCTTTTTAGTAGTTGGGTAACTCATCCTTTCCATAAAGGAAAGTGCAGAATTTACTTCCTTTACTATCATTCCTCTTTCTATTAGAAATACGGCTAGACTTCTACCATAGCCATTAACATCTTCAAGTCCATATACTGGTGTTAGCTTACCTTCTATCTTGTTTACTTTATTCATTAGTCTTGTGAAATCAGAAGGCTTATTTTCAATTGTTATTGAATCTATCTTCTCATCCCAGCAATCTATTATTACAGCGGTATGGGTATCTTTATGTAGGTCTAATCCAACATATATATAATTTTGTTTCTTATGCATATCTACTCACTCCTATTCATTATTCATGCAGGAACGCAGGCAACCTCAGTTTAAAGCATTCAATCAATTCCTCTTAGAGAATTATTGTGCATGGGGGCGAAAGCCAATCCGTTCTTGTTCTGCTAGAAGTAATGACCATGTAGTTTTCAATGAAATCATTATTGAATCTTCTACTTTGAGATATCCCACTCCCGCATTAGTTACTATTTCTTTTAGGTTTAGTATAGCTTGTATCTTCTGAAATCTCATTCTCTGAAAATCTTCATTTAAAGCAATTAGGACTAGCCCTAGATTTCCTAGACTAGTCCACTTTCTACAATTTCCAGTTAAGGACTTCCTTTAATGAAAACACTCTATTTATTAGATTTTTCACTGGTTTTTAGTCATTTTCTCTCAATTTCTCCTTTATTCTTAGAATTTCATTTTATTATTGATTACTCTATTTCCAATTTTCATTATTGGGCTATCTTTTGGGCTTTTTAGGGCTTTATTTTTTCTTGCCAGTTATTGATTTTACTAGGTTAGGCCATTAGGGCTCTTTATTCATAAAATTCTTATTTATTTTTGAATGAATTTTTATTGAAAAATAAATAAAATAAATTTTATCTATGCCCTTATGCCTAACTTATTGATTTAACTGTATTTATCATAAATTTAAGTGCCCAGCATCTGCCCTATTAAGCCCAACCATTATACCCATTAGTTACTTTATATTCTCCAACTACCTTTATTCCTGTACGGAATCTAATAGTATTTGATTTACGCTTACCTATCTTATACCCTGAGCTTTCTGCATATCTATGGAATTCTCTCCAGAATTTTTGATTACTTATATTGGTATATCCTCTCAATCCGTTATGATATGCCCAATTTTTAAATGTATTATATACTACCTTAGTATCTTCTCTTACTGTATCATTAGTTATTTCAATACACTCCTCAAAGAATTGTATTATTGGATTCAATTCTTTTTGATATTGAGAAAGTAATTCTTCCATGTTGCTACTCTTACTGAAGTTATAGTTGTTTTGTCTTAATCTCTGTAACCCCTCTATAGCCCAGTTAAATATTCAAGAAAGTTCTTCTTTCAATTTATCTTTTAGTTGCTTGTCTCTTTTTTCTTCAGGGATATATGCACTAAATTGTAGTATTGATAATCTTCTATAATATCCATAACTTTTATCATTAGTATAGGGCAAGTTATTCATAGACATTACAATCTTTGCAGTAGGTTTAAAGCTAAATACTGGTTTATTCTTCTGCTCTGCATTTATTGTATCTTCACCTACTATGCTCTTGAAATATTGAGTATTGAATCCTTTACCCTCTGTTTCATTCTAATTACTTATATTAGCAGTCTTATTATATATACATACCCTTGAAAATCCTTTATTTAATTCATTTAATGGTATATTAGATATATTCTCTTCTCCTATTAGCCAAGTTAATACTTCAGTAAAAACACCTTTTCCATTTCCACCACCTCCATATAAAATTAATGCTTTTTGTGCTTTAGTTTCTGCTGTCAATAGATATCCTAGCCATTCTTGAGCAACAATTATTCTTTCTTCATCATTCTGAAAACATACTTTCAGGAATTCAAGAAACCTAGGGCATCTTGCTGAACCATCATATTCTACTGGTATTTTAATACTACTTAGAAAATCTGCACTATGATTTCTTACTGAAAAATCATCAGTATTAAATAGACAGTTTTTTAGGTTAATATAGTTTTTTATAGGATTCATTTCACCATTATAGTAGACTGTTCTTTTTAATGCTTCCATGTATTCCTTCTCTCTTTTAAGTGTCCACACTCCGAATTTAGGTTCTTGTAGAATATCTCTAAGCATTACTTGTATCATTGTTTCTTCTTCTTTTGTCCATACTCCTCCTCCATATAAGTAAAAGTAACAATCCTTAGCGTAAATTATATACATTCTAGATTTAACATATAAAGCAAATTCATTAGCATTAAAGCCTTTTACCGCTTTAGTTTTCTCATCAACTATAAAACCACGTTGAATTAATTCTTCTGTTATGTTACTATTATTTTCATTCATTTGTATCACTCCACTACTTTTTATTAGCTTTTTAGAAGCCTTATGAGTGAAGTATACAATGATTTCTCCTCTGCTTAAAATATGATTAAAGACGATTACCTTTACTCCTAGATTGCCTTGCCTCATTCAATTTCCAATTTTTCTAGTCCAAGACTTCCTTGCCCTTACCCCTGCTATTTTGTTCATTTATATGCTTTTTTTCATTACGTTCTCTGCATTACTCTAATATCCTCTAATTCTCTTACAATTTAACTTTTTCATATTCATTTATAATTTCCAATTTCCTACTTGAACCTATTAGGCAAATTTCTCCATAACTTTGCTGATGCCACACCGCTACAGTTTGCTACTTCCTCAACTGCTCCAACTGATGACATTCCACTTAGTATTAGTAATATTATTCTTGCAATTAGTATTGCTATTTCCATTTTTTCTGTACCTCCTATATTTTATATTCCTTTAAAAAATTCTCGTTTTCTCTTCCTAGTTTACCGCTTTTATAGTATAGGGCTATCCCGAAAGAATCTCCTAGAATGAATGTTGATTTCATTATCTCAACATCACCTATTACAATTACTTCTGTAAACTCTGGTATTGATGTTATTTTCTTTGATTGCTTATCCAGTAGATTGTACTTATTTAGAACTTCTATTGAGTCATCACCTTAAAGAACTACAATATCTCCAACTTCTTTTAAGTTGTACATCTTCCAGTATTTATCTACAACACTTTCAGCTATTTCTTGAAAATGTTGTAGTATTTCTTCCTTCAACTCCCTTGGAGTTATCTCGGCTTTCTCTATATCCTCTAATGTATTCATTATTATCATTTCTTGAATCCTTTCTATAGTAGATTTACTGCCTTTAACTTTTCTTCTCTGCTGCTATTAATGTAAAATGTTGCAGTAGTATCTACACTACTATGTCCTGCTAGTTTACTTACTGTTGAGATTGGTACTCCTCTATTTATTAGTCTTGTACAGAAGTATGTCTAAAGGTATGGGGTTTTAATTTATTTACCATTCCTATCTCATTAGTTAATCTTTCAAGCATTGTATTTATAGCATCTCTTCTCAATGCTCCTCTTTGTCCTATTACTAGATATTCTGAATCTCTTAAGCTAGAATCTCTATCTTTAATGTATTCCTTGATTACATCAGCTAAGTCGAATTTCATTGGTACTTCTCTGAATTTACCTCCTTTACCGTATATCTTTATTGAGTAGTTCAAGAAATCAATATCTTTAATCTTGATGCTACATAGTTCACTTACTCTAACTCCTGTATATAGAAGTAACATTACAACCACCTTATTTCTTTTACTTACCTTGTCCTCATTCTGAATGTAAAACAATATCCTCTCAACCTCCTTATCACTGTAAACTTCTACTTGTTTTTCTGAACCATAAGCTATCTTAACTCTATCCTTAGAATTTTCTACAACTATTTCTTTCATTTCTCCAGTTACTACAAGGTATCTATTTAGTGAATGAATGCTATTTATCTTTTTATTAATTGTTGCTACCTCGTAGTTATTCTCTACTAGAAAATTCTTGTAGCTTACTACGTAGAATCGTTGTAACGTAGCGTTAAATTCAACTCCTTTACTTCCTAGGAATTCTTTAAATGCTTTAATATCTCCAATATAGCTTTCAATTGTTTTAGGACTCTTACCATCTTCAATTAGACTTATCTTGAAATCCTCAATTAATTGACACATACTCCTTACCTCCTTGAATTTTTTACATATAAAAAGAGCCAATATTTCTTTACTTAGAAACATTGACTCTTATCATTATTATAATATATATTTACTTTTTCTTTTAATTACTACTTACTGCATTATAATAATTATGCAGTATAACTTATCTTATCTTTTCTTAATTTTTCTTTAATTCTAGACTCTTTAGTTTTATGCATTTAAAATGCTACTAATATTGAATCTAGTTATCTATTATTTAACAATATCCTTTCCCACGATTTTTCCGGTCTCTATATCAAAGAAAAATCTTCTTCCATAAAAATCTACCACAGAGTGTTTTAGATTAATTGAACTTATTCCGAAATAGGGAAATCTTAATTTTCCAGCGTAATTTTCATCCACTGCTTCTATTCTCCATAACATTTTACCATCCCTTGAAATACAATATAAATTATCCAATTCACTACATCCTGGTTCTATTTTTAATAGAACTAGGATTTTATCACTAACCTCTTCTATTTCTAGAATATTATATTTAAAATTAACTTCCATTGAATCTATATATACTGTATTTTTGTTATAACTAACTTTAGACATCTATTTTCCTCCAATCAATCTTTCATTAGAAAATTTACCTAAATATTGTCCCATTAAATCAAATTGCGTTCCTCCACCTTTATATCCAAATAGCGGATTAGCTTCCCCTGTTCTTAAAACAGTTCCTGCATCTATATCAACATCACAAATATATTTAGGCGTAAAAGGTAATGCATATTTATCTTGTATTTCTAATGGTGTAAGTCCTGCTATATCATCAGCATCCATAACCCAACCACCATACATTTTTGAATTTGTCCCATCATAAACTCTTACAAATTTTTTATTACTTACTAGTTCTATTTCTTTAGTAACAGTACCAGGAGTATATGGTGGGTCATATCCCATAACGTCTTTCCACCACGTATTTGTTTCTTCTGCTGTCGATTCTTTTATTATTTTAGAATAATCAGCTTTACTTACCCCCTTGGGGCAGAGTCTCTCTTTTTATTTTCAGTGGTAGGATTGAGTATTTTCAACCCTTACCACAGTTTTAAGACTACTTCCAACTACTTATCATTTTTTCTGTTATGTAGTTACTTTTTTAGCCTTAATTTTCCTTAATCTGTTAACCTTATTCTATCATGCTACTTCTTTTATTTCTACACTCGGCATTACAAGAAAAAAGTTAATGCTCCATTTACCGAAACATTAACCTCTTTAACTTCTTTCACTACATTATTAATATTATGCTGTAACTTGCTTTATCTATTTTATTGGTATTACTACATTCATCTCTTTTTACCTATTATGAATTGAGTTACTATTTAATTTTGCATCTAGTTTTATATTAGTTGCTTATTTAATTTTTCTGCTTTATGCAATTCTCCTAGTAATGGATTATTATAATCATTATAACTATCCATATATGCTCTTACTCCACCAATTATATTAATTTGATTTATATCTTTATTATTTTTTAGAATATCTAATGCATTCATATATCTTATATATATCAGTTTCATTACACCACTTTTAATTTCATAAGCATATTCCATTTCAAGCTTCTTTATCACAATTTCTATTTGTTCTAATAACTCTCTTTTTATATCCACTTAATTGTCCTCCTATCTACTTGGTACTTCTCTTATTTCTTTTATCCATTCTGACGACCACCCTTGTGGTAATAAAATTTGGTCACCATTGCCTTCAAGTAATGCCCCAGTTTTAGTGTATTGTTTCTCAACTCTACCAATATTTATTGTTGTACCTTTAGGCACCTCTATAACTGCTTCATATTGTCTTGAATTTTTCCATTCTGGAACTAATGCAGTATTAATTTTTGCATTAATTCTATTTCCTGCTGGTGTGGTAGTTACAAAAGAACCATCAACTTTTGCACCACCACCGTAAGTTCTATAGAAAGTAATGTTTTGTTCTGCTACAACCGTCCTATAGTTTCCATCCGTAAATGACTCACCTATCCATTCAGGTAAATCTACCTTATCAATTACTTTTACCTTATCATCAATTATTGTTGAATACTTTCCATAGTCAGTAGCTTTACTTACCCCCTCTATACCATCTCCACCATTAACAATTTTATTATAATTTTTCTGTCTATCATTTAAATTAGATATATCATTACTATTTAATTTTCTTGTATCTCTTATATCACCTATTCTAACTCCATCTGCTACAAGCTCTGGTTCAAATCCCATTACTTTTCGTATATTATATCCTATATTATCAATTTGATCTCCTATATTCTTAATTCCACCTCTAAAATATTGAATTAAATCCGGAGCTTTCTTTATATATGCTCCTATTGCCTTAGCTGAATCAAGTAATGGGGATCCTATTTTATTTATTATATCAGAATTTTTTATAACTTTAAATCCATTCTTTAATCCAAGCCAGGCTTCATCTGCATACTTTACTGCACCAATTATCGGCAATAAAGCTAATAAATCAAGTGCTGTTTGTCCTGCATGCTTCCATGACCATTCCCACTTAATAAAATCAGCGCTTATATCTCTAATATCTAATGGTAAATCTGCTCCCAGTAATCCTAATCCAACTTGCCCAACTGTTCCTAAAGCTGTAACATCATTAGTAAAATTACCTAACAATAGTTGATTGAAAGATTTTTTTAGATATTCTTCAACTCCTTTATTATTATTTGTTACTCCTCCAGGAATTATAGGTCCTAATGTTGTTACTCCTACTCCCATTCCAGCCATTGCTAATCCAGGATACATTCCTAAATTAAAATTTCCTGATGATAGGCTTCCATAAAAGCCATAACTATTAATCCAACTTACTGAAGAATTGTATATATTTTTTATAATGCTAATTCCATCTTTAATAAAGTTACTTATTCCATTAAACACCTTGTTTCCAAATGATATTAATGAATTTCCAATCTTACTTATAAAAGATTGTACTTTATAGCCTTTACCTATTGCCCTTACTCTACTTGCACATCTACTATCAACTTCTTTAAATTTTCTTACTATGTAGTCTATATCTCTTATTATTTTTTCTATTTTTGAGTTATTACTTTTTAAACTACTATAGTAACTTTGCAAATTATCTGTTTCTACTCTTATTCTACCTGATCTTCCATTTACCTGCAATTTTACCTTTGCTGAATTTATATTGTTAGATGCGCTATTTCTTCTTTCATTTGCTCTCATTAGATTACTTTTTAATAGGCTTGTCTCACTGTAGGATATTCCTACTATTCCACTTTTTCCTAAACTTATGGTACTCAAATTTCTTCTCCTTTATTTTATTTAATACTCTATAATATATAATTATTCTACACATTTTATTTTTTCCCTCTATATTACAATATAATTTGTAAGTTTACTAATTTATATATTGAATATATTTACTTTTTAAAACATTAAAAAAAATCCCAAGTAAATAAATACTTGAGATTTTAAATTTATTGTAGCTCGAAAGCTCCTGTATAAAGTTGATAGTATTTTCCTTTTTGCTCTATTAAATCATCATGATTTCCACGTTCTATTATTCTTCCTTGCTCAAGAACCATAATTACATCTGAGTTCTTAACTGTAGAAAGTCTATGAGCAATAACAAATACTGTTCTACCATGCATAAGTTTATCCATACCTTCTTGAACTATTGCTTCAGTTCTTGTATCTATACTTGAAGTTGCTTCATCTAGTATTAATACTGGAGGATCTGCAATGGCAGCTCTAGCAATTGCTAATAATTGTCTTTGTCCTTGTGATAAATTAGCTCCATCACCTGTTATCATAGTATCGTATCCTTGTGGTAAATGCTTAATAAATGTATCTGCATTTGCTAGTTTTGCAGCTGCAAATACTTCTTCATCAGTTGCATCTAGCTTACCATATCTAATGTTATCTGCTATTGTTCCTGTAAATAGATGTGTATCTTGAAGAACTATTCCTAGTGATCTTCTTAAATCATCTTTTTTAATTTTATTAATGTTAATTCCATCATATCGTATTTTACCATCTTGAATATCATAAAATCTATTAATTAAATTAGTTATTGTAGTTTTACCTGCACCTGTTGCTCCAACAAAAGCTACCTTTTGACCTGGCTTTGCAAATAGTTTTATGTTATGAAGAATTATCTTTTTATCATCGTATCCAAAGTCTACATCATCAAATACCATATCTCCAAGCATTCTTGTGTAAGTAATAGTACCATCACTATGAGGATGTTTCCAAGCCCATATTCCTGTACGTTCTTTTACTTCTTCTAATTCTCCATCTTCTTTTACTTTAGCATTAACTAATGTTACATAGCCATCATCAGTTTCATGTTTTTCATCTAAAAGTTCAAAGATTCTTTCTGCTCCTGCAAGCGCCATAATAACTGCATTAAATTGTTGTGACATTTGTGATATTGGTTGATTTAAGTTTCTTGTAAGTTGTAAGAATGATGCAAGTGCACCTAATGTAAATCCACCAATACTTCCTATTGCTAAAATACCACCAACAATTGCTGTTAGAACATAATTTATATAACCTAAATTACCCATAATAGGCATTAAGATATTTGCAAATGTATTAGCTTTATAAGCACTGTCACATAAATCATCATTTAATTTATCAAAATCAATTTTTGACTCATCTTCATGACAAAATACCTTAACAACTTTTTGTCCTTCCATCATTTCTTCGATAAATCCATTAACTTTTCCTAAATCTTTTTGTTGCTTTCCAAAGTAAAGTGAACTTTTCCCACCAATTACTTTTATAACTCTAAACATTACAAATATCATTACTACAGCTACTAAAGTAAGAGGTAGACTTAAAACTATCATTGATATAAATACACTAACTACTGTTATTACAGATGATACTAATTGCGGTAAGCTTTGACTTATCATTTGTCTTAATGTATCTGTATCATTAGTATATAAACTCATTATTTCTCCATGAGAGTGAGTATCAAAATACTTTATTGGTAAACCTTCCATATGCTCAAACATATCATCTCTTATTTTTTTAAGACTTCCTTGAGCAACAACTATCATAATTCTATTATATAAATAAGTTGAAAATGTTCCTATATAATATATTATAGCCATCATTCCAATTGTTTTTAATAAAGGTCCAAAGTTAGGATTTGATTGACCTAAAAATGGTGTTATATAATCATCTATTAAAGTTTTAAGGAATAATGTACTTGCAACTGTTGCAAGTGAACTAATTAATATACAAATTACAACAAATAAAAATTGAAATTTATATTCCTTAAATACATAGCCTAAAAGTCTTTTTAATGTCTTCATTGGATTTTTGCTTTTTCTTCCAACTGGCATTTTCCCTGGTGCTCCTGGGCCATGGCCTTTTACTCTTTGTCCATTATTTGGCTTCATCTTCACCAGCTCCTTTCACTTGACATTCATATACTTCTTTGTATATTTCATTTGTTTTTAATAATTCTTCATGAGTTCCAATTCCATCAATTTTACCATCATTTAATACTATTATCTTATCTGCATCCTCAACTGAAGAAATACGTTGAGCAATAATTATCTTTGTAGTATCTGGAATTGATTCTTTAAATGATTTTCTAATTAATGCATCTGTTTTTGTATCTACTGCACTTGTTGAATCATCTAAAATTAATATTTTGGGTTTTTTAAGCAATGCTCTTGCAATACATAATCTTTGCTTTTGTCCACCTGATACATTTGTACCACCTTGTTCTATATAAGTATCATATTTATCAGGGAAATTTTCTATAAACTCACTAGCTTGTGCTGCATTACATGCTTCTATAATTTCTTCATCAGTAGCATTTTTATTACCCCATCTTAGGTTTTCTTTAATAGTTCCTGAGAAAAGTACATTCTTTTGAAGAACCATAGAAACTTCATTTCTTAATGTTTCAATATCATAATCTCTAACATCTACTCCACCAATCTTTAATGAACCACTTGTTACATCATAAAGTCTTGGAATAAGTTGTACAAATGTTGATTTTGCACTTCCTGTTCCACCTATAATTCCAACAGTTTCTCCTGAGTTTATATTTAAGTTTATATTTTCTAAATTTAAATTATCTTCTTTTTTACTATAACTAAAGTTAACATTATTAAAATCTATAGAACCATCTTTAACTTCGTATATAGGATTTTCAGGATTTTTCAAATCACTTTCTTCTTCTAATACTTCAACAATTCTTTCTGCTGATGATTTTGCCATTGTTACCATAACAAATACCATTGACATCATCATAAGACTCATTAAAATATTACCAGCATATGTGAATAAACTCATAAGTTCTCCAGTTGTCATGCTATTTGATACTATCATCTTTGCACCAAACCAAGAGAATAATAAGATAATTGTGTACATAGTAAATTGCATTATAGGTGCATTTAAAATTATTATTTTTTCTGCCTTCATAAACATGTTATATAAGTTTTGAGAAGCCTTATGGAACTTACTAATTTCATGATTTTCTCTTACATAAGCTTTTACTACACGAACACCTGTTAAATTTTCTTGTACACTAGCATTTAAATCATCATATTTTCTAAATACCTTCTTAAAAATAGGATGAGCATTTGAAATTACAAAATATAAAGAAACACCAAGAAATATAATTGCACCTAAGAATATTAAAGACATCTTAGAATTAATATAAAAACTCATTACCATAGCCGCTATAAGCATAAATGGTGCTCTTACTAATGTTCTAATAATCATTAAATATGCATTTTGAACATTTGTTACATCTGTAGTTAATCTTGTTACAAGTCCTGCTGTTGAGTACTTATCTATATTTGAAAAAGAATAATCTTGTATTTTATAAAACATTCCTTTTCTTAAATTTTTAGCAAATCCTGTAGATGCCTTAGCACCAGTTTTACCAGCTAAAGCCCCAAAGGTTAGAGATATAAATGCCATAACTAACATGATTACTCCAAGTATAGTTACATACTTCATATTCCCTTTTTCTACCCCATTATCAATAATCATAGCCATTAATACAGGTATAATAACTTCAAGTATTACTTCAAAAGCAATAAAAACAGGAGTTAAAATTGAATCTTTTTTATACTCCCTAATATAACTAGCTAATTTTTTAATCATACTATTCCTCCTTTTGTTAGACTTCTAACTTTAGAATTAAAAAATCACTCTATTTTTATTCGTTTTACAACCATAACAACAAAATATAATATGTATTTCTTAAACATTCATAAACAATTTTGTTTAAACACTTAATTTGTTAGGCTTCTAACTAATTAATTAAAAAAAATTGCATTAATCTGCAATCTTCTTACTTAATCTTTCTAATATTTCACTAAACAATTCAAGTTCTTCTTTACTTAAAGAATCATAAATTATAGATTCTACAATTTCGATTTCTTTATATACAGATTTATGAACTTCAATTCCTTTATCAGTTAAGATAATTTTTTTAAGTCTCGCATCTTCACAAACACTAACTCTTTCAATCAGCCCATTTTTTTCCATTAAAGAAAGTACGCTTGTAACAGATGAACGTCTAATATCAAATTCTTCTTCTATTGTTTTTTGAAATATGTCTCTCTTAGGTGCTTGATGAAATATATACCCTAGAATTTTTGCTTGCATACTGCTTATCCCATATTCTAATGAAACTTTACCTATTCTTCTCTTAATTTTATGAGACAGTATATTAATTTTTCTTCCAATGTGTTTTATTTCACTCATTAATTACACCCGCACTTTTGTTAGACTTCTAACTAATTATAAAACTATTTAGCATTCTTGTCAATCTATTGGGTTCGATTACAATAAATATTTAATTATTTTAAATATTTTACTAAATAATTATAAAAATATTACCTGGAAAATAATGTAATTTATTTTATAATTTTAAGGCTATCACGTTTCGTTATACCCTTGTATTTTTATATTTATCAATTCAAATATATAGTCCTAATTTAATTGTAGTTACTATTGATATTGTGTATAGTAACTACAAATATAAATCATGTTAATCTATAATTTAAATTTATGACATAGTAATTAATACGACGATTTTTGAAGTTAAATAGTAATGTATTTACAAGAATATATTATACTTAACCAATAATTATAATTTTAGGAAGTTTATAAATATAAAAAAGGATAATTTAAAATTGCAAAAGCCTTAGTGTCTTTTTCCTTATCTATGCCAATATTTAATTATTCATTCTATTTGCTAAACTGCAGTAAACTTGGGTTATTTAGTCATCTACAGACTAAAATTGATGTTCTAGACAGAAAACCTAAAAAATAACTTAAAATTTATTACCTACATTCTTCTATTTTCACTTGTATTTTTTCTATTAGTTATTAATATAAATAACCTTATGATTGGTTTTATTCTACAACTTATGATTTTATTTAGAGATATATGCTTTAGAAATACTATTATAGAGATTTTAAAAAATGAATAGTATTTTTTTAATATTACACAGTTATAAATTAAATATAAATAATTGAAAGTATTGTATTATTCAAAATAAATATGCCGTATTTTTTAGTGCACAATTCAAAAAATGAGTAATTTGATACTATTAAGAAATAACAAAGAGAATTTGTTCTTTAAAAATTGAACGATACGCCATTTACAAAATATGTTATAATTGTCTTATAATTGTATTTAATTGTGTTCGATAAATAGGAATTTGACATTTAGTTTAATTTAAATATTGAACAAGTGTATTAAATTGTATTTCTTAAATGTGGAATTATAGGGATTATGTTCAAATATTTTTTATATTGTGAGGTAGAAAGATGAAAATAGGATTTAAAATTTTGTTAATAGGTGTCATAACTACTATATTTAGAATTATAGGACAGCTCTTAATTCCTCTAAGGAGTCAAAATATTTTGTTGCCTAGTATTTTTGTTAAAAATGGAACTATGCCATTGGTATTTTCAATATATGGAGTATTAGCTTATTCTTTTATTGCTTTAATGTTTTTACTAATACGTAATCAGTTGTCAGGTAATAAGGTTATGCAAGGATTTAAATATGGAATTTCTTGTTGTCTTGTATGGATTGCATATCTTTTGGAGCCATTACCACATGTCGCAGCACTTGATAGAATTACTTATCCAGTTGCTGACGGTTTGGCTTTGATTGTTATGGGTATATTATTAGGATTTTTGACTAGTAAAGATAAACCTTTAGTTAAGAACGATATATGCATACACAGCATCATTCCGTTAGTTAGCATAACAATATGTTTTGTTTTAGGAAGACTTATTCAATATAGTATATTTGATATTTATTCATCGTTCAGTTCTAAAAAAATAGTGACAATATTATGGAGTATATTGACAGGTAGTACAATTGCTTGTGTATTAATTTGGCTTAATAGATATGTTAAACAAAATAACTTTATAAATAGGGCATTAATTCTTGGTTGTTTGTTGTTTGGATTGGATTTAACATTATTTAATTTCTTCATGCCTTTAGTTTTTAATGCAGATATATTAGATTTAATTTTAAGAACAGTAATTGACTTTTCAGCAGTAACTATAGGATCTTTATCCTTTGGGAAATATAAACAATTAAATATGTAGTTTAAAGATTATAAGTGTAGATAGGAGTATAATAAATTCCACTTTGTAAGATAGATTAAGGCAATTTCAAGTAAATAATTTTAAACTATTATAAGAATCAAATTAAATATTAAATTAATAGCAATACCGTATTATTCAAAAAGAATATACGGTATTTTTTAGAGCGCAATTCAAATAAAATACATATGATATCAAAGTTAATCTATAAATTTCAAATTTTTCTTCAATTATACCTCCCATAAAATAAAGGACGTCGCGTGCCGCGACCCCCTTTACAATCTTAAGGATAAATCTATTTATTAGAAAAATTAAATTTCTATTTTATCATCATAAATTAAGAAACACTTACATTACACTTAATAAGTTAATGCCAAATACGCTTAACATTCAAGAGCTTTTCATCTTCAAAAGTTAATTTATAAATATCTGGCATACTTAAAATTTTCTAAAAATCATAATTGTATTTCTTATCATAGTAACTCATTATAAGAACCATAATATTTTCATGTGCCCCTATTACAATATTTTCACCATTATATTTATTTAAAATAATCTCCTACCTTCTCAACTGTTTGAATATCTCTTTTATATTGGCTTGATATTACCTTAGTTATATTTTCATCCTTTAACAAATCTGATATTTTCTTTGATTCATTAATCCCCTCTTCAGATAATGGCCTATTTAATTCATCAGGATTATACGTAGAGTCTGCATGTCTCACTAAAAATATATTAGTAATCATTATAATTTATCCTCTCAAAATTCATAAGAAACTCATATATTATTTATAAAAATATAAAACTTAAGCTTCGTTACATCTTAAATATAAAATAATATATTAATTAAATTTTAAGTTACTCTATCTTCTAACACAACATTTAAAATAAACTATTTTTTAAAAATTGATTTATCTAAATTACTTACTTTCGAATTTTTATATAAAACTATTTATGGTTTATTTTAAATAAAAATAATGCTAATCAATATAGAAATTCATAGCATTTTTATATACGTTATGTAAGGTTAGCTTGACACCTAATCAAAGCAATGCTAAATTAATATGTAAGGTAAACATTACAGGAGTGATATTTAATGAAAAATAAATTAAAACAATTTCGTGAAACTTTAGGATTAACACAAGAGCAATTAGGAAAACTTGTAGGTGTTTCAAGGCAAGCAATTAATGCTATTGAAACTGAAAAATTCGAGCCCTCTATTTGGTTAGCTTATGATATTGCTAAAGTATTTCGTAGTAATATAGAAGAAGTTTTCCTTTTTGAAGAAAGTGAGAGAAAATCAAGATCTGAACAAAGTAGAGGTGTTATTTAAATGGCATTAAGGCAAATTAGATTGTTTGGTGATGAAATATTAAGAAAAAGAAGTAAGGAAGTTCTAGTTGTCGATGATAAAATAAGGCAAATGTTAAATGATATGGCTGATACTATGTATAATACAGAAAATGGTGGAGGTTTAGCTGCTCCACAAGTTGGCATATTAAAAAGATTAGTTGTAATCGATATGGGTCAAGGCCTTATAAAACTTGTAAATCCAAGAATAATTAAAAAAGAAGGAATTCAAGAAGTTATTGAAGGTTGCTTAAGTTATCCAAATAGATGGGGAAAGCTTAAAAGACCTGCAAAGGTAACAGTTCAAGCATTAAATGAATATGGCAAAAAAATTATTTTAACAGGTACAGGAGATTTAGCTAAATGTTTTTGCCATGAAATAGATCATTTAGATGGTATTCTTTTTACTGATTTTGTTACTGAATATATAAAATAAAAAAATAGGAGTTATATTTAAAGTATAATTTTTATATACTACGCTTTAAATATATCTCCTATTTTTTATTATAACTTCTCTTTAATTTCTCTTTTTATAAATCTACCCTTACCTTTTTCTCCAATGAAGTTATTATCCTTAACTATAATATTTCCCCTCAAGATAGTATAAACAGGATACCCCTTTACTGTTATTCCTTCATAAGCAGTATAATCAACATTTGAATGTAAATCTTTAATAGTTAATTCTTTTTCTATGGTTGGATCAATTATAACTATGTCGCCATCTGCCCCAACTTGTATTGAACCTTTTTTAGGATACAATCCAAAAATTTTAGCTGGATTTGTACAACATACTTCAACAAACTTGTTAATGTTGATTTTTCCTTTCATTACTCCTTCTGAAAAAATCAAAGGTATTCTTTCTTCAATTCCTGGTGCTCCATTTGGACATTTTGTAAAATCATCTTTTCCAAGTTGTTTATCTTTATTAAAAGCAAAAGGACAATGATCTGTTGCTACAGTTTGTATATATCCATCCTTAATTCCCTTCCATAAAGCATTTATATCCTCTTCTTTTCTTAAAGGAGGACTCATAATATATTTTAATCCTTCATTATTATTCAAGTCATATTTACTATCTTCCAAAAATAAATATTGAGGACATGTTTCTGCATATATGTTTTGTCCTCTATCTCTTGCCATTTTTATATAGCTTAATCCTAAATTTGAAGATAAATGAACTATATATAAGGGTGCATCACCTGCCATTGATGATAAATTTATCATTCTGTTTACAGCTTCACCTTCTGCTTCTACAGGCCTACTTAAAGGATGATATTTAGGTGCTTTTAACCCATTTTTCACATAATAATCTTTCAATACCTTTATACTACCATGATTTTCACAATGAACAGTTGTAACTCCATTAAGTTCTTTTAATCTATTTAGCACTTTTAATACTTCCTCATCATTTACCATATAATCATATGTTAAATAAACTTTAAAGCTTGGTATCCCTTCATTCCTTACTATGCTTTCCATTTCATTAAGTATTTCTTCATTTACATGTTGAATTACTCCATGAAAACTATAATCTATTACTGCATTATTATCTGCATATCCATGATATACATCTACTTGATGCTTTAAATTACATCCTTTAGGCCCAAAGCCCATATGGTCAACTATTGTAGTTGTTCCTCCACACGCAGCTGCAACAGTCCCTGTATAAAAATCATCATTAGCTACAGCAATTCCAACATCTAAATTTAAATGAGTATGAGCATCTACCCCACCTGGTATTACATATTTTCCCTTAGCATCAATTACTTCATTTGCTTCTTTATTTATACAAGTACTAATTTCTTTTATAATGCCATCTTCAATATATATATCACCTATATATGTTTCACTTGCTGTTACAATTGTTCCATTCTTTATTAGTAATGACATTAGCTTCACTTCACTTTCTTATATTTAAAATAATATAACTTTTCTTTACATTAATTATTATATAAGCAATGAATATGCCAAATTATATTTAATAGTAATAACAGTTTTTTCGATATAATTTAATATCAATTTGAGAACTTATTATCATTTTGATAACTATTTATACTATGTTAACAAAAAACCTTCACGCAATTTTAAATTATATATCTATATTTAACATTAGAGTTATTCTGCAACATCGTCTTATAAAATAATAAGACATCTCATCATTTTAATATTATGAGATGTCAACTTTATTTAATATTTATATTATCTTAATATTGATTGAGACATTCTTCTATAAGTATGTCTAATTCCTCTTATTGTAACTGAAAGTGCCATTATATTTTCAGGTAATGCTATCCCAAAAGTTCCACAATCTCCAATATGTTGAATATCAGCTCCTGCCATTTTAGAATTTAAGGCTATTTGTTCTATTATACTTTTGCTTGCACCCTCTTGTGATGTACCAATAGTAGTCATTGCTAATGCATCATTTTCATGAATAAGAGTAATTATTTTCTTTGCTAACTCTAAATCATATCCTGGTACTGTTCCTGGCGCTGGTATTAATACAACATCTGCTCCACAATCTATAAAGCTTTTTATAGCATTTTCATCATATATATTTCCACTACCTGCTCCATGCATTTTTCCTGCTATTATCAAAGTGCTATCACCTAATATTTCCTTAGCAAGCTTTATTCCTTCACAAATAGTTTTTTCAGTAACACCTGTATTAGGATTTCCTGTTAACACTATATAATCAAAGCCATATTCTTTAACCTTCTCAAGATTTTCTCTATTTAATGTATATCCTCTTTCATAAGTACTTCCCTCTGGTACAGGTTCTAAATTTACCCCTATCATTCTACCAACTAATTTCTTAATATTCTTTATATAATCTTTATTATTTAAGTTATCTTTAATTTGATCTCCTATTTTATCCAAGTTATCTATTGAAAGTAAGTTAGTTCCACCATCTATACCAAAAATAAAAGGTTTTTCAAAATTAAATGTATTTAAAGTTATCATATCTGCTCCAAAGCTTGCAGCAAGCTCTAAATTAGATACTTCTCTTATAAATGGAGTATAGCTAACTATCGTCTCTGACATAACAGTTCTACCTTCTGAAGTCTTAATTATCTCCTTAAGAGTATTTTTATTTAAACCTTCAATATCACTTGTTGTTAATTCAAATATTCTTTTCATAAACATATTCTCCTTTATAATTATTATGTATACATTATATAATATTTTTATTCAATTGAAAACGTTAATCAATATGAACTTTAATTTTATCTTAATACTATTTAGTTATATGGAGAAAATACATATAATATGATATTCTAATATTTACAAGGAGGTATAAATAATGAAAAAACTAATTTTCTTTTTAACCTTATTATTTTCATTAACAATTCCAATTGCTGTTTCTGCAGATAATAAGTATTATTCAATTGATAAACTACTTATAAATGCCGAAATACAAAATAATGGAGATGTTTTAGTAAATGATGAATTTACTTATAGTTTTAATGGAGATTTTAATGGCATTTACTTAAATCTAAATTTAAATGGATCTAATGGATATTCTATTAATAATGTAGCTATTGAAGATTCTACTGGATCACATAATTTAGAAAACAAGAGTGATAAATCAAATAACAGTTATGAAATTATAAATACTAATGATAAGGTTCAAGTAAAAATTTATTCTAAAAGTATAAATGAAGAAAAGAAATTTAAAGTTAGTTATTTAGTAAGCTCTGCTGCAAAAAAATATGAGGATTTTAGTTCTTTAAATTGGAGCTTTTATACAGCTTCAATAGAAAATCCAGTTAATAATGTTGAACTAAACCTAAAATTAAATTCAACAAATTTCAATGCAAATAATTTATATTACACTGTTTATGGTGATGGGACTTTTAATACGGAAACTTCAGCAGATAAAATTAAAATTACTGGTGAAAACTTAACTTCTGATTTAGGTATTGATTTAAAATTTCAATCTGACTTTCTTATAACTCCAATTACAAGCTCACCAATTGAAAATAATAACAATTCGAATATTATAGATAATAATATAAATGGATATGTCAAAAAAGATTCTTCTGATATGGTATTACCTATTTTAATTCCATCTTCATTGATTTTATTAATTGCTATAATATTTTATCTTTCACACAAACGCTCAAAAAGAATTTTCAATGAAGCTTTAAATGAATATAGATCAAACTTTGTTTTTGTTCATGAGGATATACTTCCATATCCACCTTCTAATATAAGTCCTACTTTAGTTGCATATTTATATGATAAAAATAACATTGATTGGGCTATAGTTCCCTCTACATTAATGTATCTTGCAAACAGAGGTTTTTATATGCTAGATAGTAATATATCTGATGAAGATGAACTTATTAATGTTAAGTTTAAAAGAATAAAAGATAGCTCAGAGTGTGAATATTCACATTTGAAAATATTAATGGATTGGTTCAAGGAATACGAAGATAGTAATAATGAATTTACTTTTGAATCCATAAAAAATAAAATTAAAAATAGACAAAAAGCAACTAAAAAATTTAATAATTACTACTTAGATTTTATAAATGAAATTAGACTTAACGGAAGAGCTCATAATTACTATATAAACATTAAAGATAAAGAAGTATTAAATAATGATGCTTATAATGAATATCTTAAATGGTGTGCATATAAAAAATATTTATTGTCACTTATACAAAGTAAAAGTATAGATAATATAAAAGAATCTATAATATACGCTCCTGCACTTGGAATAAGCCACTATGATTTGGAGATTGATCCAACGAGCCTTAATGGAAATTCACTTAATTATAATGATTTTAATCATACTTTTTATAATTCTTATATGGCTAATATATTTTTATTTAATGAAATACACAACTTAACAAATAATAATCATAATAGTGATTCAAATTTCAATAATAATATGGATTTTGGAAACAATAGTTTTAATGATTTTTCATCTGGAGGAGGCTTTTCAGGTGGTGGTGGCGGAGATTCTGGTGCCTTTTAAAATTAAAGGAAGTCTAATTAAATTAGGCTTCTTTTTTATATTAATATGACCATTTTATTTAAATATAATATTATAGCTATGATCTATATGTACTATAATCACTAATTTAATATCTTTCTTATATTTTAATTTTTCGTTAGTAAATTCTTAAATAAATCTTAAAAGCCTTCTATTTTTTTGCTTTCTTTAATAATATTAATGTAAAGGAATTATATATAAATAAAGGAGTTTTATTATGAAAAAAAATATACTAAAGCTAATTACAGCATGCACTGTTACATTTTCATTATTTAGCTTTACTGTACAAGCACAAAATAATGAAAGAGTAACTTTAGGTATCGACTTAACAGATGCACAAGAAGCTCAAATGTTAAAAGAATTTGGAGTAAAAGAAAATGAAGTCAGCGTAGATAGAATAACTAATGATGATATCATAAAGCAATTAGGTCTTGATCCTAATGATCAATCTAATTATCAAGGTGGCTGTTATTCCTCTTCATATGTTAAGCTTACTAATTCTGGTGGAATACAAGTAACAGCTAAAAATTTAACAGAAGTCACTCCACTTATGCTTTCAAATGCTCTAGTTACATCTGGAGTAACTAATGCTGAGGTAAAAGCAAGCTCACCTTTTCACGTTACAGGGACTTCTGCATTGTCAGGAATATTAAAAGGTTTTGAAAGTGCTAAAGGTGAAGAGTTGTCATTAAAAAATAAAAAGACAGCTCAAGAAGAAATAGAAACTACTTCAGATCTAGGTGAAGAAATTGGATATGATGAAGCTGCTAAAGTTATTAATGATGTTAAAACAAAAGTTATAAAAGAAGCTCCCCAAAATAGTGAGGAGATTTCAAAAATAGTTGAAAATGTTACAAATAATTATACAGTTGAAATATCAGATGAACAAAAAGAACAAATAAAAGCTTTAATGGTTAATATAAATGATTTAGATATTGATTATGATAATGTCAAGGAAACTTTAAAAAACATAAGTAATCAAATTTCAGAAGCACTTAAAAACTCTGGTAAAGATATTCAAGATAGTGGATTCTTCCAAGGCCTTTTTGATGCAATAGGAAACTTTTTTTCTCAATTTTTTGATTGGATCAAAGGATTAGGTAATAATTAAAAACTTTCTATTTGATTCTGATATTACAAGAAACTAAAATTTTATAGTATAATATCTAAAACTCCATCCAATTAATTGAAATTTGGTGGAGTTTTATAATATTTCTTAGGTTATATATATCTAATATATAGAAAACTATATATTAGAAAAGATAATATAATTAATTTATGTTAAACACTACATCAGCTAACTGAAACCTAATAACTTTTTTAAGTTCATCTAAACTTAACTCTACTTGATATCCAATTTTGCCAGCACTAAAAATAAATGTTTCAAGTTTTTCAACTGATATATCTATTGTAGTAACAAAAGATTTTTTCATTCCGATAGGTGAGCATCCCCCATGAATGTAACCTGTTAATGGTAATAATTCTTTTGACTTTATCATTTCAATAGATTTTTCACCAACACTTTTTGCTGCTTTTTTCAAATTCAATTCTTTTTCCACAGGTATTACAAATACATAATAATTTTTTGATTTTCCAACTGTTACAAGGGTTTTAAAAACCTGTTTAGGATCTTGCCCTAATACTTTTGCAACCTCTACCCCACTTATGGCATCAGTATCTACGTAAGAGTAACTATTATATTTAATCTTCTTCTTATCTAAAATTCGCATTACATTTGTTTTTTCATCCATTTAGTATCCCTCCAAACAATACAATTATATCATTTTATAAAAATATTTTCATTTATGACATATCATAATTTAATCTATCTGTTATCATAAGCCTATTCTATTAATATAGTACACCTATAGACTCTCACATTACTTAACATTAGATTCTTATATCAAATCCCATTCATGTAAATTATTCAAAATTCATGTTACAATAAATAAAATTTTATTAAATCGTTTTCTGTAATATACTTCCGTGCTAAAATATTAATATACAATATATTAATATATAATTTCTCATTTTTAAATTCTATAAAAAATATATTGTAAACACATTTCACTTGTTTACTTAATATTTATTAACATTATAAAAGGAGATTGAGATTTATGAAATTACAAAAAGAACTGCCAGAAATTTTTGAAACCTTTGGGGAAATTAGAAGGAATTCATTTATTACGGCAAAGGAACAAAAAGAAAAGGATATACCTCTTATAGGAGTATTTTGTACCTATTTCCCACAAGAAATAGCTTTAGCAATGGGTGCTTCAACAGTATCTTTATGTGCATCTTCAGATGAAACTATACCAGATGCTGAGCAAGACTTACCACGTAATTTATGTCCATTAATAAAATCTAGTTATGGATTTGGTAAAACAGATAAATGTCCTTTCTTCTATTTCTCTGATTTAGTAGTTGGAGAAACAACTTGTGATGGTAAGAAAAAGATGTATGAATACCTTTCTGAATTTAAACCTGTTCATGTTATGGAGCTTCCAAATTCTCAAAGTGAAGATGGATTTAAGCTTTGGAAAAATGAAATTATAAAGCTAAAAAATACTTTAGAAAAACAATTTAACGTTAGTATATCTGAAGAAAATATAAGAACAGCTATAAAAATAAAGAATAATGAAAGAAAAGCTCTTAAAGAATTTTATGAACTAGGAAAGCTAGATCCTGTACCTGTAACTGGAACAGATATTTTTAAGGTTTTAAATGGGACAACCTTTGCTTTTGATAAAGAAGCAATCCCAAAACAATTAAATGAATTAGTTGATAAAATTAAAACTGAATATAAAAATACAAAAAAATATGAATCTAAACCTAGAATTTTAATAACTGGCTGCCCTCTTGGAACAGCAACAGAAAAAGTTATTAAAGCTATAGAAGATAACGGCGCTTATGTAGTTGCTTTTGAAAATTGTAGCGGTGCAAAAGCTGTTGAAGATTTAGTTGATGAAGATAATCCAGATATATATGATGCATTAGCAAAGAAATATTTATCTATTGGTTGCTCTTGTATGACTCCTAACCCAAATCGTATTAAACTTCTTGATAAAATGATAGATGAATATAAAGTAGATGCTGTAGTTGATGTAATTTTAACTGCCTGCCATACTTATAATGTTGAAACATTATCAATTAAGAGATTTGTAAACACAAAAAAAGACATCCCTTATATGAGCGTGGAAACTGATTTTTCTAATAGCGATATTGGACAATTAAATACAAGAATGGCAGCATTTATTGAAATGTTATAGGTAACATTTATGAGTATTTACACTTTAGGAATTGACTCAGGTTCAACATATACAAAAGGAGCTTTATTTAATGGTGAAAAAATAATTAAAACCTATAAAATAAGAACTTCTGCTAAGCCAAAGGAAAGTATTTATTTAGTCTATAATAATCTTTTTAATGAAAATGTTAAATATACTATTACTACTGGCTATGGAAGAGATTTATTAAAAGAAGCTGATAAAAAGGTCACAGAAATAACTTGTCATGCACAAGGAGCAGCTTTTTTAAATGAAAAAACTAGAATCATTATAGATTTAGGTGGACAAGATTGTAAAGTAATAAAGCTTGATAATTCATTAAACGTTATAGATTTTATTATGAATGATAAGTGTGCAGCAGGTACTGGACGATTTATAGAAGTAATGATGCGTATTCTTGAAGAAGATATCAAAAATATAGATGAATTTGTTAAGAATAAGAATAAGGTGAATATTTCCAGTATGTGTACAGTTTTTGCTGAAAGTGAAATCATCAGTCTTTTATCTCAAGATGTTGATAGAGGTGATATAGCCTTAGGAGTTATTCATTCAATTGCTAAAAGAACTGCAAATTTTGCTAGAAGATTAAAATTAGAAAATGATGTGTTTTTTACAGGTGGTCTTGCTAATTCAAATTCATTTAAAGAAATATTAAGTGAGTATTTAGATTTTAAAGTTATAACTGATGAATTAAGTCAATATGCAGGAGCAATCGGTGCATCTGTTATAGGTTACAAAAAATTTAAAAAATTATGTACTAAATGAAAATAGCCAAAAATTTTGGCTATTTTTATTTATTCGAGATATATGTTGGAAAATTCCATATCCATAGTTTGAACTAATCTATTATCCATAAGATTCATATCTACTACTTTAGTATCAGTTGAAATAACTTTATTAGGAAGTATGATAGTAAAAGTACTGCCTTTTCCTAATTGACTTGTTAGTTCTATTCTTCCGCCCATAGAATTTATAAGAAGCCGAACTAGGCATAATCCTATTCCTGTTCCTTCTGACTTTCTTGTTAAATCATTATTTACTTGTCCAAACCTGTTAAAAATAACATCTTGCTTTTCTTTTGGAATACCTACGCCCTCATCTTTAACATTAATATTAGTAAACCTATCATTAGAATCTAACTCTACCTTTACAGTCTTACCATTTTTAGTAAATTTAATTGCATTTGATAATAAATTAAGCAATATTCTTTCATATTTTTCATCATCAACAGCTATGATTTTTTTATCAATATTACAAGTAAACTCAAGATTAATATCCTTTCGCACAGCAAAACTTCTAACAGATTCAGTAATTGCTTTAGACATACTTACAATATCATAATTACGTAAATTTACATTTAAATAACCTGCATCAGCTCTTGTTATATCTAAAAGGTTATTTACAAGTCTTAACTGTTGTAGTGTACTTAAATTTATTTTATCAATATAACCTACAACTTTTTCAGGTAAATCTTTTCTATAAACTAAATTTAACAATTGAGTTGTAGAACTCATAACTGTTAATGGAGTTCTAAACTCATGAGCAATAAATGAAAAAAATTCCTCTTGTGTTCTTAATATTTCTTCTAACTCTTGTTGATGGCTTACCTTATCCGTTATATCTATTCCAACTTTTATAACTTCCTTAATTTCTCCGTCAGCATCAAAAATATATTGATAAAAAGTTTCTATATATCTCTCTTTTCCACTTAGTACCACTTTAATATTACTTCCACTAATCATAGCATTATTTTTTTGCTCTTTATCTAATGTTTCTCTATCATTACATGGAATTTGTAAAAACTTTGAGTAAGTATTTTCATTTGAATATATTATTTCTTCTTTTACTTTTTTATTATAATGTATTACTTTAAAATCTGGATATGAAAATCTGCATATAAGCAAATCTAAGCTATTTATAATATTATAAAAATTGTCTCTTTGCTTTTTTAAACAATTTTCAACTCTCAATGAATCATTTAAGCATCTAATACTTGATATTGCTCCAACTATCTCATTATTCTCATCATATAAAGGATTACAACTTATATCTGTTTTGATAGTTTTATCTGGTCTTTCAGATACAACCCTCATGCTAGTTATATTTTCTCCCCTTAAAGCCCTTGCAGATGGTAGTTCATTGATTTCTAATATATTTTCATTTAAATCATAATACCTAGTGTTATCAAGGGTTTGCCCTAATACGTCTAACTTATCTGGTTCATAGAAAAATTCTTCAGCAGCTCCATTTAAAAATTCAACTTTACCATCTTTATCAAGAAAAATTAAACCATCAGTCATATTTTCAACTACGTTTTTATATTTAAAAAACTCTTCACTTAGTTTTATATTTTCTTCCTTTAATTTTGAATTTTCCTCCTTTAATTTTAAAATTTCTTTTTTTAAATTCTCTTTTTCAATAGCACTTTCTGTTACATTGAAAAGTGTTATTATTAAAAAAATTAGTGAGTTTTCTTCCTTTACAGGAGTAACTACACACTTTAAATAATCTGTATAACCATTCTTATTTCTATAAATAAACTCTTGAGATATCTGTGTTTTTCCGCTTTTTATAGCACCTTTTATTAGAGTTAATATAATATCTTCTTCCTTTACATTCATAATTTCTTGAAGTGACATCTTTAAGTATCCTGCTCTTTTAATACTTATATTTTCTAATATATCTTTATAAAATTTATTTGATTTAATTAGCTCTAAATTAGGGAAACTATAAACCCCCATCCCTGACTTATCTTTATTCAACAAGTCATCTAATGGAACTACCTCATCTAAAACATCTCGTTCTAATTTAGAATCTTTCATACAAAAATTAACTAAATTACCCATTCTTTTCACCCTAATCCCACATAAAATATAAAATAAAATCTATTATTTAATAAACAATATATATAATACCATATTTTATAAATTATTACCACATTTCACCTAATAAATGTAAGTTATCTCTATATTATGGCTTTATATTTCGACACGATTCGAAAATAATTTTAAAAAATAATCTCTATAATCGTTTTTTAACTTGTTTTTTATTATTTGTATATTTAATTATACTTTTAGCCTTCTTAATATTAGAAAATCATAATTATATTTTTCCTTCTGTTCTATCTATAATTTTAGTATATTTTGAGTACCAGCGAGCCATTTTTCTCCAATACTAAAATTATATTGAAGGCAAATATACCTCTAACAAATCATATATACTTTAAATATTTTATTATGTAAATTTCCTTTATTTTTAGTAATAATTTTATAAAAGTATATTGGAAACATATACAATAAAAAAAATAAAAGTATACTTAGATAAATAAGTATACTTTTATTTTTTTAGTTTTTATATTTAATAACATAAATATTCTATGATTCTTCTATGAGTTTACAATTTCTCCTCCATTAACATGAATAGTTTCTCCTGTTATGTATGATGCGCCCTCACTTGCTAAGAAAACATAACTTTCTCCAAGTTCAACTGGTTGAGCTGCTCTCTTCATTGGACTAGTTGTACCAAAGCTAGCTACGTCACTTTCAGCAAATGATGCTGGAATTAATGGTGTCCATACTGGTCCTGGGGCTACAGCATTAACCCTGATTCCTTTGTCAGCTAAATTTAATGCTAAAGATCTTGTAAATGAAGTTAATGCACCTTTAGTCATTGAATAATCTATTAAAGTTTTATGTCCATGATAAGCAGTAATTGAAGTAGTATTAATAATACAATCTCCTACATTTAAGTGTTTTAAAACTTCTTTTGTTATAAAAAATGCTCCAAATACATTAGTTTTAAATGTTCTCTCAAACTGCTCTTTAGTTATATCTGTTAATGTGTTGCATACATGTTGTTCAGCGGAATTATTAACTAATATATTAATTTTATTAAACTTACTTATTACTGAATTAACTGCAGATATACAGAAGTTTTCATCGCCGATATCACCACTTATTAAAATACATTCTCCATTCATATCTTCTATAAGCTTTTTAGTTATTTCGGCATCTTGATGTTCATTTAAATAAATTATTGCTATTTTTGCCCCTTCTTTAGCATATGCTAAAGCTACAGCTCTACCAATTCCACTATCTCCACCTGTAATAATTGCTACTTTATCTTTTAACTTATTACTTCCTTCCTTACATGTCTCTGACTTAAAAATTGGCTTTGGATTCATATTTTCTTCTATTCCAGGCTGTACATTTTGATGTTGTGCTGGAAACTGAGTAGGATAATTATTATTCATTTGATTTCTCCTTGATACTATAATTATTTTTGAAATTTGTATTAGCTTCTACACTTTCTAAGTAATTAGTCTTATTTACTATATTCTTTTCGAAGCTTTTTACAGCATTTCTAGTGAAATTCCCTATATTTATTAAATCACTATATTCTTCACTCATAATAACTTCTCCTTTCTTTATCTTAATATTTATATTTTTTATAATTTATCAAAAAAATATACTTTTCTTAAATTTATATTCTTCATATATTTACACAGCAGTGATATAATATTTTTATCACATAAAATTTGCTAGAGGTGGAAGTTTATGCATTTAAATGAAATTAAGAAAACCCGAGAAAAAATTAAAGATGTTATTAACAAAACTCCAATTTTGTATAGTCCTATTTTTTCAAAAATGACAAATTGTTCTGTATATATGAAGTGTGAGAATCTCCAACTTACAGGGGCTTATAAAATAAGAGGTGCACTTAATAAGATTCGTTCTTTAAGTGATGAGGAAAAAAGTAAAGGGGTTGTTTGTTCCTCTGCAGGTAATCATGCACAAGGTGTTGCTTATGCCGCAAGTCTTTTAGGAGTTGAATCTACAATAGTTATGCCTAAAACTACCCCTTATCTAAAAATACAATCTACTAAAGACTTTGGTGGTAATGTAGTTCTTCATGGAAACTGCTATGATGATGCATTTTTAAAAGCTAAAAGTATTGAAGAAAATAATAATTCAGTATTCATACATCCTTTTAATGATATTAATGTAATTTATGGACAAGGAACTATTGCTTTAGAAATACTAGAAGAAATAAGTGACATTGATATAATCCTTTGCCCAATTGGTGGTGGCGGTTTAATCAGTGGAATCTCTTTAGCTGCAAAAGAAATTAATCCTTCTATAAAGATTATAGGTGTACAAGCTGAAGGTGCAAATGCCATGGAGCAAAGCTTTAAAAATGGTAATTTAATATCTTTAAATTCTGTTAATACTATTGCTGATGGTATTGCTGTTAAATCTCCTGGTGATTTAACATACAAGATAATCAAAGAATATGTTGATGATATTGTTACAGTTTCTGATCAAGAAATTGCTGAAGCATTTTTAATATTATGTGAAAAGCATAAATTACTTGCTGAAGCTTCAGGTGCTGCATCTCTTGCTGCATTAAAAAAATTAAATTATACAGATAAAAAGATAGCATGTGTAATTAGTGGTGGTAATATAGATATGATTACTATTTCATCTTTAATAAATGATGGTTTAGTTGAAAGAGGTAGATTATTTTGCTTTACTCTTGAACTTCCAGATATACCTGGACAGCTTCAAGAAATCTCTAGAATACTTTCAGAATTAAATGCAAATATTGTTCAACTTGAACATAATCAATTTAAAGCTTCTAATAGGTTAAAAAATGTTTTATTAGAAGTAACTATCGAAACTAATGGTATTGAACATATAACTTTAATCAAAGATACTTTTATAAACATGGGCTTCAAAATAAATCAAATGTATTAAAAATAATTAATACTTTTATTTAAAATATATATCAGTTTTAAATAAAAAAATAATATCTAATATAATATTAGATATTATTTTTTTATCTTTATTTCATTTTTCTTTTGGCTTTATTTATTTTTTTATATAATTTGGCGTTATGAACTATATCCATAAAGTCATCAGCCATTTCGAATAATAAGTTACTTTTCATCTTCTTTCTTTTAAAGTTTCTCTTAACTTTTCTCATTAGTTTACTCATGTTTAATCCCTCCTAAGGTTGTACTTTACATTTATAGTTTCCCCTTAAGATTAAATTTTATTATAGAAATTAAACTATAGTAGTTATTATAGTATTTATAAAATCTTCCTTTTTGGAATTTAAATACTCACCATAATAATCATTGTTTAAATCAGCATTGATCTCAATTATACTAGATAATATAAAATTATTTATGTCCATAGAGTATCTAATTTCTATTTCATTTTTAATACTTCTAAATTCTTCAATTCCACCATCTTTTCTATATTTTCTAATTAAAGAATCTAAATAAGTATTATATTCCTTTATCTTGTAAATTATTTTTTGAACATATTTCTTTTTAGTTTTTATATAATTTTTTTCATATTCTAACTTTAATTTAAGCAACTCTGAAATAGAATATTTTCTTTCTAAAACTTCTATATATGCATATTCATTTTGAAAAGAACTTTGTAATATAATAAGTGCTAATTCATTATCACTTTTTATAGTTTCTAAAAGTTCTTTTCCTCCCACTATTTCAATAGCTTTTCTAAGCTGTTTTATTTTTTCTTCTAACATTTTATTATTAATAGTTAACATAGCATTCTCCTTAAATAAATGACTTTTCCTTTGTAATCCATTAATTATTATATAACCTAAGGAGTTTATTGTCTATTGTATTATTAACTTCATTATATTAACTTTTATAAAACATTTATACAATTTATATCTAAGTTATAAGTTACATCTTTACGCTCTACAATAACTTTTATCTTTTCTCTTATTTCTTTATCTTTCATAACTTTATCTAGAAGTTCTTTTGTAGGATTTATTGCATACGGTATTCCTACAGACTTAAACATAGTTATATCTCCCGATGTATCTCCATATGCATAGCTTTTGCTTAAATCAATATTATATTTCTTTTGAAGCTCATTAATAGCATTTAATTTACTTTCATGATCCCACATAGGAATTACTTCACCACTATACTTATTATCACCATCTAATTTATAAATTGTTCCTCTATAATCATCCATGTTATATTTCTTAGACATTTCTTTTACTAATTCACTTGGAGATCCAGATATTGCAATAACTATATGACCTTGCTCCTTATGCCACTTTATTCTTTCTCTACTGAATGTATATACTCTATCACCCTTTTGTTCTATAACTTTTTTAGCTATATAATCTATGTGATATTTATCTATTCCTTTTATTGCTTCAACATAAATATCTACCATCTTTAATAAATAAGTATCATAGTCTCCTTGTCTTTTATCCCATTTGATATATGAAGGTCTTACGTCTTTATACCATTTATTTTCACTAACTAGTTCATATTTTATTATTTTTTTAAATACTTCTGTAATTAATCCTTCTCTGTATATAGTCCCATCAATATCAAAAAATGCTGCTACGTTTTTCATAAAACCCCTCCTATTTACTTTTTACTATATATTATATATGAAATTTTTTAAATTTCCATAATTATTGGTATAATTGTAGGTCTTCTTTTTGTTTTATCGTAAATATATCTCTCTAAAGCTTTCTTTACATTCGTTTTTATTAAATACCATTCTAAAATTTTATCATCCAAACAATTTTGAAGCTCATCAGTTGCAATTTGCTTTAATTCCTTTATTAAATCTTCAGATTCTTTTACATATACAAAACCTCTTGTAATTATATCTGGACCTGCTATTATACTATAGCTTTCTTTTTCTATTGTAACTACTATATTAACTAATCCATCTTGTGCCAAGTGCTTCCTATCTCTTAATACTAATGTTCCTACATCTCCTACACCTAATCCATCAACTAAAACTGTTCCTGTAGTTACTTTTCCAGATATTCTAGCCCCTTTATCACTTATTTCTAATACTTCTCCACGTTCTGTAATAAATACATCTTTAGAATCCATTCCTAGACTAATTGCTAAATCTTTATGATGTTTTAAATGTCTATATTCACCATGAACAGGCATAAAATATTTAGGTTTTATTAATCTATGCATTAATTTTAATTCTTCTCTATATGCATGACCTGATACGTGTACCTCTTCTAAATCTTCATAAATAACATCTGCACCTTTTTTAAATAATTGATTTATAACTTTTGAAATTAATTTATCATTTCCTGGTATTGGTGATGCAGAAATTATAAATAAGTCATCTCTTTCAATTTTTATTTTTCTATGATTTCCAAAGGCTATTCTTGCTAGTGCAGCCATTGGCTCACCTTGGCTGCCTGTTGTTATAATAGTTACATTTTCATTTGAATAATTATTTATATCATCAATTTCTATTAGCATTCCTTCTGGTATATGAAGATAGCCAAGCTCAAAAGCCACCTTTGATATACTTTCCATGCTTCTTCCTGAAAAGGCTACCCTTCTCTTATTTTCTATAGAAGCATTTATTATTTGCTGCATTCTATGTATATTTGATGCAAAGGTTGCTATGATTATCCTCCCCTTTGCCCCTCTAAATATCCTATTAAATGTATTACCTATTGATTTTTCAGACATTGTGTAACCAGATCTTTCAACATTGGTACTATCAGCCATTAATAAAATGACTCCTTCTTTTCCTATAGTTGATATTCTATCTATATCTATAACTTTATCGTCTATAGGTGTTAAATCTATTTTAAAATCGCCTGTATGGAATATAACCCCAAGAGGAGTTTTTATAGCTAAACAACATGATTCTGCTATACTGTGTGTACTTTGTATAAATTCTACACTTATATTTTCTAAATCAATCTTTGATCCTGGATCCACACTAATTAAATTGCTAGTTTCTATTAAATCATGTTCTCTTAATTTATTTTCAATAATAGCTAATGCTAATTTTGTTCCATATATCGGTACATCTAATTGTTTCAATATATATGGAATTGCTCCAATATGATCTTCATGACCATGTGTAATAAAAAAACCTTTTACTTTATCTTTGTTTTGTATTAAATATGTTATATCTGGAATTATTAAATCTACTCCATACATTTCTTCATCTGGAAAAGCAATTCCACAATCTACTACTATTATTTCATCGCTAATTTCTATAGCTGTAATATTCTTTCCTATTTCTCCTACTCCACCTAAAGGAATAATTTTAACTGATAAATCACTATTCATTGAAAAAACCTCCTATTCTATTAAGAATAGTATTTCCTAAATATTGATTTAAAATTATAGTATAAATAGAAATTTTATTTGTTTATAAAAAAACTATCTTTAGAACTCTCTAAAGATAGTTTTAATTTACTAGTTATTATAATATAAGCTTTCACTTTGATATTCTGGATCACAAGTTATATCTATTCCAAGCCTTCTAAATGTTTGCTCGTCATTTGTAGTTATGATAGTTGTTGAATGAGCTTGACATCCTTTTAGCATTTTTAATTTATCTAAAGCTACTTGTGCTGTTGGATTAGTAGCAGCACATATACTTAATGCTATTAATATTTCTTCACAATTTAAAACTGTATTATTTATTCCTAATGTCTTTAGCTTTAAGCTTTTAATTGGTTCTAATATTACAGGTGATAAAAGATGTATATCATCTGATATATTAGCAAGATGCTTAATAGAATTTAATATAACAGCTGCTGATGCATCCATAATTTCTGATCTTTTACCTGTTATTATGCTTCCATCTTCAAGTTCTAATGCCACTGCTGAGCATATATCATTTTTATTTGCTAAACTTCTTTGTTTTAATAAATATTCTCTTGATGGAATAACAACATTTCTATCAGTTTCCTTTAAGCTTAGTTCTTCCATGATTAACTTAGCTCTATCGGCTGTTTCTTTATCTACATAACCTTTTTTATATTCACAAATAGTTTTAAAATATCTTCTTATTACTTCTTGCTTTGAAGCCTCTTTAACTACTTCATCATCAACTATTCCATAACCAACTCTATTTACACCCATATCTGTTGGCGATTTATAAACTGATTCTTCCCCAGTAATCTTTTCTATAATTCTTTTTAATACTGGGAAACTTTCTATGTCTCTGTTATAATTTACAGCTACCTTATTATAAGCATCAAAGTGGAATGAATCTATCATATTCACATCTTTTAAATCTACAGTTGCTGCTTCATATGCTATATTTAAAGGATGCTTTAATGGAACATTCCAAACTGGGAAAGTTTCGAATTTAGAATATCCTGCAACATTTCCCCTTTTATTTTCATGATATAATTGACTTAAACATGTTGCAAGTTTACCACTTCCTGGACCTGGTGCAGTAACTACTACTATAGGCTTAGTAGTTTCTATATAAGGATTTTTTCCATACCCTTCATCGCTTACTATAGTATCAACATCTGTTGGATAACCCTTTGTAGCTTCATGCTTATAAACCTTTATTCCTCTACGCTCTAACTTATTTATAAAGACAGTTGTAGCTGGTTGTCCATTATATCTTGTTATAACAACACTATTTACATCAAGTTCATAGGCTCTCAAATCATCTATTAATCTTAAGACTTCTAAATCATATGTAATACCAAAATCGCCTCTTATTTTATTTCTTTCTATATCTCCTGCATAAACACAAATAACAACTTCAACTTTTTCTTTTAGTTTTTGTAAAAGCTTTATTTTAGCATTTTCATCGAATCCTGGTAAAACTCTTTTTGCATGTAAATCAAACATAAGTTTTCCACCAAATTCTAAATATAATTTATCGTAATCATTTACTCTCTCTAATATATATTTAGACTGTTCTTCTAAATATTTCTTATGATCAAATCCTACTTTCATCTTAATGCCTCTTTTCCTTTTATTCTTTATGTTAATCATTAAATATTAATTATACATCAAAAAATTTCTTCTTTCCACATTAACTTACGAGAGTATGCATATAAAATTTATTAATAACTTGAAAAAATAAATATAAATTAGTTCTATTTTTTAGGTATCTATATAATAAAATTTTATGTAATAACAATTTTTAAAATCTAAATCTCATATTTTCTTTTACTAAAAAAGCATATGCTTATTATAATTTATAAGCATATACTTATAGGTAAAATCATTATCATCTTCCCTTTTACATTACATTCTGGTTTTTTAGGAAGAATTATGTTGTTTTCTTTCAAAACTTCTAAATATGGATCTATAGAATCAATTACTTGTTGGTAATATTCCTCTTGAGATGATTTCCTTAATAAACTTATACACTTATCAGTGTCTTCCTTTATCATCATAACCTTACCAAAAATCTTACAAGAGCAATGAACTAAATCAAACATATGAGAATGATTATTTAAAAAGTTATTTTCACTTATTGTAAGAACTAATGATGCCTTGTCATTTTGTATAAGTAAGTCATGAGTTCCATTTGCAGTTATAGATTTCCTTAAACCTTCTAAGAGTTTGCAAATTATAGTAAAATTTAATGTTTTTAAGTCTTTCTTTTCTAATAAGGTATTTAAAAAATCTACTCCATAGCAATTAATAGTATCAATTAATGTATCTATATAAAGTGGAAGTGAAGTTTCTTGTACACATCCAGTTATTTGAATGTAATCTCCTTCTTTTATATCTCCATTTTCAATAGAATTACCATCTACTTGCTTAACATTTTTACTAGTATACATCTTATTTAATAAATCATTATGAAGAGTAAATATAGTACTAATCTTTTTAATTTCTTGCTCATTTCTATCAAAATCTCTTCCTTCAAACCCTAAACTTCTATCTCTTCCATTTTGATAATGGTCTTCACAAGTTTTATGTTTAGTTTTATAACCTTCTATTTTATCTCTATGATCTCTAAAATCTGAGCCATTAGATTCTCTATCTCCTATTTTTACATTTCCTCCAAAAGTTCTGTCCTTGATTCTCCTATATGTTCTTATATCAATATAGCCATTTAATGCTACTGAATTTAAATTTTTAATTAATACTTCATCTAAATATATTAATAAGTCCAACATTAGTGTCCTCCTAAAGCAATTATATACTTTTACACCATATTATATTAGACTAAATCTTATTTAATAACTTTAGAAACTATTTTTTATTTTTATTTAATAAGATACTTTCAATTTCATTTAAAAGTTCTTTATCTCCATTTTCTAAGATAAGATTCCCCTTCTTGCTCCCTTCTATTATTCTTAATATTGTTACTTCATCTTCTAGCTCTTTTATCTTTTTATTTATTTCACTTTTATTTTTTTTAGATAATTCAAATGAATATACTTCATTGCCACAAACTAAGCATTTTCCATATAGCTTATCATAAGTAATTTTACCTATATTAAATTCTTTACTTTCTTTGCAACTATTAACTTCTATATCTTGAATCTTATTACATTTTTCACAAAAACATCTACTTTGTTGCATAACTTCACCTCTAATATATTTTATTAATATATTGTATCATACACTTTACCATTTTTTATGATAATATTTGTACTATAATAATAAAATATTATCTTCACTTAAAAATTATTAACTATTTATATTTCTTCCTATATATATATTCTTCCATTTATTCTTTTATCAAAATTTGTCCACTCCCCGATTTCTAAACCATTTGATATGATACTTATCTTGTTTAATGTTGCATCCACATAATCAGCATAATGAACTATATAAGCTTCCATTGAATTTGGTTCTTTTGGAGATCCAAATTCTGGTTTCCCATGATGCTGAATAATTACAGCCTTTAATCTGTTTATAAAATCACTAGAGTAAATTTCCCTATTACTATTAAACGCTTCCTCTAACATATTTAATCCAATAATAATATGTCCTTGAAGTTCTCCTTCTAAAGTATAAGAAAATGGTCCATCATAAACCATTTCTCTTATTTTTCCTATATCATGCAATTTTGCTCCTAATATAGCTATTTCTTTATGTTTGCAATCATATTTATAAGCTAAATCACGAGCTAAACTTGTTACTGCTAAAGTATGCTCAGCTAATCCTCCAATATAATTATGGTGATTAAATACTCCACCTATTGCCTTTTTAAATTTATTTAAGAACTCTTCATTATTAAAAAAATAATCATCCATTGATTTAGCCTCTAAACTTTTAAATTCAGATTTACTTATATCATTTAATTCACTCATAATTTCATTTATTGATTTTTTAACTGAAGGTAAATAATCTAATATATCTATTTCTGAAATCTTCTTTATAAAATTAACTTTAAATTTTGATGCTAATTTCCCTTTAACTAATATAACATCTCCTATATTTATAACTGTATTTATATTTTTTATATAAGCCTTTATTTCTCCTGAATTATCTCCAATAACTGCAATAAAGTCATTTTTATCATAAGATAATATTTTTATCACCATAAAGGTACTTTCAATAATTTCATTCATTTTTGCTTCTTTTAAATATAACTTTTTCATATGTACCACCTTATTTATCTTATTCTTATAAATTATTATTAACCTATATAGAAAAAAAATTCTTACATAAATCTATATTTGACATTAGCTCTTAAATTGGGCTTTTAATAATAAAAGGATGCTAATGCACCCTTTTATTATTTTACTACCAACAGCCGCCTAGTAATAATAACCATAATATTGGGAAGAACCCTCCACAACCGAATCCGCAATTACCAAAACCGCCGCCGAACCCGCCGCAGCCTCCGAATCCACCGCCACAACAGTTATTACAGCATCCTCCGCCACAACAACAGTTATTTCTACAACAGCACCTGTTACATCTAGATCTTCTTGACATGTAAATCAACTCCTATTCTTTTGTATAGTACATTGTATTCATTACATATTGTTTGTGTTCAGTAATATTTTTTTATTTTTATTATCATTTACGAGTATATTATTTAAATGTACTTTTATTAATTTATATGCTAAACTATAAAAAAGGAGGTATGTACTATGGAAAAAAGAAATAGATTAGTTGCACCTAGAAATGTTGTAAATACAAAAATGCTTTATAGCTTTTATATATTAAAAGAATTATCAAAAGGAAATGTTATATTTGGAAATAGAGTTCTTGAAGAATTTAGAAATAGATTTTCAGAAACTTCTCTCCCATTTCCTGTTTCATCTAGTACAATATATGAAACTCTTTATGATTTGGAATTAAAAGGATATGTTAAAAGTTCCTGGACTGGTGATGAGTTTTTAAATAAAAGAAGTAAAAAAGTATATTCTATAACTGACAGTGGAGTCGAATATTATAAAAATCATATTGCAGATTATATTAGTAACCTAAATAAAACTAAAGCTACCTTAGATATAATGATAGATATGCTGATGAAATAATCAGCATTTTTTATTTTATTAATATAAATTATTTTATAAAATAACTTGTAACTTTTCTTAGCCTTAGAAATATTATAGTTAATATATATGCTTGCAAGCTTCTATTTTATCTAAATTAATATACTAAATTTAATACTATTAGGATTAATTGCAACATATATTAAAACATATATTTTAAATAAAAATCTTTAGCATTTTTATAATATTATAAAAATATATTATAAATACATTTCTATTTATTTGATTACCTAATAATATAGTTTTAATTTTTATATAAGTTGTATTTATATTCACTTAAGCAATATTAATACAGCTTATATAACATTTCTAAGGAGGAATATTATGAAGGAAACTAAAAATATTGATAATTTTTTTAAACTACATCTTAATAACTTTAATATTTTAGAAAAGGATATAATTTCTTTTGAATTGAAAGATGATACATTATCTCTAAACTTTGGTGATATCAACTATTTACTTTCAAACAAGATATCAGTATTTTTAAAAAATATTAAAACACGCGAAATATTTAAATGCTCTTCATTTATAAACAATAATAACTTAAATATTGACTTAAGTAATTTAAAATATTTTTGTACTGATTATGAGTATAGTATTATTATAATTAATGAAGTTAATAACTCATCAACAATGATTTATCCTAAATATAAGAATAAAGCTCAAAACTATTCAGTAATTGGTAATTCATCTAATAAACATATTAAATGGTTTTTAAGATTATTAGAAAATGGAGAGTTTAGATTATCTGCAATTGCCTTATTTCCAAATTACAATAATATTGAAGAAAATATTTCATCATAAAAATAAGGGTACCTGCTTAAGGATACCCTTTAAAAATACTTACAATTTAAATTTTCTATAAAGCACTTTTTAGAACAATAAATATTTAAATCTTCTTTATCTATGTATGCATCTTTAATGTAAATATTTATACTACAATATTTACATTCTACAGTTAATTCATTTGCTATTTCTTCTTCTAAATCCTCATTATTAAATTTTTCTATAAAACTTCTTAAATGGTTCATAAATAACACCCACTTATATAATAATTAACACTAATTATTATGATAATTAAGTATAATTTATGTACTTTTTAAAAAATTCATAATAAATTATTAGATTTTGCAATATTAAAATAGTTTTTTATACTACTTTCATCTATATTATCTTTATCATAAAATAATGGAAACTTTAAATTATAATTTCCCCATATTGTAACTGGTCCTTTAGTAAAATAAAATGTTATAAAAAATAACTCTCTAGTACATAACTTAGTTAGTAATTTTATATACTTTTTATCACTTATTTCAAAAAACATATCATTTATAGTTCCTGAATTTAAAATTTCATTAAATATTTTTATTTCTTCTAAATCAAGATTATTTTCAATAAATTCAATGCTATCTTTATCTAGCTTGTTTTTATAAAAATCTACTATTATTTTATTTTCATCATAATTTAAATTAAAAAAGCTTTCTAATGTTTTAATAAAATCCTCTTCGATTTCTATCTTTTCTTTATCTTTTCTAGAATAAAGCTCAACATAATTAAATTTATCAAATCCATATAAAATATTATCAAACTTTATTTTTATTATTTCATCAAAATCTGCTTTACTTATGGCTTTAATCCCCATATTTCCCCCTGATTCTTATACAATTTTATTCCATTCATAAAGTTGCTTTCTAACTTCACTTATTAATTCATTTAAATTCTCTGTTTCAATTTCTGTAACCTCATTTAAAGTATTATTTTTAATTACCTGTTTATATTTTACTATCTTATTATGATCATAATTCCAAACCTCTTGTATTTTTCCTTTTTCTATTTCCATAACACTTCTCCCTTTATATAATAAATATTAAAGGATAATATTAAACCTTAAAAACAGCTTTTTTTTCTCCAACAGCATCACTATAGCAAATACCTATCTTTTCCTTAGTAATTTTACCTTTTTCAAATAAATATCCATTATAGTAACTCTTATCATTTAGTATATCCCTAATTATATAAATTACTAACACATCTTTTTTCATTTCTAAATGTGACGTATTAATTATATTGTTAAGATAATCTATACGTGTATTTGATGAAGTTTCTAATATTTGTATATATATTTTATTTGGATCTTCTTTTAATTTATACAATAAGTTTTGTATTACTTGTAAATCATTAATTAAATCATTCTCTCTAAAAAGCTGTAATTTTATAGAACTTGAGGATACTGTATTAAAATCATACTCTTTCCACGATACTTCAATATTATTTAAAAAGGCTTCTTCATTATTATTAAGTCCTTTGTGTATTACTGAATAGCCTAAAAGTTGTCCAAGCATTATAAAATATTTAATTTCTTTTTTTACTACTTCAAATTTACTACTATTCTTATTTAAACCGAAATTCACATAATTTCTTATAAATCCACTAAATATATTCATTAAATCAAAGTCTAACATCTTAACTCCTTACCCTAAATTTATATATAGTATTCTATCATTTATATTCAGATTATACCACCTAATATAAATTTAAAGTTCATTATTAATATATATGTTCTAATCAATAATCTACCATATTGCTATTAATATATAATAACGAATTCAATAAACTAAATTGAAACTAAGGTGCAATATATTCTTTATTTTTATATAAGTTTCTACATTGCTATCTTTATTTAGCCCTTCTTATTAACTTATAATATTCTCTAAGGACAATAATAAATTCTCAAACTAAAATTAAAGCTAAAACATATAAAAATGAAAATAGATTTTGTAATATAAGAAATAGATCTGCTATGGTAACATATAAATAAATAATATAAAAAATCACTAAATGATAAAAAGCAAAGAGGCTATTTCTTATAAAAGATAATAGCCATCCTATACTCTAATTTATTACAAATATATTTTTATTATTATGTACCTGCTAAACAATTTAAAATCAACCTTTATAAACTATTATTTTTTTAAGCATTTATTACAAATACAATAAATTAATCTAGAATACTTAATTTCTCTATCCATTTCAATCCTAGGTCTTGTTTCCACTGTCTTTTTACATTTATTACATATATATTTATCAACAATTCTTCCTCCTGTTGCTTCAGAAACAACAGTAATTTTTTTTACTATTTTCATCATTCTCCCCCAAAATTAGCTTTTATGAGCTTATAATAATAAATTATTTAACTTAATAAGAACTACTATAGATAGGTTTTATTAATGCTATGTTAACTTTATGTTAATTTCACGTTAAATAATATTTTAATAAATTAAAAAGAACTTACATTCCGTAAGTTCTCAAAATTCACCAAAGCAGTTCATCTTCTATATATCCTAATGAATCCGCATAAGATATACCTATTATTCTTATCCCATTAAGTTCTTTTAAAGTTAAATCATCATTATACATCCTTTTATAATGTTCTAACTTTTTATCAAAATTCTCTGATTCATTTATTATTATCTCCGGTCTTTCAAATCCTTTAATTTCAATTTTAATTCCTATGTATGCAACACCTTTCTCTTTTGCCCTTTTAAAAGATAATTCTAAATCGCTCATTTTTAACATATTAATACCCCTATCTATATTAAACTTATTTTAATAACTTTGAATTCCTATATATTAATTGTAATTTAATCGTACTTTTATGTTAGCGAATTATGTTAGCGATTTTCATTATAAAACTTACTAATATTTATTTTTATTACTTATACTTATTTAAATAAAAATACAAATAAATTATAGTCAATCTTAGATGCTGCAAATTATATTAGTAATTTATATATATATATTTTGTTTGAATATTTTTATTACATCTAAATATAAAAATAAATACAAAAATCTATAATTATATGATATTTTTTTATTTTCCCTACTATATTTTTTTTATTTATCTGATATTAATTACTCTTTTAAACACAACTGATCCATCATCTAGTTTCGGAATCCATCCCATTCCCTCATGTGGTCGGCCAAAAATCCCATAAGTTTCCATACTTCTCATTTTAATATATTTATTGAATATAAAATAAAATTGACATGAGTTAAATTAAATTTTGACTCATGCCGTATAATATTAATTTTTATATTCTATATTTAATAGATACATTACTAATCATTTCTCTTTCTTTATTTATAATAATTCATAATTTAAACATAATGGAACATTATAATTTTCATTTGTTATAAGTTCTGCATTTATATTATAAATATCTTTTAAAACTTCTTTGCTCATTATTAAATCTGGAGTATTTTTATATAATATTTTTCCATCCTTCATTGCTACAATAAAATCTGAATACTTGGCAGCATGATTTACATCATGCAAAACCATTACTACAGTACATCCATGTTTATCGTTTAAGTTTTTTACAATATTAAGTACTTCAAGTTGATGTGACATATCTAAAAAAGTGGTTGGTTCATCTAGCAATAATATATCCGTTTCTTGAGCTAAAGCCATTGCAAGCCAAACTCTTTGTCTTTGACCTCCTGATAAATCAGATAATTCTCTATATCTAAATTCAAAAGTATTTGTAACTTTTAGTGCCCATTCAATCTTCTGCTTATCTTCATTTGATAATTTACTTACATTTGTTCTATGAGGATATCTTCCATAAGAAACCAACTCTTCAACTTTTAATTGAGAAGGTGCAGTAGGATTTTGAGATAATATAGCTAACTTTTCTGCAATCTCTTTACTTTTCATATCATTCATATTCTTATCTAAAATGAATATTTCTCCATTTTCCTTTTTTAGTATTCTACCTATACTTTTTAAAAGCGTAGATTTTCCACATCCATTTGATCCAATAATGCTAGTTATTTTTCCTTTTTCAAGACTAAGATTCAACTCTTCAATTATTATTTTTTTATCATATCCTACTTTTAAATTTTTTATATTAATAGCATTTTTCATATCTTACCTCTTATGATTTGTATAATAAATATATAAAATAAGGAATTCCTATTATAGATATAACTATTCCTACAGCTAATTCTGACGGTGCAAAAACAGTTTTGGCAATAAAATCTGATAGTATTAAAAGGGAAATACCAATTAAAGCAGTTACTGGCATAAGCTTCCTATGATTTAATCCTACTAGCTGTCTAGCTATATGAGGTGCCATTAACCCTATAAATCCTATATTTCCTGCAACACATACACATGAACTAATTAAGCCAACACAAGCAAATAGTAGTTTTCTTTTTTCTTTATCTATATTTATTCCAAGGCTTACTACACTGCTTTCTTCTAATTGAAAATAATCTAGTAAATGAACTTTCTTATATAGATAGAAACTTAAAATTATTATCCAAGGTAACATCATATATATAAAAGTCCAATTTGCGTTATATATTGAGCCCGCTTGCCAAATAGCTGCAAATTCAAAATCTCCTGCGTTCATCTTCATTGAAAAAAGCATTGAAACAGCTGAAAACCCACTATTTACTGCTATACCAGTTAAAATAAGTCTTTGCATATCCATCTTTTTATTATTTTTTGAAAATATTAATATTATTAATGCTGCCAATAGTCCTCCTATAAAGCCAAACATAGGCATGGCGAATATACTTAGAAAGTTACCTCCATCAGTTCTTGTTGGACTAAAGTTAATAAAATACATATATATAATTACTGCTGCTCCTGCCCCTGAATTTATTCCTAATATTCCTGGATCAGCTAACTCATTTTTTGTAATTCCTTGCAAAAAGAGACCTGCTATTGATAGCCCTATTCCGATTAATATAGCTATAATTATCCTTGGAAGTCTAAATTCAAATACTACTAATCTAAATTTCTCATTATCATTTAAATTAAATAGTGTTTGAAATACTTCAACAACACTTATATCAAACATCCCATTGATTAAATGCAAATAAAAGACCAAACAGATTAATAGAATTAATACTGTTATTACAAAAGAATATTTTATTTTTTTCTTATGCATCTTTTGATCCTCCCTTTGTTTTTATCATATATAAAAAGAAAGGGACTCCTATAATAGCTGTTACTGTTCCTATAGGTGTTTCAAAAGGAAATGCTATGTATCTACTTAATAAGTCACATAATCCTAAGAAAAAAGCCCCTCCTATTAAGGAATATGCAATAATATATTTATAATCATGCCCCACTATCATTCTTGTAATATTAGGTATTACGAGTCCAACAAAAGCAATCTTACCAACTAATGCAACAGATGTTGCAGTTAGTAATACCACAGCTCCCATAGACAGATACTTTACTATATTGATTCTTTGACCTAAGCTAATAGCTATATCCTCTCCCAATGAGCTTATAGTAATATCTTTAGCTATTATTATTGCTACTATAATACCAATAACTCCTATTGGCATTATAATCTTTAGTAAGTCACTATTTACTGTATGAACTTTTGTGTTATACCAAGATGAAATACTTTGAGATACTTGGAAGTACATGGCGATAGCAGAACCTAGACTACTTAAAAAACTCCCTACTATTGTTCCTATAATTGCAAGTCTAACTGGTGATAGTCCATTTTTTATAGATGATCCTATTCCTAAAACTAGTACAGCTCCAATTACAGACCCTATTATAGATACTAAAATTAGACTTCCATTTGAAAGTCCTGGATAAAAAACCATTGCTATAGTGATTAAAAATGCTGATCCATCATTTACCCCCATAAGTGATGGTGATGCCAAATAATTTCTCGTTATACCCTGCATAATTGAACCAGCTACAGCTAAAAATCCTCCAACTACTAATACAGCAGTAGATCTTGGTAACCTATTATTTCTTATTATTATATGATCTACATTACTTTCATCAAAATTAAAAATAGCATCAAAAACTACTTCTTTTGGTATTGATTTAGTTCCCATTCTTACAGATAAAACAGTCACACTAACTATCCCTACTAAACATATTATTAAGATTAACAAAAACTTCTTATTAAGATTTTTCATATTTATCCCCTTAAACTTATACTACCGCACAATGTTAAATGTATAATTAAAGAAGAAACTCCTTTGGGAGTTTCTAAAATAGATACATTTTTAGTAACTTAATTACAAGTATGTCAATAATTTTATATCTTTAATTTTAATCTGCTGCGATAGCACTCCTATTATTTTAATAAATTATCTACAACTGCATCTAAGAATTTAACCTTTGACCAAGCTGTTCCCCCTTGAGCTAAAGGTTCAACAGTATTTACGAATACTTTATTATTTTTAGTTGCTTCTAAACTTTCAAATATAGGATTTGCTAAAAGTTCATTGAGAGCTTCTGGCGCATCTGCATTTTCACTATCTTCAAATTGTAAGAAAATAGCATCTGGATTTATTTCTGCTAAAGTCTCAATTGTTAATTGAGCTTGTGCTTTTGCTTGAGTAACTATATCAGGAATTTTTAATCCTAAATCTGTATATAAAACTGGGTTTAAATATACATCTGCTGGATATACATACATTAATCCCCTTCTTACTCTAATAACTAAAATATTTTGATCCTTATATTTATTTTTTATATCTTCTTTTGCCTTTAAAGATTTTTCTTCGTAGTCTGAAATTAATTTATTAGCTTCATCCTTCTTATCTGTTATTTCTCCTAAAGCTAGAAGGTTATCTTTCCAGTTAGCTGATATATGTGAATATGGTAATGTTACTGCTATCTTGTTTAACTGTGCCATTACTTCTTCTGATAATTTTGAAGATCCTATAATGACATCAGGATTTAAACCTAGTATAACTTCTGCATTAGGCTTCATTTTATCTCCAACTAAAGTTACATCTTTAAAATCATCTGCTAAATATTTGGGAACTTGTCCAGCAACCTCTAAAACACCTGCTGCTTTAATACCTAAAACTGCTGCATCTTCCATTCCTTCTAAACTTGCAAGAACTATATTTTCAACTTTTTTATCGAAAGAATAGTCTTGTCCTAAATAATTTACTATAAATGATGTATCTTTACTTTCTACTTCACCTACTTCTGAAGATTTCTTTGCTGTACAAGATGTTAAACTTGCAAATAAAACTATTAATAGCAATAATGTTAAGTACTTTTTCATATTTATCCCCCATTCATAATGATAATCATTTTCAATTCATGATTATTTTAGCAAAATTCTTTAAATGGTAAAATGGACTTTTATAATATTTTTTTGTACTTTTGCCGAATCTATTTTTTAAATACTATACCTGTATTAACATTATTATTAATTTCTCTATATTTTCTAGGGCAAACACCTACATTTTTTTTGAAAGCTTTACTAAAATAAAAACAATCACTATATCCAGTCATATCAGCTATTTCTGAAATTGTATAACAAGAAAACTTCAATAATCTCTTAGCTTCTTTTAACCTATATTCCGTTAAATATTTTAATGGAGACAGCCCTGTAACTTCTTTAAAAACTTCACTAAATCTTCTTCTATCTACTTCTAAAATATCTGATATTTCACTTACTGTTATTAATTCGTTGAAATTCTTATTTATATATTCAATCCCCTTATTTACTAATTTTAATTTATCACTATATTGTGAGGTTCTTACATTTTTTATTAAAGAATTTATTAAATTTACAAAATCAACTTTACATGAGAATTTTGAGTAATTATCTGGACTTAATGATTTATCAATAATCATTTCACAGTATTTTAGCAAATGTAGCCTATCCTCAATTTCTAGATAAAAAGATTCTTTTTCTATGTTTTTAAATTTTTCTGTAGTCAAAATATTTTTGTAATGAACTACATAATATTCTATTCCTAAATCTCCTGTCTCCACTTCTATATCCATACTTGATCCACAATGTAGTATTGTATTTTTGTTTAAATTATATTTTTTCCCATCTACAGAAAATGAACATTCTCCTCTTATAGGTATTACTATTCCACATAAATTTTTTGCCGTTTTTCTATTAATATCTTTTTCTTTAGGTAGTAAACTACTTTTAAAAATATCGATAAACTCCATAGAACTTTCTGAAAAATATTCAATTAACCAATTGATACTTTGTTTCATAATCATTGACCTTTTCCTTTTGTTATTTTATACTTATTACTAAATCTTAACATAAAGGAGTCAACTTATGAATAATTTTAAAATAAAATCATGCTATACTAATAGCTTTTATGATATTAATTTCTATATTCCTGAAGAATCTAAAACAGATAATTTGCCATTAATAATAGTTCTAGATGGTGGAAATTGCTTTGAAGTAGTTAAATCTTGCATAAAGCAACAAGGTCAACTTTATATTAAAACTGGGGTCAAGCCTTCAATAGTTGTTGGCATCTCTCATCAGGAATATGAAAAAAAAGAAAAAAGATTTTTAGACTTTACAGCTCCAGCCGAAAAATACTTTTTTCCTGAGGAAACTAAATTTAAAATTCCTAAAAATCTTGGAGGCAGTGAAAAGTTTAATGAATTTATAAAAAAAGAACTTCTCCCATTAATTGAACCTAATCTTAACTTTGACAAGAGTAATATTTCTATAATTGGTCATTCTTTAAGTGGCTATTATGTATTATGGAATTTATTAAAAGGATCAAACATCTATAAAAATATAATTTCCTTTAGTCCCTCAGTTTGGTGGAATGATTATGAACTTTTAAACTTACCTAATTTAGAAAATACCGAAAAGAATATATTTATAGGTGTTGGAGAAAAAGAAGGTTATATGGTTGATGGTGCAGAAAAAATATACAATAAAATTAAGAGCTTTAATAATAATTGCACCCTCTATGTTGCACCTGAAGAAAATCATGGTTCTGTAGTCATTACTAGTATGAGTAGAGCTCTTAGATATATCTTCTCACTTTAACAAAAATATTGTGCATTTTAGATTTGTAAAAAGACTTGTTATTTATTTTTAACCAAGTATTTTTTTACTTAATACTATTTCCTTTAAAAATACATCATGTACTTTAGTTTTTAATCCTAGGTATTAGTATATAAAATAAAAGAGAATAATTATTATTCTCTTTTATTTTATATTTAAGTTATTATTATATTAATTTTTGATCAAATACCCTATTTAAATTAACTTTTCTGATTCTATCTTTTATCTCATCTTTATTAACAGTATATAGTCCTAGCTCCTTCATTCTCTTAAAGTATTCTGCTCCAGCAAATGTATATCTATTTTTTCTACCTTCTCTTGTACCTGCTTTTTCATTTGCATAAGATATTATATCGCCTATTGCAATTGAGCCTGGTAAAATTAATAGTGGTATTCCCATTGCAAGTCTTACTGCATTATGTCCTGCTAAGCTACCTGTACAAATTGCTTCTGTATGACCAACAAAAAGACCTGATTTTTCTCCTGCGCAAAATAAATTGTCTACTCCTTTTACTTTTAAATCATTTGTTCTTGGAGCCACGGATAAATATCTTATTGAATTACCTTTACTACCTGCATATGGATCTACATATTTTGCATTTTCTAATCCTTCAATCTTTCTTAGTTTCTTTAATGGGTAGTAGGTAGTCATAAGTTTAGCATGTCCAGTATCTAATAAAATTATATTTTCTGCAAATTCTTTTAAAGCATATTGCTGACAAACCTTGGCATTAAGCTTATCATAATTTACATCTTCCTTTGGAACTTCTAATATAACACATCCTGTTTCATCTAATTGCTTAATTATTTCTTTTGATAAACTTTCCTTAGCCAACTTACAAGAACCTGAAAATGCCCCTAATGTATCTTCATCTCTTTCTCCTTGTATGTCTGCTACTCCGCATCTTTCACTTATACTTATTCTTGGTCCAAAGGCTGGACATCTTAAAACACACATAGAACATCCATTTCCATATCTTAAGCAATTCCCCATTGGCCCTGTTGTTCCAGTAGTTTCAATAAATACATCTCCCTCTTCATAAGTACCATCACTAAGGTAAATCCCTTTAATCTTACTGCCTTCTAACTTAACATCAGTAACTCTACTTTCTATATGAATATTTATCCCCATTTCCTCTAAATATTTACTAACTTTACCTTCGATTAAATTTACATCATATAAAGTTGCATGCTTATGACCTGGAAATTCTATATCTTTATGTCTTGCAGTATCATCTACAATATCAATTAAATCTCCAGCACCAAGCTCTATTAATTCTTCGGAAGCTGTCCATCTTCCGTTATTTCTCATTATCCCTCCAACATTTCCAAGTCCTAATAATAAATCTGTCTTTTCATATAAATGAACTTCTGCTCCTGCTTTCTTAGCTGTAATAGCTGCGGCGCAGCCAGACCAACCGCCCCCAACGATAATAGTCTTTATCATATAAATCTTCTCCCTTCAAATACATTTCTTGGATCAGCTTGAACTTTACAAAAACGCTTTACTCTATGGCCAGAAAATCTAGCGGTACAACTTCCGCATACCCCTTCTCCGCAGCACATTTTTATATTATTACAACAAGATAACTTTATATATTCACCTTGTATCTTATCTAAATAATCAATTATTTTTACAGTTAATATATCAGCCCCAGCAATATGAATATAATTTACATTTTTATCTTTTATATAAGATTTTATAAGAACTTTTACTTCATCAGTTAGCTGACCTTTATCTAACACTGATTCTTCAATTACATTCACATCATATTCTGATAAATATTCTTGAACATAATTATCTGTATAAGGTGCCTTATCTAAAATTAAATTTATATTATTATTATTTAAAGATAACTTTCTAATTACTGGCATCATAGGAGCCATTCCAATTCCTCTAGCTATTACTAGTACATTATTATTAACTTGCTTATCTAAATTTTTAAGACCAAAAACTCCATTCCAATATGGTCCTCTAATTGTTATTTCTCCACCTTCTTTTATATCTAATAATTTCTTTGTTTTAATTCCTCTTATTTCTATCATTATGGTTATTATATTTGTTTCAATATTTGATTCTAAAATAGAAATAGGAACATCAAAATAGACATTTTCATTTGTTCTTATAAATATAAAGCTTCCAGGTCTTACTAGATCAATAGCTAATTTATGTGGAGCTTTAAATTTAATTAAAAGAACATCATTTTGATAAAGAACCTTTTTTTCAACTAAACAATTATATGTTTTTCTTCCCTCTTTTGCCTTAGATCCATTATTTATAAATTCGTGATATATACATACCCCATTCCAATTTAAGCAATCACAAAAGCAGCTTCCTTGTAATTGAGAGCATAATATACATTCATTTGATTCTGCCAGATGGCAAGGACAAAACTCCGTTCCAGCATCTATACAATCAACAGCTTCTTTCATTATTTGAATCTCCCCACTAGATTTCTTACATATTAATAGATTATTTTCTATTTTTCATTTTGTTACACTATATTTTTATATAACAAAAAAAGTAGAAGACAACTCTTCTACTTTTTAAAGATTATATTTTCAAATTCTTCTTTACTCATATTTATATTACTTATTAGCGGAAATTTATTTTTTTCTTGTTTTTCATCTTTTACTGAAATCTTTCCTAGTATATCTCCAGTTTCTACATCAGAACTTCTATTGAATACCTCTACTTCTACTATATCCTTTTCTTTATATCCATAAGTTATATCTTCTTCTTGTATTATATTTCCTAATCCCGCAAGATTTTCTCTTTGTAATATATCTTTATTAGATATTTCAGCAAAAGTATTTGTGCTTATGACATAATTAAAGATTTTTTCTGTTACATTCCATCTATCTACACAATTTAAAACAACAATAATGATATTTCTACCATTGTGATTAACAGATGAAACTAGGCATTTTCCTGCCCCTCCAGTATATCCAGTCTTTACCCCATTTGCACCCGGTATTCTATACAATATTTTATTTATATTTTGATAATCTCTTGTGAAATTATATTTATCTTTATATATAACTTTTTCTCCTACAATTTCTCTAAAAACATCATATTCCATTCCTTTAGCTGTTAAAATTGCTAAATCATATGCTGAAGAATAATGTTTTGCACTATCAAGTCCATGTGGTGATTCAAAATGTGAATCTATAATCCCTAAACTTCTTGCAAAATCATTCATTATATTAGAGAAATTTTCTACTGATCCGCCTATATCTTCTGCTATAGCAATAGCAGCATCATTACCAGACCTAAACATTAATCCAAATAATAATTCCCTCATTGTTATTTTTTCACCAGCTTTATATCCTACAGTTGAACCCCTAATAGATGAAGCATTTTTACTGATGGTTACTATTCTATCTAAATCTCCATAATTTATTGCTATAAGGGATGTCAAAATCTTAGTAGTACTGGCCATTGGGACAATTTCATATCCTTTTTGATTCCATAGTACTTCCCTACTTTCTGCATCTATAGCTATGGCATTTCTAGCAGATACCTTTAACGGAAGTTTGCTATCAACTTTATTTCCATCAATATCAATATAATCTTCCTCAAGCATTTCCACTGTCTCATCATCCATATCTACATCATCGTCAATAAATGCTTTTACTGAATAAATATTCCATTGTAATGTCAATAATACTAATAAAATAGTAAAAATAACTTTTTTTAAAACTTTCATAAAATCACCCTCTACATTAACCATCTATGAGTAGTTTGTTCTAAAAGTTATTTTTTAAACATTTTTTTGCTATTTTTTTATTTTTCATTATGGTAATTATTAGAATAGTTTAGAAAGGAGTGTGAAAATGGCTTTAATATTAACACTTTTAATTATTATATTACTACTTATTTTTCCTATTCCAATGAAAATTAAAATTAGTTTTAACGAAGGTATATTTAAATTAAATATATTTAACTTAAATATATTTTCATCAAATAATGGTATTGAAAATAAATTATTAAAAAAACTTATTAATAAAACTAATATAGATTTTAAAAAAGAAACTACAATAAAATATAAAAATAAAAAAGCCATTAAGCCTTCACCCCTTAAGCGTAAAAAAATTATAAAAAAAATATCTATACGAAAGTTATATACTAATATTTCTTGTAATAAATTTAAACCTCTTATAAAAATAAATGGTCATTTAACTTTTGGTATTGATGATGCTGCATATTGTGCAATTCTTTATGGCTTGTTATGTAATACTCCTACTTTACTTAGATTAATATTAGAAAAAGCTTTTAAAGTTAAAGATATAAAGCTTAACATTATCCCTAAATTCAATACTAATACTATATATTTTGGTATAACTAGTATATTTTACTTTAATGTTGCTAATATTATATATATATTATATTTAATGTATAAATCTTTTGAAATTGAGGAGGTGACTCCCGAATAGGGAGGTATATTATGTCAAATGAACATCCTGTTGAAAATTTAATGAAAAGTACTATGGAAAATCTAAAAGATATGATAGATGTTAATACTGTTATAGGTGAAGCTGTGGAAACACGTGATGGTAGCTACATTATACCAATATCAAAAGTAACATTCGGTTTTGCATCTGGTGGAAGTGAATTTGGAAACCAATGTAAGCCATCCCCTGATAAAGATGCTAAACATCCTTTTGGTGGTGGTTCTGGAGCTGGTGTCACAGTTAAACCTGTTGCATTTTTAGTTCTTAGAGATGATGCTGTAAGACTTCTTCCTGTTGATCAAAATAATACATATGATAGAATTGTAGATTCTGTTCCTCAAATTATTGATATGATTAAAGGCTGCTTTAATCATGACAAGAAGAAGGCACAAGATCAAAATCTTGATGTTGAAAATAATCCATGTGATTCTAACCCATATGATGATAGTGACTCATCATCTAATAATTTATTCTAGAGTCTTTTTAAGTAGATGCTTAAAAATCAGAACTTACCATTTATTTTTAAGCAAATAACACCAAATAAGAATAAACAATTCTTATTTGGTGTTATATTTCTAATCACATCTTGCAATTTATTATAAATCCAGTTCATATTTTTAAGATGTCTCTTTCGAGGCTACCTATTATATTTCCTTAATTATTTCATTCATAGCTTCTATTGTTTCTTCATCTTTTTCTGAATACAAATCTAAAGATGGCAATTCATTTAATTCTTTTAATCCAAATTGTCTTAAAAACTCTTCAGTTGTTCCAAATAAAATAGGTCTTCCTGGAACCTCCAACCTACCAACTTCTTTAATTAAATCTTTTTCTAATAATTTATGAATAGCACTTTCGGATTTTACTCCTCTTATCTCATCTATATCAACTCTTGTTATAGGTTGCTTATAGGCAATTATAGCTAAACTTTCTAAAGAAGCTTGTGATAAAGATTGTCTTTTATTTTTCTTTAATAATTTTTGTATATAATCGCTATTTTCAGCCTTTGTAACTAATTGATATTCTCCATTTATTGATATTAGTTTTATTCCTCTTTTTTCTTCTTCATAATCTAAAATCATTTCATTTAAAATATTTGATATTGTTTTAGGTGAAACTTCTATAGAATTACTTAAATCCTTAATAGTTAAAGATTCTCCACTTACAAATAATAATGCTTCTATTGCAGATTTTATTTTAGGTTTTGATGAAATTTCTTCAAATTCATATTGCTCAACTTCAGTTTTACTCACCTATTTTTCTCCTTTCAATTAATATGTCATCAAAATTGTCATTTTGATAGGCTTTAATCATCCTAAGTTTTATAAGTTCAAGAAGTGCTAAAAATGTTACTACCGCTTCTAGCTTACATTCGCTCTCTCTTATTATATCTCTAAATTTAACAATTCTTTCCTCTTCAATATTACGTAACAACTCGTCCATTTTATCTTCAATCTTATATTTATCTATATAAATTTTTCTTTGAATTATATTTTCCTTATTTTGTTTCATAAGGAAGTTTTCTATTAATTTATTATAAATATTATAAAGATCAAGCAACGTAATATTCTTAAATATGTCTTCTTCTTTTTTATCACTTTTAATTTCTTCAATTATTTCTGGTTTTTTTGTATATATATCTCCAGAATTTATGTACTTTTCTTTAAAGAATAATGCAGCGCCTTTAATTTTCTTATATTCTATAAGCTTTTCCATAAGATTTTTTTCTATATCTTCTTCATTTTCTTCTGAAACTTTAATATTAGGTAATAGCTTTTTAGATTTTATTTCTATAAGAGTAGCTGCAACTACTATGAATTCAGATGTAATTTCTAAATCCATAATTTTCATATCATCTAAATATTTTAAATATTGACTAGTGATTTTATATATCTCTACATTATAAATATCCATTTCATTTTTTTTAATTAAATGCAGCAGCAAGTCAAATGGACCTTCAAAATTTGCTACCTTTACTTTGGGCATTTCCATAAATATCATCCGCCTTTGATAACACTATATTCCTTCCAATATATAATATCAATTTTAATAGTAAAGAACAACCTTTGTTTTATTTTGCGATGCAAAATAGTGAAAAAATAAAAAATATCGGATATAAGTATCTCTACTTAATATCCGATATTTTGCCATATGTATTTAAAGATGTAATTCCTTTATACTATACGCCTTTTCTAAACATGTTTTTCATATTGAATTTGAAGTTTTCAAATATTCCTCCAAGTTTTATATCTCTATCTGAATATAATTCTACTTCCCCAATTTTTTCTTCTCCAAGATAAACTTCACATTTACCTACAATATCCCCTTGCTTATATTCCTTTTTAACTTCGTCAATTACTATTCTCTTTTCTAATTCTGCATTTGTTCCTTTTGGTACTATTGCTACTAAATCTTCCTTTGCCCTAGCAACTAAGAATTTATCAGTTTGTTTACTTAAATAAATATTTTCTACATCTTCATCTTTTGATAAAAGCTTTTTACCTTCAAATTTGGAGAATCCATAATTTAAAAGCATTCCTGCATCCCTATTTCTTACTTTATATGTTGGTGCACCCATAATAACAGATAACATTCTAACACCATTTCTAGTAGCTGTTGCAGAAATACAATATTTTGCTTCTTCAGTATATCCTGTCTTTAATCCATCACAACCTTCAAAAAATCTTACAAGCTTATTATGATTAACTAATTCTATAGGTGATTTTCTTCCTTCAGAAATAGTTTCCATATAAATTCCTGAATATTTTAATATTGTTGGATGCTTTAAAAGCTCCAATGACATTATTGATATATCTCTTGCAGTAGATAAATGACCTTCTATAGGTAAGCCATTACAATTTTTGAATGTTGTATTAGCCATACCTAATTCTTGAGCTCTTTTATTCATCATTTCTACAAAAGCATCTTCTGTTCCGCCTAAATATTCAGCTAATGCTACAGCAGCATCATTACCAGATGCAATGGCAACACCTTTTATTAATTCTTCTACAGTTCTTATTTCCCCTGTATCTAGAAGCATTGTGCTTCCACCCATTTTTTTAGCATTTTCGCTACATGTTACCTTATCTTGTAATGTTATTTTTCCACTATCTACAGCTTCCATAGTTAAAAGCATAGTCATTATTTTAGTTACAGATGCTGGAGCAAATTTTTCATCGATGTTTTTCTCATAAAGAATTTTCCCACTTTTTGGCTCTATTAATAATGCTGATTTCGCATCTACATTTATTCCTTCATCACTAAAAACCTCTGTAGTCCATTCTTCATAAGTTTCTATTGAAGTATCATATGGTTCTACATCTGCTTTTACTGGTACTACAGATATAGATAATAAGCTTAAAACAATTGCGACAACTTTATTCATAAATTTTTTATTCATCATATTGCCTCCCTTCAAAGCTTATTATTACCAATAAAAATAAAAATATGATAAAAAGAACTAAATTCTTATTATCATATTTTTTTATTTATTCTACAATATCGTATATTAAAGGAATTTCCTTATCTAGAGAGTTAGATATAATCATGTTCTTAATTATATCATTCTTAGCTTTTTCTATATTACTTTCATCGTTACTATGAATATAAGCCAGTATATCCCCCTCTTTTACTATTTCTCCTCTTTTTTTATTTAAAACTATACCTACAGATAGATCTATTATACTTTCTTTTGTTTCTCTTCCTGCTCCAAGTTCCATTGCAATTAAACCAAAGGCTTCTGCATTTATTTTTGAAATCACACCACTTTGAGCAGCTTTTACTTCAACTACATATTTTGCTTTAGGGAATTTATAAGTATCATCTATAAGACTTGCATCCCCACCTTGGGCTTTTACAAATTCCTTAAGCTTTTCTAATCCCTTACCATTATTAATATTTTCTAATAATAATGCCTTGCCTTCTTCGAAGTTTCTTGCTGTCTTTCCACAAACAAGCATATAACTACCTAAAGTTAATGTTAATTCTAATAAATCTTTAGGTCCATTTCCTTTTAATAATTCTATAGCTTCTTTAACTTCAAGAGAATTACCTATTGCATATCCTAAAGGTTGATCCATATCAGAAATTACACCTATAGTTTTTCTTCCTACTGAACTTCCTATATCAACCATTTCTCTTGCTAGAGACTTAGCATCTTCGGGAGTTTTCATAAATGCTCCATCTCCAACTTTTACATCTAATACTATAGCATCTGCTCCTGAAGCAATTTTCTTACTCATTATACTTGATGCTATTAATGACATATTATCTACTGTTGCTGTAACATCTCTAAGAGCATATATTTTCTTATCAGCTGGAGCAATGTTACCTGTTTGACCAGTTAATGCTATTCCTATTGTATTTGAATTATTTATAAATGTTTCTTCAGAAAGTTCTACTGAAAATCCATTAAATGCTTCTAATTTATCAATAGTTCCACCAGTATGACCTAATCCTCTACCAGACATTTTAGCAACTGGAACTCCAAGTGATGCAACTAGCGGTGTTAAACAAATACTAGTCTTATCTCCAACTCCACCAGTAGAATGCTTATCTACTTTTACTCCATTTATTGAAGATAAATCAATCTTATCTCCTGAATTAACCATTGCCATAGTTAAATCTGCAGTTTCTCTTTTATTCATCTTGTTAAAAAATATAGCCATAAGTAATGCTGATGCTTGATAGTCTGGCACTTCTCCCTTTGTAAATCCATTTACAAAGAACTCAATTTCTTCTGTAGATAATTCTAGCCCTTTTCTTTTTTTTAATATAATGTCATACATTCTCATAAGAACATGACCTCCTACTTTAGTATATTATTTTTAAGTTTTTTATCTATTTTATTTGCTATATTGCAATAACCAGTTTACTTTTCTAAATTTTTAGTAGCTCTTTATATTCATTATTTTATTCAATATTCTTAATTTATCTTATTTATAAAATTATAAGATACAATATTAAGTATCCCCTATTATTATGCTCTAGGATGTGAGTTTTTATATACAATATTTATTTTATCATTATTAATTATTTCATAATATGTGTCCATATAAGTTAGAACTTGATTTCCTAAAAGCTTTTGTACAGCTCTTACATTAGCTCCATTTTGTAATAAATGTACCGCAAAAGAGTGTCTAAAAGTATTTAAATTAACTTCTTTTTTAATTCCTGCTTTATGAGAATATTCTTTTACTATTCTCCATACACCTTGTCTTGTTAAATGATTTCCATTTAAATTAACAAATAGTGTATCAACTCCTGCAGATGCAACTTGATCTCTTATTTTTAAATATTCCTTCAAAGCTTCTGTTGCACTTCTTCCAATTGGAATGAGCCTCTCATAATTTTTATTATCATGACATTTTACAAAGTTTAACTCTAAGTTAACATCATAAACATTTAATCCAATTATCTCTGAAACCTTCATTCCAGTAGCATACATAAGCTCTAATAAAGCATTATCCCTTACTCCCTTATTGCAGTCCTTATCTACTATTTTAATTATTCTGTCTACCTCATCTATAGTTAATATCTCAGGTAACTTTTTAGTTGTAGTAGTGTTCTTATAGTATATCTTAGGTATTTCACTTACAACTTTTTGATCTTTTAGATAATTATAAAAACTTCTAAGACTTATAACAATTCTGTTTATTGATCTTTCAGACTTACCTTGGCTAAGCAAGTATTGTATATAACCAAGTACTGATACATTATCCGTTTCATCAATACTCATATTTTTACTTTTTAAATACTTAACATATAAGTTTACGTCAGTTACATAGGCATAAACAGTGTTTTCACTTTTATGACTTTTTAATAAAGCTTCCTTATAATTATTCACAATTTCTTTCATAATTCTCCCCTATCCTAATACATTATTAATTCGACAAAAAAATTCTTATTCCTTCTTTATTTTCATTGGATTAGGTTAATTTATAAACTTTCGTTACTACCATTCTTATTAACCCTGGGCTCATATAGCACTCAATTATAACCCCTATGGCAAATAGGATAACAAAGAAACTTAATTTCATTACTAGTCCATTTAACATCAACTTACTACTTCCAATTCCATTAAAAAACTTTTCTTTTAACTTCACTGAAGATAACTCTAAAGAAATAATACTTATACCTATAAAAAAAGGTATATAAAATATGTTTTGTGGAACTGTCGATGTTAGAGCAATCCAAATACCTTTTCCATCAAATGTAGTTAATAAAAAACTAAAGGTATAACCTAAAGTAAATCCCTTTATTAGGTCTATTATTAAAATTATCGGCGCTCCAAAGACAGTAAATCCTAGTGCTATTATAAGTAATATGATTATTATATTATTTTTTATTATGCTTATAAGCAATTCATTTGTTTTTACCTCTTCAACATTTATACTTTTAATGAATCCTGTAAAGTAATCAGCTAAATCCTTTGCATCTACTCCATCCATATATTTTATGGTATATGAACCTAGTAATATACCTACAAAGAAAAAAGTTAGTACAAGTAAATAGAATATTTTATTTTCTCTAAAGTTTGAATTCAACTTTTCTATTAAATTCATATTATTCCTCCTCCATAGTTGCTATAGAACATAATATGTTTAAAGTTTCCTTATTATTCATAATTGAATATATGTAAAATATTTTTTTATTAAAAAAATAAAAAAATGGAGTGAAGCTATAAAAATAGCTTTTCTCCATTTATTTTTATCATAATAAAATTTATAAGTATGAAAGTACACTTATAGTTTTACCATCAATTATTTCACCCTTTTTTATCATTTCTTTAAGATCATTTATATTTAATACTTTTACACTTGTAAACTCATCCTCATCTTCATTTTTTTCTCCTAAAGATAAATTCCAAGCTTTATATAAATGTATAATTTCATCACAAAATCCAGGTGCCGTTGCAATAGATCCTAAATATTCTATTTCTTTTGCAACATATCCAGTTTCCTCTTGAAGCTCTCTTTTTGCACAATCCATTGGATCTTCTTTTTTATTAAGTTTACCTGCTGGTATTTCTAATAATGTTTTATTTAATGGTAATCTAAATTGTTCTACTAATATTATATTTTCTGAATCTAAAAATGCTATAACTGCACAAGCTCCTGGATGTTTTATAACATCTCTATTGGCATTTTTTCCATTAGGTAATTTTACATCAATGTTTACAAAATCCATAAAATTTCCTTTATGAATTAACTTTTCATTTAATATTTCTTCATTTAAATTCATTATATTTCTCCTTATAAATCAATACACTTTTTTAACTTTGTTATACCATATTAAATTTAAACTATATTATAAATATTATATCATAACTTTTAATATATAGATTCAACAATTACCTTATTTGCTTTAAACTTAAAATCAATTATTTCATGCTATTCTTTATTAATCTGAACAAATTAAGTAAATATTTTTAACGAAAAAGAGATGTATTCATTATAAAACACATCTCTTCTTACATACCTTCTTTATAATTTAATAAATTATTTAATTTCTTATTTAAATTTTGAATCTCTCAATCTCAGATATAAGATAATAGTCACCTTACTTCTCTTAATAAATCTAAAAATAAATACACTTCCTAATCAACTAGAATAAACCCAACTGATAGAAAGTGTTCTATATACTTAACTTAATATTTATTTATTGGTATCAAATACACTTTGTTGCTATAAACAACATAGATTTGACTTTTTCAAATTACTTGTTCAACAGTCATTTTACTAATTTTCTTCTGCTATTAGCTAACTTTATTCTTTAATCTTAATTTATCAGCTATTATAGCAATAAATTCTGAATTTGTAGGCTTACCCTTTTCATTGTGTATTGTATAGCCAAATAGTTTATTTATAGCATCAACTTGACCTCTGCCCCAAGCAACTTCTATTGCATGTCTTATAGCTCTTTCAACTCTTGAAGCTGTTGTATTATACTTTTTAGCTATTGATGGATATAATTCTTTTGTAACAGCAGACAATAGTTCCATATCGTTAACAACCATTGTAATAGCTTCTCTTAAATACATATATCCTTTAATATGAGCTGGCACTCCAATTTCATGGATTATGTTTGTAATTTCAGTTTCTAAATCTACTGGACCTTTAGATTGATGTTTAACTTCTTGTTCTACTACAGCAGATTGTTTTCTAACAACATCATTTGAAGATCCATTAAACATTTCTCTTATTCTCTTAGTGAAAACATCCATATCGAATGGTTTTACAACATAATAATCAGCACCTAAAGTAATAGCTCTTTGCGTAATTTTATCTTGACCAACTGCAGAAAGAACTATTATTCTTGGCATTTTTTCTAAATTCATTGAATTTAATTTTTCAAGAACTCCTAAACCATCTAAATGTGGCATTATTATATCTAAAACTACTAAATCTGGTTGCTTTTCCTCGATAAGAGCTAAGGCTTCCCTTCCATCCTTAGCAACTGCAGTAACTATAATATCCCTTTGATTTAATAAGTAATCATTTAAGATACTGCAAAACTCCTTGTTATCATCAGCTATTAAAACTGAAATTTTTGAATCATTCATACTTCTCTCCCCCATCTTCCCAAAATACTCCAATTAATTCGAGTACATATTAAGTTCTTTTAAAAATTTATCTTTTAAAATTCATCTATAAACATTATATATAGACATAACAGAAAAAAACAATCCTTTTCAAGATTAATTTAATATCATTATAACACAATTTATTTGGTTTTAATAGTTTTTTTACATTTTTTTCAAAATTTTATTATAATATTTATTTTTTATATAGATAAATTTCATTTTTCTGACAGTAAAAATAATAAGAGTACTAATTGTACTCTTATTATTTTATATAATTATAACACTTTTTGTATTATAAAACTATTCAAATTTATTAATTTTTTATTCAATTACTCCTGCATCTTTTAACATCCATTCAATGTATATACCATAACCTACATCTGGTTTATTTATTAATACATGAGTTACTGCTCCAACTAATTTATTATCTTGAATAATGGGACTTCCACTCATTCCTTGAACTATTCCACCTGTTTTTTCTAAAAGTTCTTCATCTGTAACTTTTATTACCATACTCTTAGGTCCAGGCTCCTCCTGAGGTAATAATTTTACTATTTCTATATCATACATTTTAGGTCCATTTTCATCTATTGTTGTTATAATTTTTGCTGCCCCTTCTTTTATTTCATTTCTAAATCCTACTTTCAAAGGTTTATTAAAAGTAGGGTTTACTAAATCAGCACTTGCCTCTCCAAATATACCAGCTTCTGTATTTTTTTCTATTGTTGCTAAACTTTCTTTTTCGTTAACAAATAAGCCTTTCAACTCTCCAGGTGAACCTTTTTCACCTTTTCTAACACTTATCACTGAAGAATTTAGTAAATCTCCATTTCTTACTATAAAAGGTTTATTAGTATCACCATCTGTTATAGGATGCCCTAAAGCTCCAAATATTGAAGTATTCTTATCATAAAATGTTAATGTGCCTATACCTGCAGTTGAATCCCTAACCCAAAGTCCTAATTTATATTCATTATTTTCTTTTTCTAAGTCTATTTCTTTGTTTTCTATATTACCATTTCTAATATAATCAACATTTATTTTAGAATTATCAAGGTTTTTAATTTTTTTTGATAAATCCTTTGAACTTTGTATTTCTTCTCCATTAATCTTTATAAGTACATCCCCAAGTTCTATACCAGAATTTTTGGCAGGACTTTCAACCTTACCTTCTACTGATTCTATATCAGAATGTCCTACAACTAAAACACCTTTAGTTGATAATTTTATTCCTACACTTGTTCCACCTGGATATACATCCAAGTCATTCACTTTAGATACTGCTACCGACTTAACAGGAATAAGTCCTAAAAGTTTTACTTGAAGCTTATCCTTCTTTATTTTGCTGTTCTTCATAAATATATTATCTGATAATACTACATCAGAAGTTGAGGCAGCTTCATTTACATATATTTTTTCTGGAATACTACTTAAACTAAAGAAAGTAATCAAACCCAGAATCAACATTGGAGTTATTATTACGCCTAAATATTTTAACTTTTTCATCCTCATATCATCTCCTCCTTTGCTTCTGTATTTAACTTTCCCTCATCTGCATTCTTATATGCTGTATTAAGTTTGTTAAAAACGTTAAAAATTTTAAAGATATAACTTGAAAAATATAAAAAAATAAAATCATGGTAAATAACCATGATTTTAGTGTATTCATTTTTTATTAAGTTATGTATCTTATTTATGAATAACTTTTTAATATTTCTTGTTTTTTAAGATCTGCAAAAGCAACCATTTCTGAAGCATTTTCTAAAGTAACATCACTCACTTCATCGCCACTAGTCATCTTTGCAATTTCTTTAACTTTATCGTACTTATCCAACGTTCTAATTTGTGTATATGTTTTTTCATTTTCAACCTTTTTTGATACAAAATAGTGACAATCAGAAAGTGCTGCTATTTGAGGTAAATGTGTTATACACAATACTTGATGCTTGGTAGACACTTCATACATTTTTTCTCCAACTCTTTTAGCAATAGTTCCACTTATTCCAGTATCTATTTCGTCAAAAATAAGCGTTGGTATTTTGTCTTTATCCACAAAAACACATTTAAGAGCTAACATAATTCTTGAAAGCTCACCACCTGAAAGAACTTTTTCTAATGGTTTTAAAGGTTCTCCTGGGTTTGTAGAAATTAGAAAAATAACTTCATCAAAACCTCTTGAATTAAAGTTTTCACTTTTTTCTATTGATATTTTAATTTCTGATTTTTCCATTCCAATATAAGATAATTCATACTTTACTTTTTCTTCAAGATTCACAGAATTCTTTTCTCTTATATTATGCATTTCTTCAGAAACTTGTCTCATTTCATCTTCTAATTTTTCTTTTTTTAAATTTAATTCTTTAATTATTTCTTCAGAATTAATAAGTTCATCATATTGTAATTTTAATTTTTCTAAATAATTTAAAATTTCTTCTACTGATTCCCCGTACTTTTTCTTATATAAACTAATTTCATATATCCTAGAATTTATCTTTTCTAATTCAAATTCGTCATAATAAATTTCAGATGACAAATCTCTTACTTCTCTTGAAATCTCTTCCAAAGTATAAAGAGCTTCTTCCATTCTTTCTCTTTTATCTATTAATTTTTCAAAATGCTTTTCAACTATAGATAATTCATTAACAGCTTTTGATATTCCTTCAATAACTGAAATACCTTCCATTGGATTATCTAAAATAGAATAAGTTTTACTTAATGCTAAAGAAATTTTTTCTGCATTTGAAAGTAAATTAAATTCCTCATTTAAGCTTTCTTCCTCACCAACTTTTAATTTAGCCTTTTCTATATCATCAATTTGAAATTTTATATAGTCCACTAGTTTTTCTCTATCTGCATTCCCATTTAACTCTTTTATTTTTTCTAAAATTAAATTTTGCTCTTTTCTTAAATTTTCAAATTCCTCTAAGTATGGATTTAATTCCTCTCCTATAAAGTCATCTAAATAATATATGTGAAACGCTCTATTTAATAAATTTTGATTTTGATGTTGCCCATGTATATCTAAAAGTTTTTCTCTTATTTTTCTTAGATATGAAAGTACTACTGATTTTCCATTTACTTTTATTATGCTTTTTCCAGATAAAGTTGTTTCTCTTGAAATTATTAATATTTCTTCATCATCAATATCTAACTCTTTTAAAACTTCAATAAGTTCTTCATTTTCAATTGAAAATATTGCTTCAACAAAAGTTTTTTCTTCGCCATATCTTATTAAGTCTTTTGAAAATTTTCCGCCTAAAACATAATCTATAGTATCAATTAATATAGATTTACCAGCACCTGTTTCTCCGGATAATATATTAAACCCTTTTCCAAATTCAACACTTAGTTCCTGAATTAAAGCAAAGTTCTTTATATTTAATTGTAATAACATATTATATCACCTTTAATTTTATAAAATCATTTTTCTAACTTTCTCTACTAATTCTTCAGCTTTATCTAAATTTCTTACTAATATAAAAATTGTATTATCTCCAGCAATTGTTCCTGCGACTTCTGTATCAAATAATGTATCTATTGCTTCAGCAACTGCCATAGCAGATCCAGTTAGTGTCTTTACAACAACAAATTTATCTACATTTTCTACTGATACAGCTGCATTAGATAAAATGCTAGATAACTTATCATTAATATCCTTTGATTCCTTAGATGATGCAACATATCTGTAATTTCCTGAAGCACCTTGCATCTTTATTAGCTTTAGTATTTTTATATCCCTAGAAACTGTTGCTTGGGTTACGTCAAATCCAGCTATTTTTAACTCTTCTGCAAGCTCCTCTTGTGTTTCTATTTCTTTTTCACTAATTATCTCTAATATTTTGTTATGCCTCTTTGATTTCAAATTAATCACCTTCACATTCTTTCCAGTTATTTAGAATTTTTGCCCGTAGTACTTTAAAATAATCATAATCATCAAATAAAACTATGTTTGCATATTCTTTTGCTTTTTTTATCTTTATTATAGTTTGATTGGTTGTCTTAATAGCTTTTTGACCATCGAAAGTTATATACACTTCTTCATCTTCATTTTCTGCTTTAACTTCAATTTCACTACCACTATTTAAAACTATTGTCTGCATTCCATGCGGATGAGGACAAATTGGAGTTATAGTAATTACATCTACATCGGGATAAATAAAGGGTCCTCCAGCTGAAAATGAATATGCCGTTGATCCAGTAGGTGTTGCTATAATTAAACCATCACCTTTAAAATTATAATATCTTTTACCATCTATAAATATTTGAAACTTCACCATTCTTGATAATGTTCCTCTTGCTACAACTATATCATTTAGAGCTAATGATTCATTTTTTATGTCTTCTAAAGGTAAATCGCATGTTAATAGCATCCTTTTTTGAGAAATATAATTACCTTCTTTTAATTTTAAAAAAGCTTTATCCATTTCAGAAACTTCTATACTTGATAAAAACCCTAAATTTCCAATATTAATTCCTAAAATAGGTACATTTAATTTCCCATTTATACCTCTAGCAACACTTAAGATAGTTCCATCTCCACCTAATACTATTATAAGATCAAGTAGCTCCTTAAATTCATAGTTTATTATATCATAACTATTTAACATAATTATTTCTATATTATTAAAATATTTATAAAGCTTTTCTTTTACTTTCATAGCAATTTCATTTTTTTCATCTTTAGATGGATTGATTGCAATGGCAATTTTCTTCATAATCATGCCCCCCTTATACTGTACCTAATATATAATGTAAGGTTCATTTAAGACTTCAAGTTATTTCTTGAAGCCTTAAACAAAAATTATTATCAATATATTTTATAGTGAATTATGAGATTCATTTACTATTTTTTCTATATCATTTATGGTAAATGTTGATTTCTTATTTTTATCTTTAGTAAAGTAAACTAAATATTCGATATTTCCCTCTGGTCCTTTAATTGGAGAATAGCTTACAGATAAAATATTTAGGTTTTGACTAATTAAAAATTCTACTATGTCTAAAACTACTTCTTTATGAACATTTATATCCCTAACTACACCTTTTTTCCCTACTTTTTCTTTTCCAGCTTCAAATTGAGGCTTTATTAAAGCTACAACTTCCCCACTTTCGTTTAATAAACTTAAAGTAGCAGGCATTATTTTCTTTAATGAAATAAATGATACATCTATTGAAGCAAAATCTGTTAATTCACCTAAATCTTCAGGAGTTACATATCTTATATTTGTACGCTCCATACATACAACTCTTGAATCTGTTCTAAGCTTCCAAGCAAACTGTCCATATCCAACATCAATTGAAAATACTTTTTTTGCATCATTTTGTAACATACAATCAGTAAATCCACCAGTAGAAGCTCCTATATCCATACACACCTTATCTTTTAAGTTTACTCCAAACTCCTTTATAGCTTTTTCAAGCTTTAATCCACCTCTACTTACATATGGTATCTCTTGCCCTTTGAATATAATATCTGCATCAACATTAATCTTTTCTCCAGCCTTATCAACTCTTTGTCCGTCTACAAATATTTTACCAGCCATTATACTAGTTTTAGCACGCTCTCTTGATGTGAATATGCCTTTTTCAACTAAAAGTATATCTAATCTCTCTTTTTTCCCAGACATCTTTATCTCCTTTATTTGTTAAGTTCTATGATAGCTTCTGCTATTCCTTCTGGATCTAATTTATTTTCTTTATATAATAAATCTACATTCCCCTGTGGAACAAACTTATCTTTAAATCCTAATGCTTTATATTTATTTCTAAAGCCTAGTTCATACAGCTTCATTAAAACATAGCTACCAAATCCACCATTTATTATGTTATCTTCAATAGTGACTATATCATAGCCTTCTTTTACTAGATTCTCTAGCATATTTTTATCTAATGGTTTTACAAATGTAGCATTTATTATTGTAGGATTAATTCCATTAGATTTTAATATTTCTTTAGCTAATAATGCATGTTGAAGCATTTTTCCAACTGCAATTATAGCAATCTTTTCTCCAGTTATAATTCTTTCCCATTTACCATAACTTATTTCTGTTAATGGATTCATTTCATTACAGCAATCTGTACCTCTAGGGTATCTTATCGCTACTGGGCCATTTTGTGTAAAAGCCCATTTTAGCATAACCTTTATTTCATTTAAATGTTTAGGAGCTAAAACTGTCATGTTGGGAACTTGAGATAAATAAGATAAATCAAACATTCCTTGATGAGTTTCTCCATCTTCTCCTACTAATCCTGCTCTATCTATTGCAAAAATAACTGGCATATTTTGAATACATACATCATGAATTAATTGATCAAAGGCTCTTTGCAAGAACGTAGAATATACAGCAAAAACAGGTTTTAAGTTTGCACTTGCAAGACCTGCTGCAAGAGTTGTTGCATGTGCTTCTGCTATTCCTACATCAAAAAATCTATTTGGAAACTCTTTTGCAAATCCCTTAAGTCCTGTTCCATCTGGCATCGCAGCAGTTATTGCAACTATTCTCTCATCTTCTTTTGCTAAATCTAGCATAGCATCACCAAATACCTTCGAATATGATCTTTCACTTGGAATATATGCTTCTCCACTTTCTAAATCAAATGGACTTACTCCATGGAACTTATTTGGATTTTTTTCTGCTAGTTCATAACCTTTTCCCTTACTTGTAACCACATGTATTATAACAGGTTCATCAATTTGTTTTGCCTTTTCTAATACTTCCGTCATCGTTTCTATATCATGTCCATTTATAGGTCCTATATACTTTAATCCCATATCTTCAAAAAGCATAGATGGTACTACAAATTGTTTAATGCTATCTTTAAATCTTGATATACAACTTGCTAATTTTTTACCTGCATTAGAATTACTTAAGGTTTCATTTATATTCGATTTTAGTTTGTTATATTTCGGTTCCATCCTTAAGTTATTTAAATGTGTTGATAATCCACCAACATTAGGTGATATAGACATTTGATTATCATTCAAAATAACAATCATTTTTGTTTTCTTAAATCCTACATCATTTAATGCCTCTAAAGCCATACCACCAGTTAATGCTCCATCTCCTATAACTGCAACAACTTGATTATCTTCATTTTTAATATCCCTGGCTCTTGCCATTCCTAATGCAGCAGATATTGACGTACTACTATGTCCTGTATCAAACGCATCATATTTACTTTCACATCTCTTTGGAAATCCACTTAATCCATTATACTTTCTAAGATTATTAAATTGATCTTTTCTACCTGTAAGTATTTTATGAACATAGCTTTGATGACCAACATCCCAAACTATTTTATCTTTTTCTAAATTAAAACTTTTAAATAGACTTATAGTTAGCTCCACAACTCCTAAATTAGAAGCCAGATGCCCTCCTGTCTTGGAAACGCTATCTATTAAAAATTCCCTAATTTCTCCAGCAAGTACTTCTAATTCAACATTTGATAACTCTTTGACTTCTCCAGGAGAAGTAATCTTATCTAATATTTTACCCATAATTAAACCTTTCTTTCTATTAAGATTCTCTATTTAATAAATCTAAAGTTATTGTTTGCAAATTTATCGATTCTACAGAAAGGCCTTTCAACAATTCAATACATTCTTTTGTTAAATTTTCGCATTCTCTTTCACAATATTCTAAACCAAATAAAGATATAAAATTGGACTTATTATTATTTTCATCGCTTTTAGTATTTTTACCAAGCTTTGAAATATCCCCTGTTATATCTAATATATCATCCTTAATTTGAAATGCTAAACCAAGCTTTAATCCAAAATCATTTAGTATTTCTATATCTTTTTTAGGAGCATCTGCAAGAATAGCTGCTGCTATAATAGATACTCTTATTAATTCTCCAGTTTTTTTACTATGCATATAAAGAAGTTCTTCTTTAGATATTAAATTCCCCTCATTTATAACATCTACGATTTGCCCGCCTATCATACCTTCTGGTCCTGCTGCTTCTGCTATTTCCCTTGATGCTAATAATGCTTTAGCTCCATTTTTTATTGAAAATTTCATCATTAAACTCATTGCTTCATTTAATAACATATCTCCTGCTAATACAGCTATATTTTCACCAAATTTTTTATGATTAGTCGGCATCCCTCTTCTTAAATCATCATTATCCATACATGGAAGATCATCATGTATAAGAGAATAGGTATGAATCATTTCTATTGCTGAGGCCATTTCTATTACGTCTTTATAATTTTCTTTGTATAATCCATAAGTCAATAAAAATAATATAGGTCTTATTCTTTTACCTCCTATATTTAAGCTATAACTTGCTGAATCATATATAATTTTATTATAACTTCCTTTATCATTAAAATATACATTTAAATACTTATTTATAAAATCTCTATGTTTTTCTATAATATTACTCATTCTTTAGCTCCACTTCCATATTTTCTTTTATTGTTGTTAGCTTTCCTTCTAAAGAATTTAGTGTTTTGTATAATTTATTAATAAGTTTAACTCCACTTTCGTATTCTTTCATTAAATCCTCAAGTGGAAGTTCATTATTTTCCATATTATTTAAAATAGTTTGTAGGCCTTTAACCATATCATCATAAGATTCTTTTTTTGCCATAAACTCTTCAACTCCTTAATCCATGGAAATAATTTTTCCTTTAACTTTTCCATCTTTAAATATTATATTAAATTCATCTAAATCCTTTATTTCTTCTTTAGATGAAATTATATTTTTTTCATTATCTTCAACAATTGTATATCCTTTTTTTAATACATTTATTGGGTTATGAGCTTCTAAAATATCATTTAACGATTTAATTTTAAGCTTTTCTTTTTCTATTTTATTAAAAACTAATTTTTTCATTCTATCTTCTATTCTATCTAGTTCCAAATAAGAATTAGATAAAATTACTTCTGGACTGTTTAAAGATAATATTTTTTTATAGTTCGATAATTTTTCTTTTTCATAACTAAATTTATTAAATACTATTTCATTTATTCTTTTGTTATAGTTATCTATTTCATACATTATATCAATTTCTAGTGGTACAGCAATTTCAGCAGCTTGTGATGGAGTTGATGCTCTATAGTCACTTACAAAATCAGATATTGTAAAATCAACTTCATGACCAACAGCTGAAATTATTGGAATCTTAGATTTAAATATTTCTTTAGCTAAGTCTTCCTCATTAAAATTCCATAATTCTTCTATGGAACCTCCACCTCTACCTATTATTATAACATCAACACTTTTAGTATTATTGAAATACTTAATTCCATTAATTATTGTTTTATAAGCGCCTTCCCCTTGAACTAAAGCAGGATATAAAACAATATCAATTAAACTACTTCTTCTTTTTGAAACATTTATTATATCCCTTATAACTGCTCCAGTTTCCGATGTTACAACTCCAATTCTTTTAGGCATTTTAGGTATTTCTTTTTTATGCTGTTCATCAAAATAACCTTCATCTTGAAGTTTTTTCTTAAGCTTTTCAAATTTTATATGTAGTTCGCCAATTCCTTCTTTTTGTAGCTTTTCTATATATAATTGAAGTGATCCTGTTCCTGGATAAATAGAACACCTAGCATTAGCTATAACTTCCATTCCTTCAGTTAATTTAAAGTCTAGATCCGCGCTATTACTTTTAAACATAACACAATTAATTTTACTTATTGAATCTTTTAAAGAAAAATATATATGTCCACTACTATGATATTTTAAATTTGATACTTCTCCCTTTACTAAAAGATTGTTTAATATAAAATCATTATCTAATGTCTTTTTAATGTAGTTATTAAGTTCACTAACTGTTAAAGTTTTAATTCTCATTATTCTCTAGCGCCTCACATGAATTTTTTATAAGTAGCGTCGTTGTTAAAGCTCCAACGCCGCCTGGAACTGGTGTTATCTTTTTAACTATTTGCTCTACTTTTTCGAAATCTACATCTCCAGTGATTTTACCATTTAAAGATGATGTTCCAACATCTATTATTATAGAATTGCTATTTACATATTCATCAGTTAAAAACTTTGGTTTTCCTATTGCTACTACAATAATATCTGCAGCCTTACAAACTTCTTTTAAGCTTCTAGTTCTTGAATGACAAATTGTAACTGTAGCATTTTTATTTAATAATAATTGTGCTACTGGTTTTCCTACAATATTACTTCTTCCTATAACTACAACATTTTTACCTTCAAGTTCAATATTAGATCTTTCTAATAAGGTTATTATTGAATTTGGAGTGCAAGGCAAATATGTTTTTTCATTGCAATACAATTTGCCTTGATTAATATATGTTAAACAATCTATATCTTTTGCGGGGGAAATGGTATTTATTATTTTCTTTTCATTTAATCCTTTTGGAAGAGGAAGTTGCAATATTATTCCATCGACTTCTTTATCAGAATTTAATAATTCTATTTTTTTTAGAAGTTCCTCTTCTAATATATCTTCGTTAAGTAATAGTTTTTCAAAATTACAACCAAGCGAAAGAGCTACTTTTTCTTGATTATTAATGTAGTACACAGAGCCTCCATCATTTCCTACTAAAATTGATACTATATTTGGAGGTCTAAGCCCTAACTCTTTTCTTTTTAATATGTATTCTTTTATTTCTTCTTTTATATCGTTTGAAATTTCTTTACCATTTATAATTTTCCCCATGAAAAATCCCCCTATTACATTTTATAAACTCTTAAATGCTTTATCTAAAACTCCATTTACAAATGAAACACTTTTTTCATCTGAATATTTTTTTGTTAATTCAATTGCTTCATTTATAGCAACCTTTTCCGGAACATCTTCTACATAAAGCATTTCTGCAATTGCTAATCTTAATATTGAAATATTAACCTTTGATACTCTATCTATCTTCCAATTTGTTAATGCTTCTTCTATCTTTTGATCTATTACAGTTATATTTTCTTCAACCTTAGCTAAAATTCCTTTTATATATTCCAAATCTATAGTTTTTAAATTCATTTCATAATCTTCTATAAAAGTTTCTATTGTTTCCTCTAATGTATTTTTGCTTAAAGTCATTCCAAAAAGTAATTCCATGGCTATTTCTCTAGATCTTTTTCTATTCATCTTATCCTCCTAAGTGTTCTTACTACTAATATTATTAACCTTCTAAAACTTTCTAATCATAAATATACTACAACAAATTTATTTAAAGCACAAGGAAAACACCCTCTGAAAAATCAGAGGGTGAAATTAATTTTCCTTACTTTCTTCTTTTTCAGTTTTTGGTAAGTAAATGCTTTGAACGTTTATATTAACATAATCAACATTCAATCCTGTCATTGCTTCAACAGTCCTCTTAACATTTTCTTGAACTGCATTTACTACTTCTGGTATTTTCACACCATACTCTACTGCTAAATTTAAATCTATTATAGCACTATTTTCGCTTAATGTTACTTTTACATTTTTTCCTACATTCTTCTTACCTTTTAGCAATTGTGATATGTTGTTACCACCTATTTGTTGTAAGTCTTCTACGCCATTAATTTCTTCAGCTGCAATTCCTGCTATTACGCTAACAACTTCATCAGAAATTTTTACTATCCCTAGATTATCATCATAGTTTTTATTTTCCATGTACTTACCTCCCAAGCGTTTTGATGACAAAACTCTTTTTTTCTTATGTTTATTATATCAAACCAATAATTATATTACAATGAATTATTTCTTTGATTCTATTATCACATCACTAATTCCAGAAACATTTTCAGCTATTTCTTGAATTGATGCACTATCAGCTTCTGTTACTTCATCAGCTTTAACAACTACTCTAACTTTGTTACCTTCGATAGAACATAACACATCTTCAAATCCTTGATTTTTAACATTTACTTCTATTCTGCTTTCTTTATCGATAACCATAGTTTTTTCTCTTAATTCGTTATCTGCAAGATCTTTTTGTTCTTGAGATGTATTTACATCATTTTTTAATGAAGTTAATTGTTGAATTGTTGCAGCATCTTTTTGATCTCTCTCACTTCTTAGGCTATAGAAATAATCTTGAGTTCCTAAAGTTTCCTTATCATCTTTCTTTTCATTATCCTTATTTTCTTCTGTTCCTTGTGATATTACTTGGCTAAAATCTGTTGGATCATTTAACCCCGTCTTATTTAATTTTGCTGCAATAACTCCTACACATACTATAAGAGCCATTAGTGTGAAAATAATACCAAATTGTTTTTTTGTCATTTTGATTTCCCCCCATCTTCTTTTTCAATTTAATTATATGCTAATTTTTCATAGGATATACATTAACCTTATCTATTGAAATTCCATATAAACTTGATACAGCCACTTGTATATCATATTTAACCTTACTACTACTTGCACCTTCGGCTACTATAACCACTCCGCTAATCTCTGGTTTATTAGTCTGTAAAATATATGGCTCATTTTTGCTTCCTTCGACTGCCATAACAACTTTACTTCCATCTGTTTGTTGAGTATTAGTTCTTTTTCCACCTTGATTATCTGTTTCTTCTGTTGTTGCTTCTTGATTAGTATTTTCAGTTGCGGGAACCTTTACTTCTCCACTTTTAAAGTAAATCATTACCTCAACTTCTCCTACGTTTTCTATTTTAGTTAAAAGATTTTTCAACTCTTTTTTTTCTTGAGCTTCATAACTATTCATTGTTTCTTCTGATTGACTTTGTATGTCAGATGAATTTTGTGTAGTAGTGTTTACACTTGTTGGTTTTGCTTCTTTTTTTCTGCCAGTTGTCAAAAAGCTAATAGCTAACAAAACAAAAGCCAAAACTAGTGCAATACAAACTGCATTTAGAAACTTTTTATCATTTATAACGTTAGCTAGCTCCTTTTTCCAATCACCTTTACCCATTTTCTCACTCCCATCAATTTACTTTATATACTTCTATTTTATCTTTAGAAACATTTAAAGCTTCTGCTAAGTAACTTATTATTTCATCTTCGTTATTTACTTTTTCATCCTGGGAAGATACGCTTTTACTATCTTTCTGTGTATTTATTATTATCTTTTGTATCTTAGAAACATCTTTATTTTTAACTCCTACTTGAACTTTATCAATGGAGTAATTAATGTTATTCATATCAACTTCACAATCTATATTGCTAACAAATTCTTTGTCTGTAAACTTTTCCTTTAAAAGTCTATTACAGTTTTGTTCTAAATTTTCTTTAAATACATTTTCACTATTACTCTTATAATCTTTACTTACTTCAGCGCTTTCATTTTCACTAAGTTCTATATACTTTTGTACCTGCAAAGAAATACTTTCTTCACCTTTACTAAATAAAGAAATTATAGGAGATAACATAACAGATATAAGTATTAATCCTAAAACAAATTTTAAATACTTTTTCATATTGTTATCAGGAGCTATAAACTCAATTGCCGTCATTAATATAAGCATAGTAACTAGGGTTATTACAAATCCTTTTATTTCTTCCATATCCCTCTCTACCCTCCTATAACAAATTTACCTGCTGATGCCATAATTCCAAGTAATATGAAGAACATAAGGCTTACCGATAAAACACAGGACATTATAAGTATCAGAGAATCTCCTGCCGCAGCAATTGAACTTGTTATTCGTTTATCACTTATTGGTTCTATAACTGCTGCTGTCAATTTATATACAAATGAAATTAATACTAATTTTATTATTGGATACAACATCATAAGTATTATTATAATTAGCCCAACAGAACTTACAGCATTTTTTATTATTAGTGAATATCCTGCTACAGATGCAATAGCATCTGAAAAAGCTTTTCCTACTATAGGTATAAAATTATCTATAGCAAATTTAGCAGTTTTTAATGTTACAGCATCAATAGTTGATGATGTTATTCCCCTAACTGTTAATAATCCTATGAATATAGTTAAAATTATACCCTGGAGCCATATAGTAATTTGTTTTGTAAGCTTACATAAATTACTTATTTTATGTTCCGTTGAAATATTATTTGCAAATTCTAAAACAAATGTAATAAGTATTAGTGGTATTATTACCGTTGTATATATTCTTGGAATAATTAATGTTGCTCCAACTACTATAGGATCCATAGTTGCAGCTTGCGTAAAGCCTCCTACAGTTCCAATCATCATAACTAATACAGGTAAAATAGCTACCATAAAATCTGATAAATCTTTTATTATATCAGTTGCTATATTTATAGAAACTATAAAACTTTTAGATAATATAACTATTAATAATGCATAACATGCAAAAAATGCTATATTTGATATCCCTTCATTAGAAAATGCAGTTTGTAAATTTTTAAGTAGTGAGCATATTATTGCAATTGCTATTATGCTTATTGATAATGCAAGTACAGTTTTTACTTCTTTAAATAAGAAACTTATAACAGCATCACTAATAGTTTTAAAAGATAGATTTCCTTCTCCATTTTTTATATATCCCTTAATATATTCAACCGGATCTAAGTCATTCATTATTTCAATATCTGATTTCATATTATTTATATAGTTATATAGTGAATCTAATTTATTATTAACTTCCTCATTTTCTAACTTAATTTCTTCATTAGATGTTTCATTATTAATATTTATCTTATTAATATTCTTTTCATTAGCTAAAGCACTTTTACTAGGAAGAACTACAAAAGCTATAATAATTATACTTATAACCAATATAATTCTCTTTGTGAAAATATTTTTTATCATAAAAACACCTACAATATTTGTAAAATTGATTGAAGAACAGCCATAAGTATTGGTATTGCTAATGTTAATATCAAAATTTTAGCTGAAAATTCAACCTTACTAGCTATGCTAGCAGCTCCTGCATCTTTGCATATTTCACTACAAAATGTAGCTAAATATGCTATAGCTAGTATTTTTAAAACAACTCCTATATAGACCATATCAATATTAGCTTTATCAGCCATATCTTTTATAAAGTAAATTACATCATTAAGTTGTGTAATTACAAGTAAGAAAATTATAGCTCCTGCTGATAATGATATTAATGTTGATATATCGCTTCTTTTATCTTTAAATAGAAGAAACATAAATAATGCAGCAAAAGCAAAGGCAACAATCTTAATAATATCCATAATAGCACCTATAACATAAACATAGTTTTTACAGTATTAAATAGATTCCCTATAAGTCCTATTACTGTAATTAAAATTATTACTATTCCTACAATATTGGCTATTGTTGCAATTTCATCTTTACCACTAGCTTTTAAAACTTTCTCTAAGACTACAAGAAGGACACCCATAGCCCCTATTTTAAATATAATAGTTACATCTAGCATTTATTACCCTCCTACTAAATTAAAAAAATCAAAATCATAGCACCTATACATACTCCTATAGCTCTATACATCCTTACATTCTTCTTTGCTAATTCTTCAGCAGACCTACAATTTAATTTCATATTTTCTATTGTTAGGTTAAATAGTTTATCCTGACCGTAAACTCCTGACTCTCCAAGTGGTCTTAAAAAATCATTTACTAATCTTTTATCCTCTTCATTTAAGTTAAATTCAGATTTATTTTTTTTATATTCACTTTCAAAAGCTTCGTATACGCTTGTACTTTCTCCCTTTAAAAGCTTATCAGAAACTGCTGATAAAATAGAATTTATAGGAGCTTCAACCTTTAACGAAACATATTTCAAAGCTTCTGGAAGAGGTGTATTTGCATATATTACCTCATTATTTAAAAACAAAACTGATTTTAATATTGAATTAAGTTGCTTACTTCTCTTTTTAAAAATTTCACCATAGTAAAATCCTATATAAGTACAAGATAGAAAAATAATGATAACTGCTGTTATCTTAAGCACTTAAATTCCCCCTCCATTTCTATTGAATATATTTGTTCAATTGTTCCTACTCCATTTCTATTACTCAAAATAACTATTCTATCTAAAATAGAATTTTCTAATAAATCCTTAAAAACCTTTCTTTTATAAACATCTTCTATACTATATCCATGAATAGTAACTATAATATTTACTCCAGAATTAAATGCCATATGAAGAGCCTCTATATCTCCATCGGTTCCTATTTCATCACAAATTAATATGTCCGGAGATAAACTTCTTATAGCCATAATCATTCCATCTTTTTTTAAGCAATTATCTAAAATATCACTTCTAATACCAACATCCAACTGTGGAACTCCATTAAAGCAAGCAGCTATCTCGCTTCTCTCATCTATAATAGATACTTTTTTTCCTTTCAAATTTACAATAGGCATCCCAGTGGAAATATTTTTAGCTATATCCCTTAAAATAGTTGTTTTACCACATTTAGGTGGAGATACTATTAAAGTATTAAATACTCTATCTTCCTTAGTTATGTACTTCATAATTTCATTTGAGCATCCTATCACTTCTCTACATATTCTTATATTTAAAGAAGATATATTTCTTATAGTTCTTACTTCTCCATTTACTAAGACACATTCCCCTGCTATTCCTATTCTATGTCCACCCCTAATTGTAATATATCCTTGCTTTATTTCTTCTTCATAAGCATATAATGAGTAATTTGATATCTTAACCAAAATTTGCTTTATATCCTCAACTGTAGTTACATATTTTAATATTATTTCCTTATATGCTAGATTAACTATTATTGGCTTATGAACTTTTATCCTTATTTCTTGGACAGGTTCTTTTAAAAGTATTTCTCTTAGTTCATTACTAATTTTTAAAGGCAATACTTTCAAAATCTCCTCCTCATTCCTCAATTCATCACTTCCTTTTCTAATGTTATATTTAAACTTATTTCTCTCTATCAAATAATATTCATACTTATAATTAAATATGTAAAATATTTTTAATTAACTATAAAAAAATAAAGTTAATTATTTATATAAGTTTTTCTATAAATATCTCTTAGTTAAATTAATATTTTAAAATTGCCTCTTATATTCATTGTTTTTATTTTTTTATTCTTTAATATTTATTTCAACTAATTATCTATATAATTAAAACTAATATTGATATAATTATTTAGTAAATATATTAGATTTGAAAGTATCTATTATTTAAGTTTTATTCAATTACTGAAATTCTAACTTTATTTATATTATATAAGCCACCTTGAGCTTTATTAAAATATTAAATCTTTATCGTAATTTATAATAATTGCTATTTAGTTATTAATTAATAAAGTGTTGTTTAATATTTTATTTTCAATATAATACTATTAAAACGATAAAAAACCACCAGCTTAGCTGGTGGTTTAATAGTGTGGACAAATTCTATACTATAACTATCAGTTTAACAACTAATAGTTTTTTATTTTATAATTTCTTATTATTATTTTAATTAAATTGCTTCTTCATGGCAAAATGGACATGGTATTGATTTATTGTTATCTATAGATTCTTTTTCAACAAAAAGAGGCTTATTACAACTCTTGCAATTTACTTCGATATATTCATCTTCCATTTCTATAAGATCTTCTATTGAAACTTCTTCAAATAATTCATCTTGCAATCCTGTAAGATCTTCATCTATGTACTGAACATTTTCTTCTAAATAATCTTGCCTATTGTTCATATCTTCAATTACATTTGACATATCATCTAAAACCGATAAAATGCTACTAAAAATATTATTATATTTATCATCACTTATATTAGTAACATTAGTTTTAATATTTTCTATTTTTTCTTTTATATTTTTCACATCTTCACTTCCTTTAAATAGAAATATTGTCTATTCAAATTATACCCTAATATTGGATATTTTATATATAAATTTTTGTTTATTTAACTTTTATTGTAATCCTTATAGAATAAAAAAGCTAAGTAAAAACTTAGCTTTTGTTATTATACTCTTTCCATGTATTCACCAGTTCTAGTGTCTACTCTGATTACGTCTCCTTCATTAACAAACATAGGAACATTTACAACTGCACCTGTTTCTAATGTAGCAGGTTTCATTGCATTTGTAGCAGTGTTTCCTTTTATTCCTGGGTCTGCTTGAGTTATTAGTAATTCAACAAAGTTTGGAGCCTCTACTGAGAAAGCCTCTCCTTTATAGAACTTTATTACAGCAAACATATTTTCTTTTATGAACTTTATAGCATCTTCTACTTTTTCGTAGTTTAATGGAATTTGTTCAAAAGTTTCTTGATCCATGAAGTAGTATAGTTCTCCATCTGAATAAAGGTATTGCATTTCTTTTCTTTCAATTACTGCTTCTTGTAATTTAGCTGTTGGGTTAAAAGTTGTATCAGTAACACCACCAGAAATAACATTTCTTAATTTTGTTCTTACAAATGCTGCACCTTTACCTGGTTTAACATGTAAGAAGTCTATTACTGTATAAACTTGTCCTTCATGCTCGAAAGTAGTACCTTTTCTTAAATCTCCTGCTGATATCATTAAATATCCCTCCAAAAACTTTATTCCATATATTTAGTATAACTCTTTGTTACCTAAATAGTCATAACTTCAACAATGTTTATGACATAACAAAAATATTTTATCAAAATTCACAAATAAATGCAATTACTTATAATAACTTCTAAAAAATATTGTCATTATTTACTTTTTAATTCTAGCTCTAACAAGATATTTTCTTTATCATAATTTAAATTATAATTATTTATATAGTAATTATCTATTTTATTCAATGCATCCAACACCTCATTTTTATTACCATTTAAGGTGCATTTTATTATCCAACTACTTTCATCTATCTTATTATAACTTAATATTGTTGAATTATTTATATTATTAAAATCCTTCTCTATGTCTTTTATATATTTAACATTTTTCACTTCTGTTATACATGGTACAACATCTTTAGAGGAATCTTTTTTATTAAAAAGCATTATGCAAATTTGGAGAATTGTTATAAATATAACTATTAAATGTAATATTTTAATTTTTTTCATAACCTAACCTCTAATGTGAAATAATTTTCTTCATTTTTAATAATAGAATTTATCTTTATTTTGTCACTTTTTTCTATTTTAAAAACTTCTTCTTTATTTTTCACCTTAACAGATCCATTATTATTTTGTATATTCATGTATAGAATATTAGGAGTGATATTATTTATCCATTCCTCTATATTTTCTTTTTTAATCCCTTCTTCTATATTTAAGTTACTTTCTAAATTATTATTGTTATTATTATATACTTCTTCATATTCTTTATTTTGTAAAATTTTATTTACTGATGTAGGAATGATTATAATATTTAACAGTATTAGTATTGATATTAATTGATTATTCTTCTTATTTTCATTTAAATCTAATTTCTCTATAAACTCATTTGGTATAAAATTCTTATTTCTTAAATATTTCTTCATAAACTTTTTCTCCTATATTTATAATATAGTCATAATTATTAATAGTTATATCTTCGATACCTTTATCTATAATTAACTTTTTATTTTGATTTTTATATTCTATGATAAATTTATTTATATCTGTAGCATCATTAGTTATATAGGAATTTTCAATGACTCCATTTTCTATATTTATCAAGTGAAATAAGTCTTTTATTCTATATATTATTATCGAATACTTACCTCCTCTTACTTTCTTTATTACATATTTTCTTATTAAGAACTGTATTGGCTCTACTTGAATATTAGTAATATTTGTACAAGATTTAATAAAGCTATTATATCTTATAGAATAAATATAGATAATTTTAGAGTTTTTTAAAAACTCATAATGAAACAACAAATTCTTCTTATCTGAAAAGTCCTCTGAAATCTTTTTTTCAATAAACTTATCAACACTTATTCTCTTATTAAGTATTTCATATTTTTTAATAAATATTGATTGAGATAAAATTAATAATCTTCTTTTGTTCCCTAGTTTTTCTAATAGTAAATTTATATTATAGTTATCATATTCCTGTCCCTTATAATAATATTTATTATTAAATATACCTATAGAATTAACCATTTTTACTCCTTAATATAAATATATTTTGTTTTATAAGTAGTTGGGGTAAAGTAAGCTTTATTTCCAATTTCATTTTTCTTTAGCTCAATATACATAACTGAATTTTCCTTCTGTCTTGTTAAATAATAACTTCCATCTTTATATTCAAACTTTAAGTTTTTTAATTCTGGATAATCTTCAGATTTTTTCTTACTTACTTTTTGTAAAAGTTCTTTCTGATCTAATTTATTATCTTCAGCCAAAGCATTTATAACTTCTAAAACCCTTTCTTCTTCCACTTCCAGAGTATACAAGTCTCTATATGTTTTAAAATTTTGAGATTTTATATAGTTATTGTATATTATTTTTATTGAAAGATTTACTATAGCAAGAACAAATAAGAATACTATTAAACTTTCAACAAAGACATATCCCCTCTTTTTAGACATACTTTTTATATGCATATTATTCTTTCCTCGCCATCAAGACTATTTATCTTTAAATAATATATTTTATCTTTTTTTATTATTGTAAAATCAGAAACTCTTCTCATTATTATATTAATCCCTTTTCTTTTATTATCTATATATGTTTCTAAAACTATTTTTTTATTTATATTATCTAAGAAAATTCTTTTCTCCTTAACTTCATTTTTATTATGATCAATTTTGTATATCATTTTTATCATATCATTATTAATTAAATCATTTTCTTGAATTTCTATTGATTTAACCATTTGTGTCTTTAATAACCTATCAATATTTAATAATGCATCATCAAAAGAATCTTGTGATACTGAATTTTTTATTAAATTTGTATAATTTTTATTAGCAGTCAATGCAATTTTAAAAGATAAGCCAAGTAAAATTAATTGAATAAACATAACTAATATAAGTTCTATTAAAGTAAAGCCTCTCTTTCTTTTATTATCTTTAACAAATTTATTTCTTTTCCATCCAATAAGATTTAATAAACTCTCTTTCACATAAAGTACCTCCTTCTTCATCATTAATTCTTATTTTTAACGAAATTGCTTTTGAAGATTTTTCCCCAGTGAAAATAGAATTATTTAACTTCTCTATTGTAATGCCATTACCTCTCTCCATATTTAATATAGGTGTATTAGTAAGTTTATTTAAAATATCTTTTGAGTATTTATATGATATTTTATTTTCATTAAAAGCTCTATTTAGTTCATCTAATGTAACATTATATTTTATTTCACTTTCTATTGAATAAGCTACTCTATCTGCTTCATTTTTTATATTTCTAATTTTTCTAGATCTAACTGCAGCTATTCCAATTTCTACCGCTATCGTTGCTGCAATTAATAAAATTGCAAGAGCTACTATACTTTCAACCAAAGTGCTTCCTTTTTTCAATCTATTATATCTCCTTCATTTTCATCTGCATCATTTACCCTTATAATATCATTTCCAACAGATACCTTTATTTCTATAAGTTTATCCTTATATGATAAACTTATAGTTCCAGCTGTCTTTATAAAGCCTTCCTTATTAATATTATTAATCCCATTCTGAAAATTTGATGCTACTTTAATATCATCATCCAAATTTAATATTTTTGTTAATTGATGATTTCTTTCAACCACTTCAAATACAACTTCCTTTTTATTTTTACTTATAGCAACATTTCCAATAACTTCATTTTTCCTACAATAGCTCTTTGCAAAACTTAGCAATTCTCTAACTTCATATACATTATTTTGAAGCTTTAAACTTTCAATTTTATCCTTAAAATATTTAACTCCACTAAATCCAACTGTTGAAAGTAGTGTAATTATTGACAATACAACTATTAACTCTATAAGTGTATAACCTTTCTTTCTCATCATAACCCACCATCTAATAATGAACTAAATAAAGGGACAATAAATATCATTAAAAACGCTATTACACAAGCCCCCATAATCAAAATTGATACTGGTTGTAAAATTGCCATATACCTATTTATATCTGATAATAACTTCTTTTCCAAATGATCAGAAAGCGATTTCATTCTTTCATCCATAGATCCACCTTCTTCTCCTAGCTTTATAATAGATGTTGTATAATTACAATAGTAACCATGTTTCTTTAAGCTTTCAGATATTGTTTCACCTCTCAATATACTTGAGTTTAAGAGCAAAAATCTTTCTTTTAAAGCTGAATTTTTAAAGCTAGTTGCAGAGTATACTAATCCATTTGATAAATTTACACCACTTCTAATTATTATAGATAGAAGTGAAATAAAAATAAATTCATTAAATTCTCTAATTATTGCTATTTTATTAAGTAAAGCTTTAATATAATTTTTAAGATAAAACTTATATAGTATATATGGCAGTAAAATTCCCCAAGAAAGAAAATATATAAAAGAATATATAGGATTAGTTTTCATATAATTTACAAGATCATATAAAAACTTACATACACTAGGTATCTCAATATTTAAATTAATATAAAACTCATATAAACTTGGTATAGTTACAAAAGCAATAAATATAAAAACTGTAATAATAGATAGAAGCAGTAAAATTGGGTACGCTAAAACATTTTTAATTGTAGATTTGAAAAAGCTAATTTTATCATAGTACTCTTCTAAACCCTTTAATACTTCTGATAAGTTACCACTTTTTTCTCCCATCGAGACCATTCCAACAAAAAACTCTGGATATAAATCATTGAATTCATTAAAGCTATCATTTAACGATTTACCTTGAGCAATAAAGCTTTTTATATTTCTTATACTTTCTTTATAAGTTTTTCTTAATGGTAATTCCGTAAGTAAATCCATCATAATTAAAAGTGAAATTCCTTCTTTATGAAGCATTGCCATGTTTCCTGATAATAAGCTTAAGCTATTAAAATCTGGTTTATTAAATATTAATTTTATTTTCTTCATAATTAAGACCTTCTTCTATTAAAAAATTATTGTAATCCATAATTGATATTTGTCCATTAGTTAATAAATCATTTAAGCTATCTATCATTTCTTCATTATTTAGCTCTCCTATTTCCTGGAAAATATTTGAAATTTGTTTTTTAATTTCTTTATCAATAAATACAACTGAACTTACTACTTTTCTTCCTTTATAACCTGTATAGTTACAATTACTACATCCTACCCCTTTGTAATTTATCATTTCATTCCCTTTGAATATAAACTTTATATCTTCTTTTTTACAATTATCACAGAATACTCTTATTAGTCTTTGAGATACTATTCCAATTAGAGAATCTTTAATTAGATATTGTTTTACACCCATATCTTCAAGTCTAAAATATACTTCTTGTGGAGTTTTTGTATGAATTGTCGAATATACTTTATGCCCTGTTAACGATGCAGTAACTGCCATATTAGCAGTTTCTTCATCTCTAATTTCTCCTATCATAAGAACATCAGGATCTTGCCTTAATATACTTCTGAGTCCAGTTGCAAATGTAATATTTGCTTTCCTATTTAAACTCACTTGATTTACACCTTTAATTATTACTTCCACTGGATCTTCTAAAGTTGTAATATTGATATCTTTTTTGTTAATTTCTTTTAAGATACAATATAATGAACTTGATTTTCCACTTCCTGTAGGACCATTTATAATTACTAATCCATTTTTTAATGCAATTATCTTTTTTAATTTTTTTATTTGGTTTACATTTAAATTTAAACTGCTAATATTATAATTAAATATTTCTCCATATAGGATTCTAATTACTAGTTTTTCTCCATAAATTATCGGAATAGTAGATAATCTTAAATCATAATTTTTTCCATTTACTTTTATTAAACTTTTACCATCTTGAGGTCTCCTTTTCTCCGTGATATCCATATTCCCACATACTTTTATTTTAGATAATAATTTTTGATATTCTTCATTTTTTATCTTCGTAAATCCTATTAATACACCATCAACTCTAAACCTTATGAAAACGTCTTCTTTTCGAGGTTCAAAATGAATATCCGATGCATTTAATTCTATTGCTTTAAGCAATAATATATCAAATAGCTCCTCTAATTCTCCTAAAAAGATATTCTTAATTAGTTCATTAATAAAGTCTTCACTTAATTTTATTATTTTTGTTCTTTTATTAAATAAAAACTCTACTTCTTCTTTATTATCTAATGTCTCATTAGATGTTACTACAATTACTTTATCTTCTTTTATCATAATAGGTAAACATTTGTTTTCTATAGCCTTTAATTTCTTTAATTTTCTAGCTATTTCTAAGTTAACTTTCTCTAAATCAAATTCAAAAATACTCATATAATATCACCATTTAAATTAATGTCCAACAATGGTAAAATTATACATATATTCTTAAATAAAAAAGATATTTATAAAATAAATTATAAATATCTTTATCTGCACTCTATAAAATTGTATGTTCCTGAAGCACCATCAATTATACTTATAGCATCATCAGTACATCTATATATTCTTTCTACTTTAACATCTTCACCACCAACAAAGATTATATTACCATCCTTATCTTTAGAAAGACCTTTTTCTAGGTTTATTAATTTAGGAAAATCATACACTAATCTTTTAGCTTTCCTATCATGATATTTATATAATGAATAGTTGTTATTTTCCAATTTACCTAATATAAATATTCCCTCTTGAGTAGACTCAACATCACTAACATCTAATACATCTTCTATTACTTCATTAACTTCTCCATCTTTATCTATTACTTTTAATATCTTTTGTTTTCCTTCTTTTTCTTGCACAAAAACTATTCCATTATCTAAAACTTTTAAAAATTCAACATATCCTAAATCTAATTTGTATAAAAGTTTTTCTTCATTGCTATCAATGTTATAAGTAAATATACCATTAGTTTTATCTTCTCTTATTCCATAATAAACCAAAGTATTTCCATTTAGCCAATCAATTAACTCTCCTGAAATTGCAACCTTGGTATCAATTGATATATTCTTATTTTTAGATAAATCCTTTATTTTTAAATCTAAGTACTCATCCTTTAAAAAATATGCTAAATATTCACCATTTTTAGCTAGTTTAGGTGAAATAACTATTTTTTCTTCTTCTATATTTTCTTCTTTTCCTAGATAATTTATTTTATATTCACCATTTTCATTATATATAAAATTACCACTTTCTAAATCATAAGCTGTAATTATATATTCAGTATCTACTTTTTCATATTTATCATTTGTTAAATTATAAATTTTGTATTCTCCTGAATTTTCTATGGCAACTGCTCCATTTAGTATATCTACTTTATTTTTTTCTTCTACTTCATTTTTACATCCATAAAGAAATATACTTATTAACAAAATAAAATTAACAAGGAAAATATTCCTTATTCTTTTTTTATTCATCTTTTACCTCTTCTAATTAATATAGTTCCCTTTACAAATAAACTCTGCTGATCCTATCATATATACATCATTATTTATAATCTCTACTGCTAAACTTCCTCCTAAAGTTTCTACATTAACCTTATTTGAGCATAATCCTAATTTTTTTAAAGCTACAACTGAAGCACAACATCCTGTTCCACAAGCTAAAGTAGCTCCTGCACCTCTTTCCCAAGTTTTTACCTCTATATTGTTAATATCAATAACTTTAACAAAGTTAACATTTGTTCCTTCAATAAATAAATTGTTTTTTTCTATATCTTTTCCTTCAATGATATCATACTCATCATTATTATTAATTAAGATAGTATGAGGTACGCCCATTAATAAGGCTGTTAATTTATATTCCTTTTCTTTAATTTTAATCACTTCATTTATTAATGAATTTTTATTATTTAAAGGAATATCTTTTCCATCAAAACTTGCCTTGCCCATATTAACTTTAACTGATTCAATCTTATTTTTATCATTAATATAAAGTTCTACGCACTTTATTCCATCTCCAGTTTCTATGCTAATTATATTTTTTTCTACTAAGCCATACTCGTATAAATATTTAGCAAAGCACCTAATAGCATTACCACACATGTTAGCACGAGATCCATCACTATTTATTATTACCATTTTAGCATCTGCAATATTAGATTTTCTTATTATAACTAATCCATCTGCTCCTATTCCAAATCTTCTATTACAAATCTTTTTAGCAATTTCAGTTTCAGTTTTAATTAATGCATTTTCATTATCTATAATAATAATAAAATCATTTCCTAATCCTTGCATTTTTATAAAATTCATAAAAACTCCCCCTCTTAACTTTATATGCCCCATTGATAAGTTTACTAATTAAGTGTTATACTATCTTTATCTTATTACCAAAGAAAGGATGATACTTATGGCTTTGGATGGTATCTACTTATATAGTTTAGTATATGATTTAAAAAAATCAATATTGAACTGTAAAATAGATAAAATTAATCAACCAGAAAAAGATGAAGTAATTTTAACTCTAAGAAAAGATAGAAAAAATATAAAATTATTAATTTCAGCTTCTTCTAAGTTTCCTAGAATTCATTTAACTAATATAAGTAAACCAAACCCCTTGCAAGCACCAATGTTTACAATGGTTATGAGGAAATATCTAATTGGTGGTCGAATAACAGATATAACTCAATTAAATGGTGATAGAATTCTTCAATTACATATTGAGTCTACTGATGAATTAGGATTCGATAGTAAATATATATTAATAGTTGAAATTATGGGAAGACACAGTAATATAACTCTTGTTAGAGAAAGAGACAATAAAGTCATGGAATGTATTAAGCATATTTCTGCTGATATAAATACTTTCAGAGTTTTATATCCTGGTGTAAATTATGTATATCCTCCAAACTCTAACAAATTAAATCCTTTTAACTTCTCAATTAACGATTTTAATTCATATTTAAATAATAATGATATAAGTATTGATGAAGGAATATTTTCAAGGATATTTACTGGCATAAGTAAATCTCTATCAATAAGTATATATGAAAATCTCCTACAAGATAATAATACCATAAATCGAGAAAATATTTTTAATTTCTTTAAAAATTTTATGAAAAATTTAGAAAACAGTTTTAATTTTAAAATTTATAGAAATAATGAAGTTTTCAAGGATTTCCACTGTATTAAATTAAGTAATTTAGAAAGTATTTATTCTTCAATATCTTTTAAAAATCCAAGTGAATTACTTGATGAATTTTTCACAGTAAAAGATAAACAAGATAGACTATTAAATAGATCTACAGATTTACAAAGATTAATTTCAACTAACATAGATAGATGTAATAATAAAACTAAAAAATTAAAAAATATTCTTAAAGAATGTGAAGAGAAAGAAAAGTATAAGATTAACGGTGATTTATTAACTTCATATATTTATATGTTGAAAAAAGGATTAAAAGAAATATCCTTATTAAACTTTTATACTGATGAAGAAGAATATATAACTATAACGCTAGATGAAAATAAAACACCATCTGAAAATATACAATATCTTTATAAAAAATATAATAAACTAAAAAAATCTGAAGAATCTGCATTAGAACAATTGAAAAAAAATGAAGAAGAGCTTCAATACCTAAACTCAGTTATGACGAATATCCTAAACTGTGAAAGCTATATTGAAATAGACGATATAAAAAAAGAATTAATTGAAACTGGATACTTAAAATTCAAAAATACTAATAAAAATAATAAAAAAGATAAATCGTCTAAACCTATACATTTACTTTCTTCTGATGGAATAGATATTTATATTGGTAAAAATAATATTCAAAATGATTATTTAACTTTAAAATTTGCTAATAAAAATCATATGTGGCTTCATACAAAAAATATTCCTGGATCACATGTTATACTTTGTAGTGACAATCCATCCGATATAGCTTTAGAAGAAGCTGGCATACTTGCTGCTTATTATAGCAAAGCTAAGAATTCTACAAAAGTTCCTGTTGATTATACTAAAGTAAAAAACTTAAAGAAGCCTAATGGTTCAAAGCCAGGTATGGTTATATATCATACTAATCACACTTTATATACAGAGCCATCGTTATATAATAATTTAAAAATTGAAAATAATAAAATTATAAAATAATAAAAAAGAAACCATATTTGTAAATACAAAATATGGTTTCTTTTTTATAGGTTTCAATAAAGTTTTATATCCAATTGAATACAACAATAAATAATAATATCTTATATTTATCGTATTACATAACTTAAATGTTATATATGGTTTATAAGCATATCCCCATCATTTTTAATAAGTTCGTTATCAAAATATTGATAATAATAACATTTTATTTTACCATTATATAATTTTCTATTTTTACTTGACTTCTTTCCAAATGGTCCTTCAAAGCCTTCGTAAGATGTAAGAATATTGTAATCCCAATTGAAAAATTTCTTTTTAAAGCTTCCAAAAATTTTATATAATTGTTCTACTTCTTTCTTTTCTCCTAACCTTTCTCCATATGGCGGATTAGAAATTATAAATCCATATTTATTACTATTTGAAAAATCCTTAAAATCTCTTCTTTGGAATTCAATATATTTTGAAACTCCAGCCTTTTCAGCATTACTTCTTGCTACTTTAAGAATTCGTCCATCTATATCATATCCTATTAATTTTATATCTTTATTTTTAATTGCTCTTTCAGCACCTTCTCTTACTTGTTCAAAAACATCTGAATCCATTGTTGGCCAAGTTTCACATGTAAAACTTCTACACATTCCAGGTGCGATATTTTGCATAATCATAGCTGCTTCTATAAGTATAGTACCTGACCCGCAAAATGGATCAACTAAAATAAATTCTTCTTTCCATCTTGAAATAAGTACCATAGCTGCTGCTAGAGTTTCTTTAAGTGGTGCTGCTCCAGCCTCTTCTCTATATCCTCTCTTATGCAATCCTGGTCCTGATGTATCTATAGTTAATGTTACGACATCCTTTAAAATTGATACTTCAATTTTATATAATGGACCACTTTCTTCAAATTGGCTTATTCCATAAGAATTGCTCATACTATCTACAATAGCTTTTTTTACTATAGATTGGCAATCTGGAACACTATGTAAAGTTGATTTTACAGATTTACCATTAACATGCATTATCCCATCTTTAGGTATTATATCACTCCATTTTATGCTCTTTGTTCCTTGGAAGAGTTCTTCAAAACTTCTTGCTTCGAACTCCCCCATTTTTATTAATATTCTATCTGCAGTTCTTAAATGTATATTAGCTATTGCAATATCCATTTCATCTCCAGTAAAATGAACTTTACCATTTTCTGTTCTTAAATCTTCATATCCTAAAGCTTTTAATTCTTTTGCTGTAATACCTTCTAGCCCAAAGGTAGTAGTTGCAATTAAGTTATATTCCATGTTTTTCTCCTCTAATTTCCTTCGTAAATTTTCACTGAATCATTTCCATCGATTTCTGCTATTTCAACTGCTATTATTTCACTCTTAGATGTAGGAAGATTCTTTCCTACATAATCAGCTCTTATTGGTAGTTCCTTATGTCCTCTATCTACTAATACAGCAAGTTGTATTTGTTCTGGTCTTCCAGAATCAATTATAGCATCAATTGCTGCCCTTACTGTTCTACAAGTATATAAAACATCATCTACTAAGATAACTTTTCTTCCTATAACCTCTACCCCTAAGTCAATATTATTAACTCTTGGTGTGTCTTTTATTTCTGTAATATCATCTCTATATAAAGTTATATCTACATAGCCTACAGGAACCTTTATACCTTCTATACTTTCTATATTTCTTGCAATTCTTTCTGCTAAAGGATAGCCTCTTCTTTTAATTCCTACTAAAACTATGTTTTCTACACCTTTATTTTTTTCTATTATTTCATGAGAGATTCTTATTAGTGTTCTTTTGATAGCTTTATCATCTAATAAATTTGCTTTTAATTTCATTTAACTCACCTCTATTTTCTTATATTTTCTAAAAGTTCTAAATAATATTTAGGTAATTCTGAATCAAACTCTATATACTCATTACTTCTTGGATGAATAAATCCTAAGGTTTTTGCATGTAATACCTGCCCTTGTAATTTAAATTTTTGCTTTTTATTACTATTGTAAAGAGGGTCTCCAACTAAAGGATGACCAATAGAAGCCATATGAACTCTTATTTGATGTGTTCTTCCAGTTTCTAAAGTACATTTTACTAAAGCAGTTCCATTATTATATTGTTCTAGTACATTATAATGAGTTACTGCTCTCTTACCATCATCCACTATAGCCATTTTTAATCTATCCTTTTTATTTCTTCCTATTGGCTTATCTACAGTACCTTCTATCTTACTAAATTTACCTTCAACTAGAGCATAATATTCTCTTTTGATACTATGATCCTTAAATTGTTTAGCTAAATGATTATGTGCATCATCATTTTTTGCAATAACTAATATTCCCGATGTATCTTTGTCTATTCTATGAACTATCCCGGGCCTTATGACTCCATTTATACCTGATAGATCTTTACAGTGATAAAGTAATCCATTTACTAATGTACCACTATAATTTCCTGGTGCCGGATGTACAACTACTCCTTGAGGTTTATTTAAAACTATTACATCTTCATCTTCATATACTATGTTAAGATCTATATCTTCTGGCTCAACATCAAGCTCAATTGGTTCTGGCATACTTACAATAATTTCATCATGATTTCTTAATTTATAATTACTCTTTATTTCTTTATTATTTACTAATACAGCGCCTGAATCAATTAATCCTTGTATAAATGATCTTGATTTTCCTTCTATAATATTAGATAAATATTTATCTATTCTAATCCCTATATTTTCTTCTTCAGTTATTTTAAATACTAGTTCATCCATTAATACAAATCTCCATTTTCTTCATAATTGTTAACATATTATAATTCTTAACACATTATAATACATTAAAACATTACACTCAATAGTTTAAAATTTATTAAAAATAAAAAATCCGTATTAAACGGATTTTATGTATTAGTTTTTAGCGAAAAAGCTTTTTATCTCGTCCATATCCTCAGTATAAACTTCTTCTAATTCTTCTATGTTTTTACTGGATAGTTCTATATTTTTTTCGATAGCTACTTCTTCTAATGGCTCTGCAATACTATAATTTTTAGTTAAATCTTTTTCTAATTCATCAAAAGTTTCAGTTTGAGCATTCATAAAATTTCTAAATTTAGCTCTAAACTTAACAAATTCTTGTTTAACTTTTTCATATTCATCATTTATTGAAACTACATCATTATGAGCCTTATCTAAAATTTTCTTAGCTACATCATTAGCATTTTTTAAAATCATATCTGATTCTTTTTGAGATGCTTCTCTAGCTTGCTCAGCTGCATTTTGAGCTAATAATAACGTATTTTGAATAGTATTCTCTATTTTAACATAATGTTCTAATTTTTCATTTACTCTTGATAGGTTTTCTTTTAATCTTGAATTTTCTTTATAAAGCTCTTCATAATTTTCTATAATTTCATTTATAAATTCATCAACCTCATCACAATCGTATCCTCTAAATCCCTTTTTAAATTCTTTGTTACTTATATCCATTGGAGTAAGCTTCATAAAATCACCTCTACACATCATATATATTTTTTAATTACAATTCTCTGTTTACCACTTCTAGTTCCGCCAATAACATCTCCAATTATAAATTTTCCAATTCCTCTAATTGTAACTCTAGTGTCTTTTACAATGTCTTGACTTTTGTCTTTTGCTTTTACATAATTTATTAAAACCTTACCACTATCTATAAGCTCAATAGCTTTTGCTCTTGACAGGCTAGAGAGTTTTGCAACAATGCTATCTGCTCGTAAAGAAGAAACATTAATAACTATTTCTTCAAAATTAACAGATGGTATATCACTAATATTATCTATAATTTTTATCTCTATTGGTGATTTTCCTATATGAGATAAATTATTTATTATATAATCACTTATTTCTTCTAAAACAGGCAAATAAGCCTTATTTTCTTTTACAATTATATCTCCTAATTTATTACGTTCAATTCCTAATGATAAAATTGATCCTAAATAATCCTTATGCTTTAAATTAGAAAAATTTGATTTATTCTTAATTTCTAATATTTTTATAGGATAATCAACATTGTAAAGATTATTAAAACAAATCATTCTTCTTTCACTTTCTTCAAAGAAACCATTTGCTTCAAACATAACTTCATTATTACTACAACAATTTTCAAAAAAGCTCCATATATTAGGTGAATAAAAGCTACTTGTAAAAACAGTTATGTCTTTTTCGTAAGCTAGCTTATATTTTTCATATATTTTTATAGCTTCCTTTGCATCATCTTCATTAAAACTTTTTAGTATTGTTTCTTTTTTAAGCATTAAAATAACATCCTAATATAAGATAATAACATGATAGCAAACAATGGTGAAAAGTCTATCATACTATTTCTTAAAATTTTATCTTGTAAAAACCTAAAAGGCTTTAATATCGGATTATTAAATGATGCAATTAGCTCATAAAAAGCACTTTCTCTAATACTTGGTAAAATAGACATTATAACTTCTGCAAAGATAGTTATTTCTAAAACTCTTGTTATTAAATTTATTGCTGTAAATATTATTCCTATTTAAATCTCCTCCTACTTGTTCCAATTAAATAATGCCTTTGAACTAAGTTCATTTTTTAATTCATTTGTAACTTCTACATTTGAAGGTGATAATAAGTAAACTCTTTGTTCTATTTCTTGTAAAGTAGCACCTAAAACATAACAAGATCCGCTAATAAAATCTACTAATCTTTGTGCTATTTTTGTTTCTAAAGTAGTTGCATTAACTAAAACTATTTTTCTTGCTTTTATAGCATCTGCTATTTCTCTAGCGTCGTCATAATTTGTAGGTTTTGTTACCATAACTTTGGCAGTTGATGCAGTATGTATATTTACTACTTTATTTCCTTTTTGCTTTGATATAATTGGTTCAATTTCTTCTTGTACTTCTTCTTCTTCCACTTCAGTATCTTCTAAATCCTCAAAATCATCCTCATATTCACCAAGACCAATTATTTCTTTAAACTTTCCAAACATATTACCCATTCTTCAATCCTCCCACTACATTTCTTTTACCAAATATTCCTTCTCCAACTCTTATTAAGTTAGAGCCTTCTTCAATAGCTATTTCATAATCATTTGTCATTCCCATAGATAAAATCTCCATAGAAATATTTTTATATGATTTTTTACTTAAATCATCATATATACTTTTCATTTTTTTAAAATAATATCTATTTGTATTTTCATTTCCTTTTGGAATTATGGCCATTAATCCTTTAACCTTGCAATTATTGCAAATTTCAATTTCATTTATCAAATCATTTAGCTCTTCTTCAAAAATTCCACTTTTGCTTTCTTCTTTACCTATATTTATTTGAATTAAAAGATTAGCTGTGCAATTTTTTTTAGAAAATTCACTTTCTATCTTGTTTAATAACTTAATACTTGATAAAGAATGTATTAAGTGAACTTTACCAACTAAATATTTTACTTTATTAGTTTGTAAGCTACCTATAAAATGCCATCTTATATCTTTTTCAAGAGATTCCTCTTTATCAATAAGTTCCTGAACTTTATTTTCTCCAAAATCTCTTTGACCAGTTTTATATGCTATTTCTATATCTTCTATAGGTTTAGTTTTTGAAACTGCTACTAGTGTGACATCCTTAGGTAAACTTCTTCTCAATTTAATTATATTTTCTTCTATATCCAAGTCATTTCCTCCTAAAGAAGTTATTTACACATTGTAAATATTCTTCAAAAAAACTTAAATTCCTTCAATTTTAAAATATTTTTTAATAAAATTTTATTTTTCTTCATATCTTTGCATATATCTTGCTTCTATACTTTGCTTTGTAGCAGGAATAATTATTTCATCCTTTACTTCTATTTCTACTTTTATCTTTCTTATAATCAATTTTTGTATAAAACCATTTTCTGCTAGTAGATATGCTTTCATTTCTTCTGGATTTCCTATAGCATAAATATAAAATGGAGCATAAGTACTTGATTCATCTTCAAATCCTATATGAGCAGAATAACACTTTACTCCTGTATTAGGTAATATTCTATGATTATTCATAGTAATTGCCTCTGCTCCTGCATTCCTTAGTTCATTTAAAACCATTGATAGGTCATTTTCATGAAATATCTTTCTCCATACTTCATAATCAGCATCTAATTTCCTGTCTATATCTCCGTCTTTTATCTCTATTACTAAACCTGGTCCTTTAACTGATGTAATTCCACTTAAAGCTCCATAATCAATTAATTGATTTTTCATATCTTCTACTAATTTTTTATTTTTTTCAGGATCATTTCCTTTATATTTACTTATTTTATATCTATAATCTATATTTTCACTTTTTATCTTTTCTATTTCATTATATAAAGTACTTCTTTCTTCTACTGCATTTTTATATTCTAATGCATTTAAAGATATATTTCTTTGTGTATTATTTAAATTAATAGTGTTTACTATAAGAAATCCTGTTATAATTGCAGCTATCAAAATAAAAAATCCTGATTTTGTATTCTTCATTTATTCACCTCGCTTACGAGATTTTAGCTTTTCAATTAATAGTCTTCTTATAACTGCAAAGTTATCAAATATTCTACCTCCAAAAACAATAACTGCTGCTATATACATTGGAATTCCAAGTTTATCTCCTAAATATGCAAGGGCTGCTGCTAATACTGAATTACCAAAAAATCCCGAAATAAATATATCTGACTTAAAGTTTTTTGATAGGGATGCTCTTACTGCTCCAAAAACAGAATCTAAACACGCTAAAATTGCAACGGACATATAGGGAGATAATGTATCTGGTATATTTACATCTAATAATAATCCTAAGAGCACACCTATTAATAATCCTATAAATGCTATCATAAAAATCTCCCTTCTTTAATTCACAGGCTTAACAAATTCACTTTTTAAAGACTGTGTAGTTTTATTTATAATAATTTCATCACTATCATCTACTTTAATGTCATAACTTTTTAATGCCCCATACTCTAATACTCCAATAAAATTTATTGAAGTTTTTAATGCTTGCTTATCACCTATAGCTTTTATTACTATCTTATCATTTGGATCTATTTGTCCAGCAGTTCCTACCCAAATCCAATTACCTGAATTTTTAATACCACTTTGAGGAGTAACTCTATAATCATTTACAGATATTGCCTCCGCCTTTACGTATCTAAGAGTATTAACTATATGCATTATTTCATCTTCACTAATAATTCTAGTTACATTTGAGTTATTTGATCCAAATATATTGTTTTTAGAAGTTATAGTTATAGTTATCCCTGGCCCCTTAACGTCTACTAATCCTAAGTTCATTCTTGCATTATCAAGTTGTTTTTTTATTTCCGCTTCAACTTCGCCTTCCTTAGATGCAGTTTCTTCTAATTGTTTTAATTTCTCTGATAAGCTACTATTTGATTTAATTAATTCTTCTTTTTCTTTCTTTAAAGCCTCTATTTCAGCATTTATATTTAAATTTTGTGATTCTATATTACTCTTATTTCTTTCATTTAACAGCTTAAATTGATGTGCAAGTAAAAACCCAAGAAGCGCGCAAACAATAGCAATAAATATTTGTGATGTTGCTCTTTTCATATAGTTTCCCCCTTATCTAGTTAATTTGCTTTATAACTGGTGGTCCATTAAAACTCATATCAATATAACCTTTTGAAATAACTCCTTGTTCAATAGCGTTAAGTGCTAAATTCATTTTATCTATTAAGTCACTGCTATCTCCAATCATTATTTCTACATTTTGTATATAACAAACTATATTGTTCAAATCTTCAATATCTATTTGAGAAAAAACATATTCTTGTGGCATAGCTTCTATTATGTTATAAAATTTTTCTAGCGTATCTGGAATATTTGCATCATCTGATATCTTATCTCCAACAACTTTACCAGATAAATCAATTCCTATTAACTTAATTAAATTTCTATCATCCATTGCAGCTAATTCTTCAACTACTACCCCTTCATTATTAATAGCTTTTATTTTTCCATCACTTTCAAAATAATATGCAATTTTATTTTCTTTTATATTTATATTTAAAGAATTTATTCCTTTTTTATTAATCTTTATTTCTTTTATATATGGATTTTCTCTTAACTCTTTTTCTATTTCATTATAATCTATAGTAAATATATTTTGACCTATATGATATTTTAACTTTTCTTGTAAACTATCATTAGATAATGTAACTAATCCACTTATATTTATTTTCTTTAAATTGAAAATTGGAGATTTATATATAAATATTATAATACCGATTATAATAACAAATAATCCTAATATTAATCTCTTAAATATTTTATTTCTCTTTTTTTTTCTTATAAATTTATTCGACTTATTCTTCATAATTCCCCTACTTTTACATAATATAATGACATAATATAATAATATCACTTTCTGGGTATTTTTTCATTATTATTTTTACTAAATTTAAATTTTTTATAATAATTTAATATTTTTTTAATTTTTTAATACCTAAAAAGAGAATATAGATTTACCTCTTTATTATATAATTTATTTTATATAGATTAACTTAAAAGTGAAGTAAGAAAAGTTTAAAGTAACATATCTATTTAAAAAGTATTAAATTTACAAATTCCTTATATAATATCAGTTTGAAACACGTTACATTTCTACTAACTAAAAAAAGAGTAAGACTTTTAATATCCTACTCTTTCCTTATTATATAGTTATACTTCTTTTCCTTGTACTTGCCTTGATATGTTCAAAAGTATTCCCATTGCCATCATGTTTATTACTAACGATGTTCCACCATAACTAATAAAAGGCATTGGTACACCAGTTACAGGCATTGATCCTGTTACAACCGCAATATTAATAATTGCTTGAACTGCAATTATAGATGTTATTCCTATGGATAAAAGTGTTCCATAAGTATCCTTAGCTTTCATAGCAACTTTAATTCCCCTCCAAACAAAGAATACAAATAAAGCAACTATAAATAAACATCCAATTAATCCAAGTTCTTCTCCTATAATAGAGAAAATAAAATCATTATGTGGTTCTGGCATATATAAAGTTTTTTGTCTTGACTGTCCAAGCCCAAGTCCTGTTATTCCTCCAGCTCCTAGGGCGTAAAATGATTGAATTAATTGATAACCATCTCCAGCTGGATCTTTCCATGGATTTAGAAAGTTAAGCATTCTTGCTCTTCTATAATCTTCTCCAAATATAAAAAACATAACTGCAACTAATAATACTGGGGCAACTTTTCCAAATAAATCTTGGATTCTTCCACCTGCTACAAATAACATTATAAATGTAACTATCATTATAATAGCTGCTATACTTAAGTTTTTTTCTAATAATATCATACCTGCAAAAAAACCTGATACTCCTAAATACGGTACAATACCAGTCCAGAACTTTTTAACTCCATCTCCCTTTAAGTCTAAGCTCATTGCTAAAAATAAAACTACTACATATTTAGTAAGCTCAGATGGCTGAAAAGATAAAGGTCCAAGTTGTATCCATCTCTTTGCTCCATTTACTGCTGGAAAGAAAAATACTGCTACTAGTAATGGTATAGTCACAATTAAAAGATGAGGAGTAATTTTTTTCAGCTTATGGTAATCTAAGTTAGCCATAATTCCCATAACAGCTAACCCACTAATAGCCCAAATCAATTGCTTTTTTAAATATACCATGCTATCACCCTCTTTAAACATAGCATAATATGAACTTGCTGAATATATCATAATTACTCCTATTGCTAATAGCAATATAACAGCATAAAATATACCATAGTCAATTTCGCCCATTTTTACTTTGGGCCTTTTTTCTCTCATAAAAACTCCTCCAATCTAGTGATTAAAGGGCTATAAATCCTATAAAGCATAATATTACAGTTATTATAGAAAAAACTGTAACTATTTTTGTTTCACTCCATCCTACTTGCTCAAAATGATGATGAATTGGTGCCATTTTAAATAATCTTTTTCCTCTTAACTTATATGATGAAACTTGTAAAATTACTGATAAAGTTTCAAATACATAAATTCCACCAACAATAACTAATATTAAAGGCAGTTCTAAAACTAATGCAATAGTTGCTATTGCACCTCCAATTGCTAAAGATCCGGTGTCACCCATAAACACTTTTGCAGGATATGCATTAAACTTTAAAAATCCTAACAATCCTCCTGCTAATACAATTGAAAATACTGCTAATGATTCATGCTTCATTGTAAATGCTATAACTGCAAAAAATGTTAACACTAAAACACTAACTGTAGATGCTAATCCATCTAATCCATCTGTTAAATTTACTGCATTTGTTGCACCAGCATAATACACTATTACAAAAGGAATATAAAGAATTCCAAGCGGAATTTTTGTATCTATAAATGGTATTCTTAAAGCAGTTCCTAAATTAACATATCCATATACTGCAATTGCAGTTGAAAAAATGATTAATAGCAACATTTTTTGCCATGCTTTTAAACCTTCATTTTGTTTCTTTATAATTTTTAGGATATCATCTAAAAATCCTATAAATCCAAAGGCAAGTAATGAATATAGTGCAATCATTGCTTCATCTGTAGGACTAAATCTCATTACCACCATAACTATTGCTGTTGAAATTATAAATATAATTCCTCCTATAGTTGGAGTTCCTGCTTTTTTTAGATGGCTTTGAGGCCCTTCTTTTCTTATATTTTGACCAAACTTTAATCTTCTAAGCATTGGTATTGTTATAGGACCTAGTATTAATGATACTATAAACGCTAGTACTAATCCTATTGTTAAGTTCGACGTAAATATGTCTATTAATTTATCCCCCATTGTACCTGCCTATAAAGGCAGTTCACCTCCTTCGTTATATTGAGACTTCTTCTAATGAACTAACTATATCTTCAAACTTCATACCTCTTGAAGCCTTTACTAAAACTACATCATTTTCTTTAATTATCGTATCTAATTTATCTATACATTCTTCTTTTGTAGCAAAAGTAATGATATTTTCTCCTGTAAATCCTTTTTTAAAATAATCTTTGTATTCTCCTAATGCTATTAATAAATCAACTTTAGTTAAAGCATAGTTTCCTACTTCAATATGTGACTTTACAGCTTCTTCTCCTAATTCATTCATAGTCCCAAGTATAGCTATTTTTCTTCCTATTTTATAACTACTAAGTACATCCATTGAAGATTTCATTGAATCCGGACTAGCATTATAACAATCATTTATAATTGTTATTTTATTTCTTTTAATAACTTGTAGCCTCATTGATGTAGCTTCTAAATTTTTTATACCTTTTTTCATTTCATCAAAAGTAACATTTAATTTTTTAGCCACTTCTACTGCAAGCATAGAATTTAATATATTATGTTTGCCAGCCATAGGTATTGTAAATATACTTTCTTCATTTTTATCTTTAACTGTAAATGTTGTTTTGTCCTCCTCTAGTATAATATTAAATGCATAAACATCATATTCATGATTATATCCAATTTTTAGAATTTCAAAACACTTGTCTTTTATTTTTAATAAGTTTTCATCTTCACCATTTATTATAAGAGTGTTTGTTTCATCAAAATAATTAAATATCTCACTTTTAGCTTTTAATATATTTTCTTGAGTTTTTAGATTTTCTATATGAGATAATCCTATATTGGTTATAACAGCTATATCTGGTCTTGCACAATTTGCAAGAACATCTATTTCTCCTAAGTTACTCATTCCCATTTCTAAAACTGCTACATCTATAGAACTATCAAGTTCTAAAATCATTAGCGGTAAACCTATTTGATTATTAAAGTTTCCTTTTGTTTTAAAAACCTTATATTTCTCACTTAAAAAAGCAGCAATCAAATCCTTTGTAGATGTTTTTCCACATGATCCAGTAACTCCTATAACTTTTAAGCCTAGTTTTTTTCTATAGTAATTGGCAAGGTTTAATAGGGCTTTTTCAGTATCTTCAACTTTAATTACTGTTTGTAGATTATCTGTATTATTTAAATCAAATAATATTTCATCAACTATTGCTATAGAAGCTCCTTTTGAAAAAGCTTCTATAACAAATTTATTTCCATTAAATCTTTCACCATTTATAGCAAAATAAATATTGTTCTTTTCTATTTTTCTAGTATCAATACAAACACTATTGAAATCAGTTTTTCCTTTAACTATTAATTCACCATTCATGGCTTCTAAAAGTTCGTTTAAAGATAATTCCAATTTATCCACCTCTAATTATTTCTTTTTACTTATTAAAATTTCATCTACTACTTCTCTTTCATCAAAATGAATTACACCTTCATTTGTGATTTGATAATTTTCATGTCCTTTACCAGCTAAAACAACTACGTCTCCTTCTTCAGCCATACCTAAAGCAAGCTTAATTGCTTCAACTCTATTTTCAATTGCTAAATAATTTGACTTTGTAATGCCTGCAACTATTTCTTTTATAATTGCCATTGGATCTTCTTCTCTTGGATTGTCCGATGTAATTATAGCTAAATCTGCAAGTTCTGTTCCAATCCTTCCAAGCTCAGCTCTCTTTACCTTATCTCTATCTCCACCACATCCATATACAGCTATTAATCTATTTTTAGTAAATCCCTTTAATGTTTCTAAGATATTTTTTAACCCATCAGGAGTATGCGCAAAATCTATTATTATGTCATAAGGTATGTCATATTTATAACCTATTCTTTCGCATCTACCTGGTACAACAACATCTAATAAGCCTTTCCTTATTGACTCATTGCTAATTCCTAAAATACTCATTGCGCCTACTGCACCTAAAGCATTATATACATTATATTCTCCTGGTAAGACTGAATTAAATTCTTCCCCATTTATCTTAAAATGTATATCTCCTTCTTTTAACATAAGATCTGATGCTTTAAAGTCACTATTATTATTTATTGAATAAGTTTTAATTTCCTTATTTTCTAATTTTTCAACATCTTTTAACACTCTATATCCATAATCATCATCAACATTTATTACGCTAGCCTTACTTCTTTCAAACAATTTAAATTTTGCATTGTAATAATTATCAAAAGATTTGTGGAAATCTAAATGATCTCTAGTTAGATTAGTGAATATTCCCACCTCAAATTCACAACCATAAACTCTATCTAATTGTAATGAATGTGATGAAACTTCCATAACACAATACTCACAATTTGCATCTACCATATCCTTAAATAATTTTTGAAGTTCTAATGATTCAGGAGTAGTTCTTTCAGATTTAAGCTTATTTTCTCCAATATAATTAGCTATTGTTCCAACAAGACCTACTTTCTTCCCTGCTTTCTCAAGCATTGATTTTAGTAAATACACTGTTGTAGTTTTACCATTTGTGCCTGTAACACCTATTAATTTTAAAGCTTTGGTTGGATGACCATAATAGTTTGCTGACATTGTAGCAAGAGCTTTTCTTCCTTCATTAACAAGAAGAACTGTCACTCCTTCACTTTTTATATCTATTTTTTTCTCACATAGTACTACCTTAGCACCAGCTTCTATAGCTTTATTTGCATAATCATGTCCATCAACTTCGAAACCTGTAAGACATACGAACAAGTCACCTTCATTTACTTTTCTACTATCATATTGAATGTGATTTACTTCTTTTTCTACTGTTCCTTCTAATAATTCATAATCTACTCCCTTTAATAAATCTAATAACTTCATTTCACCATCTCCTTAATATTCTAAAAAGAACTCCCTATGTCTTTTGTATAAAAATTTAGCATGTGAGTGTCCCACATGCTAATGTAAAGGGATATTCTAAATTAATCTCCATATTCTTCGTTTAATACAAGTTTTACATTCGTTCCTTTTATTATCATTTCACCCTTTGGAATACTTTGCTTAACTATTGCGCCTTCACCTTCAAATGTATAATTTATACTTAAATCATTTAAAATTTTAGATGCAGACTCTAAGGAGTACCCCCTTAAATCAGGCATAATGACATTTTTATTATAAGACTCTGAATCTCCTGTGTCTATATTAATCTTAGAATTTTCTTTAACTGTGTATCCTGGGTAAGGTTTCACACTTGTTATTATAGACCCATTTCCTTCAATATTATACTCTAAATTATATTCTTTCAATATTTTTTTTGCTTCATCTATTTTAAGTCCTCTTATTTCAGGAATAACTACTTCCTTCACAATACTATCTATATCATCCTTTGATATTTCTGAGCTCATATAATTAAATATATCTGTAAACAGCTCATTTGCAAGTGGAGCTACTATTTGTCCCGCATAATAAGTGCCTGTACCAGGCTCATCAATAGAAATAAACACTGAAACTTGCGGATTATCAGCTGGTGCAAATCCCGCTAAGGAAGATATATATTTTCCTGATTCATATCCACCACCATTTGGATTAACTTTTTGAGCTGTTCCTGTTTTAGCCGCAATATGATATCCTTCAACGTAAGCCTTGCTTGAACCTCCATATGAAACTACTCTTTCTAAATAATCTCTTAAAATAGCAGTATTTTCTTCACTTAAAACTTCTGTTACTTTTGGTTCAAATGTTTTATCAACAACGACACTTCCATTTTCATCTTTAGAAGTAACCTCTTTCATTATATGAGGTTGGATTAGCTTTCCACCATTTACAATGCTATTAAATGCTGTCATATATTGAATTGCATTTACAGTGTTTGTTTGACCAAATGAAATTGTCGCAAGGTCAGCTTCATTGATATTTTCTGTTTTTTTAACAATTCCTTTTGCTTCCCCTGGCAAGTCAACTCCACTAACTTTACCAAATCCCAATTTAGCTATATAATCATTTAACTTTTCTTTTCCAATTCTCTTACCAATTTCCATAAATCCAACGTTACATGAGTTTTGAAGTATTTCTGGCAATATTTGTGTACCATGACCTGATGTTTTCCAACATTTAATTGTATGAGGACCAACCTTTAAACTTCCGTTACAAGTAAATGTATCTGACTCCTTAACAAGACCTTCTTCTAAGTTTCCAATCATAGTTACAACCTTAAAGATTGATCCCGGCTCAAAAGTATCGTTGACTAAATGATTTCTCCACATTTTTTGAACTTTTTCTCCTGTAGTTGAACCCTCATAATTTTCTGCACCTTCATATGGGGTATTTGGATCAAAATCAGGTTTGTTTACCATTGCTAATATTTCACCGTTGCTTGGATTCATTATAATTATAGAAACTTGCTTTGCCTCATTATCTTTATAACCTTTTTCAGCTATTTTTTCAGCAAATGACTGTAAATTAGCATCTATTGTTAATGTAACATCTTTTCCATCTATCGGAGCTGTAAATTTAGATATTGTATATGGTAATTGATCATTATATTTATCTAATTCTGAAATACGTAATCCAGGAGTACCTGATAAATAATCATTATACTGTAACTCTACTCCAGTTAAGCCTTGACCATCAATATTAGTACTTCCTAAAACATGAGCTAAAAAGTTTCCATTTGGATAATATCTTTTTGTATCTGGAGATACTATCACTCCCGGTATGTTTAAATCCTTAACTTTATCTGCCTGTTCTTTTTCTATTCTCCTAACTAATGTTGCTGCCCCAGCATCAGCTCCACTTGGAAGCTTTGTATTTAGCTTTTTAAGAACTTTTTCTACATCCATTTCTAATGCTTCTGCTATTTTAGGAGCTATAGAATCATTAGTTAAATTTTCTTTCCTTAGATGTGACCTTATTGAGTTTAAGTCAAAATCTACTCTATAAACATTTGCAGACACTGCAAGTTCTACTCCATTTCTATCAAGTATCCTACCTCTTCTTGCATCAATTTTAACTTCACTTGTCCACTGTTCTTCAGCTCTTGCCGAGTATTCTCCTCTTTTGACTATCATTATGTAGGACAGTCTGATTATTAAAAGAGAAAATAAACACGTTAATGCGGTAAGCGCTAATGATATTCTTTTTTTCATTAGCGCTTTATCTCTATAATTCTTCTTATTCACATCAATGCCTCCATGTAATTTTTTTAAAAACATGTCGAGTGTAAACTTAACACTCTTTATCTTGGCAAGTGTACTATTTTATAACTTATGTTTATTCCCCTAAGTTAGCAAAAAAGTTTTTAGTTAAATCCACTTCTACTGAATCATTTTTCTCTGGAATTTTCATTCCAGATTCATTAGCTACATCCTTTATATCTGCTAGTGATGAATATCTTAATAAGTTTACCCTTAATGCCTCTCCTTCTGCAGTAACAGTCTTTATTTCACTTTTTACTTTTGAAAGATCATTTTGCATCCTATAAACTTTACCATCCCTTGCAATAGTGCTAACACCTAAAATTAAAGCAATACAAGATACTTGCAATATACTTTTTACAGTAGCCTTCTTTGCTGCCTTTTCTTTTCTTTGTAGCTCTCTTTGTCTTCTTTCTTGCTTTTCTCTTTCTATTCTCTTGTCTATCTCATTATACTTTCTCTTTGGAGTTAATACTGTATTACCCCTTATATAATCATATTCTCTCTCAACCATTTTATTACATCCCCCATACATTTTACTTAACTTTTTTTAAATTCTCTCTATAACCCTTAATTTAGCACTTCTACTTCTAGGATTTTCTTCTACTTCTTCTTTTGATGGCTCAATAGCCTTTCTACTAATTAATTTAACTTTCGCTTTGCCACCACAAACACAAATTGGAAATTCTTTTGGACAAGTACATGATGTTGCTAATTCCTTAAATTTAAGCTTAACTATTCTATCCTCTAAAGAATGGAAAGTTATTATAGCCATTCTCCCACCCTTATTTAATCTATTTACGCCATCTTCAATTGCCTTATTTAATATAGATAATTCACTATTCACTTCTATTCTAATAGCTTGAAAAGTTCTTTTTGCTGGATGTGGTCCTTCTCTTCTAGCCTTAGCAGGTATAGCAGCTTTTATTATTTCTACTAACTCTAAGGTAGTTTCTATTGGTTTATTTTCTCTGTTTTCTACTATAAATCTTGCGATTCTTTTAGCAAATTTTTCTTCACCATAATCTCTAATTATTCTATAAATTTCTTCCTCTTCATATTCATTTATAACTTCATATGCAGATAAAGAATTTTCTCTATTCATTCTCATATCTAAAGGGGCATCTTGCATATAGCTAAATCCTCTATCACCTTCATCTAATTGATAAGATGACACACCAAGGTCCATAAGCATTCCATCTATTTTTTCTATTTCTAAGTTATTTAAAACTGAATCAATATTATAAAAATTACTATGGACAAACTTTACATTTGCAAAATCTTGTAACCTTTCCCCTGCTGCTTTAAGCGCATCTTTATCTTGATCTACACCTATTAAAGTTCCATCTTTTGATAGCCTTTTTAAGATTTCTAAAGAATGTCCCCCTCCTCCAAGTGTTCCATCAACATATATTCCATCTTCTTTAATATTTAATCCCTCTATGCACTCATTTAAAAGTACCGATACATGTTTAAATTCCATAATATTACTCCTTATATTCCTAAATCGCTCATTTTTTCAGCAATAGAATCAAAATCTATATCTGATTCATTATATTCTTGCCATTTTTCCTTACCCCAAATCTCAACTCTAGTTAATACTCCTATACTTACTATTTCCTTTTCTATACATGCATATTCCTTTAAATTTTGAGGAATTAAGCCTCTTCCTTGTTTGTCAACTTCAACTTCACAGGCACCTGAAAAAAAGAATCTAACAAATGCTCTTGCATCCTTATTTGTAAGTGGTAAAGATTTTAATTTAACTTCTAGAGCTCTCCATTCTTCCATTGGATACGCGTAAAGACACCCATCTAAGCCTTTAGTAATAACAAAATTATTACCTAACCCTTCTCTTAGCTTTACAGGGACTATCATTCTATTTTTAGCATCTATCGCATGTTGATATTCTCCTATAAACATCTTTACCCCTACCTCATAATACTAATAATATATTTGCTCCACTTTCAACCACTTTTAACCACTCTATAGTATTATTTTATAGAATTTCGGCCAATTCTTCAAGGTTTATTTGATTTTTTAAGAATTTATTTTACATAATTAATAAAAAGTTATAAAATTTGTAATTATTAATTTCAAAAATAAAAAAGGCTGATTCAAAATCAGCCTTTTTAAAGAAGTAATTAAACATTAAATCTAAAGTTTACTACATCTCCATCTTTCATAACATATTCTTTGCCTTCTAATCTATAAAGTCCCTTTTCCTTAGCTGCTGCTTCTGAACCACATTCTACTAAATCATTATATGAAACTATTTCTGCTCTAATAAATCCTCTTTCTATATCTGAATGTATCTTACCAGCTGCTTGTGGAGCTTTTGTTCCTTCTTTTATAGTCCAAGCTCTTACTTCTTGAACTCCTGCTGTTAAATAGCTTATTAAACCTAATAATTTATAACTAGCTCTTATAAGCTTATCTAATCCTGATTCTGTTAAGCCATATTCACTTAACATTTCTTGTTTTTCTTCATCTTCTAAACCTGATAGTTCTTCTTCTAGTTTTGCACAAACAACAACAACTTCAGAGTTTTCACTTTCTGCATGTGCTCTTACTTTTTGAACATACTCATTATTTGTATTCCCTTCCATCATATCATCTTCTGATATATTACATGCATAAAGAACTGGTTTTGAAGTTATTAGGAATAATCCTTTTATTAACTCTTCTTCCTCTTCTGTTACTTCTAATGTTCTTATAGGTAAGTTTTTTTCTAAGTGAGCTTTAACCTTTTCCATTAAAGCATATTCTTCCTTAGCCTTTTTATCTCCAGATCTAACTTGCTTAATTGATCTTTCCATTCTTCTTTCTAGGACTTCTAAATCAGCAAATATAAGTTCTAAGTTTATAGTTTCTATATCTCTAATTGGATCAACTGACCCTTCAACGTGTACAACATTTCCATCATCAAAACATCTTACAACATGAACTATTGCAGAAACTTCTCTTATATGAGATAAAAACTTATTTCCTAACCCTTCACCTTTAGAAGCACCTTTAACAAGCCCTGCTATATCATAAAATTCAACTGCAGTATAAACTTTCTTCTTAGTGTTATACATTTTTTCTAAAACATCTAATCTTTTATCTGGTACACTAACTACTCCAACATTTGGTTCTATAGTACAAAAAGGATAGTTTGCTGACTCTGCTCCAGCTTTTGTAATTGCATTAAATAAAGTACTTTTACCTACGTTTGGTAAACCAACTATTCCTAAATTCATCTATGTACATTCCTTTCTTCTCTTAAATCATATCCTTAAAATTATACTCTACAATATTAATTATTTCAATATATATAAGTTATAATGAAAATTTATAAGTAATGAAAAAATATAAATAATTGCTAGTATTATATAAGTTGTAAAGAATTTTAATAATAAAAGAATTAATAATTAAAAAATTAAAGAGTAAAAACTCAAGGAATTTTCGAATTAGATATGAGTTTCATAAATTTAATTTTGAGTTTTATTTATCAAAACATCATCACTTTTTTATTTTTTATTCTTTTACCTTTTCATTAAATATTATTTTATACACAAGATTTCATATTCTAAAATAATGTTACTTATATATATTATTAACTAAAATATATATAATCGGCAATTAATAGCATTTATACATTGTATTTCTATGTGTAAAAGAATTTTTTTAGATAAAAATAAACTTATATAAGTTGTAGTTAAAAATTCTATTTTTTTAAGCAACTTATAAAAATAGATATTATTTATAAAAAGGTGGTGAACTAATGAAAAAAGTAAATATTTTTGCTACTTTTCTACTATCTTTAATTATTATCTTTACTTTTTCTTTTATACCTACAAATGCTCTAGCATCTGATGATTTAGAGCTAAATTGGTATTTTGTAAACAGAGAAAAAGGTAAAACTCCAGAACCTCCAAAAGAATCTGCTGACTTCTTTAGTGACTTTGGAGCTTATTATGTAGGTGATACAAATTCTAAAGTATTATATTTAACTTTTGATGAGGGTTATGAAAATGGTAATACCCCTAAAATTTTAGATATTTTAAAAGATGAACAAGTTCCTGCTGCATTTTTTGTAGTTAAGCCTTATATAAAGGAACAACCTGAAATAGTTAAAAGAATGGTAGATGAAGGACATTTAGTTTGTAATCATACATCTCATCATCCATCAATGGCTAGTATTCTAGATACCGAAAAATTTAAAAAAGAATTTACTGAAGTAGAAGAAGAATTTAAAGCATTAACATCACAAGATATGCCTAAATTTTTTAGACCTCCAATGGGGAAATATTCTAAAAATTCTTTAAAGAAAACCCAAGATTTAGAATATAAAACAATTTTTTGGAGCTTTGCGTATAAGGATTGGCTTGTTGATAATCAACCTGAAGAATCTGCTGCAATAAAAAAGATAGTAAATGGAGCTCATCCAGGCTCTATAATGTTGTTGCATGCAGTATCTGATACAAATACAAAGATATTAAAAACTGTAATTCAGGAACTTAAAGCTCAAGGATATGAATTTAAATCTTTAAATGAATTACCTTAAAAAAATATAGTCTCTTTTGAGACTATATTTTTTTAGGATATATTATATTTTCAACTTCATTCATTAAATTACATTTTTTCACATAAGAAATATTAAGGATACTCTTACATTTATTTTCTATTTCTTCACAAATTTCTTCTTCCCTTAAGAAATTCAAATTAACTTTTACATTAATTATTGAACTTTCTATTGCTGAGTGTAATAAAACAGTTGCAACACCAGCATCAGAAATCAAATTTTTATTACCATGTTTAATTGCAAATTCAATATTATCATAAAACTTAATACACTCTTCTGCTAATAATAACGGTGTTTCCATTGCTTGCATGGTGTTTTCTTTAATTTTTTCTTTCCTTATTATAATTTCTTCTTCATTATCCTTAGGTAATTTATAACTATCCATTAAACTTAAAAAATCATCTCTATCTTGTTCCATGAAATTTTGAGCTTTCTTAATAAACTCTTTAGCTTCTTCTTGTAGTTTAACCATTTTATTTTTTTCATTGTCACTTAATTTTTCAAAAACCTTTTTACCTATTGTTAATGAGTAAACCATAGAGTTTAAACTACTAGATAACGCCGCTACTAATGCAGCAGTACTTCCACCTCCTGGAGAAGGCGCATCTGAAGATAATTCTAATATAAATTTATCTACAGTATA
>OIEX01000049.1_pt1 | contig 117406 bp, 98 predicted proteins | sample 1581911 | NCBI WGS metagenome assembly OIEX01 (sample SAMN07977761, study PRJEB24534) | human gut metagenome | reverse complement strand
GCTGATAAGCTGTCTGCAAATTTTTCTGAGTTTGCTATGATTACTGTTTCAGCAGATTTGTAGTATTTCTTGGATACTTCTACTGCTGTGTTGATTCTGTCAGCTCCTGCAACTCTTGTTGTAGCTTTTGTTGTTTGAGCCGGTGTTTCTGGTGTTGTTGTGCCAGGTACACTTGGTGTTACTGTTCCAGGTACGCTTGGTGTTGTGCCAGGGTTACTTGGAGTTGTTGTTCCTGGGTTAGCTGGGTTTTCCTTGCCTGGTTTTGTTGGGTCTTCCTTGCCTGGTTTTTCTGGTTTTGTTGGATTTTCTTTGCCAGGTTGTTCTGGTTTTGTTATATTTTCCTTTTCAAAATCTTTGCAAGCATCTTTTATTGCTTCAAAAATTCCTTCCCTATGATATTTTGCTCTATCATCAACTTTTCTGATTTTTCCAAGACTATCTACATTTGATTTCAAAATATCTGAGTAATTTAGCCCTTCATAATCATCCAAAGTCTCCAAGGCTAACATATGATAACCTTCATTATCTTCATCAACATTCAAAATCTCATTTCCGTACTCGTCTTTTTGTCCTTTTCCAATAGTATAAGACATATCTAACACATATAAGATTTTGCCGTTTTTGTCAAAATACACATTCATTCCAATATGATAGGACGGAATTGGAAGTGGAGTTTTAAGTTCAAAATGGCCTTGTTTCATTATTGAATCTGCCATATTTCCTTTGTTTTCAACAATATTAATAAGATTTTGTAATTCTTTTGTTAAACGAGTTAATTTATTATCCACAACAGCTGAATTGTTATAAGATTTTTTTGCGTATTCAAGTTTATCTTTCAAAATCTCAGAATTCTGTGGATGATTTTTAATAGTTAGTTCTCCTTTTTTAATTAATGAGTCTAACTTATAGCGATTTATAAAAAACTGAGTATCATGGATGTACTTTAACTTAGCACCCTCAGATAATTTATCTTGTTTTAACAGTTTTTCACCTTCAGCCTTCATATCTTCAAATTGCTTTTGAGTATCATCTCTAAGTTGTGTTAAATCTAACTTATTTAATTCATCCAAAACTTTTTTCAAATCATCTTTGTTTTTCGTAGTTTCTTCAGGATTAACAACAAAATTGTTTCCATCAGCTAGTGTTTTTCCTTTTATTTTAACTAAAACTTTTTTGTAGTTATCCTCAACTTTGTTATCGTCAAATGCGTTAAATTTTATTTCTTTGATTTTATTCGAAAAATCAATCTCTTTTAAATTATTGTGTCTGAATGCTTCTTCTTTTACACTTTCCAAATTTTCGGGCATTATAACCTTTGTAATGCTATTTTTGTAAAAAGTTTGAACAGGGATTTCTTTTAGTTTTGTTAATAAACTCAAATCCAATTCATCTATTTTATTGTTACAAAAAGCCATTTCTCCTATTTTTTCAACTTTATCGCCCATAAACATTACATTTTGTGCATCGTTATTTCTAAAAGCTGAAATTCCAATTTCCCTAACATTTGGATAAATCACTATTGCAAATAATTTATTAATATGAAACGCACTACTTCCAATTATTTCAGTCTTTTCGCTTAATTCAAGCGTTTCTATCTTGTTATTCATGAATGCTCCGTCTCCAATTATTTTAAGAGCTTCTGGAGCTTCAAATTCAGTCAAATAATTAGACTGGAATGCAAACTTTCCTATTTTTTTCACAGTTTTTGGAAGTTTAATGCTTTTCAAATCGTATTTGTTTAAACTACTACCTTCAAAATCCACATTTCTAAATGCATCATCTCCTATTTCATCAATAGGATATTTCCCATTCTTTTCAGGAATTACAAGATCCTTATTCTTACGAACTTTTATTTTCCCGATACCAGAAAATCCAAGAACCTTGCCCTTATCAAATACAAAATCTTTTTCATCCCATTTTGAACTATCCACATCTACTGAAGTTGTCTTGTCTTCTTCTGTCGGATTAACAATGGAAGAAGAATCTTTGTTGTCCACATTTCCATTTGAGAAAAGCACAACTTTCATTGCGTAGTTTTCATCACCAAGGTTTCCATTAAATGCACCAATCTCAATTTTTTTCACACTATCTGGAAGTTTCGCTTGCTTTATTTTATTATCTTCAAAAGCTTGTTCTTTTATAATTTCCAATTTTTCACAATTAAATTCTAATTCTGTAATTTGATTAGATTTAAAAGATCTTTCTCCTAAATTTGTTAAATTTTTAGGTAAAATAAGTTTGCCTTCTATTTGATTATCAAAAAATACTTGTTCTCCCAAAAATTCCAAATTATCCGGTAATTTTATAGTTTTTAACCTTAGATGTGCAAATGCATAATCACTAATTTTAGTGATGGTATTTGGTAAATTAACGCTTTTAATATTACTATTTCCTCGAAAAGCATCCTGTCCAATATAAGTATATCCTTTAGGAATCTCTACAGATTCTATGTCTAATTGCCCGAAATCTTCTCCAAGCTTTTTAATTTCGTTTCCATCAACATCTAAGTTGTTAACCTCTCCATTTTCGCCTGCTCTTTGAGTATACTCGTCAATCTCACTACTCTTATCGTGCACAAAAGCAAAACTTGCTATTTTTTTCAAATCTACTTTTTTTTTGCTTTTTGTTGGTAGCACAACATTTTGATTTCTTTTTAGCTTTTGTACTCCGCTTTTTGAAAAACCGTATACAGTATCTCCCACAATTTCAAAATCATCCGCTGTATATTTGTCATCCGCTGCTTTGGAATTAATATTTAATCCAAAAATCAAAGCAAATACAAAAACTAAAGAAAAAATAATCTTCTTTTTGTTCATAAGAACCTCCTATTAAATTATTAATGATATTCTTTATCATCTAAAGAACTTTTTCATTTTACTATAATTTCACATTCTATTCAATGATATTTATTATCAAATTAATTCTTACAAGAATTTCCTGTGCTTCATTTTTTTTAATTAAATTATCTTGAAATAGCTAAAATAAAGTTCGTTATTTCTTCTATTTTCCAATAAAAAAACAGCTCCTAATAAATTAAAAGCTGCATTCAGTAAAATTTTCTTAAATTATTTCTCCACTATTTCCATCAACTCATTCTCGATTTCAAGCATAATATGATCCCAAGAATGATTCAATACTAATTCGTGGATTTTTTCTGGTATTGGTTCTTGGTTTTGAACTCTAATTATTTGTTTTTCAATAGCCTGTGCCAATCTGTCGACGAATGGTTCGATTTCTGATTCGTAAGGCTTGTCGATTGTTTTGAGTCGTGGCATTTTTACAAATTCTATTGCTGTACTGTTATTTATTTCGTCATCTAGTGTTTGGATGAGTCCTTCTATTTCTGTTACAACGACTCTCATTCCACAGCCCAATGCTTCGATTGCAATGAGTCCCAATCCTTCGTAGTAGCTTGGAAGCACATATATGTCCGATGCTCTCATTTTGTTAGAGAGGTTTTTCTGACAAGATGTGTTGTGCAAATCGAAGTGAAGCGAGTTTGCCGTTTGGTCCCACAACTCAATTTTTGTTTCTATGTCGACATCTCCAACTAATGTCAATTCCAAATTATCGTATTTTTCTTCTAGCTTTTTGAATGCTTTGCAAAGTTCGTACACTCCTTTTGCGTGCGATAATTTTCCTGCAAACAATAGTGTAATTCTCTCGTTGTGTGGGTCTTCTTTTCTTCTGTAGAAAATATTGCTGTTGTAACCACCACCCATTACGACGATTTTGTCTTTGTCGATTTCAAATATATCAAAAATTGGTTCAACATCTTTTTTGCTTAATGCGAGGACTTTTTTTGCACGGTTTAAATTATTCACACATGTCATGAACAATTCTGGGTTGAGGTTGGTTTGTCTGATGTCGGTTCCGTGATTTAGTAATAAAACAGGAGTTTTATCGAAAATATCTAACACAAGACTGCTTAACATCCAACAATGATGAGATACGATGACATCTGGCTTGAATTCTTGTTTTACTTTTTTCAATTGTTTCGTGAATTCATTTGTCCAATCTTCAATCATATCGTGTGTCATGTCGCTGTATTTTGTGGAATCGTACGGCATTTCATCGCTCATTCCAACTATTGGGAAGTTTAATTTTTCGCTTTTAAATTCCACAGGATAAGTTTTAATTGATTCATCCAAGTTTAATTTTATATCATCTTGTATTCCAAAAACAGCAGCATTTTCATGTTTTTTTTGCATATACTGAATTACATTTGTAAAATAAACGCCGCTTCCAGTTTGCTTCGGTAGTTGTGCGATTACGTGTAGTATTTTCATGTGATCATCCTTTTTATTATTATTCTACATCTATATTATCATAATGGCATTTTAATTGCTTTAGTTATTTATTGAAAGTTTTTATAAATCATTGATTATGTTTGTTGTTTAATGTATAATAGCATGTATTATTTTGATTAGGGGGCGATTATTATAGAAAATTTAAACGAACAACGAGCAAATCTTCTCGGCAATGAATCCATTCCAAAATTAATCTGGAAATTTTCAGTTCCAGCGACTGTTGGAATGTTAGTTCAAGCTTTGTATAATGTTGTAGATAGAATTTTCCTTGGTGCCGGTGTAAATCAAATGTCAATTGGTGGCGTTTATTTGATTTTCCCGATTTTTTTATTTTTGATGGCATTCGGAATGTTGATTGGTGTGGGTGGCAATTCACTTTCTTCAATTAAATTCGGTGAAGGCAAGAAAACAGAATCAGAAATAATCCTCGGCACGTCTATGGTTTTATCTATTATTTTTGGGGTTTTGATATCAGGGATTTTTCTTTTAAATTTAAAATGGTTTTTGAAGATTTTCGGCGCAAGTGACACTTTGATGCCTTACGCTTACGATTATGGAAAAATTATTTTGTATGGTGCGCCTTTTCAAATGGTTGGTTTTGCGATGAACAATTTCATTCGTGGAGAAGGCAATCCTAGAGCTGCGATGGTAACGATGTTTATCGGGGCGATTTCCAATATTATTTTAGATTATATATTCATCTTCCCAATGCAAATGGGAGTTAAAGGTGCTGCTTGGGCGACAATTATCGGTCAAGTTTTATCTAGTATTTGGGTTGTAAGATATTTCCTTTCAGATCGTGCGTTATTGCGTTTGACTAAGGAAACTTTCAGACTCGATTTTCATTTTTGCAAGCAAATTTTCGCACTAGGAGTGTCACCATTTGCGATGCAACTTGTAGCCAGTGGTATTAATATTATTTTCAACAATTCCCTTAAAATTTACGGTGGAGATTTGGCGACATCATCTATGAGTGTTATCTACAGTGTCTCACAAATTGCATTTATGCCGATTTTCGGTATTAACCAAGGTATTCAACCAATTTTAGGATTTAATTTTGGAGCGCACAAATACAGACGTGTTCAGCACACTTTGAGAATTGCAGTTGTTGCAGGAACTGTGTACATGGTTTTGAATTGGGCATTCACAATGATTAGGCCAGATTTATTGGTAAAGATTTTTATTTCAAGACCAGAAGATTATGCAGTCATCAAAGACATCGCAATTCCTGGACTTAGAATTTACAATTCGATGATTTTCATGCTTGGATATTCCATAATTGGATCGTCATTGTTCCAAGCAATCGGCAAACCAAAAATTGGTTTCATATTGACAATGACAAGACAACTTATTTATTTGTTGCCGTTGATGTTGATTTTCCCAAAACTTTTCGGACTTACAGGCGTGTGGTCAGCGATGCCAGTGTCTGATGTTTTATCCACATTAACTACGACTTATTTCTTAGCTAAATCAGGATTTTTGGTTAAAACAATTCACAATGACGACGAATTTGTTCTCGGAATTTAAAAAAGGTTTGAATATTGGGTTTCCAATGTTCAAACCTTTATTTTTTTAGAATATAAATACTGAAACTAGAATGGACACTACAGCCGTTATCATTATCATAGGTAATTTGTAATCAGAAGATGTTTTCTTGAATGATCCTTTATTGAAAATCGCAAACGTAGCCGATGCTACTACAAAAATTGTAGCTGCTATTTTCAAAAATCCTACAGCATCAAACTCATTTGTCCTGAAAAATCTGTAGATTGTTATCAACAAAACATATCCAATACAATACGCATATAATTCCAACACGCCAAATCTATCTTTTTGTTTCAATTTTACCTCCTTATTTTCCTGCAACAGTCACATTATCAAACGCAATAACTGCTGGAGCTAAGCTGTTCTTTCGAGATTTCAATTCTTTTGAGAAAATCATAGAATCTTGTATGTCTTTTACATTTAATGAAATTGATCCACCTGTTATGAATGATTCCACGCCATCTTTTACAAGTCTTGCAAGTCTGAATTCTCCACCGAAATCTCCTGTAGCGCTGTCCATCAAAAATGATGAGAACGCCAACACTTCAATATAGTCTTGTGATTTTAATTCTTCAACAGAAATATCTCCACCACACACCTCGAAAACTGGCGATTGTCCCATGTTTTTAACATTCAAATAGTAACTGAACTTTGCGTTAGTAACTAAATTTTCAACAACTCCATTTTTGTACAAATCATACTCTACAAGTTTTTTACCTTCTGAATCGACAGGTCTTTTGTTGATTGATGTCTCTAAAATCGGATTGATTTTCATGTTGAAATTTACTTTTGGATTTTCTCCGAAAAATCTCTCGCCTAATTTAGCAGAGCTGATTTGTTGATAAATCATGGCATCTCTCGCTTGTTCGTAATAGTAATACAAGAATTCTTCGACAGCTTCGTTTGATAAAAGCACTCTCATATTTTCCATTTTTTCATTTCTAACGGCGCTTGATCTTTTTTCAGTTTCCAAAAGTTGTTTGTCGACAATTTCTTCGATTTTCGAATAATCGATACTTGTCAAATCATAACCGTTGAAGATTTCTACAGGTTCATCACCAACGTTACAATCAGTTACGATTTCAAATGTAAACTTGTTAGATGGATATTCTACATCCACACCCTTTGATGTAACGACATGCTTGTGGTTTTCGTAGGCGAAAATCTCACAAGAATTTACTTTTGATTTGTAGCCGTAATCTTTGTAGATAACATCGTGAACTTTTTTGAAATTATCTGTCAAATCTTCACACACTTTGATGTCTTTTAATGTAGCATATCCTTCTTCTTTTTCTGGAAGTTCGTAGTATTTGTTCTTGACAAATTTCGCTGCAAAAGCAGTTCTATCGATTTTTTCTTTGATTTCGTCTTCACTGTCATTTAAGTTCAACACAACTGTGCTGTCACCTTTGAATTTGTCGCCGTTTTCTTCAAAATCAACGAACACCCTCACAGATGTTTCGTTAGTCACGCAACTTCTATTCATGTCCACCTTGTCTTTTATCAAAAATACTTCGTTAGATTTGGACACAGTGTTGACAACTATCCAGTCGGTAATTTTTTCGTTTTGTTTTAATATATTTATTAATCTTTCCATTAACTTAAAATCCCCTTTGCCTTAATGTATGATCCACCAGTCGATGTCTTAACCCATTCTTTCCAGCCTTTTCCACAATATCCTCCACCAGAAAGCACAAGTCCATTGGAAACTTGTGTGATTGATTGCAATAAATCTGGAACATATCCTGTCAAATAAACTGGGCTTACGATTTTGCCTGTTAATTTGCCATCTATTATTTCACGGCCTTTCATTGCAACGCATTGAATTCCCCAGTTTTTCGGATCTTCCATTCCTGATGAGAAACCTTCCAACAAATATCCTTTGTCAACAGATTTAATCATATCCTCAACAGAATCTTCTCCTGCTTCAAAGAAAGTATTAGTCATACGAGTGTATACTTTTCTCTTGAAAGATTCTCTCTTGCCATTTCCTGTGGATTCTTGTCCCAACAAAATCGCAGACAATTCATCGCACATTCCATGACGCAAAATTCCCTTGTCAATAATCACAGTATCTCTTCCCAAGTTTCCTTCGTCATCGAATAGATAGCTTGACACTTCGTCGAAAGCTGTCGCACCGTCATGCATGATTATCTTGTCACTTGCAACTCTCTTGTCTTGGTATTCTTTTCCTTTTGCACGCTCTTTTACATACATATCCATTTCAGCTCCGTGACCGAAAGCTTCGTGAGCGATAAGTCCTGTAAAATCAGGATCGCAAATTATGTCGTATTCTCCAGGAACAACTCTGTCTGCTGTAAGTAATTCTTCCGTTCTTCTACAAGCATCATCCGCTGCTTTTTCAAATTCAGAAATCAATTCACTTCCACACAATCCAGAACTAGAAATAAAATCTAATTTAGTATTCTTTCCATCAGTTGCTGCTGCCATTGCAAATCCTGTTGAATAAGCGTAAGATTGGTACAAATCTTTATTCTTGGACAAGAAAATTTTATTAACTTGCGTAATATTCAATCTCAAAGAAAGTTGAACGATTTTTTCGTATTTTGATTTAACTTCGTCGTGAATTTTTTGCAACGTAGTGATAATTTTTTCAGGATTATCTTGTTCTGGTAAGTTTTCAACTTCAGTGATTTTTTCTTTTGTAATTTCGTCGTCATTTGGAAGTCTGTCGTAAGTTACTCTGTCCAAGCCTTCGACGATTTTTTTACGATCTTCAAGTGCGATTTTGCGGACATTTTCGCATACTTCATCTACATTTACCTCATTAAATGAATACTCACTAAATCCCAAATCAGTGTACACTCTGATTACGAATCCTCTTTGGTAATCAGGAGATGGATTTAATGAAATTGCTGATGTCGTCACAGAATAACTTGCCCCATCAACATCGCAACCCAAAATAGAAACGTATTTGAAATCAGTTTCCAAATTTTTTATAATTTCTTGTAATTTAGATTTATTATCTAATAAAAATTTTGATGTAGTTAGTTTTTTCATTTTCTACCCCTTTCATTAATAATTATAGTAAATACTTCTAGCTATTACAATAAATTTAAAGAAAATGATATCATAAATTTAGATATTGAAGTAAAATATGTATAAAGGAGTGTAGCATTATGAAAATTAATATTCAATTAACTCAAGAAGAAATGATTCTCGCGAAAAATTATGCGAAAAATCATTCTATTACTTTGGAAGACGCTTTTAAAAATGCTTTATTCGAAAAAATTGAAGATGAATACGACATAATCTTAGCTGAAAAAGCTTATGAAGATTACCTAAATGATGAAAAAAATAGCAAACCAATTTCTGAATTATGGAAAAGTTTAGACTTGTAATAAACCAAAAATGGCTACCAATTTTCAGGTAGCCTTTGTTTAGTTTATTTCGTTTTATCTATTAGCCATGATTACTTTTATTTCATCGGGGTTAATTCCCACCATTGCTTCTCCCAAATCTTTACTCACTTCAAGCAATACATCAGGATTATTGTAATTTTCTACAGCTTTTACGATAGCTTTGGCGCGTTTTTCTGGATTTCCACTTTTGAAAATTCCACTACCAACAAATACACCCTCAGCTCCCAATTGTCTCATCAATGCCGCATCAGCAGGAGTTGCAACTCCACCTGCAGAAAAATTAAGTACAGGTAATTTTCCATTTTCGTGAACGTATTTCAATAATTCAAAGCAAACTCCCATTTCTTTTGCTTTGTCGTACAATTCATCTTCCTTCAAAGACTTCACCAATGAAATTTCGCCCATGATTTGTCTCATATGTGTAACAGCTTGGACAACATCTCCCGTTCCAGCTTCACCTTTTGTTCTAATCATCTTAGCGCCTTCTTTGATTCTTCGTAAAGCTTCCGATAAATTTCTCGCTCCACAAACAAAAGGAGTGTTAAATTTTGATTTGTCGATGTGATATTTGTCATCTGCCGGAGACAAAACTTCTGATTCGTCAATGTAATCAATTCCCAACGATTCCAAAATTTGCGCCTCAACAAAATGACCAATTCTAACTTTTGCCATCACAGGAATTTTGACAGCTTTCATAATTTCCTCAATCATTTTAGGATCGCTCATTCTGCTAACTCCACCAGCAGCTCTAATATCTGCAGGAACTCTTTCAAGTGCCATTACACTTACTGCTCCTGCTGCTTCTGCAATCCTCGCTTGTTCAGCATTGATTACATCCATTATTACTCCGCCCTTTAATTTTTCATTTATATCCATTAAAATCACCTCGCCTTTATAATACATGCAAATTGCATCTAATCATAGTAGCAAAACAAAATAATTTTATGGGTACAGATGTGTTACTTAAAATAAGTTAAATCTTCATATTTTCCTTGTTCAACAATTTTCCCTCCAACAAGGACAAATACTTCATCATATTTTTTTAAAATCTTTTCGTCCAATTTATGAGTTATAACAAGTGCTGTTTGCTTCAACGAAAGAATAGTATTTTCTATTAATCTTGAGTTTTTAAAATCTAGTGCTGAAGTGGCTTCATCTAGAATTATCATATCGCAATCTCTTATCAAACATCTAGCAATGCTGATTCTTTGCTTTTCACCACCTGAAAAATCCCTCATATTTTCTCCGTAAATAGTATTAAGTTTATTAGGCAACGAATCTATTAATTTGGATAATTCTGACTTTTGTATTGCATATTCAACTCTATCATCAGAAAATTCATTATATAAACAAATATTTTCTTTTATCGTATCATTGAACATAAAGACTTCTTGATTAACTGGAACTATACTTGAGTATAGAGATTTTCTATTGATATCTTTAAGTTCGTCTTTTCCTATTTTTATACTTCCTTTGTAATCTTCTAATCTTCCAAGTAAAATCTTAGCTAACGTAGACTTTCCGCTTCCGCTCTCTCCAATTATTGCATATTTCTTACCTTTTTCTAAGTCAAAGCTTATATCACTTAATACTAAGTTATCTCCATAATAGTATTCTAAGTTATTTACTGAAATTGTGTCATTATAGTCAAACTTAGCTTTTCTCGTATCTTTATTCGTTTCATTAATCATTTTTAATTTAGAAGACACTTGATCTTCCATACTTTTCATAACACTATACATTTCAGGAATCACAGATAGTGGTTGTTGAACGAAGTTAGATAGTTGTACCACCATCATGAATTGTCCAACACTTATAACTTTAAATATTACAAATAAAAATGCAGCTAATTTACTTGCTACATACACAATCGAACTTATAGAAACTGAAATACTTGAATAAAATGATCTATCTTTGTCAGCAGCATATCGTGCATTTTCATTTTTTATATTCAGATTCTTAAAAATATTCAAAATTCTATTTTCAATCTTAAAAGATTTTATTAAATCATATCCATCTACTATTTCCTTTGACTTTGAAATGAATTGTTCATTAGTTTTAATATATTCTCCTCTAGATTTTTGTGTTTTAGTAGATGAAAGCTTAGAATATATCAATGGAATCCACCCTACCAAGAACACTATCAGTAAAACAGCTTTTTGATTCATAAATATCGCAAACGCAGCTCCAATGAACATTATAATCATTCTAACAATAGTCAAAAAAGGTTTAACGTACATCTCAGAAATTTGTTCAGATAAATCAGTTACTACATTTAAAATACTTGAAGTGTTCATTTCGTTATCTTTAGTTAAGTATGAACTCATCATATTTAACTTAAAATCTTCCATAGCTTTAATGCTCAATCTCTCTGTTTGAACTTCAATTAAATATGTTGATAATATCTTGAACAACAATGAAATAATGATTATAGCCGCTACTTCCTTCACACTATAAGCTGTACTTCCAGTAGCCAAATCAAATATAACCTTAAATGCAAATGCAAATGACAACTCTGCTAGAATTTCTATTACAGCGGTTATAATGAATACTATAAATTGTCCTAAATTTTGTTTAATTAATAAATCTCTAATGTTTTTCATTATGATAACACCTCATTAAAATAACTTATATCTGAATAATCTCCACTTTGTGTAATTCTTCCATCTTCTAACAAAAATATTTTGTCGTATTTTTTCAGAATGCTTTCGTCAATTCTATGTGTTATCACTAAAACCGTTTGATTTAAAGATAATAAAGTATTCTCAATAGCTCTCGCTGTTTTGATATCCAATGATGAAGTTGCTTCATCCATAATAACAAATGATGAATTTTTAATAAGTGCCCTAGATATACTAACTCTTTGCTTTTCTCCACCCGAAAGTGATGTGCCATATTCTCCAAGAACCGTATTCTCTTTTTCTTCTAAATCCTCTATAACGCTATTTAATTTTGATTTTTCAATAGATCTTTCAAAATCAGATTGACTGTAATCATTGTATAAACAAACATTATTTTTTAAAGTATCATTAAATAAAAACACATTTTGACTCACCAATGAAATATTGCTATAAAAATCATCTTCATCTATACGTTTTAATTCTGTATCATCAAACTTCACAGATCCATTTTCATAATCAAGTCTTCTCAATAAAATATTTGCTAATGTACTCTTACCACTTCCGCTTTCTCCTACAATAGCATATTTTTTACCCTTTTCAAGATCAAGTGAAATACCTTTTAGAACCTCATTATCTCCATATTTAAACGATAAATTTTTAATAGATATTTGATTGTCTAATTTGAATTTTTCACGCACTTTTGAATCAGCATTTTTTTTAGCAATCATTTTATCTATTCTCTTCATTTCCATTTCAACAGACTTTATACTAATAACATTAGCTGGAATTGTTGTAACAGGATCAACAATATAATTAGATAATTGAATAATTGCTCCTATTTCCCCTGCTGTTATCAGACCTTTGCTTGACAAATACGTAGCTGTTACAAGTGCAGATACAATCCCCAACATTGATATAAAAATTGAAAATGCCATATGAAAAACATTGAATCTGTTGGCAAGAAATAATTTTTTTTGATTTGTTTTATTTAACTTTTCAAATAGATTTATAATTTTATCCTCAATTCCAAACGATTTTATTGTTTCAAAACCATCCGTAATTTCTTTTGATTTAGCTATGAATTGTTCATTTTCTCCTATGGAATCCATCCTTAATTTTTGATTTTTCTTATTAAAAATCTGTGGAATTATAAGTGGCAATACAGAACAAACAACAATAATCAAGAAAATTATTTTGTTTATGTACAATAAATAGATACTTGCTCCTATAAATAAAATTGCGTACCTAATATTTTTCAAAAAAGGCATTACAAACATATCTTTTAACTTTGTTGTTGTTTGATTAACAGTATTCAAAAAATCAGACGATAACATTTGTCCTTCATTCAAAACATAACTATCAATTATTGATTTTCTGTAATCTATCATAAAACTTTTTGCAAAGTTATATGACGATTTATTGACAAGATACGTTCCAAAAGGTTTGGTCACGGAAATAATAATAATTGCCACAACTATAACCCATATATTAAAATTCGTTTTCCCAACCGCTGCATTTATTAGTTCCTTTGATATATAAGCAAAACCTAAGTTACAAATCAAACTTACAATAGAAGCTAAGACAACAAGTATAAATTCTTTTTTATACGATTTTACAAGCTTAAATCCATGCATTTAAATAAATCTCCCTTCATTATTAAATTTCAAATATTTTTATAATATTTGCTCTAAAATTATTATACCACTCAAAAAAAAAAAAAAAAGATAAATGTTTTCAAATTTTAATTCTTATTATAATAAATATTGTTGTATTCTCGTTTTGAAGATTGCAATTTGAGTAATTATTTCTTTTTCTTGTGTTATACTTAATCCAACGGAGGATTTTATGTTCATAAATTTAAACGACAAAGATTATTTGTATAATCAAATTTACGATTCTATAAAAGAAAAGATTAACACGAAACAATTGAAGACTAATGACAAGCTTCCTTCTATTAGAAAATTATCAAATGAGCTGAATATTTCGATAAACACTGTATCCAATGCGTATTACCAATTGGAAAAGGAAGGCTACATTCGTTCTAGTGAGAGAAGTGGTTTTTTTGTGGAAAAATCTGGTCATATTTTGCAAAACGATACAAGCTTTGATGAAGAGGATATGATTGTTGAGGAGAAGAATACTTTCAAGTATGATTTTTCATTTTCAGGTGTGGATAAATCATGTTTCAAATACAAGCAGATAAGAAAGGCTTTCAGGGATTCAATTAATGAAGATGATGATGCTATTTTAGGAAAGGTCGATGGTTTGGGACTATTTTCGTTGAGGTGTTCTATTTCAAATTATTTGAAGGATTTCAGAGAGATTATCGTAAACCCAAATCAAATCGTCGTGAGTTCCGGCAGCAATGAGTTGTTGATTTTGATTAAAAATCTTCTCAACAATCCTGTTTTTGGTTTCGAAAATCCTGGATATGCATATCACGGAATTGGTTTCTACAATAATTTCGACAGCACGCCGATTAATGTGAATGAAGATGGGATTGATATAGATTTTCTCAAACAAACAAATGCAAATGTTGTAAGCGTGACTCCTTCTCATCAGTTTCCTACTTCTGCGATTATGCCTATTAATAAAAGGATTGATTTGTTGAATTGGGCTTACGAAAAAAATAATCGCTACATAATTGAGGATGACTACGATGCAGAATTCAAATACAAGATTCGTCCTATCGCCCCATTAAAAACTTTGGATGTGAATGATAAGGTGATTTACATTGGGAATTTTTCACGTACGGTAACTCCTGCAATGCGTGTGAGTTTTATGGTTTTGCCTAAAAATCTGATTAAGAAATTTTATTCTGTATTAAAATCTGAGAGATGTCCTGTGTCGATTTTCGTTCAATCTGCACTGTCCAAGTTTATCGACAGCGGAGATTTTGAAAAGCAGGTCAATCAAATGAAAAAAGTTTACGCAAAAAAATACGAAATTATTTTTTCGAAAATTAACGGCTGCAAATTCATTAATTTTGAGAAAACTGATTGTGGCACATCTGTCGTAATCAAGGTCGATAAGATGATTGACAGTGATGTTTTGTTGAAAACTTTGAGGGAGAAATCCGTATATGTCATTCCTATCGATGATTTTTATTTGGATAAAAACATGAACACTAATGTGTTTTTGATTGGGTTTGCGAAGATGAGCTACGATGATATCTCTAATGGTATGGATATTATCGTAAATGTTGTAAATAATCTTGTCAATTAGATTACAAAATATTGTAAAAGAGTTATAATAAAGTAAGAATATATATAGGAGGTTACTCATGCAAAGATATGAAGATTTAGAACCAAAGAATGTGTTTCATTGGTTCAAACAATTAAACGATATTCCTCGTGGTTCGGGAAATGAAAAAGGCGTTTCAGATTTTTTGGTTAGTTTTGCAAAGGAAAGAGGACTTGAAGTATACCAAGACCATCTTAACAATGTAATTATCAAAAAAGGCGCTACAAAAGGTTACGAAAATTCAGAACCTGTTATTTTGCAAGGTCACATGGACATGGTTTGCGAAAAGACTGATGATTCAGACCACGATTTCTTAAAAGATCCTATCTCAATGCACGTTAAGGACGGATATGTTTATGCAGATAACACAACTTTAGGAGCAGATGACGGAATCGCTGTTGCGTTTTGTTTAGCTATTTTGGATTCTGATGATGTTGCTCATCCAAAATTGGAAGTTCTTGTAACAATTGATGAAGAACGTGGAATGGACGGTGCAAATGGCGTGACTGCTGAACATTTGAGCGGAACTCGTTTGTTAAACATCGACACCGAAACTGAAGGAGACTTCATTGTAAGCTGTTCTGGTGGAGCAAATGCCATCACTACTTTCAAGAGTGAAAAATCAGAAGGCTTGTCAAAAGCTATTGAAATTTCTCTTTCTGGTTTGAATGGTGGTCACTCTGGTCTTGAAATTCAAAAACAAAACAAAAACGCCATCAAAGTAATGGCAAGACTTTTGAACAAAGTTGCTTTGGAAATGGATTTTAGATTGCAAGAAATCTCCGGTGGATCAAAACACAATGCCATCGCAAAGAATGCTCACGCTATCATCACTGTTGATGATTTGGACAAAGCAATGAATATTTTAAACGAAGTTGGAGAATACGTTCGTCACGAAGGTAGAAAAACTGACCCTAACTTGGTTTTGGATATTAAAGAAACAGAAAAAACAGAATTTTCTTATTCAAAAGAAACTTCTCAATCTATCGTTAAATTCTTGTATTTGTTAATCAACGATGTTATTTCAACTTCACAAGACATCGAAGGTTTGGTTCAAACAAGTTCAAACGTTGGTGTTGTTGAAGCAGATGACGAACAAATCAAGGTTACTTGTTGTGTAAGAAGTTCTGTAGAAAGCGAACTTCACAATATGTTCGACAAGATCAAATCACTAGCTTATTTGACTCACGGAACTACTGTTATCGAAAAAGAATATCCAGCATGGGAATTCAACACTGATGGAGAATTAGCAAAGGTTGCTCCAGCATTGTACGAAGAAATGACTGGCAAGAAAGCTAATGTAACTGCAATTCACGCAGGTTTGGAATGTGGTTTGTTGAAAGGCGTTCTTCCTGATTGCGATATGATTAGTTTCGGTCCAGATATTTTCGGAGCTCACACTCCATTAGAACATTTGGGAATTGAATCTACTCAAAGAATGTACGATTACACATTAAAATTATTAAAAAAATTAAAATAACAAAAAATTAAGGAAAGTTCTTTTTATGAACTTTCCTTTTTGAATTATTTGTATTCGTGATTTTCTAAAACATGGATTAAATCTTCATTAGTTTCTTTACTTTTTTGAACTTCAAACATTCCAATATATGAGTAAAAATTGAACAAATCAATATCTTTTATCTTCTTATCTATCTCTGAATCCGATATGTTTTCTCCATTCATTATCGATGATTTTTTAAGATAATGTTTGATATCTTTTTGGGATAGTTTAGTTTGATAATTTCCTGATTCTATCATATCTTCACAAACTTCTTTTTCTACAATATAGCCTTTATTATCCTTATGCAATAAAATTCTTACAATTCCGCCTTCTCCAGATTTCTTATCCTTAGTGGAAATCCAGGTATTCACTAAAACCATAATTTTGTCTTTATTTTTAAATAAATCCAATGTTTCCAGTTTGACTAATTCATAATACTTATTATCAGGTTTTTTAGCTAAAAATTTTTCAAGATTGTCACTCAATCTAATTTTATTTGTATCTTTTTCCGTCTTGTAGTATTTTTCAACTAAGAAAGTTTTTACAATTTTGTTTATATTAGCTTTATCCTTTTCGTCAATATCTACTTTTACTGTCTCGTTTTGATTTGCTTTTTGCTCGTCATTTTTAATTTCCTTTTTTTGGCAAGACGATAAAAGTAACAACATCATAATAACAAGTGTGATTGTTTTTTTTAATTTACCTACTACCATATGAACCCCCTAATATTTTTCAAATTTATTATCTCAATTTAATTATAATCCAACATTTCTATATTTCAACTATTTATTTGTCATTTTATACTTCAAAATTCAACATTTTATTACAATAAGTCTACAATTGTGAAATGTTTAAAATCATTTGCCCAAATCTGTTATAATAATATAGTCAGGGGGAATTTATGAAAAAGAAATTTACATTAGTGTTATTATCGCTACTTATGGTAATAACTTTAAGTGCTTGCTCTCAAACAAAAGAAAAAGTGAGTCTATTAAACGATTTTAGAAAAACAACTGAATGGAAGAACCAATCTTACGAATTTAAAAACGAAACTTCCAAGCTAAAAGAAATAAAAGTTACTGCAACACAAGACAAGAAAACAGGAGTTGCAATGGCGATTGTTACAAGTGATATCGCACAATTAGCTGGTCAAGGCAATAATTTGGGAGAACTTCACTTCGCAATCCAAGATGGAAAAGCGTACTTGAATTACGATGCATTCGCTAACAATCTTCCAGGAAAAATGAAGGAAGCCTTGATTAAAAAGAATTTGTATTTCAATGTTACAGAAATCTTGCAAAAATTAACACAACAAAACTTTCAAGCTACAACTGTAAGAGACTTCACAATTTTCATGCCACTTTTATCATCTAATACACAATTCCAAATCAAAATCGCAAAAGATTTCGTGATTGACAACAAGGAATTGAAAGTTACTGATGATGGTAACCACAAATATTCTGTCAATTTGACTGGTGAACAATGGGCAAAAGTTATGGAGTATTCAAGAAAAACTTTATTGAAAAACTTCAAAGAATACGCCAAACTTGCCAAGGGAAGTGAGCTTACAGACCAAGAACAACAAAAACTTCAAGAAATTGAAAACAATCTTAAATCAGAACAATCACAAAAAGAATTCGAAGACAAAATCAACACTTTGAAAACAACTAACAAAGAAGATATGTTCAATTTGTCATTCGAATTCAAAGATAAATCATACGATGTCCATTTGAAGTCCACTCCTAAATCAAAGGATGCAGAAAAAATGAACATTTCATTAAATTCAAAAGAAGACACGTCCATCAACAATCCAAAAGTACAAGTGGATAATGGTCCTTTCGAATTTATGCAACAATTTTTGAATATAAAATAATTGCAAATAAAAAAATCCCGAAATTCAAACGAGTTTCGGGAAGTTTTTTGTTTATTTGTATATTTCTTGTAGTAAATTGTCCAAACGAGCTAGTGCATCTTTGATCAAATGTGTTGGAGCTGCAACGTTAAATCTCACAAATCCGTCGCATTCACCGAAGAATCTTCCGTCAGTAAACACCAAATCAGCCTTGTCTACCAAAGTTTGCATCAACTCATCGCCACTTAATCCCAAACATCTGAAATCCATCCACATAACATAAGTTGCTTGAAGATGATTTACGATAATTTTAGGATATTTTTCTTTGAAGAAATCGTAGACGATTTTTTGGTTAGTGTCGATGACTTTGATCATTTCATTTAGCCAATCTTCTGCATTATCAAAAGCCAATTGTGTAGCTTCAAGTCCCATAACATTGACAGCGTTACTTCTCATAACATCCAAAGTCTTCTTGTATTGTTCCATCATTTCAGGATCGGAGATAATTGTGTAACCGCAGCAAAGTCCTGCCAAGTTAAAAGATTTCGTAGCAGATTGACACACTACAGCTTTTTCAACTAATTTTCTATCCAATGAAAGCACAGATGTGTGAGTGTTTCCAGGCATAACAATATCTTGCCAAATCTCATCAACAACTACAACCACACCATTTTCGTTTGCAATCTTGATTACTTTTTCCAAATCATCCTTGCTCCACAAAATTCCGCCTGGGTTGTGAGGATTGCAAAGAATAACCATCTTATTTTCATCTTTTTTACATTCTGATTCAAACTTTTCAAAATCAATTGAGTAATTGTTGCGTTCATCAGAAATCAAGGCAACATCTGTCATTACCCTGTCGTTCATTTCAATTGCTAATCTAAATGGGCCATACACTGGTCTCATAATCATTACAGAATCACCTTTTTTCGTAAAGGCACTTACTGCTGCGAAAAATCCATTAACAACAGTTGGTACTTCAACAATCCATTCTTTTTTTATATCTGCATTGTGGCGTTTTTTGTCCCAATTGATAATACTGTTGAAAAATCTGTCAGTAGGAGCACAATATCCCAAAACCAAATTATCTAAGCGTTTTTTCAAACCATCGATAATTTCCGGTGCGTTTTTAAATTCCATATCAGCCGAACTAAATGGAACAACATCTTTTTTCAAATTTGGAAATTGTTCGCTTCTAATTTCCCATTTTCTAGAACCCATTTCGTTTCTGTCACTAATAGTTTCAAAATCGTATTTCATTTCTATCTCCTTATTATAAATTATTATGTCTTCAGTATAACACAAAACCAACAAAAAAGAGGATACAATTATCCTCTTTTGAATTAAATTATTCTGTTAATTCAGATGTACAGTGTGGACATCTAGTAGCAGTAATGTCTATTTCGCTCTTGCAATATGGGCAAGTTTTTGTTGTTGGTTCTGGCGCCGGTTCTTTGTGCAATGCATCACGGCCCTTGTTAATAGCTTTAACCATAATGAAAACTACGAATGCAATTATTATAAATTTAACCAAAGCATCCAAGAACAAACCGTATTGCAACTTAACTCCAGCAATTGTAACAGCCATTTCCTTCATATTGACACCCGCTGTTGCTGCTCCAATTAAAGGTGCGATAAGACCATTGATAAGTCCGTCAACCATTTCCTTAACAGCAGCACCCATGATAACTGCAACTGCCAAATCCATTACATTACCTTCAGTAATGAATTTCTTAAATTCTTTTAACATAATACCCCCTGTAAAAACATAAAAGTTATTCGTTCATCAAATTCATTTTTTCCTTTTGTAAATTATACACTTCTTTTTTCAATTGTTTGATGGCGTTTTCGCAATTTTTTTTGTTAGATAAAATTTGCATTTGAATAACAGAATCGAAAAACTTGTTATCAAAATAATCCGCCAAGAAAAATGTCTTTTTATATCTGAAACCAACACTTGGTTTCTTATCCAAATCAATCATAATATTGTTGAACTTTCTAATCGCCAAATCAGCCTTCTTCGCTTGATTCTTCGCTTTTTTCAAATTCGACCTTTTAATCATAGTAGTAATAGTCTTACCCTTGAAAATATCGAAAATTCCCCATCCTGATGCTGTACCCAAATAAGATTGCACCTCATTCAAGCTAGCTATCGCGATTTCTCCAAGCTTAATAGCTTCATTTACATTATATAATCTAGATCCTACTTTTGTTCTTAACATAATAATCTTCCTTTCATTATTTATATATACCCTTAAATAATATTTTTAAGCAATAAAAAATCAAATAAAATTTATTTTTTATTAATCAATAAAAAAATCAACCACCGTAGTGATTGATTTTACTTTATTTATATTTTTGTTGTTGTTTGTTAATCAATTCCACATCTTCGAAGTAGTTGATTCCCATTGCAGCTTTTACTTTCTTCAAAGTTTCTGCTCCAACTTCTCTGGCATCTTCTGAACCTTTTAACAACATATCGAAAATTTCTGGAATGTTTTGTTCGTAGCGTTTTCTTTTTTCTCTGATTGGTGATAATTCTTTTTGCAAAATATTATTCAAGAATTTTTTGATTTTGACATCGCCAAGTCCACCACGTCTGTAGTGATCTTTTAATTCATCCAAATTTTTATATTCTGGAAGAAATTCTGAGAAATCATCATCTACACAGAAAGCATCCAAATAAGTGAACACTGTATTTCCTTCAACTTTTCCAGGATCTGATATTTGAATGTGATTAGGATCTGTGAACATGCTCATTACTTTTGATTTGACATCTTTTTCAGAATCTGACAAATAAATACAGTTACCCAATGATTTACTCATTTTCGCCTTGCCGTCAAGCCCTGGAAGTCTGGAGCAGATTTTGTTGTCAGGAATTACAGCTTTTGGTTCAACCAAAACTTCTGAATAATAGTTGTTGAATGTTCGGACAATTTCACGTGTTTGTTCCAACATTGGAAGCTGGTCTTCTCCAACTGGAACTATATTTGCATTGAAAAGCGTGATGTCTGCTGCTTGGCTGATTGGATAAGTCAAGAAACCTACAGGAAGGCTCGCTCCAAATTCTTTTTGTTTGATTTCTGCTTTAACCGTAGGATTTCTTTCGAGTCTTGAAAGTGTAACCAAGTTCATATAATAAAACATCAATTCTGTTAGTTGTTCAACGTGTGATTGCACAAAAATCGTAACTTTATTAGGGTCGATTCCGCAACTTAAATAATCAAGCGCAACTTCAATGATATTCTCACGAACTTTGTCTGGATTGTTGAAGTTGTCTGTCAATGCTTGTGCATCGGCAATCATGACATACATCTTGTCGAAATCGCCTTTATTTTGCATGATAACTCTGTTTTTTAATGAGCCTACGTAATGACCCAAATGTAGTTTTCCTGTTGGTCTGTCACCTGTAAGTATTATATTTCCCATTTTTACTCCTTGTTAAATATTTTCTCGTAATGTTGATTTGCTCTGTTTAATTTGGATATTATTTTATCTTTTCTCGGATAATTTATTTCTGAATTGAGGACTTGTTTAACTGGAACTACAACATATCTTGTAGTCACACTATCAGTGTATTTGTCCACATAATATGGCTTGTTTTCGAAACTTTTTACAGTTGTCTTGTCCCCAATTTTCTCGATTTTAATGTCCGAGTACACTCCGATTTCTACTCCGTAAGATTGTCCGTAAGATTCTCTTTGATCTGAAACTAGATTTCCCAGAGAATATACACAGTAAGATTTCTTGCCGTTGTTTTCAATCACTTCAGATTTTTGTATTGTGTGTGGATGAGATCCTATCACCAAATCCACTCCCATGTCTGAAAGTTTCTTGAATGTGGTTTTCTGATATTCGTTAGGATAATCGGAATATTCCTCTCCCCAATGCATGTAGCACATTATGACATCGACATGATTTTTCTTCAAATAATCCACGTCTTTTTTGATTTTGTCCATATCAATCAAATTTACCGCAGTGTCTCTTCCGGAATTAAACATCAATTTTTCGTATCCATTGAGCATTTCTGAATAAGAGAAAAATCCAACCTTTATTCCTTTGACATCTACGATAAGTGGATTTGTCGATTCATTTTCCTTGAACGTACCAGTCCTTTTCAAACCGTATTTTTCGATTGTATCGATAGTGTGATCAATCCCCTTCGATCTTCTGTCGTATGCGTGATTGTTTGCAGTGCTAATTACATCAAAACCCGTATCTTTTAACGCTTTTATTACATTTTCGTGCGTTGCAAATTCCGGATAACCGCTCATATCGGAAGGATTCTGCGCAATCGTAGTCTCCAAATTCACTATGGACAAATCACTTTTCCCCACAATATCTTTTATCACTGCAAAAGAATCTGTAAAATCATAATTTGTAGCCTTTGCTTGGCGAATTTGCGTGATGTGATTCATATAATCACCCCAACATGTTATGGTTATCTCTTTTTTTTCCAGATTTTTATTCTCTTTTGGTTTTTCTGATTTGTCATCAGCTTTTTCTTTTGATTGAGATTTTGATTGTGCAGCATTTTTTACTTGAGAATTTTTGTGTGATGCTTGAATTGGAGATTGCCCAGACATTTGTGAGTATTTAAACCCAATCACTCCCAATAAAATAACGATAAGAAAAGCCAATGCAACAGTCGTCTTTTTTCCCTTCATTTTATCCTCACTTATGATATGGTAAATTATTAATTATTCTGAAACTACGATAAATTTGTTCCAACAAAATCAGTCTCATTAGTTGATGTGGAAATGTAAATTTGGAAAAAGAAAGCGCATAATCGCTCCTATCAAGTACACTTTTTCCCAGTCCCAACGATCCGCCGATTACGAAACAAATATTGGAATGGCCTTGAATAGTTAAGTTTTCAATCTTTGCGGCTAATTTTTCGCTAGTAAGTTGATTTCCCAAAATTTCCAAAGTAATCACATAATGATTATCCTTGATTTTCGACAAGATTTTCTCCGCTTCCTTGTCCTTTACAATTTCCCTTTCGCTGTCGGACAAATTCTCTGCAGCACTCAAATCATCAACCTCGATAATATTTAGCTTGCAGTGCGCAGACAATCTCTTCGAAAATTCTGCAATACCTAGTTTTATGTATTTTTCCTTAACCTTACCCACCGAAATTATATCGATATTCAAAATAATCACAACCTTTTTACTTAATAAGTATATCATATATTGATTGGGAGTTTGAAATAATAATTTTTTTGCGCAAATAAAAAACCCACAGACAAAAATCTGTGGGATTGATTTCGATAAAACTATCTCTTACTGAATTGTGGAGATTTACGCGCTTTTTTCAAGCCGTATTTCTTGATCGACTGTTTTATTAGCTTTCATCAGCTTTTAAAATATTGAAAAATAGCCAATTCTATAAGAAATCATTTCATCTAGTTTTAACTAATTTTAGTATAATGGTGTGAATTTCACTATAAAATAATAATTTTGAGTGGGAAAATACCGAAAATTCACACCATAAAAATTTATCGCAACTTTCTATTTTTGTCCCTTGAAATGATATCTTATATCCATATTTTATTTTTGAGATTTAATTTCTTTCTTTATTATATAAGAAAATTAAACAAAAAGATTTTTCTATTTAATAAATTTAAGGATGACTATTGTTAGTCATCCTACTTTTTATTTTAGTTCTTTTGTTTTTACTGATTTATTAAATTGTACACCATACATATTTCTAATATCATCCATAGTATATTCAGATTTACCAAATCTTCTATAACCATCTGGTGACAAATACCAGCACATTTTTTTCTTATGCCATCTTAAACCAAGTTCCTTTAATTTTTCTTTATGTGGCTTTGTATCTCCTGATACCCATACGAACGATCCTATTATTTCTATGTTGATATGATTTAGCTTAAGAAGTTCATTTATTAGTTCGATAAATTCAGATGAAGCTTCATTTGTTTTTTTATCATAATATTCACCTTCTTTATTTATATGTTTGTTTTTAACTATATCAAACAGTTTCTCATACTCATTATTAATTTCTTTCATAAGTTCCTCTTTGCCGCCAACATCTGGATGATGTTTCATTACTAATTTGTGATATTCTTTTTTTAGTTGTTCTAAAGTTTTGATGTTATTAAAAAATTTCATATAATCTCCTTTTTATGATTTCTTTATTTTGTTTTGACAATGCAACGAAAGCAATATCTAATAGCAAAATAATCAAGGTGGAGATTGAAAATACTACCTTGATTATTTTGCGGATATTGCTAAAGTAAATAGGCAAAACAAAAGGAATCATAAAAAGTATTCGATTATGAAAATTAATAACATGAGAACTTTAACTAAAATAAGAAACAAATTAATAGACACGGCAATGTGGAACATTAAGAAATCAAATGAGTAACTGATATTGTTAAAACACCAGTAAAGAAGGTGTATATTATAAAAAAACATTTAAGCTTCTTCTGATTAACTAACGAAAGAACTCTTAGATAATTTATATTAACAAATAGATTAGTGTATCGTTAATAATATCAGGAGTTACAATGCCTTATATAAAAAATTTAGAACTTGGAAAGATGGCTTAGAAATATTATTTGCTAAGTTGATAATAGAAGATATTTGTATTAAATCTACTATGGTGATATCCTCGAAATAAGTTAAGTGTACAATGAAATCAGTATTTCACAAAATAGCGAAATTAAATAGAAAAATCACAAAATATCCTCATTATTAAATCGCAATATAAATTTAAGAATCATATTTTATTGTGATATAATAAATATATCTTAAAGCACTACTTAAGAAATTTTAAAAAAGGAGTAATTTATATGAAAAACAAGAAAATTTTAGGATTAATGTTAGCTGGAATGATGCTAGCAAACGTAGTACCACAAGTATCATTAGCATCTAATGATTACAATGTTAAAAGAATTGACGGTGTCAATAGATACCATACAGCAATGAACATTGCAGAATCTGCTTTCACAAAATGTGACAGAGCAGTTTTAGTAAGTGGCAATAACTTCGCTGACGCATTATCAGCAGGAAATCTTGCAGATCACGCACCTATCTTTTTAGCAGAAAAAGATGCTATAAGTCAAGGAACAGTCAATACAATATATGCATTAGGTGTAAAAGAAGTAGTAATCATAGGTGGTGAAAAATCTGTACCTAAATCTGTAGAAGAAAGACTTAAAAAGGAAAACTTTAAAGTAATAAGAATCGCAGGAAGAAACAGATACGAAACATCTACTAAACTTGCTAAACAACTAAAAGCTAAAAATAAAGACAATGTCGTTTTAGCTAGTGGTGAAAAATTTGCTGACGCATTATCAGCAGCACCTTACGCAGTACAAAAGAAACAAACTCTAGTATTAACTGACGGTAAGACTTTACCTAAAGACGTTAAAGCACAAGATGTCAAGACAATCATTGGTGGAGAAAAATCAGTAAACATCAAAGGTTTAAACAAAGTTCAAAGAATTTCAGGTAAAAATCGTTACGAAACTTCTTTTGAAGTTTTAAAACACATGAACAAAACTCAAAGTGCTGTAATCGCTGACGGTAGAGATTACCCAGACGCACTAGCAGCAACACCTTATGCAGTTAAGAAAAACACTGGTATCTTATTATCAGACGATTCAGCTATCGACAAAATAAAAGAATACGTTGATAGTCAAAATATCTCAGATATAACTCTTATCGGTGGCGAAAAATCAATAACAAAATATCAAGAACAAAAATTCACAAAAACATCAACTGAACAAAAACCTCAAGAAAAACCTGAAGATAAACCAGTTGAAAAACCAGAAAACAAACCTGAAGAAAAACCAACTGACAAATCAGAAGATAAGGTCGAAGGTTATGACACAAAAGCTGAAGCAGAAAAAGCAGCTAAAGAAAAGCTACAAAATGACAAAGTAAATAACGCATTTACTGTATCCCAAGGAATTGACGGTAAATGGTATATCACTTATAAAGTTGTAGAAGAAAATAAACCTGAAGAAAAGCCTCAAGAACCAGAACAACCTTCAGAACCTGAAACTAAACCTCAAGACCAAGCACTTTGGAGACAAGAAAGATTAAAACCACAATCAAACAAAGACATTGACTTGTCTAACTTCGATATGGATACACCTCTTTCAGAAAAAGAAAAAGAACTTGTAAAACTTATTAATGATTACAGAATATCTCTAGGAAAAAGACCTCTCAACGTTTCTAAATCATTAACTTATGTTGCAAGAACTCACAACAAAGATCAAGTATTACACTTTGAGAACAACTTAAAAGATGATAAAGGAAGACCAGCAAATATGCACAGTTGGTCAAAATATGGAAACTGGACACCTATCATGTATAACAAATATGGAAGTCATAGACCTATGTGGGATAAACCTAAAGAATTAACACCATACAAAAGTGAAGGTTCTGAAATCTCAGCAGGTAAACAATACTATGACCAAGTTTACCAAATAACACCAGAAATAGCACTACGTTTATGGAAAAACTCTCCCGGTCACAATAACGAAATTATCGAGGATAACATTTTATATGATGTGTATCATGCAGATAAAATAATGGGCGTGTCAATTCATGACGGATTCGCAAATGTTTGGTTCGGAGAAGATCCTACTGACCCAGCAGGATTCCATATAACGTATGAAAAATAAAATTTAAGAGAGGTTCAAAAGAACCTCTCTTTTGTTTTGTAGAGAATATTTTTTACTTTAAAAAAATCAAATTTCAAGTAAAAAATAGCTTAAGGAGTGCGTTGTTCCACAACGCCGACTAGGAAAGTGAAAAAATAATATCAATAATTTTAAAAAGAAAGGAAGTAAAAGATATGGCATTTATCAAAGGATTTATTATGAGCTTTATTCTTGTTACTATCGGTAGAAAATTTAACGATAAATAAGAAAGAAGAAGATACTCATGCAAACATTAACAGACTTTATAAACGAAATGCAAATAGAAAACCTAACAGTTGATAATATCAACAGATATTTGAAACTTTATGGTTTAAGACCTATAAAAAAATAGTCGCAAGTTTTATACTTGCGACTTTATTTTTTAATTAATTCTTTAACAGAATCAATATTAGATAAAAATATTCCAATAACTGTTAAAAGTGCTACCGTAAATATTATTAAAAGTATTGGTGAGTGTATGACAAGCCACTCAGGAATTAATTTAACCATAACTACAGATAAAAAGTTAAACAAAAAATGTAACCCTATACTTCGTTTAATATTTCCAGTAAGTTCATATACATAACAACTTAAAACTCCCAAGAAAAATTAACATAAATCACTAAAAAAATCAAGATTAATTTATCAAATAATTTGTTTACTTAATATAACTTAATATAACTTAATTTAAAATTTCTAGTAATAGATTAGAAAAGTCTGTATAATACTTCTCACGTTAAGTAAAACACATAGCTTGAATAATTGCAGAAGTATTAAAACAAATAAAATAATACCGATACAATTATATTGAAATTAATTCTAATAAATTGTATCGGTATTAATGTCGCTATTTATACTTAATAAAATCTAGATTATCTAATTTGTTTTTATAGAAAGTATACTCTGCGCTATATTCTTCATAATTTTTTTGTTCTTCTTCTGATAGATCTGAATATTTCGCTCTATTAGTGAAAACAAAATCATCTTCTGTGCTAGAGCAGTTGTTTAAAATATTTATAGTTTCCCTGATTGATTCAAGATCGATATAAGCAATATTATTTTGTTTTAAAACTTTAACTATAGTCTGTATGGCAATATCGTAATAAGATAATTTATTGTTTTCATTATCATTAGAATAATTTTCTGCATCCAGTGTTTCTTGTTGTATCTCTAATGTCTCTGACATTATTTGATCATAAATCCTAAATTGGAATCCATCCTCGTTGCTATTTAATTTAATCCATTCTCCTTTTTCTATTGGAACTATATCTGGATTATACTCTTTTAGTGTATTAACATAATCTTTGTAAGATTCGTTTTTCGTCTTTTCGTCTTTACCATATAAATTCTCAAATTTTTTCCAAACCAAATCTATATTCTCATCATTTTTTCTAATAAACTTCGTTAATTCAATCAGTACCTTCTGATTGTATCCATTATTTTCAGATTCTACTTTTTTTCGTTTGTTTTCATCTTTAATTTGAGCCAATAAATAATCCTTCAGTTCAATAAAAATCAATTCTTCCTTTTGAAGCTTTGATAAATCATTCCAATTTCCAGTACCATATTTATCATGCATTTTTCTATTAACCTTTTTACTAATTTTTTTATCATTTCTTCCGTAACTAAATTTATAATAATATTCAATCGCTTTTCTAGAAGTTTTAAATTCATCTGCCGTTTTATTATTAGTGATTTTACATTTATTATTTGCCATTTTACAATCTCTCCTTTACTAATACCATTTCTAAATTTAACGGAATATCCGCTACATTTTTACACCCTGAATTAATAAGATTTAATTCTTTTATACCGTTTGTTCTGTTCATTTAAATACTCCTTTTTTCATCTTTTCTTAAGATATATATTAACAAGCTTAAACAAGAATGCTTTTAATATTCGTATTTACTATTAGAATTCTAAGTAATCACTATAAGAATCCGTTATTATGTCTCGTTTATTATTATAAAAACTCTGTATATTTTTGTTGTATCCGCTTGATACCTATATTATACACCTTAATAGTAAAATATTTAAGTCTCACTATTAAAATTTATTTTCTTAAACTTCTTTAGTTTTATACCTTTGATTATACGTGATTTGTTCATAAGATGTGTTATTATTTTCTAATTAAATGCTGTTTTCTAGGTTATAGTTACTTACACACCGATATAGAACCTTCATGCTTATATCTATTTTTTCTTTAGATATAGATTCTCCATCTTTAGATACAGATTCTCCTTCTTTAGATATAGATTCTCCTTCTTTAGATATACATTCTCCATCTTTAGATATACATTCTCCATCTTTAGATATAGATTCTCCATCATTAGATATAGATTTATATTTTTAGATTTAGATTCTCTATCTTTAGATATAGATTTCTATCTTTAGATTTAGATTCTCCTTCTTTAGATATACATTCTCCATCTTTAGATATAGATTCTCCTTCTTTAGATATAGATTCTCCTTCTTTAGATTTAGATTTTCCATCTTTAGATTTAGATTTATATTTTTGGATTTATTCTCTTCATTATTGAATCTATATTCTCTATTTTTTCTATTTATATTCTAAGAGAAAAAGTAATTATGTCTCGTTTATTTTAAAATGTCTCGCTTAAAAAAATACAAATGGCTTATTTTAGCGTTTTTTATTTTTAATTTTTTTTGAAATGTCTCTCTTTTCTGTAAAAATTGTTGTACAATATATGTATAAGGAAAGTGGATCTAGAGAAAATATAGAATCCGTTTCCGATATGATTTTAGAAAATCAGAATTTAATAAACCAAATATTGGATTTTCTAAAATCAAATATAAATAGAAAGGAGCGATTCTATGAAAAATCGCAATTTTTATAAGAAAAAGAATTATAGGAAAAAGAGAAAAGGAGATGATTTTATGCCAATTGCATACAATCCAAATTATCGAATATCCAAAGAAGCAAAAAATGAAATAATTGAAATATTTCAGAAAATGCTTCTGGAATATTCGAATAAAGCTTATTTGGATATAACTCACGATACTAAATTCAATGCAGTTCCTGATGTTATTTGGAATTGTTGGTATGGAAACAAAAATTTATCAGTTGCAAATTTTGAGCATCAATATAACGATATTCATAGCGATAGACAACTTTATCAGTTTATTGACGATGCGTATGAGCTTCTAAGTCTATTGTCGTTATCCTTTGATAGCTTGGAATTTGAGTAAAATATTATGTCCCTATTATAAAAAGGAGGAATAAATATGGACTATAAAATTTTAATTGTTAATATTATTAATGTAATGAAGGGGGGTGAAATTTATGAAACCCAATTGGACTCCTAAATTGAAGGATGTCTTAGGATATCCTACTAAAGAGATTTCTTTAGTTTCAAAAAAGACCGGTCAAGAATATAATGCTGAGGTAATAGAAACAATTACTTTAGTGTCTACCGGCTCCAAAGAAAAAACTTCGGATGATAATTTTAGGTATTTCGTTGTAGATCCTAAAATGAAGTTGGAATATTCTATAAAAGTTCCAAACGAAGTCAATGTTTTATTTGGAACCAAGTTAGTTTTCAAAAACTTGCGTGGCGGGTTACTGAAAGATTCTGGAATCGACTGGTATTCAGCCGACAGTGTAGAGGTAGTAGCAAAAAATGCTTAAGTCTTCTAAGTATAGGAGAATTAAACGTTCAGCTACTTCTAAGCCTATGGGGCATGAGATAGCACTCATGCTTCTTGGGTTTACTATTCTAGCTGTAGTTTTAATTTTAGTAATAAAAAAGGTATCTAATTCATACTTTGGTATCGATTTAAACAAGTTTCTAAATTCTCTTATTTGCTTTTTATCTATAACGATAATTTTAGATATAATACTAATTATTTACTTATATAAAAGAAGAGAATTAGTTACTCAATTAGATATTCCAGAAATGTCAGACGAAAGTAAAAAGATATCAAGGAAGATTAGTCAATTATTCAACGATAAACAAATAATTGATGTATTAAAGCTATCTAATGTCACACGATATGGTTATGAAATGCCAGAAATCTATGTTTATTTAGACGATGATCAAGATTCAGGATATATAGCCATTGAAAATATCGGTGGTAATTATCTTACTCTTGACAAAGAAAAGTACAATCAAATTGTTTCAGGGATAATTGGCGGTAAATATAAAAAATATTCTGTTGTTTCAAGCGAATTGATTTTATCTGATACTTATGTGTTGTTTCATTTTGAAGATGTTTTAACTTCAAAACGATTTATATTAAATAGTACAGACGATTTAAAAGAATGTTTGTCAGAAAATCCAAACATTATAAAATTTTCAAAAGATTTATCATTAGATTTTTCAGATACTGCTCACTTGAGTATTGTAGCTAGAACCAGAGCCGGAAAAACTTTCTTGGCTGGTAGATATCTAGCTGAAATTATGGTGCTTCAAGGATGGGAAGTTGAGTATAATTCTGCTAAGCGTGATTTATATGTTGATAAGTTTAATGGTCAACATGATCCAGTTAAAATAGTTGAACGTGCTGAGTATTATTGTGAAGTAATGCTTGAAAGATTAGAAACTATTCACTTAGCCGGAAAAGAAAAATACAAAGATATCGGACTGTCTGATATAGGATTGTTTTTTGATGAAATTGGTAATTTAAACGCAGCTCTTGATTCTGAAAAAGAATATAAAAAAAGATGGGAACAAGCGATTAATAAACTATCTGCAACTGGTGGAAGTGCTGGTATCCATATTATAGCAATTTCTCAACACGCTACTAAAGAAGGTTTTCTTCCTTCTCTTGCTAGAGTAAATTGTTCAGATGCCGTAATAATGCTTGGAGGAGCCGCTGACTCAGCAGATGAAAGAAGATATTTAATGTCAGGGTATGCTGATATGCCACGAAGGAATTATAAAAAAGGAACAGGACTTGCTAGATTCATCTCAGCAAAGCCTAAATGGCATACTCCACATTATTACGAAACACCGTTGATAAACTTTTAGCCTGTTTTAATTTTTAATTATAACGCCTGCGGCTAATCTGGGCTTGTCGAGATTAGCCGCAGGCAAAAAAGGCAAAGAGAATAAATGACTTTGAGTCGATCAGTCCGTTTTTTTAAACGGTGATTATATAGGAAAAATTAAAAATATAATTAGAAATAATTAAATGGAGGAAATTTATATGAAGTTTCTAAATAGATGTTTAAATAAAAAAAGAAAGAAGGATAATTTTATTATGAAATTATTGGGAGAAAAAATATTAGGAGGGTTTTATGAAAAAGAATTCTAGATTGACAAGTATAATGATTGTTCAATTATTAGATAGCAAATATTGGCTGGATTACGAAGAGGAACTTATTGACAAAGCAAACGAAGGTGATATAGCACCTTTGCTTAATGCTGTAGTAGAAAAATTTAATAGCCATAATTGCAAAGTCAAAGAAGCGAATGGAATATTACATGATAAGGATACCCGTAAAATATGGGATAGCCAGATCAATGACTATAAGGAAGAACCAAAGGGAAAACACGTACATTTCCTTATTAAGTTTGAAAGAGGAGATACAATTAATAGCCTTGCTATCTATTGTGGAATTGAACCGCAATATTTAGAAATAGCGAAGTCTGGAAGATATGGTTACGATAATTTACTAGCTTATTTGATTCATTCTAAAGATACAGACAAATATCAATATAATCCAACAGAAGTTGTTACAATTGCAGGTACTCAATATATGGATATTTATAGCGATAGGCATCAAGCTTGGATTCGTGGCAAGGCAACTAAACAAGCAAATCTTGCAAAGAAAGATATTGATTATGTAATATCAGAAATTATTAATGGAAATATATCAAAACAGCAATTACTATTAACTGATAATTTGTATCTTGTATATTCACAAAATAAAAGGAAAATAAATGAAGCATTCGATACTTATGGAGAGTTAAAATCAGCAATTACAGTATCAGCTCTCGAAAAAGGTTCCTTTAAGAAAACAATAATATTTATATCTGGAAAATCAGGTGTAGGAAAAACCTTATTAGCAACAAAGTTAGCTAACGTTCTGAAAAAAGTTGCATTTTCTAAAGTTGGAGAAAGATGGGAGATTTGTAAAACCGCCGCAAAAAATAGTTTTGATGAATATAACGGTGAAGAAATATTACTTATGGATGATGTAAGAGGTGCTGCTTTAAGCGCATCTGATTGGTTAAAATTACTTGATCCATATTCTATTAGTCCAATTTCTGCTAGATATCATAATAAAGTAGGATCAGCTAAAGTGATTATAATAACAAGTTCAGTTGATCCAGATAAGTTCTTTCAATCTTCCGAAAATTTTAATGGAGAAGCTATTGGTCAGTTTAGAAGAAGAATAGATTATTATATTGATATTCATGATTCGATAAATTCTAAAGATTCTATTGATTTGCTAATTTCGGAAAAAATGGTAGATCCTTATATTTCATGGCTTTATCCAGATTTAGATGATTATGAAAAGTATATGGATTATTTTTTCAAAAAGCAAGAAACTACATCAGTTGCTAACGTATTAACTTTGGTGATAAAAAAAATAGTAGATAATATGAGATGGAACAACAGGAAGCATAATAATGGAAGTAATTCTAGAAAAAGAACAGATCCAAGAGATTAGACAAATTTTATCTGAAATAATTAGGGAAGAGTTGCAGGAAACTTTATCAAATAACTCACTTGATAATATTTTTCTTAATAAAAAAGAAACCTGTAATTATCTTAAAATATCAAATAATACTCTTGATGAATGGATATTAAAAGGATTACCAGTAATAAGGATAGGAAAAATTGTAAGATTTAAGATAAACGATATAAATAATTGGATGAGTGAGTTTGAAAATACCGCTTAGTTATTATATACTTTAATTACGGTATTTTCCTGCTCTGCAAGGAGAAATCATGGCGATAACAAAAACAAAAAGCGGAACATATAGACTTAGAATTTATATTCCTGAAAAGGCAAGAGGTTATCTAGGTAACTGTTCAAAGACTTACGAAAGAAGATTTAAAACAAAACAAGAAGCAAAGATAACAGAATTAGAAGTCAAAAACAAAATAAATGATGCTCTTAATGATAAGATATCTGTATCACCTTCATTTGACGGAGATATAACATTCAAAGATTTTTATAAAGATTTTTGGTTAGATTCATATAAGGTAGGACAAACAACAAATACTTCAAAGCCGCCTTCCCTCGTTACAATTGAAAATACAGAGAGTATTTTTAGACTTCATATATTGCCAATTTTTGGAGACTATTCTCTGAATTGTTTGAACAACAACAAGCAACTTGTGTTGAAGCTTTTAACAGAAAAATCTAAACAATTAGTTAATTTCAAGTTTATAAAAAGTTATGTTAATTCTGTCTTTAACTGGGCAGCAGAACTTGATTTTATTAATTCAAACAAATTATATTATACTATAAATAGGATTAAACCTCTTAAAAAAATTATAGTTGAAGGTTCAAAAAGTGACGAAGATAAATATTTATCGGAAGATGAACTAAAACAATGGTTAGATGCTTTTAAATTTGATTATGAAAATAGCAAAATCGACTTAAAAGAATATACATTGTTTATGACAACTTTTATCTTGTCTGATCGCAAGAGTGAATCTTATGCATTGAAATGGAAAGACGTTGATTTGAAAAATTCTTCAGTAAGAATTGCAACAGCACTTGATCGACACGGAAATATGAAAAATACAAAAAGTAATAAAAAGACTGTATTTAAAATTCCATGCGAACTAACTTTATTGCTTTCACAATGGAAAGCCTTACAAAAAGAGAAGTTAAAGCAATTTAATATCATTCAAAATAAGGAACAACTAGTATTCACTTATATTGATACTAGAGGAAATATCAATAAAGCTCTTCATTCTGATTATTTAAACTACAGAATGTTGTCTGTCAAAAAAAGGCATCCTGAATTAGCACATTGTACTCCTCACAAGCTAAGACATACAGGTGCATCTTTAGCGAAAAAGGCAGGAATGACGATGAGTGAAATCAGTGAAGCATTGACTCATAGCGATACAAGAATTACTAAAACTTATGTAAACACTGATAATATTGTAAATATTTCCCCTGGAGAACTAGTATATCATAAGCTTATTAATAATGATGGTGTGAACTTTGGTGTGAATTTTGATAAATAAGCATAAAAAAGCACTTGATGGTGTGAACCAAAAAGTGCTTTTACATTGATATATAATTGTTTTCTATCTCTTACTGAATTGTGGAGATTTACGAGCTTTTTTAAGACCGTATTTCTTTCTTTCCTTTTTACGAGGGTCTCTAGTTAAGAAACCTGCTCTTTTTAATTCAGCTCTGTAGTCTGGGTCAACTTCTAATAAAGCACGAGCAACACCATGTCTAATAGCACCTGCTTGACCAGTGTATCCGCCACCTTTTACATTAACAGTAACATCATAGCTTTCAGCGTTATTTGTTAATTCCAAAGCTTCTTTAGCTATAACTCTTAATGTATCGAAGTTAAAGTATTCACTTATATCTTTTTTGTTAATTGTGAATTTTCCACTTCCTGGTACTAAAGTAACTCTAGCAACAGAAGTTTTTCTTCTACCAGTTCCTTGATATCTATTATTAGCCATTTAATTACCTCCTACTTAATTTCCAAAACTTCAGGGTTTTGAGCGATGTGATCGTGATCAGCGCCTCTGTAAACTCTTAATTTTTTAGCCATTTGACGTCCTAAAGAGTTGTGAGGAAGCATGCCAACGATAGCATGAGTTACAGCTCTTTCTGGATCTTTTTCCATTAAGTCTTTGTAGGTAATTGATTTAAGACCACCAGCGTATCCTGTGTAATGTCTTAATTCTTTTTGTTCTAATTTTTTACCTGTTAATTTAACTTTTTCTGCATTAATTACGATTACGTAATCTCCAACATCCGCATTAGGAGTAAACATTGGTTTGTTTTTTCCTCTTAAAATAGAAGCAACTTCAGTAGATAATCTACCTAAAACAACATCTGTTGCGTCTACTACATACCATTTTCTTTGGATGTCATCTTTCTTAGGTATATAAGTTTTCATTCAATTCATCCTTTCCTTTATTTACAATATTTGGCTACTTGGACATCGCTGCCAAAAAGCGATTGTTTTCTCACCGGGAATTTAGACACGTCGCACACCCGGCCATCGGCGACTTTCTGTATTGCATAAAAGGAAATGACTCCTTTTACATACCAAATTATTATATACTCTCTTTAATCAATTGTCAACTATTTTATCGCAAAACACAGCCACACACATTCATCACTTGTGCTTTTTACTTCGTGAACTACATTTTTCGGAATAAAATACGTGTCCATTTCTTTGAGTCTTACATCTTTTCCTTCGACATTCAACATCGCTTCCCCCTTAATCACGACAACAAATTCGTCAAAATCCTGATTGTACGGCCCTGATGTTTCGTTTTTCGATTGGATCCTGTGAATGTCAAACTTTTCATTTCTAACAATTGTATCCTTAATAATATGATTCTCATCAAAATTCAAATCTTCAAGTAAATTCATAAAATTCTCCTAGTATATTTTTATAATCTTCCCAAAACTCATCACAAAAATCTTCACGTCCACATCAATTTTATCAATAATATCCATCGCATTTTCAATATCTTGTTGTGTGTCTGCCTTATTCAAAATCAAAAACTTTTTCGCATCGTACGAATTTTTGAACAGACCACAATTAGAATTGATGATTTCAGCGTAGCTTTTTGTTGTCAAAGTCTTGGAATTTCCAATAATTTTCTCCATAAAATCAACTCTGTGGCAAAATCTCTCATCAAAAGGCTTGTTCACGCTATCAAGCCCCATCACGCCAACACAATGAGTGATATTTACAGGATTTACAGGTTCATCTTCACGAGGAGCTTTGATAGGTCTTGTCTTTGCCCCATCCGTTTCCAAAATTATATTGGAAAACAAATCTTCACCAAAAATTTTGTCGAAAAATTCAGGTTCAAATCCGATTTCTTTTGTGTCGGTACGTGATTTGGATGCGAAGTATATTTTACCATCCACAATTTTCGTTTTCTCAATGAATGTGTACAAATAATCAAATCTATCCTCACTCACAATCCCCATTTTCGTCGTCGTACTCACAAGGGATGCTTCATTCATCGATTTGAACTCATTTGCAAGCAAAAAAACAGTGGAAGTTTTCCCGCCAGCACCTTGAACAGCTATCATGTTTTTATCATTCAAATTCATAAACTCCAACATAATATCACCATTTTTATTATCTCACAAAATTTTCAAATACAAAACCCAATTGAAAATCCAGAACTTAAAAATCATAATAAGGACAATAAAAAAAGTATTGATAACACAATTATACAAGTGCATAGTATAAGTGTAAGCTAAAAAACCATAATCCATAGCCATCCAAAAAGCTCAAAAAAAATGGAGGTGGACTCATGAACAAGATTCAAAGATTTCATAAAAAAAGCAATTCATAAAACCTTAAAAGTAATTAAAATCATAACGCCGATTATTGATTTAATTATAAAGATTTTAGAATTGCTGAAACCTTTAGGGCGTTAAGCTTATACCTAACTTCCTATATACCTTATATTAAAACTATATACTAAATTAGTTTAAAAAACAAGTGGATAAAAAAGAGTTCAAAACATCACACGCAAAAAAGAATAAAAAAATACTTGGTAATACATTTCTGCAATTGTATTACCAAGTTATAAATTAAAGAAATGCTTCCACCCAACCACACTTCAAAAAATATTATAAGAAGTGTGGTGAGTTGAATGCGTAAGCATAAAAAAACAATAAAAAACAATCTTAAAGCACAAGCTAGATATCAAATTAATAATTGCCGTTATTAACTTGATTATCGCAATTTTAAAGCTTGTTAGTGAATTGCATGAGTTGGGACTATTATAGTCTTAACTCACCTTTAATTTATAAAAATTATACCATAAAGATGGTTAAAAAACAAGTGTATAAAAAAACCAGACTCTAAACTACATGCTGTTAAAAAATAGCAAAAAGACTTGACAAACTAACTTTAAAACTATGTAATATAATTATAAATTAAAAAACGCAAAAAATAGTTTAAAAGATAAGAGAAATAATATATATAAAGGAAGGCATTTATGAAAATAGGATTTAGAACACCAAGCTTGAAGAAATCACTAAAAGCAAGAACAACTTCAAAGTACAAGAGACAACTAAAGTCTGCAATTGACCCAACTTACGGCAAAAAAGGCATTAGCTGGTTTAAAACCCCCAAAAAAGCACTTTACAACAAGATTTATAACAAAACTACAAAAAGTATATTTGATATTTTTAAATAATTTAACGTAAACGAGGTACACATGAAAAAATATCTAAAATTATTTGGAATAGCATTTGCAATAGGAATAGCCATGCTAATCATAAAACTCATATTCAAAATCGACGACAAAGTCATGCTTAAATATTATTGGATAATCGGTGGTATTGTCTTGGCAGTCATTTTAATAATAAACACAATTTATTTCTTCTATAAAACAAACGAATTGAAACATTCAATGAAACTGTTTGAAGAAATGAAATACAAAGATTTCGTCAATGAATTAGAACCTAAAATTCCCAAAATCAAAAACAAACACATCCAAACAGTAATGAAAATGAACTTGGGAGCGGGATATTTGGAACTTAATGAACCAAATAAAACATTGGCAGTTTACGAGACACTTCCAACAGACCAGCTAAAAAACCAAGACCTTCAATTAATATATTGGCTCAACACAATGATTGCCCACTTCAAATTGAACGAGCAAAATAAGTTTAATGAGCTATTCACAACACACGAAAAGCTTTTAAAACAATTCGAAAACAGTCCAAATTACGGCGAAAACATCAAACAATTATATATAATGAAAAACATATTCGACGATGATTTTGTGTCAGCAAGAAAAAACTTAAACGATTTGAAAAGTAAATCTACAAACCCGAGATTCAAAAAAGAATACAATAGATTAGAAAATATAATCAAACAACACGAAAAATAAAGGCTGTGAGCGTGAACTCATAGCCTTTTCAATTTCCCTAACTTTTCCTCAAGTTAAATGTCCTATCCCCTTTTGCCAACACCAAGAAATATCCTACAACTGTATAAATCATGCAGATTGCCAATGCTACTAATCCTATGTTGAAATTCAATTTTATTTGCAAGAATATTATCGCCCAGAACAATAATGATTCAAAAGTGTTTAATATTGAGTAGACGATGTTTTTGCTTTCGAGTCCTACTGTGAATGGTTGAAGTAGCATGTACATGTAGAGTTGTTTTACTGATTGATACAAGTAGATTATGATGACTGCAACTGCGGCTTTTATTATCAAATCTGTTGTGTTTAATTTTGCGGCGAATATCCAACTTATTATCAATAATAATACCAAGCCAAATGTAAGTGCGTTGTCTTTTAAATTTTGTTTTATTCTAAAATTTAGTGTGTCTTTTATGTTTTGTTTATTGGCGTAAATCATTTGTTTCATCAAATATCTATCCATATTCAAGAAAATAAATCTGTTGAATGATTCTGGAATTGCTATTTGTATTCCGAAATACAACAAGATTATCGGAAATACTGACACTAATATTTTCAAATCACTTGGTTTCGGATTGATTGTGAGTCCTCTTAATACGATAAATCCAATTACACCAACAGCCAAGATTATTCCCGAACGTATTAGAATCATTTTTTTGTATTTGTGTTTGAATCTGTAACGGAATAATTTGTTGATGTATTCTATTCCGTTGTAATTATCGTAAATTCTCACGTTTTCTTGTGTGATTTTTTCGTCGTCGATTTGGTATGCTATTGTGTCGATGTCTTTGAATGTGTTGTCATGGTCGATTATGGATTTATTGGTGATTTCAATTCTAGCGATGTGTCTGATTTTGTCGGTTTTTGAAATCAAAATAGCACTCACAATGTATGATACAATTCCAAAAATTAGTGCATAAGTTGAGTAGAATATTTCTACAAATATTTTGGATTTCATGCTGTACAATACCAAAAGTCCCATTCCCAATAGCAAAATCGCCCACATGCAGAAGTAGTTTTCGGTTAAATGTTTTTTGCTCTTTATAGAATACACCAAGATGTTGATGTATTTGATTAATTTTCTAAATCCAAGGCAGAACACAGTGATATTCATTGCATTCATCGGGTTGATGTCGAATATAGCGAAAAATATCGCAAATATTATTCCAGAGATTGCAAAGCTAATATCCGATAAATAATCCTGCAAAATCGTGTATTTCTTAGCGTCAAGTTTCAAGGCTTTGACACAAATCGAATCCTCGTTATCGAAACTTACGTACGTAAATTCTGAAATCATGCTTCCAATTACAGCCGAGATGTAAAACAAGGACAATAATATATTTTCTTGGATCGTTCCTTTGAAAATTCTCGCAGCTACGATAATTGCAACTCCGTAGATTACCGCACAGTACAAGATTTTGAGAAACAATGTTTTGATTACGTATGAAATGTAGAAAATTGCAGAATAGCCAAAGCTCAACACGTCATTTCCGTAAATATCCGCAGGAATAATCTTCTTGAAAATTTGGAGTTTACGAAGTTGATACATTGTCTGATTAAGCTTCATCTTCATGACAAGTTTCAAATAAGTGCTAAGATAATTACTCATCGGACTCATCCTTTAAAATGTCGTAAAGTTCTGCATCGAATTTCTCATCGTTCTTGTCCAAATCCAATTTTTGTAATTTTTTGTGGTGTAGTAGCACGATTTCTTCGCTCAATTGTTTTGCCAAATCCAACATGTGTGTAGATAATACAATAATTCTTCCTTGTGATTTCAATTCCATAAGTAATTTTTTAATTTGCGTGCTGATTACAACATCCAAGCTTGTCAATGGTTCGTCCAATAACAAAACTTTCGGTCTGGAAATGAACAACGTAATCAAAGAAATTTTGCTTTTCATTCCGTGTGAATAATCTTTGATTAATCTATTTTGATCTTTCTTGGAAAATTCCATCATTTCCATGTAATCTTCAACCGTTTTTATATCGTTTGGAGAATTGATGTCACGATAGAATTTGATGTATTCATATCCTGTAAGAAATTCTGGCAAGAAATTTTCCGAAAAAAGCATTCCTATGTCTTCTTTTTTAAGTTGTTCAGTGACGCCTTCATTTTCCAAATAAAATTCTCCCGAATCAAAATCTATCTCATCGTATAAGACGTTGAACAGAGTTGTCTTTCCGGCTCCATTTCTACCCAAAACAGAAGTGATGACTCCTTCTTTGAATTCGTAATTTACTTCATCGAGTACCAATTTGTCGTCGTATTTTTTAGTCAAATTTTTGATTACTAATTTCATTTTATCCTCCTGTTTACTATTGTATTAATTATACCATACATTTGGTGTATTGTTAAAATATGCTATAATTATTTTACAGAGGTGCGTATGCAAGAATATAAAAATATAATTTTGGTGTCACATTGTTTATTGAACGAACTTGCAGTTGTAAAAAACGATGCTGGCAGAAAAGATAATTTGACTTTAATAAAAAATTTAATGAAAATGAACGTGGGAATTTTCCAACTTCCTTGTCCAGAAAATAGAATGTACGGGCCCAATCGCTGGGGATGCGTGTACGAACAATTCGACAATAATTTCTACAGACAAACTAGCCGTGATTTATTAATTCCAATTGTTGAGGAAATCGAAGACTACATCAAAGACGGAGTAAATTTTTTGGGAGTTATTGGAATAGACGGCTCTCCTAGTTGTGGAATTGGTCTGACTTGCAAATCACAAGAATTCAAAGGAGAAATCTCCGCTATAAAAGACATTGCTCATTGTGTAAATTCCGTAGAAATGACAGATGACAAGGGAATCTTCATGGAAGAATTGGAAAAATTATTCGAAAATAAAAATATTTCCTCGAAATATTACGGCTACAATGACAGTAATGTAGATGAAATAATAGAAAAAATTGAACAATCTATAAAAAAATAACGCATATAAAATGCGTTTTTTTAATTGCAAATTTAAATTTCTACAATTTATCAAGACGTGTTATCAAAAAATAAAAGTGTGATATAATTGAAATATAGAATAGGTAAAGGAGATTTGTTATGAATTTAAAAAAGAAATTATTAGTAGCAGCTCTTGCTACAGCTATGGTTTTCCCTACAGTATCTATGGCATCAAAATTAAACGTTCAAAGATACTCAGGAAGTAGCCGTGTTGAAACTGCAGTTAACGTTAGTAAGGACCAATTTGCATCAGCAAAATCAGCTATTTTGGTTAACCAATTAGCATTCCCTGATGCTTTGAGTGCAACTGTTTTGAGTAAAGGTACTATGCCAGTATTATTCTCTGAATCAAACAACATCAGCGCTGATACATTGAACCAATTAAAATCAATGGGCGTTGAAAATGTATATGTTTTAGGTGGAGAAAAATCTGTATCAAACGCAGTTGTAAATTCTGTAAAATCAGCTACTAACGCAAAGGTTGTTAGAATTAACGGAGCTGACAGATACAAGACAAACGCTCAAACAATCAAAGACAACGTAAAACAAACTTCAGAAGTTGTAATCGCAAGTGGCGAAATCTACGTTGACGCATTATACGGCGTAAGCTATGCAAACAAGGTTAACGCTCCAGTTATGTTAGTTCAAAAGAACAACATTCCAGCTGAAACTTTGAAGGTTTTAAAATCAATGAACGTAACTAGAATTACAATCATCGGTGGAGAAAAAACTATCACTCCTAAATTAGAAAAAGAATTATCAGAAATAGCTGTTGTAGATAGAATCGCTGGATCTAACAGATATGAAGGTTCTTTGAAAGTTGCAAAGGAAGTTTACGGAGACAAGCTTAAAACTGCATTAGTAGCTAGTGGCGAAAACTTCGCAGACGCATTGGTAGCTGCACCAGTAAGTCAAAAATTGGACGCTCCAATCTTACTTGCATCAAGAAATTCAGTTGAAGCTTCTATCATTTCTTACTTGAGAGACAACAAAGAATTATCAAACATCAAAGTATTTGGTGGAGTTAACGCTATCGGATCAAAAGTATTCAAAGATTTGGAAAACTCTTATTATACTGTAGGTGAAAACGGAGAAAAAATCATTGACGGTGGTACAATTATCGTAGAAAAAGTTAAAAACAATTCTACTGAAAAACCAACTGCAACAACTCCTGTAGAAAAGGGATCACAAAAATAATCTATAAAAACAAAACTGTGTGAAGTCACATTCACACAGTTTTTTATTGAAATTAAATTATCAGCTGAACAAATTATAAAACACATTTGTCGGTATCAAGAACAGATACGGAGCTGTAAGTATTGCCAATGTCAAGGATACTTTTTTGATTTGAGATTCTGACAAATCAGTGTATCTGAATGAAAATTTGCGGTTGAATATATACACCAAATATCCTGCGAACACCACTGCTAGAACCATAACCAAAATGCCCCAAGGTGTTTCGTAATAATCGTTCAATATCGGAATTGAAATATTATCGTAGAACCATTTTGCAATATTATTTCTTGTTCCATTAATCCCGAATGATAAAATCATCAAAACAGCCGTAGCGATTATATCCGCTACAAATCCTAGTGCTACAGTCTTTGCGAGCGATTTTTTGATAACCTCCATTGGTTTTTCTATTTTAATTAATTTCAAAGCCAACAAAGTTACCAAGAAATCCACCAAAATATTTGCTGGTACAATCGCAATCCAAGTTATAGGAAAAAGCCACACAACCCAGACTGGAAATATCAAATTATATAATTTTACAGATTTTTTGTTCATTATTTTAACCTTTTATTCACAGAATCCAACTTTTGCTCGAATGAAGCATTCTTATCTCTTCTGTCATCAATTTTAATCACAGAATACACTCTGTCAACGCCTTCTGTAAACACCGCTTCTTGCATATCACGAACAGCCTTCAACAATTCGTCGATGTCTCCTTGCATCACAGTTCCCATTGGATTTAATTCAACTTTTATATTTTCTTTATTTCTCACATTATCAAAAGCTTTCGCAACGTATTGTGATAAACTCGTAGTTTGTGTTCCAATTGGAACTAATGTTAATTCTAAAATAGCCATTACAATCTCCTTATAAATCTTATAAATTCTTCAAAATCTTAATTGTATCTTGGATTTGTCCATCTCCAGGATTTTTAATATCGTCAAAATCAACACCCATTACAATGATGATGTATTTCTTATTATTCTTCTCGGACAAGGTTGCCAAACAAAGCCCTGCTTTTTCCGTAGTACCACTTTTGCCGCCAATAATTTTGAAACCATCTTGCTCGTACTCTTTCAATCTCCCAAGGACTGTACTTTCGATTTCAATTCCTTTTGGATGATCCAAAGTTTTCGTGGAAGTGTACTTATCGGTCGTGAAAATCTTGTAGAATTTTTCATTTTTCAATGAATTTTTCAACAAAAACGCCATGTCTTTTGCACTCGAATAATGATCATCCTCATCCATTCCCTCAGAATTTTTGAAATTCGTATTATTCAATCCCATGTTCTTGGCGTTTTCGTTCATCAAATCCACAAATTTTTCCTTTGATCCACTTACATTAATAGCCAAGCTGTCTGCACATTCTCCAGCAGAGGCAAGCATTGTTCCATACAATAAATCCTCAAAAGTAGTGGGCTCATTACCATAAAAGCCTGCCATTGAAGCGTTTTGTTTTACAAGTTTTTGGTAGCTTTTCTTATCTATCGGAGCTTTTTTATCAAAATCTTCAATTTTTCCTAAAGCTGTATACACCGTCATCATCTTGGTCAAAGAAGCAGGATACACTTTCTTGTCTGGATTTTTGGAGAAAATTTCCTTCTCATCATCGATTGAGTAAACGTAAATACAATCTGCATTGAAACTTAGCTTGTCAAATTTATTCTCGTTTGCAATTTTGAAAATGATACACAATCCAACGACAACCAACAGAGTAATGCCTACTATCTCAAGTTTCTTTTTCATAATTCACCCCTTTTGTTCATTTCAATTATACCACTAATTTTTTCAAATAAATCTCATTTGACAAATCTTAACATTTTTATGTTGACATTATTTTTTATTTTGATATGATTTAGGTAAATAAATAATTTGGTTAATTAATTATACATCGGAGGTGTTTTAATGAAAAAAATAATAATATTCGTATTGATAATTTGCCTATTAATATATTTCTTTTATTTATTTCATACAACTAAAAAAGAAGAAAACGTAGTACAATTGGGAGTAGAATGTGAGATAACAGACGTTAATAGATCCGACAAAACACTTACAATTATAGGCGCTGAAGGTGGTAGGAAAATTATTCAACAAGAGTCAAAAATTGACTGCAAACATTTAGAAAAAGATGGCAAAATAGTAAAATTTAATTCTTCAAACGAACCAAATATTATAAAATTTGATGATTTAAAACAATCTGACAGGATTAAAATAAATGTAGATGAAAAAGAACTAAAGAACAATAATGAATTTTTGAAAGTAAAACAAATCGAATTGGTAAACAAAAACTAGAATAAATTGGCTACAAACGCCAATTATTCTAGTTTTTTAATTTTTATCTTGTTAACAATTTCTTATACAAATTATCCACCATTATCGCTCCAAATGGTGCAGTGATCAAAATAGAAATAACCGCTACAGTCAATGCCATATCCCCCACTTTCAATCCCATCGATAGAGGAATTGCACCGATTGCTGCTTGTACAGTTGCTTTTGGAGTGTAGGCTACCATGCAGAATAATCTTTCTTTTGGAGTTAATTTTGTCTTCAAAACAGATGCATACACGCCCACCATTCTGATTATCAAGGCACAAATCACCAAAACGACCACCATGATTCCAGAATTTATCGCGTATTTTACATTTACAGTCGCTCCTACTAATACGAACAAGAATATTTCTGCGCCAACCCACAATTTGTTGTATTTTTCTGATAATCTTTCCGCCAAATCTTCGTAAATCTTCTTCACAACCATGGACAATGCCATTATTGCGATGAGTCCCGAAAATGGAATTGGTGTTATTTTTTCCAATTCTAAAAGCAAGAACGAAATGCTCAATATAATCAAGACTTTTACGGTGTCACGCATGTGAAATCTCTTGAAAAATTTCACCAACACAAATCCTATTCCAGCTCCTACGACACTTCCTATTACTATAGAAAAAGGAATGGCGATGAATTTGAACACATTGATGTCTCCTGTTTGTGCGAGAGATGTCAGAGATGTGAACACAACAATGCAGAAAACATCGTCGCAGCTACTTCCAGCCAAGATAAGTTGTGGGATTTTGTGTTCATCTCCGTAGCCTTCTTCAATAAGTCGTATCATTCGTGGAACGACAACTGCTGGAGACACCGCTGCGATGATCGATCCGATTATAAACGCATCCAACACATCAACCTTCAAAAATATCGGTGCGAAGATTCCCACAGCGCACATTTCAAAAACTGCCGGCACGAAACACATTAACACCGCTGGTCGTCCGATTTTTTTCAAATCGTCGATGTCCAGCGACAATCCCGCACGAGTCAAGATTATTACCAGCGCAATAGTTCTCAGTTCAGATGAAATATCCAAAATTTTCTTATCAATCAGATTCATCGCGAATGGTCCAAGAGTTATTCCCACGATTAAAAATGCCAATATCGGTGGCAATTTTATTTTTTTGAAAATTTTTCCCAAAATCAACGATAAAATAATTATAAAAGCTATACTTTTTAACATAAAATTTCTCCTTTATATAATAAAAAAGCTGATGATATCTGTAAAAAACAGAAGTCATCAGCAAAATTTTTGCGTTTTAGTTACTAACAAGGGAGCACTTCATTCCCCAAATCTATTTCCATGAAAGTTCAAACTTACCACATGCTTTGTTGTAGTTGAAAACCAAGCGGTATTTCTCGGATTCGTTCAAATAATCAGAAGAAAATCCATTCATCTTGTTCAATTCGAACACTTTGTTTCCCAATGAATCAATGAGACTTACTGTAACATTGCCGCTTTCCAATTCATTGTCCAAATTAAAATCGTAAAATCCACTTTTCTTGACTTTGAATACTTTCGTAGCTTTCCCGCTAGTTTTTTTCAAACTTGCGTGGATATTGTCTTCCAAAATTCCTTGTGTTTGATAAAACCACAAGGCAGACATGCTCCTAAAATATCCAATTCCATTCATATACATAAAGTATCCCACTGCAACAATTGCAATTACCGAAAAAATAATTAATGAGCTCGGCTCACCGGGTAAATCCATAATAAAAATCCTCCATATATTTCAAAATTTCTGATAATAATATACCACAACGAAAAATATTTTACAATAAACTACAACACCAATTCTTCTAGTATTTTGACATTTTTAATCACAATAACCTTGGTTCCAATCAAATCGATGTATCCAAGCTTTTTGAATTCTCCTAATTTTCTAGTAATAGTTTCTCTTGTAAGTCCAGAATAATTTCCAAGTTCTTCTCTGTTCATCGCAAGGTCTAGCCTTATTCCGTCCTTAGTTTCCACTCCCATTGTATCTTTTAATCGTAATAAAAGCGCCGCAGTTTTCATAGTAGCATTGCTAGTGGATAATCTTTGCACCAAATCTTCTGCAAGTCTAATTCTTTCGAAACTTTTTTTCAAAATTTTAGTAAGAGCAAGTGGTGAATTTATCAAATATTTATTGAAAATATCCCTAGGAATCATTATAACTTCACAGTCTGTCAATGCTTGACCCATGTAGATGTATTTTACATCTTCCAAAATATTATGACCACCCACAAAATCATTTTCGTGATACAAATACAGAATTTGTTCTCTTCCATCAATCGTATTGTGAAAAACTTTTATCGTTCCTTTGTGAATTACATACATGTTTTCGGCAGAATCTCCAGGCTTAAAGAGGTAGTCTTCTGCTTTTAATTTAAGAAACTTCATTTTTTCAATTGCTTCATCGTAATCGACATTGTCAATTCCCTTGAAAAGCTCCACATCTTTTATAGCTTCCAACAAGTATTTTTTATTATCTTCCATATCAAATTGCTCCTCTGTTATTTTCCTAGCTTGAAAATTCAAAGCTTCATCACGTCTGCTTTCGCTTACGGTCTTGGCAAATTGTGCATTAACGTATTTTTCAAATTTTTCTGCAGTTTTCTTGTCCATTGCTTCGACATTTTCAAGGAAGTATTTTCTACCCAAATTTTCGTATTTGTATACTCCACCTAAATGATACGGTAAAATTTCAATTCTTTCAACCATATTTTTTATTTTGTCTAATGAATTTACGAACTTATCCATTTCTTCAAAACTATCCGTAAATCCAGGAACCATGACATGTCTCGCCCAAATATTTCCACAAAATCCATTAGACTCCAAGTTATCCACAAATTCCAAGAAATTTTTGTCATCCATGAAGGTAATTTTCTTGTACAAATCAGAATCAAAAGCTTTGAAATCCAGTAGCATAGTGTCGACAAATGGAAGAATTTCTGAGTAGTATTTCTTCTCACCAACTCCAGATGTATCCAAACAAGTGTTGAACCCTTCTTCTTTTAATCGTTTCAGCAATTCTTTTAAGAATTCTCCTTGTAACAGAGGTTCTCCTCCAGAAATCGTGACCCCACCTTCTTGTCCGTGATATGGCTTGTATCTTTTCGCTATTTTTATAATTTCATCTACAGTGTATTCTTTTCCACCATGTATGTTTTGAGAATCTGGATTGTGGCAGTAAACGCATTTCAATGGACAACCTTGCAAGAAAAATATAGTTCTGTTTCCCGGTCCATCGACAAGTCCCATAGTTTCGATAGAATGCACATAACCTTTTATTTCATTGTCCATAATTTTCTCCCATCGTCAAAAAGGGCATACAAATATGCCCTTAATAAAATTTATTTATACAAACTCATGGAATGTTCTGTTGATTACATCTAGTTGATGTTCGCGGTCTAATTGGTTAAATCTTACAGCGTATCCTGAAACTCTTATAGTTAGGTTAGGATATTTTTCTGGATTTTCCATCGCATCTTCCAACAATTCACGATCCATTACGTTAACGTTCAAATGGAAAGCGTCTTGGTTGAAATATCCATTCATGATATTTGTCAAGTTTGTAATTCTTTCTTCTTCGTTTTTGCCAAGTGCATTAGGAATTATTGAGAAAGTATTTGAAATACCGTCTTGATTTACATTCTTGTAAGGCATTTTTGCAACAGAGTTCAATGAAGCAAGTGCTCCTGATTTGTCGGCGCCATTCATTGGGTTTGCTCCTGGTGCAAATGGTTCGCCTTTTTTACGTCCGTCTGGTGTGCTACCAGTTTTCTTACCGTAAGTTACATTTGATGTGATTGTCAATAAACTCAAAGTGTGTTCTGCATTTCTGTAAGCTTTTGTTTTTCTCAAAGATTCTATGAAATACTTACTTATAGCTATTGCCAAATCATCTGCCCTGTCATCGTCATTTCCGTATCTTGGGAAATCTCCTTCAACTTCAAAATCCACAGCCAATCCATTTTCATCTCTGATTGGTTTTACTTTCGCATATTTTATAGCTGACAATGAATCTGCTGCAATAGCAATTCCTGCGATACCAAAAGCTATGAATCTGTGTACTTCTGGGTCATGAAGAGCCATTTGTCCTTTTTCATAAGCGTATTTGTCGTGCATGTAGTGAATCGTGTTCATTGTATTCACGTAAACTTTCGCAAGTTTATCGATTACTTTTTTGTAGTTCGCAACGACTTTATCGTAATCCAAAATTTCTGAATCGTCTTTTTCAATTCCATCTATTACAGTTACGATCTCTCCTGTTTTCTTGTCTCTGTAAACTTCGTCTACACCACCGTTGATTGAATACAAAAGTGCCTTTGCAAGATTTGCTCTCGCTCCGAAATATTGCATTTGTTTTCCAACTTGCATTGCAGATACACAACATGCTATTGCATAATCGTCACCGTAAACATCACGCATAACATCGTCGTTTTCGTATTGAATGGAAGCTGTTTTGATACTCATCATTGAACAGAAATCCTTGAAAGCGCGTGGTAAATTATCTGACCACAAAACTGTCATGTTTGGTTCTGGTGATGTATCGATGTTGATTAAAGTGTGCAAAAATCTAAATGAAGTTTTCGTAACCAAAGTTCTTCCATCAACGCCCATTCCACCGATTGATTCTGTAACCCAAGTAGGATCTCCAGCGAATAATTCATCGTATTCAGGAGTACGTAAATGTCTAACCATTCTAAGTTTGATGACTAATTGATCCACCAATTCTTGTGCACGTTCTTCATCTAAGATCCCTTTTTCCATATCTCTTTTGATATAAATATCCAAGAACGCTGTGTTTCTTCCGATTGACATCGCAGCTCCGTTGTTTTCTTTTACTGCTGCCAAATATCCAAAATACAACCATTGGACAGCTTCAGTCGCATTCATTGCTGGTCTTGATATATCAAATCCATAACTCATCGCCATGTCTTTTATTTCGTCGAAAGCTCTGATTTGTTCAGAAAATTCTTCACGTCTACGAATGATTTCTTCAGTAGCATCTCCTGTTAAATTTTCCTTGTCTCTAATTCTCATAGCTTTCAAATAATCTATACCGTACAAAGCAATTCTTCTGTAATCGCCGATAATTCTTCCTCTTCCGTAAGCATCAGGAAGTCCTGTCAACAAACCAACTGATCTGAAAGTTCTCATTTCTTTTGTGTAAGCGTCAAATGTTCCTTGGTTGTGTGTTTTTCTGTATTCATTGAATTTTTCTTTGATAACTGGATCCATTTCCAAACCATAAGCTTTCAAAGAATTTTCAACCATTCTGAACCCACCATATGGATTCATAATCCTTTTCATAGGTTCGTCTGTTTGTAATCCAAAAATAACTTCGTTGTCCTTGTCGATATATCCTGCATCGAAATTATTAATTCCACTGAATCTTTCAAGGTCAACCTTGATTTTCTTAGATTTTACTTCTTCGACGATCATATCGTTTACTTCGTTCCATAAAGTTTTAGTTTTTTGTGTTGGACCTACTAGGAAAGAATCATCCCCTTCGTATGGAGTGTAGTTTTGTTGAATAAAATCTCTGACATTGATTTCATCTGCCCAGTCTCCATCATTGAAACCTTCCCAAGCTTTTTTAAATTGTTCATTATCGAATAAATTGCTCATAAATATCTCCTTTTCTTATTCATAACGTTATATTAAGTATATGTTAAAAAAGTTTTAAATACTGTGATTATAATCACTCTGTGATAATTTTTATCATAGAAATCTTACAATCTTTCAATATTGCTTGTAAATAAGTAAAAAATAGGATATATTTTAATAATGGAGGGTTTTATGAAAATAAAAATATCTAACGCAAAACTAATAATTCTAGCAATTCTAACATTTGTGATAGAAACAATCGCAGTTGCCTGGACGCAAAATCTCACAGGAATTAATAGAATTTTCATTATAATTTCATTTACATTAATCACAACAATCGCACTTATTCTAAGTTTCATCTTGATTCAAGTGCTTCACAATATGATAATGGACAGAAAAATCGCCGGAGAAATCAGGAAATACATGCTGGATTACGAACAAAATGGAAATTTGGACAAATTATTCCAAAACTTCAAAAAGATTAAAGACAAGCCAAAAACAGATTATGCAAAAAGCTTGTATTATTTCAACTTGGCGATTGCTTATGTGGAAGATCACCAATTCCAAAAGGCGCGTGAAGTTTTGCAAAAATCAACTTTACAAAAATACAACCAATCTTTTGATCAGATTTTCAAAATGCTTTTGAATGATATTGACAAGCACGAAAAAGAATACAATGAAGCCCAAAAAACGCCAGAAAATTAATTCTGGCGTTTCGTTTTATCTTATTCTAAGTCCCATTTCAGAAAACGTGTCTGCGTGGTCAAAATCGTGGTATTTGAATCCACGTTGGAACCATTCGTTTCTAAGTCTGGATGAACCGTGTGTGAATTTTTCCGGTTGAACGTATCCTTGTCCCATTTTTTGAATGTGATCATCGCCGACACTTTGTACAGCGCTGATAGCTTCTTCGATGTCTCCTTCTTCCAAATAGCCTTTTTCTTTGATGTAATAGCTGAACACTCCCGCAAAATAATCCGCTTGTGTTTCCAATGCTACGGAATATTTGTTGGCGTCTTTTTCGTTCAATCTACGTTGAATGTTGTGAACTCTATCCAAAATCCCAAGCTCTTTTTGAACGTGGTGGCCAACTTCGTGCGCCAATACATAAGCCATCGCATAGTCTCCACCGTCAGCTCCAAGTTTTTTCGTCAACATATTGTAGAAAGTTACATCCATGTAAATTGTCTGATCCAACGAACAATAAAACGGTCCGACGTTTTTGTCAGCATTTCCACATCCAGTTGACACCGCTCCTTCAAAGAAATGAAGTTTCGGTTCGTTGTATGTTCTATTTATTTCAGAAAATTTTTCGTGCCACACATCTTCTGTGTCTTTCAACACAACACTAAGCATTTTTTCTGCTTGTTCAACTTCTCTGCTGCTCGCTTTTTCAGAATTGTTGACTTGTTGTTCTTGTCTGGTTCTTGGTTGATTGTTGATAATATCTCGTGGATTTCCACCAAACAAAGAATACACAATCACAAGCAACAACAATCCCACTCCACCGATTTTAACTGGTCCGCCGCCTGATGATCCTCTGCTTACATTTGAACTTCCTTGTCTACCTTGCCATTTCATTTCTTGCCTCCAAATTGTAGTAATATCCTATTTAAATATTTATACCCAATTTTAATATTTTTCATTAGACTTGCTGGACACTGCCACAAATTTCAAATCAGTATAATTTCCATTCAACGTGTTTTTCATTTCTCGTAAAGTGTTCTTGGTCGTCACGATATCATCCAACACGAGAATTTTCTTGTCCGACAAATCAGCGTTCAATTCAAACGCACCTTTCAAATTTTCAATTCTTTGAAGCTGCGATAAATTGTGTTGAATTTTAGTTTCCTTCACTTTTACAATCGCATCCGGCAAATACTCCATGTCCAGAATCTTTGCCACTTCCTTTGCAATCTCGTGAATGTGATCGAAGCCACGTTTGTTTATCTTGGATTTTGTCGAAGGAACTTTGAGCAATGTGTAATCTTGTAAATTTTTTTGTTTGATTTTATCTGATACGACATCCGCCAAGAAATATCTCACAACTTCTTTGCGGCCAAGCTTGTAATCGTAAATGAGTTTTTTTGTCAGTCCTTGATAAAGTAACGAAAAATAGCAATCCGTACCATCAATATCCCTGTGGCCATCAACGAAAACCAACTTATCCAAGCAATCTTCGCATAACAAATATTTGTACTGTTTTTTCTCATGACAAATTATGCAACGTTTTTGAAATAAAAAACTAAAATCCCTCATCTTCGAACATCTCTTTCATCATTTCCTGTTCGTCATCGTCGATATCAAAATCCATGTACTGTTTGATTCTTCTATCCAACCCTGAATTTCTCTTCATTATTTTATTGTTGGATATCATTTGTCGTAAAATCTTCAAGCTTCCAACCAAAACGACGATTTCTCTCGCTCTTGTGATTGCTGTGTAGAGCAAGTTTCTCGTCAACAACATAAATGGAGCCTGTGTGACTGGAATTACGACAATCGGAAACTCACTGCCTTGTGATTTGTGAATCGTAATCGCATAAGATAGTGTCAAACCGTCGCATTCTTTTTTCGTGAAACTCGCAGTTTTATCGTCAAACAACACATCAACCGTCTCATCAATCGGATCGACGTATGTAACTCTTCCGATATCTCCGTTGAAAACTCCCATCGAATCATCGTCGATGAATTCTTTCGTATAATCATTTTTGATTTGCATAACTTTGTCATTGAGCCTAAAAATCCTGTCTCGTTGCTCGATTTCTTCAGTCATTGGAGTTTTTGGATTCAAAACTTCTTGCAAAGCTGTGTTCAATTCTTTCGTTCCGCAACTAGATTTTTTCATTGGAGTTAGCACAATTATATCGTCAAATTCGTCTTTTTTGTAGAAATTGGGAAGTCGTTGTGCGCACAAATCGAGAATCGTCTGCTTGGCACGTTCCGGATCATTTTCCTCAATAAAGAAAAAATCCTTGCCTTTTTCATTCAAAATAGGAAACTCTCCGTTGTTAATCCTGTGCGCATTCACAATTATGTTGGAGTTTTGTGCTTGACGGAAAATTTTCGTCAATTTTATCGTGGTGATTTCTCCACATTCTATCAAATCATTTAGCACATTTCCCGCTTGCACACTCGGAAGCTGGTCGCAGTCTCCAACAAAAACAACCCTAGTATTAGAATCCAATGCTCTCAGCAAACTGTCCGCGATGAAAATATCCATCATACTCGCTTCATCTATAATTATCAAATCGCAATCAATTGGATTGTCCTCGTCGTGATCGAAAATCGTTCCATTCTCAACTGGAATGTATCCCAAAATTCTGTGAATAGTCTTCGCTTCTTCGTTGCAACTTTCCGACAATCTTTTTGCCGCACGTCCAGTAGGCGCCGCGAGAATTATTTCTTTGTCATTATTTTTGAAAATTTTCGTAATATTGTTGATAATCGTAGTCTTTCCCGTACCAGGTCCACCTGTAATTATCAACATTTTTTCGGTCATAGATTTCTTGATGGCTTCGATTTGCAAATCATCCAAGTGTTCTGATTCAAGCTTGGAAAGCTCGTACTCCACATCAAACTCGTCTTCGATTTCTGTTTTCAAAATATTCGCAATATTCATCGCGCATCTCATCTCGGATTTTTCTATTTGTGGAAGGTAGACTCTGTTTTCATCGTCTGTGTCATCAATGTCGATAATTCCACTGACAATCAAAGACTCCAACGTCTCTTGTCTGTTTTTAATTTCAATGTCGAGAAGTTTTTCGACACCTTCTATCAAATCATCTTCCAATACGTAGCAATTTCCGTTGGAATTTGCTTCCTTCTCCATAAAATATTTGAACGCAGCTTTGATTCTAAATGGAGAATCCGGTTCGATGTCAATTCTCTGCGCAATAATGTCCGCCGTCCTGAATCCAATTCCCCTAATATCATCTATCAAAGTGTATGGATTTTTCATGATAATTTTCTTGGTGTCTTCCTTGTAAAAATCAGAAATAATATTCGCTTGATGAAGACTTAGCCCCAACGATTGCAAATACAAGAAAATCTCTGCGTATTCTTTTTTCTCGTCGAGTGATTCTTTGATTTTCTTGTAATTTTTCTTGCCAATTCCTTTTACTTGTAATAATTTGGATGGAGAATTTTTTAAAATCTCCATCGTATCTTCGCCAAATTCTTCGACGATTCTTCTCGCAGTAGTTTCTCCGATTCCTTTAATCAAACCACTTTGAAGATAATTGATTATATTGTACATGCTTGGCTTATTGGATCTTTCAACGGAAATTATGTTGTATTGCTCGCCATATTTTGGATCTTGAACTTTGTTTGCCTCAATATCCAAGAAATCTCCAGGCATAATTTTGAAACTATTTCCCTTGATGATTCTCTCTTCCCCGTCCTTATCTACGGAAAAAATCCTAAAACCATTGGACTCGTTTTCGAATATTATATTTTTGACAGTTGCTGTAAATTTCATACACTCACCTACAAAAAAGAGGGTTGTTCATTCAAATAACAATCCCTCAGTTTATATAATTTATTAATCTTCGATTTCAATTCTTTCGATATTTGCGCCCAACTTTTTGAATTTGGAAACAATATCGTCATATCCTCTGTCAATGTGATAAATATCTGTAACATTTGTAGTGCCATCTGCTACAAGGCCTGCCAAAATCAAAGCCGCTCCGGCTCTTAAATCAGTGGATTTTACAGTAGCACCTTGAAGAGAATCGACTCCTGCAATGCTCGCTTCATTTCCTTCAGTCGCAATAGCAGCGCCCATTTTTTGAAGTTGTTCCACGTGCATAAATCTATTTTCAAAAACAGTTTCTTCTACGCTGCTTTGTCCCTTGCACACAGTCATCAACGCCATAAATTGCGCTTGCACATCTGTAGGAAAACCAGGATATGGCAAAGTTTTAATCTTCGTTCCTTTTAATCTTCCAGTTGCGATAACTCTGATAGAATCTTCGTCCTCGTTTTCGATAACCTCACAACCAACTTCACGAAGCTTTGCGATAATCGGCATAATATGAGATGAAATACAATTTTTCACAGTAACATCACCACGAGTAATCGCACTTGCTACCATGAAAGTTGCAGCCTCGATTCTATCCGGAATAATCGTGTGTCTTGCACCGTGTAATTTGTCAACGCCGACAATTCTAATTGTAGAAGTACCAGCGCCACGAACCTTCGCTCCCAATTTGTTCAAGAAACTTGCCAAATCAACAATTTCTGGTTCCTTCGCAGCATTCTCGATAACAGTTTCGCCCTTTGCCATCGTCGCTGCCATCATAATATTTTGAGTCGCACCGACGCTAGGAAAATCCAAATAAATTTCCCCACCAATCAAACCATCTTTTGCGATAGCTTCAATCTTTTCATCTGTCGATTCAATCTCAGCACCCAATGCCTTGAATCCTTTTAAATGCAAATCCACAGGTCTCGAACCAATCGCACATCCGCCTGGCAAATATGTTTTTGTTTGACCAAGTCTAGTCAACAAAGGTCCCATCACCAAAAATGATGCCCTCATCTTGTTCATCAATTCGTGTGGAGTCACAGAATTATTTACATTGCTACTATCTATCTCAACCTTATTCTTGTCCAAATAAGTTACTTTTGATCCCAATTCTTCTAAAACTTTCAATATAATTGAAACATCCTTTAACTTTGGAACATCTTCTAAAATTATAGGCTCAGTTCCTAAAAGAGATGCTGCTATAATAGGAAGTGCTGAGTTTTTGGCGCCATCAATCTTGACCTCGCCCTTCAAATTTAAACTTTTTTTTACTTGTATAACTTCCAAAATAACCTCCATCAGTCATTCGTTTTTCTTATTTATATATAAAATATTATATCATATCCATTTATCGTTGACTAATTTTTAGCGATTTTTGCAAATTTTTTACAAAACAAAAGCCTCCTTCGATAAGGAAGCTTTTGTGAAATTTTATTTAGTTTTTTCATAAACTATAGTATACTCTGGATTTTCACCAATTTTATTTACGCCTAATAATAATTGAAGATTTCTGTAGTCTCTATAGTCTACGCCGTCTGTTAATTGTATTTCTTTTCTATCTGATACATCTGATTTTCGAACTATTTTAACAGGTTTATAATTTTCAATTAAATCTGGATATATTCCTGCTGCACATTCTTCAAAAAAGCTGTATGATCTTTTTGTTGTAGGTTCTTTTATTTTATTGCCGTCTTCATCTACGTAATTTATCTTCAATGTAGTTTCTTGTTTATCTAAGTCGAATTTTCCTGAATCTGTTTTACCACTTGCTGGAATTGTAACTGAAACTGTGACCTTATCATCGTAGTTTTTGCCATCTACTGCAACTTTGTATGTGAATGTGTGATCTCCAATCAAGTTACCTGGTCCAATTATTTCCATAGTTTGATAATTGCCATCGCCATCAATTCCAATCAATGCAGGAACTACCATTTTAAATGCAGCAGCTCCTAATGATGGTTGGTTAACAACGTACCATTCAACTCCTCTTTCATCGAAGATTTTAACTCTTGTTTTCTTCGCTTCCAAGTTAGTTCCGTAAACGTGAGTAAATGTCTTCTTGGATTCTTGAATTGTCGGTGTCACTCCGTAAGTTATATCTGGAACTTTTCCAGCTTCTGTAGAAGTTGCACCATAAGTTTGAATTTTCATAAATGCAAGTGTAGCTGCGTTTTCATCCACACCATCTGCTAATAATGAAATAACTGTTGCATTTGCTCTAGATTTTGGATTATTTCCAGGTAATTTTTCGAATTTACCATTCATTTCTGGATTATACAAAACTTCGTATGAAACTGTTCTATCAGTTTTATTTTCTGGAAGTTCAAATGTTATAGTTTGTTCATTATCTTTTCCAGAAATTGTTCCTTGAACTTCTGGTTGTTTTCCTTTTCTTGCTATATCAGAGTTTTCAGTAGCGAGTTTTGTTTGCATTACTGCTTTTACTTTTGCGTTTTCAGACAAATTCAATCCGTTTACTTTTATAGTCACTTTTCTGTTCTTATTAGTGATTATTTTGTTGCCTTCGATAGTAGCTTGACGAACGATTGGCTTTCCTATATTTATAGGATAGTCGACATCTGAGTTCAAGTTTTCAGTACCTTTACTTCTAAATACGCCTTGATTTATTTTGATTTTCGCTTTTTTAGTACCAAGACTTTTTACATCTAGTGGGTTTTCAAGTGTTATTACGAATTTTTTATCTGATAATTCAACAGTATCTCCTTTTGCTAATCTTTCGTAATTTCCATCAGAGTTTTTGTCAATACTTATTCCTGATTTTACACTGCCATCAAATATTTCTTCGATTTCTTCATTAAATCCAACTTCAATTATCTTGCCATCTTTTGATGCGTGAGCATAACTTGGAAGAATTTCTACATACTTCACTACATCTTCGGTGTATTTTACTCTGAAATATGCTTCGTATGATTTTGAACGGTCAGTTTTATCTCTTACCAAAATTTTGTAAACATCTTCTTCATGGCCTTTTATCAAAGCTATACTTTCCGCAACAATTTGCACGAATTTCCCTGATTGTTCAAATTTTGAGTTTATAGATGTATCTTTAACGAATTTTCCATCTCTAAGTTTGTAGAATGAAACCATCAAATTATCTGGATTTACATTCTCACCAATTACATTAGCTCTTAATTGTTCTTCTGAATTTCTGAGTATTGGTTTAAGAACATTGATTTTTTCGATTTGAGATTTTGTGTTTTCAGCAGCTTTTTGTTTCAATTCCACTGATTTTTCATAGAATTTATTTTGTGATCCTGTTGATGTAGCATAAACTTTGTAAGTTTTTTCTGTAGGTTCTTCATTTTTAGGAACTTCAAATTCCAAAGTTCTTCTTGCACCTTTTCCACTAACAGAAACTTGTGGGAAAGTTTCGTTTCCTTTATCGTCAACTAATTTTACAACGAATTTATCATCGGAAACATTTTTGAAATTACCCATTACAGTTAGAGTAACTTTTCCTCCTACTGGCTCCAATGGTTCTGTAGTCCCTAATACCACATTCATTATTCCTTCTGGAATTTGTTCTTCTGTATCTGATTTTTCTTGTGTTACCTTTACAGTTGCTTTTGCAAAATCGGTTTTAGATCCTGTTGATGACACATAAACTGTGTATTCTTTATCTTTTGTTGTTGTATTTTTAGGAATTTCAAATGAAACAGTTCTCTTAGTACTGTTTACTTCACCTGATACATCTACTTTAGGGAATGTTTCGTTACCCTCATTATCAACTAGTTTTACTACGAATTTGTCATTCGTAATTCCACTCAAAATACCCATTACTTGAACTTTTGCAGTAGAAGAATCTTTTGATACTTTTTCTGGTGTGCTCAATCTTAGCATTTGAATATTTTCCTCTGCAACTTTTTTGTCTTTTGTTTTGATATACAACGTACAGTCGCTTTCTGGCATTGTAAATTGGTAAGAATCTCCGACTTGTTTGAAGTTGACCTTCATTGGATATCCTTTTTCAGCAACACCACTCACATAAAACATCGATATTTCTTTACCTGACTTTGCCTTTACTACGACAGTATCACCTTTTTTAGCTACTGTCTTTTCTTCGCCATTTACTGTAATTACGATATCCTCGTTGCCCGAATTAATCTTGTAAGTTTTTTCAATTTCTTGTGTTCCTGAAGCTTTTTCTTGTGTCAAATTAAACTCAGCTTTTTTGAAATTTTCTTTCTTTCCAGTTGATGATACAAAAATTTCGTAAGTTTTTTCCTTATCAGAAGTATTTTCTGGGACTTTAATATTGATAACTCTAACAGCTTTTGATACCTCTCCAGTAACTTCAATTTCAGGATAAGTTTCTTTTCCATCTTCATCGACCAATTTTACGATGAATTTGTCACTAGGAATGTTGTTGATTTGACCAATAACCCTAATCTTAGCAATAGCATCTTTTGCTGGAAGTTTTGCGTTCGTATTGCCTTGAATAATCGCTATTTTTTCTTTTTCGGGTGTTTCAGGAGTTGGCTTTTCTTCTGGTTTCTTAACTTGTAATTTTACATCGTTCAAGTTCCATCCGTAAGCTTCTGCAAATACAACTTTCAAATTAACATTCACAGTTTTTCCGTCATTTGATTTCAAAAATTCATCTGTAACTTCTAGATTAATCTTATCGTTTTTTCCATCAAAAGTAGCTGTTACTCCTTCAACATTAGTTGTTACATTTACAACCTCAGAAACATCTTCCATTTCAAAAGCTTTGCCAAATTCATTAAATAAATTTCCAAACCCTTTGTATTCAGGTACAAATGAAACTTTATTTTTGTCAACAGTAACTGATTGTTTTTGTTCTACATTTTGTCCATGGAATCCGATGCTTCCTTCTCCCTCTTGTTGTTTCATATATCTTGGTAAAATGTAGTTTGCTAATTTGGAATAATCTTTGATTTTGTTATCTGAAAAATCTAAGTGATTTATCTTTTCCATTCCAAGCAATATGTCTATATTTTCAATTCTATTTGCCGATACGTCGAAGAATGTCAAGTTAGTCAAGTTTTTTAAAGAAGAAATATCCGTAATTCCATCGTAGTTTATTCTCTTTCCATTTTCTTTACGAACCTTTACGTTATTGTGAAGATCCAATCCCGTTAAGTTAGTCAAATCTTTAAGTGGTTCAATATTTTCAATTATATTGTTGTATAATTTTAAGAACTCTAAATTTTTAAGGTTCGCTAAAGGTGATACATCTACAATTCTGTTTCTTTGAAGTTCCAAATATTTCAAGTTTTTCAAGTCTTTTAATGGAGTAAGATCTGAAATCTCATTTTCATTTACTTTTAATTTTTCCAAATTTGTAGCATATTCAATTCCTTTTAAGCTCTTCATTCCTCTAGTTACAGAGAATTTGAAATCAGGTGTCTTAGAAATATCTTGTGCTTTTCCTAATATTGAATATGTGTTTTTGGATTCTTCTGTAAATATTGGCTTATTAGTCTTCTTGTCTAAGAATATGGATACTTCTTTCAAAGATTCCATTTCTTGTTTTGTGATTGGTTTGTCGTCAGGTCTATTAACATCTAAGTTTTTGTTCAAAACTTTCAATAACTTAGCATCTTCAATGTCTACATATTCAGGCTTTTCTTCGCTGTTCTTATGTGCTTTGATGATTTCATCTTTTAGTGCATTGACGCCTTCTACTGTTTTGGCTTTGTTGATTTGGTCAATGTACACTGGTGATGTTATTCCATTGTTCTTTAATTCATCAACAGCTTTTTCTTTGGCTTCTTTTAGAGCTTTTTCTTTTGCAATATCTTCCGGCTTGTCTTCCGGCTTGCCTTCTGGTTTATCTTCTGGTTTGTCGCCAGGTTTATCTTCTGGTTTTTCTTCTGGTTTATCGCCAGGTTTGTCTTCTGGTTTTTCTTCGTCTGGTTTTTCTTCAGGTTTACCTTCTGGCTTGTTTTCCTCTGGTTTTTCTTCCGGTTTATTTGGTATATGTGGTGTTGATGGAATATTTGGTGTTGGTGTGACTGAAGGTGTGTCTGTTTTTTTATCTTCAATTACTCCGACACTTTTGATTGTCCCAATTTGTGCCTTTGATATTGATTGTTCGCCACCTACTACTGTGATTTCTTTTGTGTTGTTGTCTCTAACAATTTGTTTGATAAATTCTGTGTGGCTAGGATCTGTCAATAATATTGGTTGATTATTTTTGTGTGCCAATGGGCCAACTGACAATGCGTCTGGATAGTTTCTTCCATCTGCCAATACGAATTTTTCAAGATTTCCGAATTCTTTTGCTATTATCAAAGCTGTTTCGTATCTGTCAGCTCCTGCTAATCTTCTCGTATTTTCTAATCCTTTTATGTTTACAGATTTTTCTCCACCGTAAATTAAGGAGACCTTGTCCTTTGTGATTCCTTTCGGTAAATTGTGTCCATCCGTCAAAATAATTGGCAAATTTTCTTTTTTGGAAAGTGGTGTTGCACACAATGCATCTGCAAATGTTAATCCACTTGCGAGTGCAACTTTTCCATTGGGATTTACGTGTTTGTAAACTTCAACTGATGTTTCAAATCTGTTTTTTCCTGCTAATCTTTTAACATTTTTAAGGCCTTTAATATTTACAGATTTTTCTCCACCTACTATGATTACTTCTTCTGGATTCAGTCTTGTAATCTCGTCTTTAATGACTTGTGGAAGCTTTTCTTTTTGTGTCAATAATACCGGTGCGTTTTCCTTGTTTGCAAGGCTTCCTGCAACCAAACTATCTGCAAAATTTTCTCCACTAGCAAGTACAACTGTTTTTATGTGATTCGGGAATGTTTGTTGGCTAATTTTCGCTGATGTTTTGTATCGGTCAACGCCTTTAATTGTGTCAACATTGATTTTGTTTTGTTCTTCTGCGAGAACTGGTGTGAATGAGCTCATTACCATGCTCGCTGTAAGAATTACTCCTAAGATTTTTTTCATATTACCTCCTATTTTTCATACATGTTTTATTATATATGGAAGAATTCCCATTTACCAGATATTATTTATTGGAATTTTTTATAAATAGATTACTCTTTCATGTTTTTATCTATAAGTGGTATAATTGTATAAATGATTTCTAGGAGGGAAAAATGAAATTAACTACTAAAGATTTGACAAAAATCGGTGTGTTTGGCGCTTTGACGATTGTTCTTGGGCTTACTCCTTTGGGTATGATTCCGATTGGACCTGTTAGGGTGACTACACTACATATTCCAACTATTGTTGCTGCTTTGGTTGCAGGTCCTTGGGTTAGTTTGTTCGTGGGATTGTTGTTCGGTTTGTTTTCATTGGTAAATAATATTATTGCGCCGACAATTCTTTCATTTATGTTTTATAATCCATTGGTTTCTGTTTTACCAAGAGTTTTGATAGCTGTGGTAACTTATCAAGTTTACAAGAAATTAAAAGACAAAAACGATGTGATTCGCTACGGAATTCCTGCGATTTGTGGAAGTATAATGAACACTGTTGGTGTTTTGGGGATGGCGTTTATTTGTCATGCAAAACAAATCGAAGCTGTTATGCATATCAAAGCACAATATTTTCTCGGAGGACTTGTCGCTACGAATATGCCTTTCGAAATTATTTTATCGTTTGTGTTGGCAATTTTGATTGCAAAAAGTGTAAATAAACACAAATAATTCAATTAAAAAATCCACAAGAATTTATGATAAATCCATAAAATCTTGTGGATAATTTTTTTGTTTTAATCTTCGTAGTCGTCACTTATGTTGCATGAGCCCAAAAATTTTCTTCTGATATCTTGTCCTGTTTTTGTTCCTGCAACTCCGCCCATTCCTGTTTCTCTCAATGATGGTGGAAGAGTTTTTCCAACTTTTCTCATTGCTTGGCACACTTCTTCAAATGGAACGATACTTGTGATTCCTGCTAATGCCATGTCCGCACTGATCATTGCATTTGTAACTCCCATTGCATTTCTAAATGTGCAAGGATATTCTACAAGTCCTGCGATTGGATCGCATACAAGTCCCAATACGTGTAGGATTGCAAATGATGCTCCGTGGAATACTTGTTCAATGGAGCCGCCTCTTAAAAATATCATCGCCCCTGCTGCCATTGCTGCTGCAGAACCTGTTTCTGCTTGGCAACCACCGTCAGCACCGGAAAATGTTGCGTATTTTCCCAATAATTGACCAACTCCGATTGCGACTAACATTGCATCGATAAGTTGTTCGTGTGTGCAATTGTATCTTTGTTTAAAACTCATAAGAGCTGCTGGCAATATTCCTGCTGAACCTGCTGTAGGTGATGCTACGATTTTGCCCATTGCTGCACTGATTTCCAACGTTGAAAAAGCCATCGCCATTGCTTCTGCATTAAAATGTCCAACTATTGGTTCATTTTCATTTGCGTAAACGTGCATTTTGTGTGCGAATCCGTCGATCATATGTTGGTTAGTCACTGAAGGTGTTTCCAAGAAATCTGTCGCAGATTTTTCCATAACATCTAGCATGTGTGACAATTCATTTCTAATGAATTCTTCTGATTTGCCAGTTCTTTCGTTTTCTATTTCTATAACGTATTCGTAGAAAGGTCTGTTGTCCTTTTTAACGGTATTGATTATTTCTAATGATGTATCAAACATAAACTCTCCTTAATTTCGTTGAATATATTTTGTGAAAAGAAATCTCTTGTCTTTTAACAAATTTTCTGTCAAATCTTCGCCGATATTTTTATCCAATTCAACAATCAAAGTTACGATTCCGTCGTGTTTCAAAGTCTTCATTCCTTCGATGTTGTAACCATGTCTAGCTAAATTAGATGAAATATCCGCAATAATTCCTCTTACATCAACGTATTTCAATAAAATTGTAGGATAGCTTCCTGTAAATTGAACAGCGATTCCATTGATGTCAATAATCTCGATGTTTCCTCCACCGATTGATGAGCCTATGATGTACATTGTTGTTCCATCTTCGTATGTAAATGTAATCTTCGCAGTGTTTGGATGCACATCTCCCAAGTCGGCTTCTCTGAAAACATAGTCGATTCCACGTTGTTTAGCTATCGCAAATGAATCTCTAAGTCTAATGTCGTCTGGTTCAATCCCCAATACACCAGCTAACAAAGCTCTGTCAGTACCGTGACCCTTGTAAGTTTTTGCAAATGATCCGTGAAGATCAAACTCAACTTTTTTGAACTTATTTCCAGCAATCATAAGAGCAGTCTTTGCAATTCTACATGCACCTGCAGTGTGAGAGCTAGAAGGCCCAATCATTACAGGTCCCAAAATATCAAATATATTATATTCTCCCATAAAAACCCCCTAAGTAATTTCCGTAACAATTATATCACATCAAATTCACTGTATAAAGAAAATTAGGAAAATTTTCCCGCAAAAAAAGAGAGGCAATCGCCTCCCAAATTTTTAAAATTTTATTTTTTAATTACAAATTAATTTAGATTGAAAAATCCTGCTGGATCTGTTGTTTCATCTGCAAACCAAATATCAGCATAATTGCCGTTGATTGAAACTCCCATTACGCTAATTGTGTTCCAATGTTTTAGTCCTGTAATAACAGCATTGTGGCCTGAAGATCTCTTCCAAATATTAAGAGCTCTTGAAGCTCCATCTTCTCTTGTGAAATCACTCCATGCAGAAATTTCATATCCATCTACCTTGAAGTTTGTCAATTCTTTTGGTTTGTTCCACATACCTTCTTGGTGTTTGTGATCTGCCGTATACATTACAGGTGACCATTTTCCATTTTTTGACCAGCTATGAAGATTAGCTTCGATTCCTCTGTCATCCTTCCAACTATCGTCGTAGTATTTGTTTTGGTCGTTGTTGTGAGTTCTTGCAACGAATGTCAATGATTTAGAAATTTTTAGTGGTTTCAAACCTTTTGATTGACGGTATTCGTTTACCAATTTTGCTAATTCTTCTTCTCTTACTGAAAGAGGTGTATTAATGTCGAAGTTAGAAAGGTCGGTATCTTTTACTCTTTTTGATTGTTCTGTAGGTTTCTTTTCTTGCTTTTCTGGCTTCTTTTCTGGTTTAGCTTGATCAGCAGGTTTTGTTTCTGGTTTGTATGTGCCAGTTAATTTTTGATATTGTGTTTTGGAAACTGAATTCTCTCCACCAACGATTGTGACGTTTTTGATGCCAGCCTTGTCGATATATGATTTTATGCTGTCAATCGCAGAATCATCTGATAATAAAATTCCTGTGTTCATTTTAACTGCAAGTGGTGCTGCAGACAATGCATCTGGATAATCTCTTCCATCAGCGATTACAGCCTTTTCAGTTTTGCCGATTTGTTTCAAAACTTCGATTGAAGTATCGTTTCTGTTCTTTCCAGAAATTCTATCTACATTTTCCAATCCTTTTATATTTACAGAATTTTTACCACCAATTATAGTGCTGACCTTCTTTGCTTCAACGCCTTTTGGTAATTTTTTTCCGTTAGTTAGTACAAGAGTTTTGTTTTTTGCAATAGCAAAAGGAGCTGCTGACAATGCGTCGGCAAAGTTTTGTCCATTGGCCAATACAATATTTTTTGATTGTAATGCTTCTGCTACTTTTGTTGATGTTTCGTATCTGTCATCTCCAGAAATTCTCGTGATTTTTTTGTCTTTAGTTTTAAGTGTTTTTTCTACACTTTTAGATACAGATCCCTTACCACCGATAATAATAACTTCTTTTGCCCCAAGTCTGTCGATTTCTTTTTGCAACTCAGAAGAAGCCTTTGATTTTTCAGTCAATAAAACTGGTGCTTGATTAGCAAAGTTTCCTGCTGTCAATGCATCGGCGAATTTTTCTCCGCTAACTACGACAACTTTGTCGCTTTTTGCAAAAGCATTCTTGCTGATTGCTATTGATGTTTCATATCTGTTGTTTCCTTTAATTCTTTCAACATCCACACCTTTATCTGCAAATGATACTTGTGGAACAATGTTTGCTAGCATAACCCCTGCTAACATTAATCCTAAAATCTTTTTGTTTTTCATAAATTTTCTCCTTCTACAACTAATATTCTATCCCTTTTAATTAGGATACTGTTTTAGTTTTTACAGTTATATTATACCCCATAAAAGTATAAAGTTAAATCTTTTTTTTGATATTATACCCTAGCAAAATAGTATGTATTAGTAAACAGAAATTTCATTAGTGATATTCGTGCATGAAGTTTGCTAATATTATTTTATAAATAAAAAAATGGTCCCTATAAGAGACCATTTTTTATCTTACTACTACTGCCATTTGTCTTGACAAATAATTTTCCGATACTTCGCTATATGATTTTGTGATTTCGTTTGAGTACCAAGGATCTGCCAAGTAGAATCTGTTTGATTTCGGATCGTAGCCATTGATACAAATTCCGTGGTTGTTTGCGAAAAATCTCTTTCCGTAAACATTTGTTGACCATCTTGGTTTTTCCCATCTCAATGTTCCGTAGTACATGATTGTGTTTCCATTTTGAAGTTCAGCCAAAATATCTCTCATATTTGAACCAGAAATATTTTCCGCCTTACCATTTGCAAATCTGTTCGCAAATTTGGTCATTGGTTCTGGGTTCATATATGTCGCCATAACTCTTGTGTGATAATATTCATCCCAAACGTATGGATTCTTTGAGAAACCAGCGTCGTTGTCGTTAGTGTTCATTGGAAGTTGATTCAAAAATTCGTTGTATGTGTAATCAAGCGCATAGCCTTTTGCTTGCAATGCGTGATACATCGCAGTTGGTTCGCAACCAATTGGAGCAGCTTTTTGTTTAATTCCACGTTGTGATTTTGGTGTGATTTGGTTCATTATATTTGGAACTTTTATGTGAACTGTAGCGAAATCTTGTGGATTGTAATATTTGAATCCTTCTGGTCTAACCCAGCCACTAATTCCATTAAATGACAAATTAACCCATTTATCTTCAATTTTTACAACTTTCAAAATCTTGTTTACTGCAACATCGATTACTTTTTTTGCTGCATCTTTCATTTCTGTCAACAAAGAAACTGCTTTGTTATTAACAACGTAATCTTTTAATCTGAATATATTTCTATCTGTGTTGTAAACTTTGATTAATTCTTTTTTTAATAAAACATTTTTAATATTTGTGAAGCAATCATCTGAAATAGAATTTCTGCCGCCAAATACGTAAGATTTTTCTTCCACGTTCAAATTTTTCAAATAATTTTCGTGAGTTTGAGTTTTTTTAGAAGAATTTGCTTCTTGTTCCAATTGAATATTATTTCTTGGAACCAAGACAATTGGAGCATCTATTTTTTGGCTAACTGGAGCTGCTGCTAATGCATCTGCATAGACTTCTCCTGTCGTAAATATAGCTTTTTTGGCTTTTGGATAAGCGATTTTGGATACTTCAACACTTGTTTTGTATCTGTCAGCTCCTGCAATTCTTGTAGATTTCAAATTAAGAATGCTGTCGATTTCTGCTTTTACAGAATCGCTAATGCTGTTAGTTCCACCTACAATATAACTTTTTAAAATTTTCGTCTTATCGATTGAAGATAAATACTCTTTGATTGATGTAGGTAGTGTGTTTTTTTGAACTAAAAGGATTGGAGATTTTGTTTTGTTTGCAAGTCCAACCGAACTCAAACTATCTGCGTAATTTTCTCCACTAGCAAACACCAAAGTGTCAGCATCTTTCTTGTTCTTTGCTAATTTTGCGTTGACAGCGTATCTGTCATGTCCGTCGATTCTTTCAACTTCGATTCCCATTTTTTTCAAAAATTCTTCAACATCTTTGCTGATTGTCTTTTCACCACCAATGATGTGAACTTTTTTGATGTTTCTGTTCTTAAGTTGTTCTCTAGTCTTTTCGTTTAGCTTTGAACCTTCAGTGTACAAGATTGGCATCTTACCGTCAGTGATGTTGCCAGAGCTTATAGCATCTGCGAACACTTCGCTTGATGTAAGTACAACTTCTTGTGTCTTTTCGAAAAACTCATCGTGAATCTTGTTTGCAGATTCAAATCTGTCATGTCCTTCGACTCTTTCAGCTACATTTTCTTCCGTAAGAACTTTTTTGTGTTGTTCTTTTTCATCTTGTGATTGTTCTTTTTTGTTTTCTTTTTGGTTTTCTTTTTGATTGGCTTTTTCTGTAGAATTTTCTTGTTTTGAATTATTTTCAGGATTAACTTGCCCGTCATTTACTTCGACTTTTGGTGAAATGTTTTCTTCTTCGGCGTAACTAATTCCTGTTGTCATTGAAAATGCTAACAATAAAGCTATCAATAATTTCTTTTTATTCATACCTTCCTCCTTAACAAAAATTATACCATATATCGAGGAAGTAATATCATTTTCTATACGTAAAATTCCGCTTGTGCATCCCACAATTTTTTGTACATTCCATTCTTGGAAATCAAGCTATCGTGATCTCCAGTTTCAGCGATTTCTCCCTTGTCAAACACGATAATTTTATCGGAGAATTTGCAACTAGATAACCTATGTGATATAAAAATCGCCGTTCTATCTTTGATTATTTCGCCCAATTTCTCGTAAATTTCCGCCTCACTTATAGGATCCAAGCTCGCTGTCGGTTCATCCAAAATCAAGAACGGACTGTCTTGATACAATGCTCTTGCAATGGCGATTTTTTGTTCTTGACCTTTGGAAACGCTGATTCCATTTTCGTCAATATCTTTGTAGAGATAAGTGTCTAACCCTTTGTCCCATTTTCGAACATCGTCGTACATTCCAACATCTTTAAGTGATTGAACTACTTTTTCTTCGTCGTAATCCATTCCTGAAGCGATATTTTGTGCCAATGGATATGCGAACAAATTAAAATCTTGAAATACAACTGAGAATATTTTCAAATACTCATCGTATCTGTATTTTTTGATGTCAATTCCATTCAACAAGATTTCCCCTTCAGTAACATCGTAAAATCTAATCAACAACTTCACAAAAGTAGTCTTGCCACAACCGTTTTGCCCTACAATCGCCAATTTTTTCCCAAGGTCGAATTTCAAATTTATATTTTTCAATACCCAATTGTCAGTTCCAGGATATTTGAAGCTGACATTTTTGAATTCGACTTCGTATTTTTTGTCGGTTCTTTTTTCCGTAGTCAAACTTCCATTGTAAAACTCCGATTTTTTGTGCAAATAATCCATCATAAGTTCTGCATAAGGAGTGTTTGTCTTGTACATTGCAACGCCTTCCAAGAACTTCGACAAATTACTTGTAAAATTTATCAAGCTTCCCAAATATTGGCTGAGCATTCCGATTGAAATAGCTCCGAGCAATGATTTGGATACTACGACAAGATAAATCAACAAAACTTGTAATTTCGAGAAAAATTCGCTGAGTATTTTGTAAGTGACACCTTCTGTCGACATAATTCTATCGAAAAATCCACCAGGATTGAAAATCCCACATTCATTGATCATATTAGATGCGAGATTATATTGACGATACATTCTCGTATCCAGCATTCTGCTTTTGTCTTTCATTTCCCAGCAATAAAATGTGAACACTCGATTTCCGAATTTTCCTTGTTCAGCTATTTTGTTCCAAATTTCAAATTCTTTTGCGTTGAATTTTTGTGAAATCCATGATAAAAATACAACCACTACAATCAACAAAACATTTATCCAGGCGCTATTCAGAAACGAAAAACTTTCTGGTGCGTTCCATTTTGTCACTAAAAATTGATACGACAACACCAAACTACCTATCATAGCCAATAAAGATTCCAATATCATATCGTAGGCGTACATCACTCTTATAATTCCAAACTCGCCGATGTGTGTATTTTGTTCTATATTCGATTTTTGTCCGATAATATCAGTGTCTTGGGATTGTTTGTAATCCAATTCGTTGAATTTTTCGGATAAAATATGAACAAATATCTCGTATTTCTTGTCCTTGTATGTGTTTTGGATTTTGTTGGTCAAGGCAAGAATAATTTGAACGAAAAACACTGACAACAACGCAATTACTGCCCATTTACCTACAAATTGTACAGGCATCTTATTGACGATTCCGTCTATCATTCTAGCAGATGCGTAAATGCTAATTAAAGGAAAAATTGCCGAGAATAAACAGTTAAGAGTGTAGCTGATGATTAGTTTTTTGTAATTTTTCCACAAAACACTCCAAGTATCTTTGAATAGTTTAAGATTCTTTTGCATTGTAGTCCTCCCTGTAATATTTCGCTTGAGTGTCGAACAAATACTTGTACGTTCCGCCTTTTTCCATCAATTCTTCGTGAGTTCCACGCTCTTCAATTCCCTTATTTCCAATCAACAAAATGTAATCGCAAAATCTCGTAGAAGCCATTCTATGAGAAATAAAAATCGACGTGTGGTTTTTCGTTAATTCATTGTATTTGTTGTACAAGTCCCTTTCTGCCAATGGATCAAGCGCTGCCGTCGGCTCATCCAATATCAAAAACTTCGAATTTCTGTACAAAGCTCTTGCAAGAAGTAGCTTTTGTGTTTCACCACCTGATAAGACCGGTGAATCTTGGTAGATATATTTTTCAATCGTGTTGAATACACCATTCGGAAATTCCTTAACCTTGTCGTAAAGGCCTGCCAATTTCAACACTTCTTCCACACCTTCCACATCATCTGTGGATTTCGATTGCGTTACATTCATGTAAATAGTTTCTGGCAATATCGAATAATCTTGGAATACCGCAGAGAAAATCTCGTAATATTTTCTTCTGTTGAGTTCTCTCAAATCAATTCCATTGACAAGCACACGACCTTCTGTTGGATCCAAAAATCCTATCAAAAGTTTAATCAAAGTAGTTTTCCCCGATCCATTGAGTCCAACAACAGCGACCTTTTCTTGTGGATTGACTTGGAAGTTCACATTCTTCAATACAAATTCATCACTACCAGGATATTTATATCCCACATTTTCGAATTTTATCGTAATATCCTCTTCTGGATTTAATTCGATTCCTCCGTCTTTTTTGAACTTTTCTTCCAAATCCACAAACTCTCTCACAGTTGCGATGTCCTTTGCTTCCATAAAAAGCACACTGAAAAAATTGAACAATCTTTGAACATCGTAGCCGAATTTTGTTTGTGCAGAAAAAGCCAACAAGAACATACTGGCGTCGATCTTGCCATTTACTGCAAAATTTATTAAATAATAATATGTAACGGAATTTCTCAAAAGGTTGAACACGCAATCCAAGAAATCTGCCATCAACATTTTGTTTCCCATCTTGTTCATGAAATCATCGTACATTACAAAAACGCTGTCGTAAATATCTTCCAGCCAATTCCCAAGCCCGAACATTCTGATATCCTTGGCGTGTTTGTGGCTACTAACTGAATTAATGTATCTGAATTCTTTTTCAAACTTAGCCTGAGTTTTTCTGTTATCGTACTTCCATTGTTTAAGTTTTTTTGAATACAGAAAACTAATCAAACTAGCGATAATCGACACTAAAATTATGAAAATAGGAAGCCTTGCAAGTAAAATCAAATAAACACTCGTGCTGATTAGTAAATACAAAACGTCTTTCATCGTAAGCCAGATATGTTCTGTAGCTTTGTCATTTCCTTCTAAGTTTACGTTCGCTTTTTCGGATAAATCCAACACATTCTTGTCCAATGTCATCTCGTAATCCATCGACAAGAATTTTTCGATACATTGATTTAACATCAAAGTTCGAATGTAGATTTTTTTCGGCAAGATCCTCAAATCCAACGACTCTTTTGTCGCTGAACAGATGAAAATCAAAACCGCAAACACAACAACAGTAAGCATAATCGTTGTGAAATCTTGTGAATTTTCAACCATTTTGATAATTTGTGGAGTAAAGTACAACTGTAAAATATCAATTCCAGCAGTCGTGATAGCCATAATTATCAGAATGAAAATCAAACTTTTTTGGTTGTTCCACGCAAGATTGAACATAAATTTAATGTTATCATTTGTAGAATATTTTTTCTTCATAACTACCTCCCAATAATATATTAACCGAAATACTCTCGTATTTTCATTTTAGGGATAAGCACATCAAAAACAGGGATGACTATATCAAAATCTCCGTCGTAAAAGCATTGTCCTCTGAATTTCTGTTGATGTAGCCATCGTATTTGTCGACGATTTCGTCGATACTGATAAGTCCCAGGCCTCTGTTCTCGCCCTTTGTCGATTTGAAAATTCTTCCAAACTTCTCCTGCTTTTCGCTACTTGTCTTGTTAGTAAATGAAATGTACAATTTATTGCCCTTCATATCCATGTAAAGCCTGATAAACCTGTCCTCTTCTGGCAAATTTCTCACAGATTCAATCGCATTGTCGAACAAATTTCCGATAATCGTCGCCAAATCGATATCTTTTATATCCAAAATATTCGAAATCTTGCAGTCGGCGATGCATTTTATGTTTTCATTAGTCGCCATAGTAATCTTGGAATTCAAAATAGCATCCGCCATCCTATTTCCAGTCCTAATCACAGGCGCGATTGAATGCAAATTCTCATCCAAATTATCCAAGTAGTTCTTGATAGATTCCATATCATTTTCAGCCACAAAAGAGCGCAACGTTTGCAAGTGATTTCTGTAATTGTGGCGAAACTTTCTGATATCGCGGTACATATTCTCCACTTCTTGATAATGAGTGTTCAACAGTTGTTGTTGGTATTCAAAAATATCTTTTTTAGAAAATAAAATCCTAATTTTACTTAAAAATCTCATATCTCACCTAATAAAACTCAATAATTTTTCTGTTAAGCTCATTGAACTTCGAATTTGACAGCAAAAATTTGCTATCATCTTCCAACAAAACATAATCCTTCTTTGTTTCTGCGATTTTTTCAATATTGATAATCTCCGAACGACTCACCTTGAAAAATCTATCATCCAACATATCCAATAGTTGCGTCAACGTCATCCTAATTCTGTAACTTTTATTTTGCGCGAAAATATCCACGTAATTTTTGTCCGAAATACAACTGAAGATATCCTTCAACAAAATCTTCGTATTAATCCCGTCGTCTTTTACGATAATGAACTTTTCCTTGTTGTTCATTTGATTAGTCGCCTTATCCAAAAGCTCGAAAAGTTTCTCCTTTTTTATAGGCTTAATTAAGAAATTCAACGCATTGACATCATATCCGTATCCGATATATTCTGGATAACCGCTGATGAAAATAATCTGAATATCGGAATTTTTCTCACGAATTCTCTTGGATAATTCCACGCCATTAATTTTTTTCATCTCAACATCCAACAACAAAATATCTATATAATCTTTTTCATCGTAATTAAATATGAAATTTTCCCCCGATGAAAAAAGTTCAGTTTTTAAATCGATTTTGTTGATATCCGCCCATTCTTCGCAGTATTTCTTATATAAATTTCTTATATTTTCTTCGTCATCTACGATTGCAATATTCATAACACACCTCTGTCTTATTTTATCACAACAAATTGTTTTCCAATAAAAAAAGCTACTGACAACTTGTGCCAATAGCTAATAATTATTTTTCTCGTAAAAATTCCAACAATTCGTCCTTTATTTTCTCATCATGAAGTGCGAAATCAACCGTAGCCTTCACAAACCCAAGCTTGTTACCGACATCGTATCTCTTGCCAATAAAATCATACGCAATCATCTTGCGTTTTTCTGCAAGCTTGTTCAAAGCGTCAGTCAATTGAATTTCATTGTTCTTGCCGGGTTTCGTTTCGTGAAGAATCGGAAAAATATCTGGCGTTACAATGTATCTTCCAAGAATTGCCAAGTTAGTTGTAGCCTCTTCACGACTTGGTTTTTCAACCAACGACTCAACCTCAGTAATTCTATCCGAAGTCTTCACACCATTCACAATCCCGTACTTGTCTACATCTTCCCACGAAACTTCTTGCACACCCAAAACCGGAGACTCCTCAGTCTCGTAAATATCAGCCATTTGTTTGATACAAGGAAGTTCATCAGAAGTATTGTAGATAATATCATCACCCAACAAAATCGCAAAAGGCTCATCACCAACAAAACTTTCCGCGTATTTTATCGCATCTCCAAGACCATTTTTCTTCTTCTGCCTAATCGTGTAGATGTTCGCCATCTTCGAAAGCTCGTGAATTTCTCGTGATATCTCCGAAGACTTCTTGTTCAATTCGTATTCCAATTCGAAATTCACATCAAAATAATCCTCGATAGATCCCTTATCCTTGCTTATAATAATCAAAATATCCGTAATTCCAGAATCCACAACCTCCTTTACAATATGATGCAAAGTTGGTTTGTCGTAGATTGGAAGCATCTCCTTCGGAACAGATTTCGATGCAGGAAGCATCCTCGTACCAAAACCCGCCGCAGGAATAACCGCTTTTCTTACCTTCATTGCCACTCCTCGTGTTAAAATTTTACGCCATAAATCATTTATCTCTATTAATATTGTAACAAGAAATGTTGATTTTTGCTATAAGGGGGGTGTAGGTCGCAAGATTTTGAAGTCGCATGTGCTATCAAAAAGTGCAAAACCGATTTGCACGAATATCTGACTTACGAAAATAAAAAAATCCTCACGCTCGTGCCCCTAAAATCTCAAGTGCGCCTTCGGCTGGCACGAGTGAGATTTTCACGGGTCACTTCGCTTGGATTTTTAGTTATTTTCTCCAGATGATATTCTTAGCAAAATCGGTAATCCACTTTTTTACGCGACACAGAATTTATTTCATCTCCTTCTCCCGTCTTAAAGCTTGTCTATTTTTTTGCAGCACTCATAATAAAAGCTCGTAACTAAGCGAGTCATCTGGAGAAAATTGTGTCAAATTCAATCGAAGAAATTCGTTAAAAAATCTCATTGTCTGAGTGCGTAGCACGAGTTTGAGATTTTAGAATTTCGAGATTAGAATTTGCCAATTTTCGTAAGCCAGACGATGCGTGTTACGACTTTTATTCCGTATCTTCGTGTAGCGACTATTTTTCTGTACCACAAAAAAATAGGCAAGCCCTGTGATCTTACCTATTTTCCTACAATCTATTTCTTTTTGATACCCAATTCACCATCTACATTTGTGATAACGACAGTGTCTTTGTCAGTTACAGTTCCTTTTATCAATTCACGTCCAAGTTTTGTTTCAACGTTGGATTCGATGAATCTCTTAACTGGTCTTGCACCGTACAACACATCGTATGCTTTGTCGATAATCAAATCTTCTGCAGATTCGTCGATTTCGATAGTGATTTGTCTGTCTTCCAATTGTTTTTGTAACAATGAAACTTGTTTTTCAATAATCTTGTAGATGTCATCTTTTGTCAATGGTTTGAACATTACGATATCGTCAATTCTGTTCAAAAATTCTGGTTTGAATCGAGATTTCAATTCGTCCATTACAGAATTTCTGCTTTCATCAGAAATATTTCCGCTGTCATCGATTCCTTCAATCAAATCCATCGAGCCAATGTTACTTGTCATGATGATGATTGTATTTTTGAAATCGACAGTTCTACCTTTGTTGTCAGTCAAACGTCCGTCATCCAAAACTTGCAACAAAATGTTGAACACATCTGGATGTGCTTTTTCGATTTCGTCAAACAAAATCACCGAGTATGGTTTTCTTCTGACAGCTTCAGTTAGTTGACCACCTTCATCGTATCCAACATATCCTGGAGGAGCTCCGACAAGTCTACTTACTGTGTGTTTTTCCATATATTCTGACATATCGATACGAATCAAATTCTTTTCGTCATCAAACATATTTTCAGTTAACGCTTTTGCAAGTTCTGTTTTACCAACACCAGTTGGTCCAAGGAATATAAACGAACCGATTGGTCTGTTAAGAGACTTCAAACCACTTCTAGCCCTGATGATTGCATCAGTAACAGCAGTTACAGCTTCATCTTGTCCCACAACTCTCTTGTGCAACAACTTGTCCATATTCAAAATCTTGTCACGTTCTGTTTCCACTAATTTTGTCACAGGAATTGATGTCCACTTGCTGACAACTTCTGCGATTTCATCTTCAGTTACGCTTTCTTTGATTATAGAATTGTCGTCTTCGTCCATTTTCTTGTTCAATTCTTCAAGTTTGTTTTCAAGTTCGACCAATTTTCCGTATTTTAATTCTGATAATTTTTCAAAATCGTATTTTCTTTGAGCTTCTTCCATTTCGTGTTTTACGGCTTCGATTTCAGATTTTGTGTCCTTGATTTCGTCGACCTTCGATTTCTGTTGAGTCCATTCCATATACATTGCATCAAACTCGTTTTTAGTATCTTGCAATTCTTTTTCCAAATTTTCGAGTCTGATCTTGCTCATCTCGTCGTCTTCTTTGTTCAAAGCAGCACGTTCGATTTCAAGTTGCAATATTTTTCTCTTAGTTTCGTCGATGCTTTCAGGCATAGAATCTATCTCAGTTCTAACCATCGCACTCGCTTCGTCCATCAAATCAATCGCCTTATCTGGCAAAAATCTGTCAGTAATATATCTGTCCGACAAAGTTGCCGCAGCGATTACAGCGTTGTCAGTGATTTTGATTCCGTGATAAATCTCGTATTTGTCCTTGATACCACGCAATATCGAAATAGTGTCTTCAACTGAAGGCTCTTCAACCAAAACTTTTTGGAATCTTCTTTCCAATGCTCCATCTGTTTCGATGTATTTTCTGTATTCATCCAAAGTTGTAGCGCCGATTGTTCTTATTTCACCACGCGCAAGCATTGGCTTCAACAAGTTTGCAGCATCCATTGCGCCTTCTGATTTTCCGGCTCCAACCAAAGTGTGGATTTCGTCGATAAACATGATGATTTTGCCATCAGAATCTGCAACTTCTTTCAACACAGCCTTCAATCTTTCTTCGAATTCTCCTCTGAATTTCGCACCGGCAATCAAACTTCCCATGTCCAATGCAAAAATAGATTTGTTTCTCAAAGTTTCTGGAACATCGTCATTGACAATTCTAAGCGCCAAACCTTCCACAATCGCAGTCTTACCAACACCAGGTTGACCAATCAATACTGGATTGTTCTTCGTTCTACGACTCAAAATCCTAACGCTGTGTCTGATCTCATCGTCACGACCGATAACTGGATCAAGCTTGCCTTCTTTTGCCAAATCAGTCAAATTACGACCGTATTTTGTCAACACATCAGTTGTATCTTCTGGATTGTCAGAATCTACCTTTTGATTTCCTCTCAAATCTTTCAAATTAGATGTGAAGTTTTGTTTGTTGATATTAAAATCTTTCAACAAAACTGCACTAACAGTGTTTTTTTCTCCCAAAATACTCATAAAAATGTGTTCAACAGAAATGAAACTGTCTCCCATAGACTTTGCTTCATCTTCTGCCTTCAACAAAATTCTTTGAAAAGCAGTGCTTGGGTACACACTAGATTGACTGTCGTTTTTTGGAAGAGAATCTATTTTTTGATTAAAAGCGCTCACGATTTTTTTGTAATCAGCGCCGATTTTTTGAATAGTCTTTGCAACTATTGAATCTGAATCAGACAACAACGCAAAGCTCAAATGAACATCCGTAACTTCTGGATTGCCCAATTTTATCGCAGTATTTTGCGCATCTTGAATTGCTTGAACAGATTTTTGTGTGAATTTATTTAAATCCATAAACCTTACCCCCTAACATTATTCAGATAATTCGTATAATTGTTTATATAATTTTTCTTGTTCTTCGTTTAATTTTGTAGGATTTACGACGGAAATTTCAAGATACAAATCACCTTTGACACCTTTCATATCCACGAATCCCTTATCTTTAATCCTAATTCTTTGATTAGCCTTGATATTTTTCGGAATCTTAACCTTGATTCTTTCGCCACTAATCGTTTCAACATTAATTGATTTTCCAAAATAAGCTTCCCATGGTTTAAGTTCAACCTTCTTGATAATATTGTGATCTTCAAGCTTGTTGTATACATCAACCAAGTTAATCTTCACGTAAATATCCCCGTCAACGCCGAATTTTTCGCCCTTGACCTTAATCTTCTTGCCAGGCAAAATTCCTTTTGGAATTTTCAAATTCAAATTGACACTTTTATCCCCAATCATAAGTCCCAATCTTTTTTCTACACCATTGTAGATATCTGATAGGGAAACGGAAATGTCCGTGTCGTATCTTTGCCTTGGTTGTGATTTTCTTCCAGCGCCTTTGAATCCGCCGAAAATATCGGAAAATCCTCCGCCGCTATTTTGTCCACCCGAGAAAAACGCGTTGAAAAAGTCCGAGAATCCTCCGCCACTTCCACCAGTCGTGTAAGTGTACGAGCCAGAATTCTTGCCGAAACCACCGAATCCACCGAAGCCTCCAAAATCATACGCATTCGGATCGAAGTTTTGTCCGCCTTGGAAATTATAATTCGAGCCAAACATATCGTATTTTTTACGCTTATCCTCGTTACCCAAAACCTCGTAAGCCTCGTTGATTTCCTTAAATTTTTCTTGTGATTTCTCATCGCCTTTATTTAAATCAGGGTGATATTTCTTGGCGAGTTTGCGGTATGCTTTTTTAATTTCTTGGGAGCTCGCCTTTTTATCCACCCCCAAAACTTTATAATAATCTTTATATTCCATAAAAAACCTCCCATTTTGTTTTTGACTTTCTTTGACCTTAATAATATTATACACCCTTACGAGTGCATAATCAATAGTATTTTCAATCTTTGAAATTTCTTTGACTTTTGATTTTTTTGACTTTTAGATTTTGTTTTTTATTTAAAAAATTTTATTTTTCAATTAAATTTTATATCCAAATAGAATGATCCTTGCCCGATCCGATTTCGAAATGATATTTTACAATTCCCAAATCTACCTTCGCTGACGGAGCAAACCTCGCCTTCGCCTTCACCTTATCATCAACCAAAGTCAACATAAATTTTTGTTGATTAATAGCTGTCGGTGCATTAAGCGCACAATCCACACCATCCTTGAACCATTGTGGAGAGTCTTCATTCACATTTGACACTTGTTTGGGAAGTTTGCTTTTGTGATCGTAACCCCAATTTGCAGGAATACCGAACGCAATCACAATCACCAAATTTTCGTTTGGTTCTATGTATTTTTTAATATTCTTCTTATTATATGTAAGAGCAACCCAGCACGAACCCAAACCCAAATTCATAAGCTCCATCACAAGCTTTTCGCCGTAATAACCACAAGCCTCGCTCAAATCATTGCCGATACCCTTCATAATCAGAAAATTATTCACATTCTCAAACTTACCATACTTTGCAAGTTTCGAATTGAACCCTTCCTTGTCATCAAACACAGCCTTTATATTCAAATTCGATTCACGGTTAACCTCACAAACCTTCTCTTCAATAATCTTCTTCACAGAAGAATCAATCTCTTCATCAATGTATTTTCTAACAGAATGCCTCTTATTCATCAACTCTAAAATATTCACCATGTCCCCCTCATTAAAATATATATATTATAATATACCACAAATCGCCCCAATTCATGCAAAATCGACAAATACAACACACCAGCTTATTAGAAAAAACTCCGTAAATTTTTCCAAATAAAAAATGGAATCGAACCGATTCCATCTATATAAACCCACCCATTCCACACCCTACAATCAATACATCTTGCGCAAATTCTCCAACGCCTTACTTCTTGTGTTGTAGAAAGTGGACTGTTTCATATTCAATTTTTTGCAAATCTCCCTCGCACTTTTTTCTCGAAGGAAATTCTCGTAAATAATCTTCTGTTGTTTCTCGGGAAGCTTGCGTACCCTCTCGTAAAGCTGTTTAATCTCCAACCTATCCTCAAAATCCTGCTCGATATTCTCATCAGATTCAATCAAATTCATTATTTCATCACCATCCTCATTCGTAAAATTAAGCGATGCAACACTTTTTCTCGGATTCTTCTTCAAATAGAAAAACCTCAACCTCTGCTTCAAATAATAATTTAACGGAACCTTCTTCGAAGCATCATACTCCATAATCGCATACATAATCTCGGTCTTGCCATCATCCACAAGCTCCTCAAAAATATCCGTCCTATCGTAATATTTTTTGATACTGCTGATAATCAACGGCTCAAAAGCCTTGTAAATTCTCTTGTCATCTACAATTTTGTTGTTCACAATATAATCTATCTCTTCGTATTTCATGATTTCCATCTCCTTTTTCTAAATTGTACAATCGATAAGAAAATTTTATAAATCAAGAATGAAACGAAAAACAACATCAAAACAAATAGTAACAGCATGAATTAATAGAAATTTTCACAAAAATCAATCTCCATTCCGTAAAAAACAAATCAATTCATTGTGAAATTCAACTCAAAACACTTGTATAGGAACGTATGTTCTGTTATAATAAAATTATCATAAAATAAAAGGAGAATTTATGAAACAACTACAAGCAATCATACCGATATACGTAGACAATATCGGCAATGCAGTCCAACTTTATTTTAATGATTTCACCACTACAAGTTATTGTTCATTAGATTGTTGCATCAAAAAAATCGCCCGCAACCAATTATTAGACATCACTGAAGCGAAAAAATTAATCAAAAAATCACTGAACATAACCAAAAATCCTCCTATTTGTTTTAAAAACGGAACCTACTGCATGATCAAAGTCAGAAAACCAATAACCAAAAACGATGGAAGCTACGGACTATTCAACATCGACTCCATCGAAACAATCGAAACAGGCTTTCTCACATTAAAAAGCAACGAGAAAATCACAACACTAGAATCCAAGAAAAGCATCGAAGACAAAATCCAAAAAGCAAAACTCGCAAGACTTTTGATAGACGATTACACGACAAACTTGGACATACTCACCAAATAATAATTACAAAAAAACTGATACATCTCGTATCAGTTTTTCGCATTAAAAAATGGGACCACAATTAGTCCCATTTTTATATTAATCTATTACTAAGATTAATTATTTACGTTTTTTAAGTGAAATGAATGCACCTGCAACGCTTGACAATGAAGCTGCTGCTAATGTTAAGATTTCAGCTTCGCTACCAGCTTTTGGTAATTTTTTCTTATTCTTCTTATTTGGAGAATCAGTGTTTTCTTTCTTTTTGTTTTCTTTCTTGTCTTCTTTTGCTGGTTTTTCTTCTTTAGCTGGTTTTTCTTCCTTGCCAGGTTTTTGTTCTGGTTTTTGTTCTGGTTTTTCTTCCTTACCAGGTTTTTCTTCTTTACCAGGAGTTTTTCCTTCATCAGAAGATGATGAGTCACCATTCATGAAATAATGATTATCTAGACGTGGGTAACTTGGTAATACTGGATCTTTTTCTTCAACTTCTGGAGTTGATGGATTTGGTGTTACATCAGGTTTTGATGGTTTTTCAGGAGTTTGTTCTTCTGATTTATCAACAATCTTTAATACATAATCCCAGTTTCCATCTGATTTTTGTGCAACTTCATAACTATTATTAATCTTTCCAGGGTTTAATAATTCATTTTCTAAAGCTTTTTTAGCTGCTTCTTCAGCTTCTTCTTTAGTTCTGTAAGCAAATGGTGTTTGTCTGTAGAATGAACTATCTTCTGGAATATCGTCGCCTGGTTCTTTTTTATCTGCTTCTTCTTTATTAAGTTTTTCTATTGCTTTTTGTAAATCCTCACCTTTTAATCTATCTTTTTTGATACTGCTAGCATGTGAATTAATTAATTCTTCAGCAAATGATTTTACAGATTCTATTGTTTTTGCATTTTTTATGTTTTTTAGCAAAAATTCAGAAGTTATTCCATTAGCTTTTGCTTCTTGTATTGCATTATCCTTTGCTTCTTGAAGGTCTTTATGGAATTTTTCTCCTACTAATTTGTCATTAGGATCTGGTTTATACATTCCTGGACCCACGTCTGTTTGTGGTGCGTCAGCTCCTTCAGCAAAACTTGATACTCCGCCACCTACAACAATTGCACCTGCTAGTGCAGCCATTAATAATTTCTTATTAAGTTTCATAATACTATGACAATGGAAACTTCCCTTTCGGGTGGAATTTGTCTCCTCCTTTTAAATTTTTTTGCAAATCAATGCTATTTAAATCAAATTCGTTTCCAAGCAATTTTATTGCCATTCCTTAATTCATATTATTTCCAATGTTGTGGAAATAATTTCCCAAAATTCTACTTGAACTATTCACTAAAAGTGTCCCGTTTCATTGTAATAATGAAAACACGAGAATAGGCTAGGCTAGTTCACTGCCTGCTTATGTATTGTAGCTACTTTTATTGTAGTTATAATTGTGTTGAACGATGAAAACATTGTCAAAACAGTAAAATAAAAAATATTGTTTTATTCGGATAATTGCCATCCACGATTATTCATATTATTCATCGATTATTCGTTAATAATTATCCAAAATTTTACTGTTATTAAAATTCCTCATCACTTTAGTCTATCGACTTACCGCCATTATACTATATAAATTCAAATAATACAATACTCTTGTCAAAATTTATTCAGATATATATTTTATAGGATATTTATTCGTACGAATTTCAACTTTTTGATTTTTCAATCAATGTATAGTTTGTTTTACTGGGTTTATAATCGTATGTCGTGTGCCAGTAAAATATTATTGTATTTTTTTGTGTTTTTATTATTTTTTCGTTGAATTTTTCGTTAATTTCTACCGAAAATTTTACGAATTTATTTGTTTTGAGATCTATTTTTTATTTCACTTTTATTATATCACGTAACAACGGTTACAGAAATCTGAACTTTTTATTTGTATAATATAATCAAACAAATGGAGGTATAATATGTCAAGATTTTTAGGAAAAATTCATTATATAATGTTCGATAAGATAAATTACGTTGATGAGATTACACGCAAGATGAGTGAGTTGTTGGATGAAAATGTCGATTTGAAAAATATTGAACGTGGAGCGTTGGAAGATTTGATTGACACGGACAATATTCACGGATGGTTACAAGTGAGAGTATCAATTGTCGAGGATAATTTGGCAAGGGTTTTGAGTGAACTTAAACGTGAGGGAAAGCTTGAGGATGCTCTTAAAATTGCGTATGATTTTGGTGCGATGGAAAATTTCTCGGGCGATGCTTCTGATGCGTTCCAATTTATGTCCGATAAATTCTTGGACGGTATGCCTTGTGATATGGCGAATTTGCCAGTAGAATCAAATGGTGGAGAGTTCCGTTGGATTAAGAGAATTGATGTGCACGAACAGTATTACATCTATGGAGAATCTTCTGAAATTTACGATGAATTCCGAGGTGCGTGGATGAATGGTTTGTTGAGTGGTTGTGATTTGGAATACGTCGTGGAAGATGGAATTAATATTATAAGGTAGATTTGTGTGTTTTTGGGGTATAATTATATGTAAGATAGCAACAATTGTAGGAGGTATGTTATGTATATTAGAGAAGAAGTACTTAAAAACGCAAATAATAAGGATAAAGTTTCTGAAATTTTGGAAAATTATTTCAAAACAAATGCAAATTACGAAAACGAACACGATCGTGACGAACTTCGCCGCCGTGGCTTTGAAGAATTGAAGTTAATCGGAGAAATTCAAGTTTATCAATTGTTGATGAACTCAGATAACGATAGAACTACATTATAATCGCAATCCCTTGTCATGTGGCAGGGGATTTTTGTGTGTGATAAAGTATATTTTATTGAAAAGAGTTATAATGTATGTATGAAAACTTCAAGAAAAATATACGCAATGAATTTATTTTCCAATTTAATATTTTATGCGCCTGTTGCGTTGTTGGTTAGGACGAATAGAGGAATTAGCTTGTCGCAGTTTTTCGTGTTGCAGGCGATACTGTCTGTTACTTGCATGGTTTGTGAATTTCCTTTGGGTGTGTTTACCGATAAAATCGGGCTGAAAAAGTCAATAGTTCTCGCACAGTTTACTATGCTAACTGCAAGGATAATTTTGCTGATATCCAATAATTTTATGCTTTTTGCAGTGGAGGCCTTGCTTGAAGGAATTGCTTTTGCATTGAATTCCGGAACAATAAGCGCCTACATATACAAGCTTTTCGGCGACGATAATTACAGTAATAATATTTCGAAGTTCTATAATTGGGGAACGATCGCTTTTATCGTATCAACTGTAATGTTTCCTTTTATTAATTCAAGATGGAACATTAATGCTTTGATTTGGGTAACAATAATTGCAAATGTAATCGCAACTGCGATTTCTATTTTTATTCCAGATACCGACAACTCAATAGAAACTGAGGAACAATTTGATTTGTCAAAAACATTGAAACTATTGGTACACGATAAAACTTTCAGAGTAATCGTGTTAATCGTGTCGTTGTTTAATTTGTCATTTTTATTGATCAACTTTTTCTATGTAAAAGTCATAATTGACAACGGATATTCGGAAAACATAGTGTCGCCACTAATCTTAGCTTACTCGGGACTTCAACTTTCACAAACATTTATCATAAAGTATCTAGGAGAACAAAAAGCATGGAACAAAGTTCGATTATTTTCAGTTATTGCATCATTGTTCTTTGCTGGATTATGTGTGATATCGGGAAAATCCGTAGTGTTGTTGATGATTATTCTTCCAACAATCTTGTCTGTCTTGGGGATATTTATTGAAAAAATCCAAAACAATTATATAGACACAATAGGCTTCAAAAATCACAGAGCAACCATGCTATCAGCATTTAGCTTCTTCGCTGATGTCTTCGAAGTAGTATTCTTGTTGGCAAACTCGTATATTTCATCGTTCAATTACAAATACATCTTCGTGTTTATAGCCGCATCACTATTGTTGAGCGCAATTATGCTTAGAAATGATAATACCGTAAAGTCTGTATCGTGATTTGTGAGGCTCGTAAGTATGATATAAATTATAATAATCCCTTGTCATGTGGCAAGGGATTTTTGTGTGTGTTTAATAGTATTAGATTTTCGTTGTTTTTTTCATTCCTTTTATTGCATTTAGGCATTGAAGTCCGTCAGATTGTTTTGCTCTAGCACCTTCGTATTCTTTTGGTAATAAGCTAAAAAAAGCCTTCCAGAGATTAACATAAAATATAATAAATACTATATTTCGGTAAAAATCACCTACATCAGCGGAATGATTGATATCGTAGATAAAAGGAATCATGCTTACAAATAAAATAATGTTAACAAGTGGTCCCGCCAAAAACACGATAAAATTTTTCTTGTAATACCATTCTTCATAATCATCATCAAAGTAACATACTCCGTCAGCTAGTGATAAACATATTTTAATTCTTTTAGATTTGAATATCTCCTTGCCTCTTCCTGTTTCGATTCTCCATTTTTTTGATTTGTATACTACTCTATAAGCAACAGCATGTCCTATCTCATGCAGAATTTGTGAGACTTGGTAAACAAAATAAAATATTACGATTTTCATTAATAAGTTAAGCATTATAACCTCAATTATGTAAAATAAAAAACAAATCAGTTTTTAATTATTTCAATTATTCTTCTTCCATCGCTAGGAACATCTCTTTTATAATAAATTGGCAACAAAGTCCAGAAAAGTTGTGCCATATTAAATCGCAACAAAAACTTTATTGATTCTTGAAAAAGATGTGAATATCCAGCTATCATTTTCCCTTCACTTATTAATAATGGAATTGTAAAAATCAGTACTATTAAATTAAATAATGGTCCACCTAATGGAATCATTATTTTTTGTAATTTGCTCTTGCTATTATAATATTCTCCATCTAACTGTGGGAGTATTTTACCAACAACAATTATAGGTCTTATAATAAGTCTTTTAGTTTCAAATAAAACCTTACCAAGTCCCATATCTATTTTCCAATCTTTACATTTAAAGAAAATAATACACATTAAAATATGTCCCATTTCATGACAAAAAACAAGTACAATTATTATCAAGTATTTAATGATTAACTCAATCATCATCGTCTCCTCCTGAATATTTATGATTACGATTTCATTCTACCCTCCCCCACTATTTTTTGTCAAGCATTTTGTGAAAATATACTCATTTTGGAGTAGATGATGAGTTGTATATCCCTTGTCAGTGAAATAAATCAGATTACTGATTTTGCTAAGAAATTAATCTAAGCACTCTAATAAGAGATCGTAACTAAGCGAGTAATCTGGAGAAAATTGCGTCAAATTCAACCGAAGAAATTCGTTAAAAAATCTCATTGTTTGAGTGCGTAGAACGAGTTTGAGATTTTAGAATTTCAAGATTAGAATTTGACAATTTTCGTAAGTGAGATTCTGCGTGTTACGACTTTTATTCCGTATGTTTGTATAGCGACAGATTTTATTTACTTGTCAGTGAAACAATCGCTGCAATGTGCTTTCCAAATAAAAAATGGGATCACAAGACCCCATTTTACTTTTTTAAAATTAAATTTTATTTACGTTTTTTAATTGAAGTATACACACCAATAACGCCTGCCAATGATGCTGTTGCTAGTGTTAATACTTCAGTTTCAATACCAGCTTTTGGTAGTTTTTTCTTATCTGTTGTAGTTTTTACTGGTCTACTAACTTTGTTGTCTGAAGAAGTTTTATCTACTTTTTCTGATTTTCTAACAAGAGTTACTTTCTTCTTTTCTGCATTTTTCTTGAATTCTTCGGCTTTTTCCTTAGCTTTAGCTTTCATTTCTTCAGCTTTCTTTTCTTCCTCAGCCTTTTTCTTTGCTTCTTCTTCAGCTTTTTTCTTTTCTTCTTCAGCCTTCTTCTTTTCTTCTTCGGCTTTTTTCTTCGCCTCTTCTTCAGCTTTCTTCTTTTCTTCTTCGGCTTTTTGTTTTTCTGCCGAATTTTTCAAGCCATCTACTTTCTTTTCTTTTTCTGCTTGTTTCTTTTCTTCGTCAGTCTTTTCTTCTGTTTTTTCTTTTTTATCTGAATTGTTTGATTTTTCTGGTTTAATTTCCTTGAATTTTAATGTGTAGTGCCATTTTCCATCTTTTTCTTCTAGGTCAAATGCATTCTTTACTAATTCTGTTTCCAAGTCTTTCTTGGCTGCTTCTTCTGCTTTTTCCTTAGTATCAAAATCAGATTGAGGCTTTAATTGTTTGATTTTTTCAATTGCTTCATCAAAACGTCTCAACATTCCTATTGCGTATTCAGTATTTAAAACTGCTGGTTTATCAAAGACCGCTCTTTCTTTTATTACTTCTATCTTTAACTTTTCTACTTCAGGATTCTTTTCTAATTTTTCAAGTTTAGGGTTTTTCTCTAATTGTTTTGCTTCAAAATCTTTTTCTAATTTTTCTATAATTTTATCAACATTATTCAATATTTCATTTAAAACTTCTACCGAAACTTTTTCTTGTAGCATTTTCGCATTATTTGTATTGTCCGATGTAGCATAAGCGCTAACTCCACTGCCAAGAACTAAAGTTCCTGCAAGCACTGCTACCAATAATTTTTTGTTAAATTTCATATTAATCTGACAATGGAAACTTCCCTTATCGGGTGGAATTTGTCGCCTCCCTTCAACTTTTCAAATACATTTCAAATCCGTTTCCAAGCAATTTCTTGCCATTCCATTTACACCATCTACTCGTATTAGCCAAACCAAAAATATTCCTACCGAAATACTCCCCGTTAAAAACACAAAAAATTTGAATTTTTTGTTAATATGTATACAAATTTTGGTTTGTCAAAAGTAGTTTGCGTATAACTATTTATATTGATATTTTTATTATACTATATGATTTTAGGTAATACAATATATTCTTAATATTTCAACAATTTTTTCGATTTTTCCCTCTTTCTCCCCTGTTAAAAAGATTTTTTATTCCGTACCCTCGTGTAGCGACAAATTCTCTTTTCTTGTCAGCGAAACAATCAGATTACTGCTTTTGCTAAGAATATCGTCTGGAGAAAATAATTAAAAATCCAAGCGAAATGACCCGTCAAAAATCTCACTCGTGCCAGTCGCAGACGCACTTGAGATTTTAGGGTCACAAGCGTGAGGATTTTTTTATTTTCGTAAGTCAGATATTCGTGCAAAACAGTTTTCTGATTTTTTCAGAGCAGAAACTGTCTTGATTTTGCCATAAGCCAGACGATGCGTGTTACGACTTTTATTCCGTATGTTTGTGTAGCAATTCCTGTGATAGTTTTGTAGATATACAAAATCAGATTACTGCTTTTGCTAAGAATATCGTCTGGAGAAAATAACCAAAAATCCAAGCGAAATGACCCGTCAAAAATCTCACTCGTGCCAGTCGCAGACGCACTTGAGATTTTAGGGGCATGAGCGTGAGGATTTTTTTATTTTCACAAGCCAGATGTTCGTGCAAAACAGTTTTCTGATTTTACTGTGAACTGAAACTGTTTTTGCATTCAATTTTTCTCAAAAAAATAGACCCTATCAAAGGGTCTATTGTGTGTGTATTATGCGTGCAATTCCACTGTGTCTTCGTGGTATTTTGCTGGTAAGCTTGATTTTTCTTTGTTCATTCCAATGAAGAACTTAACGTTAGCTTCTTTTGATAAAACTTCCAAGTTTTCTAGGAATTCTTCTAATTGTTGTTCTGTCATGTCAACGATTGAGTAAATTCCGTCTACGTAAATTGTTTCGATATCGAAATCTCTTGACATAATTCCTGCCAAAAATCCATACAAACTTTCTGGACTTGAGATGTGGAATGTCGATGCATCTATAAGTCTTACTGAGTGATCAAGTGTGAAGATGTGCTTGTCATCAGAGTCTATAAATATTATGTTACCGTTATTGTTTTTCTTTTCGTCGTTGGCCTTGTCGATCAACCATTTTGTTTTTCCACTGCCTTTAGGACCTACTACAAATTTAACCATTATTATCATCCTTTCTTAAACCATTTTAAAAAGTTTAATTTACTTTATATTATTATACCCATTTTTTCGTCAAAATTATCACCTTGGAAAATATTTTCACGTTCCATTTTCTCGATTATCATATCTTGTATCTTCCAGTGACTTGTATTCCAGTTGCAAAACACAGAATCTTCTTCGGGCATTCTGCCGACTAATCGCTGAATTAGGATATCCTTATCCAAATATTTCAAGAATTCGCAAACTTCATTTACATATTCGTCCAATGATTTGAGCTGTACTTTTCCTTCTTTATACCATTTAGCAAGTATCGTGTGTTTGGGAATGTATAGTGAATGGATTTTGCATTCGTCAACTTTTAATACCGATAAAAGCTTCGCAGTTTCTCTGACATCGTCCATGTCATCCCATGGAAGCGCGAGTATTACATGCGTGCAAATTCTAAATCCATATTTTTTTATCATCAAACAAGCACGAACGAAATCTGCAACTGTGTGTTGTCTGTTGATTATCTTCAAAGTTTTGTTGTTGGATGTCTGAAGTCCAAGCTCTATGATGATGTCAACGTGTTTTTCTTCTTGAAGTTGTTTCAATATTTCCAAATGTTCAATTGCAATGCAATCCGGTCTTGTGGATACGCTGACTGCAACGACATTTTCCACTACCGCTTCGTTGACGTATTTTCGAAACAATTCAAGCGGCATATATGTGTTGGAATAATTTTGAAAATACGATATAAATTTGTGGGCGTTGTATTTGTTTTCGATGGTTTGTTTGTCTTTTTCCAATTGTTCGCGAATAGAAAGGTGTTTTTCTTTGTTTTCGAAGCTGCCACCTTCTTCGTGACAATATATGCAACCACCATGACCCAACCTTCCATCTCTGTTGGGACAAGTTAAATCTAGTTTTATCGGAAGTTTGTAGACTTTTTCTCCGTAATGTTCTTTTAGATATTTGCTGTAAATGTTATATCTATCAGTCATTTAGATTGTCTCGTACGAAATCCAACACTTCTTGTGGGTTCTCGTCTGGTTTTACTTTTCTGAATTCTTTGACCAAATTCATATCCTTGTCAAATACAAATGTGCTTCTTTCTGTTTTCGTAACTTCTTTGCCGTACATTTTGCCCTTGTACACGCAGCCAAAATTGTTCAAGAATATTCTTTCTGGATCGGATATCAATTCTTGTTTTAGTCCTTGTTTTTTTCTGAAATTTTCGTGTGTTTTTTCAGAGTCCTTGCTAATTCCTACAACTTCTGTGTTAAGCTTTTGAAATTCGTCGTAAACTTCGGAAAATCCGTCAGCCTCAATTGTACAGCCACTTGTGTTGTCTTTTGGATAGATGTACACTACCAAGTTTTTGCCCTTGTATTTGTCATAATATTCTTCGTTCAAAAATTCTTTTAAATTATTCATAATCCCTCAACTCAAATAGTTCTTCTAAAAATTTCGCCAGTCCGTCTTGTTCGTTTGTGTATTGTGTTATGATGTCTGCATTTTGTTTTAAAATATCGTCGGAGTTTTTCATTGCAACTCCTAGCCCACTGTTCACAATCATTTCCAAATCGTTGTGCGCATCGCCAATTGCAACCACTTCGTCACTTTTTATCCCAAAATGTTCAAGCACATGAATTGCCCTTTTGTATTTGTCAGTGTTCACATTTTGAACTTCTAGCATTCTGATATTTTTGGGAAAATATTTCGTGTGAATGTGATATGTCACATTTGGATTGGTCTTGATACGCTCAACTATATCGTAAATACGCTCTTTTCCAGCAATCATAATCATACTCACGCAGTCATCAATCGGCAAATTTCTCTCAGAAACTGTCATTATCTCTTTGATATCTCCCACGCTATCTACAAAACGATTCTTGTCTTCTTCATCTTGGATGAGAATTGCGCATTTGTTTTCCACAAAAAAATACGGTCTAATCCCATACTTTTTTGATAAAGTGCTAAGCTCATCCACCACACTAGATTCCAACTTCAAATCCTCATCCGTTGCAATGTTGGAGCTACTGTGAATAATAGCTCCATTATTTGCAAGGATTATTTTGTCAAAATCTAATTTCACGGTTAATTGCTTAGCTCTGGATAGACCTCTTCCTGTTGCAATAATAATCTTTATGCCATTGTCATAAAGTTTTTTTAAAATTTGATTACTGAAATCAGTAATTTTTTTATCATCTGTCAGAAGAGTTCCGTCCAGATCAATCATAACAGCCTTGAAATTATTCTTCATCTTCTCCGTCAAAATCTACGAAAAGAGATTCGAATGTTTCTTTTGCTTTTTCGTATTCAGCATCGTCTTCGATAACATCCAAGTTTGCTTCTTCTTCGTTGATTTCTTCGTATTTGTAAATCATAATTTCGTTGTCATCTTCAGATACAAGTGCGATATAATCACTGTCGTATCCTTCAACTTCGAATACTCCAAGAATTCCGCATTCGATTTCTCCGCCATCTTCTAATGTTAGTACGATTGTATCTAACTCTTCTTCATACATTTCTTCGTTTTCTAAATTTCTTTCGTCACTCATTTTTATCCTCCATTATAATGATTCTACTAATTTCTTCAAGAATTCATACACTCTATCTGTGGATTCCAAATCCAAAGTTTCTTTTGGTGTGTGAACTCCACTCATATCAGGGCCTATGGAAATCATGTCCATGTCCGGATATTTCTTTGAAAATACTGCACATTCAAGTCCTGCGTGAATTACATTCACTTGCATGTCCTTTCCTGTGACTTCCTTGTAAACTTTCAAACATTTGTCTCTTAGTTCGCTATCTTCACGGTATTCCCAAGGTTCGTAGAATCCTTCAGATTTAACTATTCCACTGTTTGATTTTGTTGTATTTGTAATCAAATCTTCAACTTCTTTTATTTTATCCAAAACTGAGGATCTGATTGATACCATAAACACGAATTTGTCATCAGTTGTTGTTGCGATTGATTGGTTAAGCGATGTTTCTACCAAATTGTCGTTTCCTTTTACCATGTCCACAACGCCGTTTGGAATTGTTGTAAGAAAATTTAAAATGTGTTCTGATGTTTGTGCATCCATTGGAATTTGTGAATCTACTTGTTCAAAAACAAACTCCATTTTTGCTTCGACTTGTTTGAAACCATCAATGTTGATTTCGTTGTCTTTGATTTCGTCTTCACTTGCAATGATAAGCTCACAATTTCTTGGAATTGCATTGTGTTTTGTTCCACCATTTAATGATACAATTCTCAAATTGTGACGAGTTGATAATTCTTTTAGAATTTGAACTGTGGATTCGATGGCATTTAAGTGATTTTTGTCAATATCTTGACCACTGTGGCCACCTCTGAAACCATTGATTGCGATTTTGTAGAAATATTTTCCAAATTCTTCACGTTTTATTGCAAATTCAGAATTCAAAGTAATTCCACCAGCGCAACCACAAGTCATGATTCCTTCTTCTTCGCTGTCAACGTTGATGAGGTATTTGCCTTTTAGGAAATCTTCACTTACGGCATTCGCACCGATAAGTCCAACCTCTTCGTTTGTTGTTATCATCAATTCCAAATCTGGATGTGACAAGTTTTCGTCTTGTAAAATAGCAATTCCCATCGCAACGGCAATTCCATTGTCAGCTCCAAGTGTTGTCTTGTTGGCAGTTAATTTGCCATTTTCTATAATAAATTCGATTGGATCTTTCGTAAAATCGTGATCGCTGTCATCTTCTTTTTCGCAAACCATGTCCATGTGACCTTGCAAAATAACTCCAGGATGACCTTTTTTATCTTCTGTTGCAGGCTTTCTGATTACGATGTTTAATTCGTCGTCAACGTCGTATTCAAGCCCCAATTCTTTTGCTTTATTTACTAAGTATTCGTTAATTCTTTTTTGGTCAAATGAACAACGAGGAACATTTGACAATTCTCGGAAATTTTCTAATACTACATTTTTCATTTAATTACACCTCAAGTTTTATATACCCAATAAATTAATAAAACTCACAAAAAATTTTGATTTTAATTGTGGCTCAAATACGCATTGATAAATTTATCCAAATCGCCATCCAACACATCTTGCACTTGCGAACTTTCGCAGTTTGTTCTGTGATCTTTTACCAGTGTGTATGGTTGAAAGACGTAGGATCTGATTTGTGAGCCCCACGCTATTTGGTTGTATTTTCCTTGGATGTCTTCGATTTTTTCACGCTTTTCTTCTTCTTTTATCATGATAAGCTTGGCGATAAGCATATCCATTGCGTATTTTCTGTTCGCGATTTGCGATCTTTCTGTTTGACATTGTACTGTAACTCCAGTTGGAATGTGTGTGATTCTAACTGCGGAGTCTGTCATGTTTACGTGTTGTCCACCGGCTCCCGATGCTCTGTATGTGTCGATTTTCAAATCTTTGTCGGCGATTTGAATGTCGTGATTGTCCTTTATTTCAGGGAATACGTCCACCGATGCAAATGATGTGTGGCGGCGTTTTTGTTGGTCAAACGGAGAAATCCTGACAAGTCTGTGGACTCCTTTTTCGCTTTTCAAAAATCCATACGCGTTGATTCCTTGCACGATTAGTGATACGGATTTGATGCCGCCTTCTGTGTCTTGGTTGTAGTCAGTGATTTTGTAGGAATATTTCTTGTCAGCAATCCACCTCGTGTACATTCTCAGTAACATTTCCGCCCAATCTTGTGCTTCTGTCCCACCTGCACCTGCATGAATTGACATTATCGCATTATTTCTGTCGTATTCTCCCACCAAGAGCGTTTTGATTTTGAATTCGTCGACATTTTTTTCCAAATTTTTGAGCGTCTTGGAGATTTCTTTCTCGTATTCTTCGGTGTTGTCTTCCTTGCTGATTTCAAGCATCATCTTGACTTCTTCGATTTTTTCTTCGATTTCGTCGTAGTTTTCGACATCGTCTTTTACGGAATTTAATTCGTCAAATATTTCTTGTGCCTTGTCGCTGTCGTCCCAAAATCCCGCCTTCATTGTTTCTTGTTGCAATTCATCTAATTTTTTTCTTAAATTTTCTAAGTCAAAGAGACTCCTTTATTTCTTTTAGATTTTGAGATAAATTTTCTATTTTTTCGTTAATTAAAAATACGTCCATTTTTATCCTCCAATTGCATATATTTTTTGAACAAAAAAGGAGGATTTCTCCTCCTTTGTGTTTGTATTTGTTTTTGTAATAGTGGGCTTGTGATATGAAGTAGTTATCCTTTTGCTAAGAATATCATACAGAAAAAATTGTTCTGATTTCAAATTGAAGAGCTCCGTCTAAAAATCGGACTGCCCGAGCTTTAGCGAGGCTTGCGATTTTAGGAGCTCAAAATTATGAAATCATCAATTTTTGTAGTCAGATATTCGTGCATAAGGATAATTTAATTCACCTATCCTTAGCTATAAATGTTTGATGTTCAATTATCAAAACCAAACATTTCGCCTAGGGCTTTCCCACTATTTATTATCTGTTTTTACCACAGCAGTTTTTGTATTTCTTACCACTTCCGCATGGACATGGATCGTTTCTACCGATTTTCTTACCTTTAACTACTGGTTTGTTAATTTCTTCTTCTCCACCTGTTGCTGATGTTTCGTGAGCTACTTGTTTTCTTTCGATTTCTTCAACTGGTTGAACGTTGAACATTCCTCTAACTGTGTCTTCTTTGATAGAGTGGTTCATATCTTCAAACATTTCGAAACCTTCGTTGTTGTAAGCTCTTACTGGGTCTTGTTGACCGAATGCTCTTAGGCCGATACCTTGACGCAATTGATCCATCGCATCAATGTGATCCATCCATTTTCTATCTACAACCATAAGAAGAATTACACGTTCGATTTCTCTGAATTTTTCTTTGCCGATGGCTTCTTCTTTTGCATTGTAAACTTCCAACGCTTTTTGAATTACATAATCTGTGAAAGTTTTCTTGTTGTAGCTGTTGAGTCTTGTAAGATCCAAAGTTCCTTCTGGAATGAATGTGTTAAGGTATGTCATCAATGCTTCCATTTCCCAATTTTCTGATTTAGGATCTTGGCAATATGTGTCGATTGCATTTGAAATGATGTCCTTGATCATAGCAACGATAGATTCGTGCATATCTTCACCGTCAAGTACTTTATCTCTTTCTGTATAAATTACTTTACGTTGTGCATTCATAACGTCGTCGTATTTCAATACGTTCTTTCTGATACCAAAGTTATTGGATTCAACTTTTGTTTGCGCTCTTTCGATTGCTTTAGTAATTGTTCTGAATTCCATTGGTTCGTCTTCTGGGAATTTGCCAGATTCAGCGTATTTTTGGATAGTTTCTCCACCGAACAATCTCATTAAGTTGTCTCCCAATGATACGAAGAATCTTGATCTACCAGGGTCACCTTGACGACCAGAACGACCACGCAATTGGTTGTCGATACGACGTGATTCGTGACGTTCCGTACCGATAATATATAATCCGCCGACTTCAAGAACTTTTTTCTTGTTTTCGTCAGTCATTTTCTTGTATTTTTTGTGCAATTCGTTGTAAACATTTCTTGCTGCAACTAATTCTTCATCTGTGCTTGGTAAGAATGAATCCAAACTTTCAATTACGTAATCTCCGTAACCTTGTTTTTTCATGTCGTGTTTTGCCATGAAATCTGGGTTACCACCTAAAAGAATGTCGGTACCACGGCCGGCCATGTTTGTCGCGATAGTAACCTTGTCAAACATACCTGCTTGTGCTACGATTTCTGCTTCACGTTCGTGTTGCTTAGCGTTCAATACGTCGTGTTTGATTCCATTTTTCTTCAACAAGTTGGACAACTTTTCTGAAACTTCAATTGAAATTGTACCAACTAGAATTGGTTGACCAGTCTTATGAATTTCTTTTATTTCTTCAACGATTGCGTTGAATTTTGCATTTTCGTTGATGTAAACTCTGTCTTGTTCGTCAACTCTGGCTACTGGTTTGTTAGTAGGAATTTCAACAACGTCCATCTTGTAGATTTCGTTGAATTCTGCTTCTTCAGTCTTGGCAGTACCAGTCATACCACTTAATTTGTTGTACATTCTGAAGTAGTTTTGGAATGTAACTGTTGCCAAAGTTTTGGATTCGCTCTTAACTTCTACGCCTTCTTTTGCTTCGATAGCTTGGTGAAGACCGTCAGAATATCTTCTACCTTCCATGATACGACCAGTAAATTCATCAACGATAAGAATTTCATCGTCTTTTACTACGTAATCAATATCACGTTTCATCGTATTGTTAGCCTTCAAAGCTTGGTTGATATGGTGAGCTAATTCCATGTTGTTAGGATCAGACAAGTTTTCTACGCCGAAATATTCTTCAGCTTTTCTAGTACCAACTTCTGTAAGACTGGCAGTTTTTCTCTTTTCGTCAACCAAGAAATCAACAGTTTCATCCTTGAATTCACGATCGAAAATATCTGGCTTGTCTTCTTCCGGATCCATAATACGTCCAGTCAAACCATTAGCAAACATATTTGCTCTCATGTACATATCTGTAGATTCGTCGCCTTGACCAGAAATAATAAGTGGAGTTCTAGCTTCATCTATTAAGATAGAGTCAACTTCGTCCACGATTGCAAAGTTAAGGCCTCTTTGAACCTTGTCTTTCTTGTAAATAACCATGTTGTCACGCAAATAATCGAAACCGTATTGGTTATTAGTACCGTAAGTAATATCACAAGCGTAGTTTTCACGTCTTTCATCATTGTCCAACCCATAAACGATAACGCCTACAGTTAATCCCAAAAATTCGTGAACCTTTCCCATCCATTCCTTATCTCTCTTTGCAAGATAATCATTGACAGTAACTACGTGAACGCCCTTACCACTAAGCGCATTCAAATATGCAGGCAAAGTTGCAACCAAAGTTTTACCTTCACCAGTTTTCATTTCCGCAATTCTACCTTGGTGCAAAACAACACCACCGATTAATTGCACACGATATTGTTTCATACCCAAAACTCTGTAGCTGGCTTCTCTAACTACAGCAAATGCTTCTGGTAAAATATCGTCCAAAGTTTCTCCGTTTTTTAATCTTTCCTTGAATTCAACAGTTTTATGCTTTAATTCATCATCTGATAATTGTTGCATAGACTTATCATATGATTCAATTTTTTTAATAATTGGTTCTATTTTCTTTAGCTCTTTTTTATTAGCTGAGCCAAAAATAGATTCAAATACTCCCATATAAATCTCCTTACTTTAATATATATAAATACTACCTTTTATTTTAACATTAAAACATATCATTTACAACAAAAACATCAACTTTTAAAGGAAATTACTTATAAAATTTTCCAATAAATTACGGAGCATATAATTTTGGGAGAAATTTACTCCTCTCCCCCGTTTAATTTAAAATCCACTCCGCAATCATCAGTCCTGCGAAACCTTTAAGCAAACGATCGAGCTGAAAATCATCATAGAAAATTTTCACACAGGATATTCATTCCCTCTCCCCGTGTAAATTCATGCACTCCGCAATCATTCTGCGAAACCTTCAAGCAAACGATCGAAGCTAAGAATATCATACGGAAAAAATAATAATAAATTCAAGTGAAGTGAACCGTTAAAAAATTGTGCTGTTTGAGTGCGTAGCACGAGTTCACAATTTTAGGTTCACAAGCTTAGAATTTATTTATTTTTGTAGTCTAGATATTCGTGCGAGATGTTTGCTTTTATACTAACCTATGTTTGTCTTGAAATTATCCCTGTGTCCGTTCAAACAAGCGACAGAAACTGGAAATACATATTATTTGTATTGCTGTTGTACGCACATTTTGATATAATAATATTATAAAAATATCGGAAAGGTGGTGCTTTATATGGCGGCAAAATCAGCAAATCTTTATGCTCGTATTGAACCGGAGGTAAAAGAAAAGGCAGAAAGTATTTTATCAGCACTTGGTATTCCTGCATCCAGTGCTATTAATATGTTTTATAAACAGATAATTCTTCAGAGAGGACTTCCTTTTGAAGTTAAAATTCCATCTTCTCGTCCTGTAGATATGTCCTTTTTATCAGAAACAGAACTGAACGAAGAGCTTGAAAAAGGATATGCGGATATCAAAGCAGGAAGAGCAAGAGAAGCAAGCGCAGTTTTTGAAGACATCCGTAAAGATTATAACCTATGATTTATAAAATCAAAATTACTGACCAAGCTGATAATGATATTCGTAATATATATGAATATATTGCCTACGAATTGCAGTCACCTGAGAATGCCAATGGTCAGCTGGGCAGAATTGAAAAGTGTATTATGAGTCTTTACGATATGCCAGAACGCCATCGTTTTTATGATAGCGAACCGTGGAAAAGTCGTGGACTTCATATTGTTCCGGTAGATAATTATTGCGTTCTTTATATTGTAGATAATGATGATGCAACAGTTTCCATCATGCGAGTGATGTATTTAGGTCGTGATATTGATGTTCAACTTAACAAATACACGAAATACGAAAAGTAGAGAAAATCGGAATTTGTGAGATTAATGTAATGATTAGAAATTGCATTAACTGCTGTTTATAATCTTTTCAAAATTTCTTGTTTCATTCTTAACTTTCCTTTTTTTCTATACACATATTCCCGTACTATAAAAGATACGTCAGACCAATTGAAAGCTGTCATTATATAATTAATCAAATTAAAAAGGCTAAGAACATCTCTGCTCTTAGCCTTTTAACTTGCCACCTAAAGACTGTCTAATTTAGTTTTCTAAAATTCCTAATTCAACGAGCCTTTTGATAGCCCTTGTGTTATTAAAGAATTGAAAATCCTAATTCTTTTGAATCTTTGCAGAACATCTTCACTGTGTCTAGTGAATATTCGTTCAAATCTTTTCCCATCAATGAAAGTTTCTTGATGATTGCAGGAGTGCATGTGATGATGTCTACTCCCAATTCATTTGCTTGGTAAATGTTGAACACTTCTCTTGGAGATGCCCACAACAATTCGCAACCTTTTTTAGTTTTGCAAATTTCCAATGATTCTTTCATGATTGGCATTGGATCAACGCCTGTGTCTGCAATTCTTCCGGCAAATACTGAAACGATGCTAGGAACATTGTCAGTCAAGTTGTCTACCACTTCTCTTACTTGATCCACTGTGAAGATTGCTGTTACGTTAAGTTTGATTCCTTTTGAGCTAAGTTTTTTCAATAATGGAGCAGTTGATGTTCCATTGCTTGTAGTTACAGGAATTTTAACGTAAACATTGTCTCCCAATGATGAGATTTTGTCTGCTTCTTTTTCCATAGTTTCCAAATCATCAGAAAATACTTCAAATGATACTGGATATTCTGTAATTTCAGCTAGAACTTTCTTGGCAAATTCAACGTAATCAGTGATTCCAGCTTTTTTCATCAATGATGGATTAGTTGTGAATCCTGTTACTTTTTTTGATGCCAATGATTCTAGCATGTCTTCTAATACTGCACCGTCTGAGTAAATTTTTGTATTAATTTTATTCATTTATACCTCTTTCTCGTCTAGTTCAAATTATTCTTCGTTGTTGATTGCTGTGTTTTTCTTAGTGATAATTGAAGGAGCGATTAAAACTACTGCCAAAATAGCGATAATAATATAAACTCCGACACTACCCATAGCGTTTCCGATTTTTCCTAATAAAATTCCCAAAACTCCGAAGTCAAAATCTCCGAATGTTGTGTTGTTAAATCCTAATTGTCCCAAAACTGGAAGCAAGAATGCTGGTAGGAATGCTAAGAATAATCCGTTGATGAATGAACCAACCATTGCTCCTCTTCTACCACCAGTTGCATTACCGTAAATACCAGCAGTTGCACCACAGAAGAAGTGAGGAACAAGTCCAGGGATAATCAATACTCCACCGACAGCTCCCAAAATAAACATACCGATTAATCCGCCCACAAAACTACATGCAAATCCCAAAATAACTGCTGTTGGTGCGTATGGGAAAAATACTGCACAGTCAACTGCAGGAACAGAATTTGGAATTAATTTCGTAGCGATACCTTCGAATGCAGGAATCAAATCTGCCAAGATCATTCTAACGCCGGCATATACTACTGCTACACCAACTGAGAAGTTCAACGCAGAAATAATTGCGAACAAGTATGGGTTTTGACCGTTAGCCATTTTGCCAACAAAATCTGGACCAGCTTTGATGCTTGCGATCAAATAGAACACAATCATTGTCAACGCTGTTGAAATTGTTGTGTTTCTCAAGAAACTCCATTTTTCTGGAATTTCGATGTCTTCAGTTGATTTGGAATCTTTTCCAACTAATGAACCGATAAACGCTGACAAATAATATCCCAATGAACCAAAATGACCCATTGCGATTTCGTCACCGTCTGTAGCTTTCAATGTGTATTTTTGTCCGATTGCTGGAGAGATAGAACTCCAAGCTCCCAAGATAAATCCACCTGCTACTACCAATGCAACGCCTTTAAATCCGATTGCACCTAAAGTTGCTGACAATAGACATGCCATGAAGAAACTGTGGTGACCAGTTAAGAAAATATATTTGTATCTAGTAAATCTTGCTATTATTAAGTTAAAAATAAGTCCTACTAACAAAATTGACATTGTTTCTACGCCCAAAACTTTTTGCGCAACAGATGTGATAGCTTCGTTATTAGGAACAACACCAGTAATGTTGAATCCGTGTTGAATCATTTGACTCAATGGATCCAAGTTAGTTACGATAACATTTGCACCTGCAGCCAACATTAAATATCCTAAAATCGGACCTAATGTACCAGTCATTACCTTATGAGCTGGTTTTCTAAGTGCGATAAGACCTACCATCGCGATAAGACCCATCAAAAACGCAGGTTCAGATAAAATATCCTTTATTACGTTTAAAAATCCCATAAATTCCTCCTAAATTTTTTAATTTTTATTTGAATTCTTCTAATACTGGAACCAAATCTTCTTCGATTTTCTTTCTGTTAGTGTAGCTTTTTACAATGGCTACTTTTTGATCATCTGAAAAAATTGATTTGAATTCCTTAACAGTTACGAAAAGGTCAGCGCCCTTTCCTACAGCTGCGTTAGAATCGCAAGATTCAACGTTCGCTTCAATTCCCATTTCCTTGCAAATAGCTTCCACCTTCATTTTCAAAAGAAGACTACTTCCAATTCCATTACCACATACAGTAACAATATTAATCATCATTTCCCTCCTCTAATTTTTTGTTAATAATATCCAACATTTCGTCTTCAGATTTTGCGTTTATAAGCTCATCTGTAATTTCATCTGAATCCAAAAGCACTGCCAATTGTTGAAGTGCCACAATGTGTGATGAAGAATCCACCGCTGCCAAGCAGAACAAAATTCTTACCCAGTTATCCTCGTCTTCTTCTTCATTTCTAAAATTCACAGGCTCGTTGAGTTTGGTCAAACCAATCGCCATTTTGTTTACATTACCGTTTGGACGTGCGTGAGGAACTGCAATGTTCGGCGCAAGCACAATGTAAGGGCCCGCAGCCTCAACGCTTTTTATCATGTCTTCTACATATTGTTCGTTAATGTAATCATTCTCCAACAAACTTTTTGCTGCAATTCTTATTGCATCCTTCCAATCATTTGCATGATCTTCAATTCTTATCAATTCTTTTTTTATTAAATCGCTCAAATTATCACCTCTTTACAAAAAATAATGGTTAACAAAAGTATTGTTAACCTTATTTTACCATATATTTACATTAGATTATATATGCGTTTCAAAAAATTTTGCCAATTTAAAGGATTAAACTACCAATCAAAATTATAACCGGCAAAGTCACCACCGAAAACATCGTCGACAAACACAAAGCCCTTGACGGAAAATCCGTAGATTTATTAAACATCAAACAGAAAAGCACGCTCACTCCTGCGATTGGAGCTGATGCCATCGCCAACGTTGCAATCTTTGCATCTGTTTTCATAGGAATAACAAACAAAATCGCAATATAAATCAACGGAAACAAAATATTTCTGATAAAAGAAACTTCCCACGCCATTTTGTCTTTGTGAAAAGGCTCTGTAATACTCACGAAATTTGCGCCGATAATTATCATGCTAAGAGGAGTATTCATACTAGCCAAATAATAAACAGGTTTTGTCACAACATTCGGCATTTTATAAATAACCCCAAAGAAAAACAAAACAAATCCCAAAACAGACGAAATAATACAAGGATTTTTCACAACTTTGTTCCATTGAATCTTGCCATTTCCAGTCATCTCGTACAAACCAATTCCATGACTCCACAACAATATATTGAACACTGCCAAATAAGGAATAGCGAAAAAAGTTCCATCCGCGCCAAGCAACGCTTCAATCAAAGGAATTCCCATGAAACCACAATTGCTGTAAACCGATGCGAATTTGTATGTACTTATGTTTTCGTTCTTCGAAAATCTATCAAATTTGAACAAAAAATGAGAAATCAAAATAGATGAACCCATCAAAACCACCGCAGCGAAGGCAGTCATACCAAAATTATTCAATAGCACTGGCGTAACGGGTCTATTAAACGCGTTGATAATAACACTTGATCCCACCACATACATTACAAACCCAGTCATTTCTCTTATAGTTTCTCTACTGAAAAATCCTGTTTTCGCAAAAATATAGCCCATCGCCATGAAAACAAACATAATCAAAATCTGCTGCAACGTAACTAAAAAAATAAAAAATCACTCCCTATATCTAATTATTTAATTATACCATCATCGTCAAATTTTTCTAGTATTATTTTAGCGATTTGTGGTGTTAAATAAGTGATTGATTGTGGAAGGTAGTTTCATGAAAAAGAAAGCAGAAAACCAGTTTGCACGAATATCTAGACTACGAAAATAAATAAAATCATCACTTGTGAACCTAAAATTGTGAACTCGCGAACGCTCAGACAGCACAATTTTTTAACGGTTCACTTCGCTTGATTTTATGATTATTTTCTCCGTATGATATTCTTAGCAAAACTGGTAATCTGCTTTTATTTCATTGCAACAAAAACGAAAGAAATCTAAATGTTAAATGAAAAACCAAAACTCGTAAATCGCCATCTGTCTACAAACATCCTTTTTCCGCCCACAACACAATCAAAAAAGAGCACCCCTCGATGCTCTAATAATTTATTTTACTAATTTTTTAAGTGGTGTTTTCTTCAATGTTTCGATAAATACTTCATTTTTACCGAAGAACAAAATCAATGTGTAGCCTAATACGCTTATCATGAATACTACAAGTAAGTTTATTGTGTAATGTGTGATGAATTTTGTAACCACAAATTTTGTCAAAAGTATCCACAAAGCACCTGCTACTGCGTATTTCATTGTATAGAATAATTTGTCCATTTCAAAGTAGAATTTCGCTTCTTTGAATTCAAATAAGCACACAAGAACTACTACTAACTCTGAAATCGCCGTAGTCACTGCTGCACCGTTTTGTTGCCAAAGTGGTATGAAAATTAGATTTAATCCCACATTTACAAACGCCGATATCGTCGTAGCTTTCAAATTCAACGCTTCTTTTCCCAATGGAACGTTCATGCAAGTTGTGATTACACCACCTGTTATTGCAAAAAACACTGACACTGCTAGAATTTGCAACGAAAGTGTCGCTGCAATAAATTTTTCTCCGGACAGTATATAGACGATGTTTTTGGATAATACTCCAAGTCCTGTACACATTGGTATCATTAATAATAGCAAAAAGCTTGAAATTTCTGTCAACAAATGTCTAAATTCTGTCTTGTCATCCAATGTAGCAGCCTTGGATAGTCTAGGAATTGTAACCATGTAAATTGCACCAAGCATTTGTTTTACAACAGAATACACCTTCACGCTTACTGCATAAAGTCCCGTGTAAATATCTCCAGAAATCCAGCCAAGCATTGTCATGTCTGCGCTGACATACACCAAAACTGCGATACTATTTGAAAAGAATAGCATGATAGGCTTCAAATGCCTTTTCAAGTTTAGTTTGAGTGTTGGTTTCAAACTTACGTATCTTCTCACATGTAACATATTCGAAACGCACACCAAACCATTTACGAAAACCGTAAGGCCTGCGTATTTTAAGTAATCTGATTGAGTTTTTACTACGAAAAATAGTAAAATTACACCAATAGTTTGAATTATGATACTTCTGATCGTAATGTACAAATAATCCTCGTGGATTGCATTGACCCATTCAACTCCAAGTGTCGCAAAGATTATGCTCAAACTTTGAATGAAAACAAGAGTTGCATAGTCGTGCATTTTCACAGAAACTACACAGAATATCAATAAACAAATGTAAGAAATCAACGTAGATAACAAGTTGATGGAGAAAACTTCCCTCGAAAATTGGTTGAGTTTCGTTCTGTTTTCTCTGTATTTGGAACCCTCTCTGACTGCGTAATTGGTAATTCCAAGTGATGCAATCAGCATAAATATTTTAATAATTGAATCTCCGTAACTTACCTTTCCCATGTTTGCTACTTGCAAAATTCTCGTAGCGTAAGGAAAAGTTATCAACGGGTAGACAACGCTCAGCCCAACTTTGATTAAATTAAGCATTGCGTTTAATTTTAGTGATTTTTGCTTTGCCAAGTTTTTCCTCTCCTATGTGCAAAATTAATACTTACTATATTGTATCATACATATTCATACAGATTATTACAACATTTCAAAATTTACAACAAAAAAATAACCGCCGGCTCAGAATAATGGCGATTATTTTCTAGGTATAACCTATATGGACTTTTCTGTAAATTATTATACCACATTTTTCAAAAAAATGTTATAACATTTCAATAAAAGCTCCAATTCTTGTATTTAATTGTCCGATATCTGATTTTGAATAATCTGTTTCCACAGCAATGTATGGAACATTTTTCTTGTCGTTGCAGAATCTCTTAATTGACAAACCTTCAACTTGGTATGGAGTGCAAGCTTGCAAATGCATGTCAATAACTCCGTCAACCTTGTATTCGTCGATTAATTTGTTTAACAATTTCAGTCTGTTTTCGTTTGGACTCACACAAGCGCAACCAATGTTCATGTATTTTCTAGCAATCGCATCAATCATATCTGGATTTTCTACATCGACATTTTCATCAATAGCCTTGGCACCGCCACAGTTTTCGTAACTAACCACAACTGCGCCGTTGTTTTCGACAGCTTCGATAACTTTTTCTGTCGCACCGCCTATAGGACAACCAGTAATCAAAATTCTTGGTTTGCCACTAATGTGCTTGTGTTCCGACATAACCTTCGCTTTCAATTCTTCAAGCATTTGTGGAATTTGTTCCTTGTCGAAATCAAATTGCACACCATTTAAAACATGCCACAATTCTCCGCCTGTAATTGGCAAATCATCAGACTTCATTATAGAATAAAAATCTTTTACAGCAGATCTCTCAGCGTTTTTTACATCGATTGCATGTTTCAACTTTTCTTCAGTGATTTCAACACCGAATAAATCTTCGATAGTTTTAATCATCTTTCTGATTTCTTCTTTCCACAAAATAAGACCTTGTTCAGTGTTCTTATTTGGAAGCTCCATTACATGAACAGGCTTGAATTCTCCCAAATATTCGTACATCTTCTTCTTGCCATCGCAAGTAGTTTCTCCGACAACCAAATCAGAAAAATAGAAAAATGGACACTTGTCAGTCAATGCAAAACCATAAGAAGACTTGATAAGTGGGCATAAGTTTTTCGGCAAATCCCTCTCAGCATCTTGAATAGTTTCATCACTTGTAGCGCACAAACTAACACAAGTAGCGCCAGCTGCAACAGCTAACTCTTGTGGAAAAAACGTACAAAAAATCCCTATAATAGGAATATTCTTATCCTTTATTTCTTTTACCTTCAAAAAAGCATTTTTACGACTATCTGCAAAATCGTTAAAAACCTCTGGTAATTCCTTCTTTAAATCAACCATCTAATCACCTCGTAACAAATAATATCATTTAAAATTAGATAATACAAAATGATAATCATTATTTATAGATTTTTTCTATAAATGACTTTTCTCGCCCTCTCCTATGGATGAATTGATGGAATAAAGAAGGAATTGTCTTAGATAGCTTCAGAATACACAAAGCAGAAAACCAGTTTGCACGAATATCCAGACTACGATACAGAAAACACAAAAACTCGTAAATCGCTCATCTGTCTACAAAAATTGAAAAATTCTAATCTCGAAATCCTAAAATTTGAAGCACGCTTCGCTTACGCGGTCAAATTTTAGACGGATTTCTTCGATTGAATTTAAAACAATTTTTTCCGAATGATTCGCTCCTTTACGATGTTTTTGGCTTTACAAGACATAGTTCTTAGCAAAACTGGTAATCTGCTTTTGATTTATGAATCTACATATGACAATTATTGTATTTCAGTGAAATAAAATAGACAACCGATACGGTTAGAATATCATACGGAAAAAATTGCAATAAATTCAAGCGAAGTGAAACGTTAAAAAATCGCACTGTCTGAGCGTTAGCGAGTTTGCGATTTTAGGTTCACAAGCGATGAATTTATCAATTTTTGTAGTCTAGATATTCGTTCGTATCGGTGTCTATTTTTGCTTTTATTGAAGATATGTTCGTATTTTTACTACCTATTTATTCTTCAATTCATCCAACACTTCGTTGACTGTTTCTTTTTCAGAATAAGGTGTCTTTTCATTTCCGTTTAGCTTGATGAAGTTTTCTTGTCCTTTTCCCAAAAGTAGCACAAAATCTCCATCATTTGCCATTTCTATCGCGTGTTTGATTGCAGATTTCCTGTCTTTTATTCTGACATATTCGCCGTTTTCTTCTTCAATTCCACTGATGATATCATCGGCGATGTTTTCGTAGGTGTCGAATTTCGGATCGTCTGTTGTAACTACCGAGAACACGTTGTTTTCAGCGGAAATCTTTCCAACTTCGTGTCTGATTTCACGAGTTCTGTCGCCACTCATTCCATAAATTGCGATTTTTCGTTTGTCGTTTGGAACAGATTTGTAGATATTTTCGAATGCTTTTGGAGTGTGTGCAAAATCGATGACAATGTTTATTCCCATGTCATTTTTCACGAATTCGAATCGCGCCTCAACGCCTGTAAAACTTTCCAATGATTTGGCGATGTCTTCCAATTCATATCCCAATAAATTCACCGCAACAATCGCAGCCACTGCATTGTAGACATCAAACAACGCAAATCTGTTGAGTACAAATTTCACGTTTTTGATTTCAAAATGCATCTTGCCATCAATTAATTCTACATTTTCCGCCTTGAAATCTGATTCGTTTTCCAGTGAGAATGTGTATGCGTCTTCAAATCTCGCCTTCGCTTTTCTTCCATATTCATCATCGACATTTGCGATTTTTTTCTTGGCATTTTCAAACAAAATCATCTTCGCATCGAAATAATTCTCCATATTTTTGTGAAAATCCATGTGCTCCATCGATAAATTGTTAAACACTGCCACATCGAAATCAATCCCGTCTAGTCTGTGCAAAAACAATCCATGACTGGAACATTCCACAACAGCGTTGTCGATTTTTTTCTCCACAGAAAGCTTCAAAATCTTGTTTATTTCGCAAATTTCGGGAGTCGTGTTTGGCGTTTCGTACTTTTTATCGCCGATAAAAGTTCCATTCGTGCCAATGTTTGTGCATGGTGAGTTCAAATGTTCCAATATATGACTAATCATGGAAGATGTCGTCGTCTTGCCATTTGTCCCAGTGACTCCAATCACACGAAGTTTCTTAGATGGAAAATCGCACACCACATTTGAAATTTGTGCGAGAGCAACCCTTGCATCTTTTACTTTGATGTAGTTTATGTCGTCAATTTCTGTAACATCTTCAGTAACCACAATAGTATTTGCGCCGTTTGCAATCGCCTTGTCAATGAATCGGTGTCCATCAAATTCCATCCCAGAAATCGCCACAAACACTCCACCTTTTTCGATTTTTCGTGAATCATTCGTCACATTTGTAATCTCGTCGTCGTTGTTTTTCGTGTAATCTATATAATCAATTTTATCTAATATATCAGTCAAATTCATAATTTTCCCCTTTGGTTTTCATTTATATAATATTATATAACATCGGGCTACATATTTAAAAACAAAAAACTGACCACCCAGTCTAGCCAAGTGATCAGTCTACAAATTTTATTATTTCATAACAGATACTACGACTGCTATTGCACCGACTGCTATGATAAGTCCAAATACAAGACCTGCGACAATGCTTACGATCGCTGATTTTACGCCAACTGCAAGCATTCTTTCGTCAGAAATTCTGTCGTAGAATACTGATGAGTAAAGCACAACTCCAACTACCATGCCTACAATTGAAGGAAGGATAGTTGTTGGAAGCACCATCATCAAAATATTAATCAACGCTTCAACTGCTACATACACTCCAAGTCTCGTATCCCTTTCAACAGGATTTGGAACTGGTGACATGTCTTTTTTAGTGAAGTGGAATATAATTCTGCACACTACAAAATAGAAAAGAACTGACACAGCCGAAATTATTATGGTGAAAGTTGTCACACTCAATCCAGATTTTGTGATTTGTTGCAATTGTTGTGCAGTTTCTGGGTGAAGCTTGTATTGCACAATTGATGCCACAAATGTGAACACTCCATACAACAAGAACAAAATTACGAATGCACCCTTTTTATTGAAATTTTCAATAAGTCCGTGAAGCAACGAAAAAACTTTTTGGCAAAAACCAGCATAACCCGAACTTTGTCTTTGAGTGTAGTCTTCAATGTGTTCTTCTTCATCATCTTGACCCTCAAAGAAAAAACTGTCGTCTGTTCTTTCGTAATGATCTTCTTTCTTATTAGAATAATTTTCTTCTTGTGAAGATTCGAAATAATTGCTGTTTCTGTCGGAATAACTGTCCTTATCTTCGCTGTAACTTCCCTTTACTTCTTCTTTTTCATTAAAATAATTGCCGTCTTTTGTGTATTCATTGTCGTCATTTTCAAAGCCTTTGTAATCTCTATCGTCTGACATATTCTCCTCCTATATATTCTCGTTTTTCTCGTCTTGTTCCATCAAAACTTTCTTCCATTTTTCAAGTTGCGATTCCTCTTCTTTGGATAATTTCGGCGTGTGTGGATCCAATTGTTTGAACAAATCCAACATAACCTCGCTCACAACCAATCTAGTGTACCATTTGTTATCTGCAGGAACCACATACCATGGCGCATAATCTGTCGAAGTATGCTCCAACATATCTTCATATGCCCTGTGATAATCATCCCAGTTTTCTCTTTCCAAGATGTCACTTGCTGCGAACTTCCAATGTTTTTCTTCCAAATTAATTCTGTCCAAAAGTCTCTCTTTTTGTTCGTCCTTGGACACATGCAAGAAAAACTTCACAACCTTGATACCATTATTGTCCAAATATTTTTCAAACGCGTTGATATCTTCGAATCTTTTTTCCCAAAATTCGTCATCGTTTTTCTTATTAACCAAATTGTGAACCCTGGTTACAAGAACATCCTCATAGTGCGATCTGTTGAAAATCCCAACCTCTCCATACGCTGGAGTAGCCTTCGTAATTCTCCACAAATAATCGTGATCCAATTCTTCAGTTGAAGGTTGCTTGAAGCTTGTAACCTTGCAGCCCGCAGGGTTAAGTGCCGTAAACACTTTCTTCACCAAACTGTCCTTGCCAGCAGCATCCATCGCTTGAAGCACAACGAGAATTCCTCTTTTGTTTTCAGCGTATAATTTTTCTTGAAATTCAAACATCTTTTCCAAATTTTGTGGAAGAATTTCTTCCTTCACTTCTTTTTTTGAATAAGAATCGTCTTTTTTCGTGCTGAATTTTTCCAAATCAACTTTTTTGTTAGGTTTTACCCTGTATTTTTTAATATCCATAACTTACTTCCTTTTAATATCGTTATTATATATTTATCCAAATTGGGTAAAAATAAAACAAAATCTTTTATTGAATTGATTATACCATTTGTTCAAAATTATTGCAATAGTTTACTATCACGTTAGTATTGTGTAAAATTTATTTGACAATCACATATTTATATAATAAATTCATACTAACAGAAGGGGGATAATTCATGAAAATATCAATATTAAATTTAATACCAAGATTTATAGATGAAACAACAAAACAATCCATCGATCGTGGATTGGAACTTGCAAAATGGGCTGACGGACAAAAATTCGAAAGATATTGGGTTGCAGAACACCACAACTCCAAATCAATCTCATGCTCAGCAACAGATTTGATTATCGGATATATTTTAGAAAACACACACAGAATAAAAGTCGGAGCAGGTGGCGTAATGCTACCTAACCACACACCATTTCAAGTAGCAGAAAGATACGGAACGCTCGAAACATTGTATCCAGAAAGAGTTGATTTGGGAATCGGAAGAGCGCCAGGAACAGACATCGAAACAGCGAAATTAATTTATCGCGACACATACAAGGAAGATAACTTCAAAGAAGCCATCAGAACACTTTTAAGCTATTTTGAAGAGGAAGCAGAAAATTTCAAAGTGCGCCCATACCCTGGAGTTGGCACACACGTTCCAGTGTATATTTTGGGAAGCTCCATGACATCAGCGCACATCGCAGCACAATTGGGACTACCTTATTCATTCGCAGGACATTTTTCGCCAAACACAGTCGAAGTCGCACTCAAAATCTACCGCGAAGAATTCACACCATCAAAATATTTGGACAAACCATACGTCATGCTTGGAGTATCTGCCAACGCAGCTTACGAGAAAAACGCCGCAGAACACATCAAACAACAAGCAATCTCCATATTCTTGCAAATCCAAAACAGAAACAACAGAGACGCATTCTTAAAAGCTGACCCTAACAACAGCCCCGAACTCACATCAATCGAAAAATTCATGATAAGAACAGCAAGAGGTCTTCGAATAGAAGGAGACGTGAATTCCGTCAAAGACCAATTCATGGAAATAAAACAAAAATACAACCCTGACGAAATCATCGCCGCATCCTACATTCCAGATTTCAAATTATTAAAAGAAAACTACGAAATCATACAAGATTTGGCGTTGAACGAATAGAGTTTATTGAAAAACCATCCAGAAAATTCTGGATGGTTTTGTGGTTTAATAAAAAAATCAGGCCATAATTCCTTAAATATGAAATAATTTAAGTAGTAAACCTTTCATACTAAAAAATCAAACCATCATGCACGAATATCTAGACTACAAAAATTGTTGTTTTCTAAATCTCCAAATTCTAAAATCGCAAGCACACTTCGTTTACGCGGTGTGATTTTGGACGGATTTGTTCGATTTGAAAACTAATCAATTTTTTCCGTATGATATTCTTAGCATGAACGGTTTGATTTTTATTACATTAAAAACTTTCAGGAAAAATCCTGAAAGTTCTACATTATTTCATCTATTGTTGGGATGGATTCTCCCGATCCCTTTCTGGTTACTGTCTTTGAAGATACTTTTGTGGCAAATTCCATCGCTTCTTTGATGGATTTTTTTTGATCGAGCATGACTGCCATCGCTCCGATGTAGCTATCTCCTGCTGATGTTGTGTCAACCGCATCTGCCTTGATGGCTTCTTGTTTGATGTGTTCTGTTTTTGTAAAATACTCAGAGCCATTTTCTCCTAATGTTATTATCACGGATCCTACATTTTTATCAAGCAATTCATCTGCTGCTTCTTTCAAGTTTTTTTTGCTAGAATATCTCAAAATTTCATTTTCATTAGGCACGAACAAATCCACCTTGTCCAAGATGTTTTCCACTTCGAACTCACTAGGAGCAGGGTTTAATATCACGAAAACTCCCTTTTCCTTCGCCTTTTTAATAGCGTATTCGTTGACTTCTTGTGGGATTTCCATTTGCAAAATCAAAATATCGCATTCATCCAAAAGCTCGATGTTGTCGTCGATATCTTGAATTGAAATAGCATAATTTGCCCCATGATCCAAAACAATTTGGTTTTGACCAGTCTTGTCCACATTTATAAGCGCAGTTCCTGTATCGACATTCTTTTTGATGATGTTTGAAGTGTCCACGCCATATTCACGCATATTTTTGAAAATAAAATCTGCATCCATATCATTTCCCACGCACGCAAGAAACTTCACATCTCCGCCAAGTTTTTGGCAAGCAATCGCTTGGTTTGCTCCCTTGCCACCGACAGATCTGCTCTTTGAAAGTGACGAAATGGTTTCTCCTGGTTTTGGGAAATTTTCCAAATTATATGTAGTGTCTACATTCACGCTTCCTATAACTAAAATTGCCATAAATCTCTCCTCATTTCATAAAAACAATTAGAATTTTTCATAATAATCTATATTATATTATACAATACAAATCTGATTTTGTAATTCAAATAAAAAACAATGTGACTGAACTAAAATATCCAATCACATTGCTAATTTTTTTCAAACTATTTGTATTCTTCAATACTTTTTTCTCCACCTAAAATGATGCCGTTTTTGATTTCGTTGTCTCTCAAGTATTGTTTTACTGATACAGATGCTTCGTCTTTATCTATTAGCATTATTGGTGCTTGTTCTTTTTTTGATAGATATGGTGCTAGTAGTGCATCTGCGTATGCGTCTTTGTTTGCAAATATTACTTTGTCAGGAGTGCTATTGACAGTTTTTGCTATTTCAAGTGCTGTTTCTACTCTTGTTCTTCCCGCAAGTCTATTTGTTTTTATTCCGTTATTTTGTAGATTTGTTGTTATTGTTTCTGATACTTGTGTTTTTCCACCAATTATTGTAACTTTTTCTATTTTCCATTCTTTGATTGCTTTTTTAGTTGTTTCGTTTAATTGGTCTGATTGTGTTAATAATATTGGAATATTTAGTTTACTAGCAAGGCTTCCTGCTGTTAATGCGTCAATATTATTAAATCCATTTACAAGTATTATTTCTTTTTTGTTAGTTGAATTTGCTCTGATTTGTTCACCTAGTTTTACTGCTGTTTCAAATCTGTCAGCTCCTGCTATTCTTTGTTGTTTGATTCCTAGTTGTTGTAATTTGTTCAACGCTTCGTCACTGATTGAATCTGTTCCACCTGCGATTATTATTTTAGATGGGTTGAGTCTTTTTATTTCTTGTAAAACTTCGTCCATTATTGAATCTTTTTCTACGAATAATGTTGGGGCGTTGATTTCTATTCCACGAGGAGATGCTGCAAGGGAATCTACCATTTTATTGCTTGATGTTAAGATTACCGTGTCTGCTTTTTTGAATAGTGTTTTGCTTAGTTCTACCGCTGTTAGTTGACGATTCCTTCCAGCTATTCTTGTTGGATTTGTTTTGTCAAATATTTCTTTTAGTGTGTCCGTGTCTTTGATGTCTTTTGCTGTTGGTTTTTCAGTAGTAGTTGTTGGGTTTGATGGATATGTTGGTGTTGTTGGTTGTGTTGAATCTTCTGGTTCTTTTGGTTCAACCGGTTTTTCTGGTTGCGTTGTATCTTCTGGTTCTTTTGGTTCAACTGGTTTTTCTGGTTGCGTTGTATCTTTCTTTTCAACAACTACCGGAATTTCTACAATTCTCTTTGATCCATTTGCAAATGTCACTTCAACTTTTGCTGTATATTTACCAGGTTTATTTGTATCGATTTTTGGTTCCGTTACATCTTTTACAGTTGCTTTTTCAGGTAAGTTTTTGATGTTATCTGTTACATCGATCTTTTCACCTTGTTTTACAACTTCTTTTTCGATGTCTTCTGCTTTTACTGCTGGAATTTCTTCAATTGTTCCTGGTTTAAATTCGTCTTTGAAAATAACTTTTTGATTTTTCAATGATTTTTCATTGTTAAATCTCACATGTTCATAATTTTCAGTATACAAATTAACTACGACATGTTTTTTATCAGTTGATTCTGCATCTTTGAAAGCATCATCTGAAAGCTTCTTCAAACTCTTTGGTAAGTTTGTTTCTTTAAGCAAACTAAATCTGAATGCAGAATCTCCGATTTCTTCGATTCCTTCTTCAAGAGTTAATTTCTTCAATCTCTTCCATTTAATATTGTGAGCGAAAGCTTGTCTTTCGATTTTTTTAACATTTCCAGGAATTGTCAATTCTTCAAGTTGATGTCCTGTAAATGCTCTATCCTTGATTTCTTCGACAGTTTTTGAAATAGTAAGTTGTTTTAATGGAGCCCCTTGGAAAGCTGATCCTTCAATAACTTTAACACCTTCTGGTATTACAAGTTTTTGAAGTTTGATGTTTCTAGAGAATGTTCCACCAGCGATTTTTTCCATATTTGGAGAAATTCTAACTTCAGTAATTTGATTTAGTGAGAATGCTCCGCCTTCAACATCAGTTACAGAATCTGGCAAATACACTTTTTCAAGTCTGTTTCCATTAAATGCAGATCCGCCTATATATTCTAAAGTATCTGGCAATTCTACATTTTTGAAATTATTAACTCTGAATGCATAATTTTCGATTCTCTTAAGTTTCTTTGGCAATTCTAATGAAGTCATTCCATTAGCAGAACTTACAGTATCTGTACCGAATTTAACTCCCTTGTCCTTAATTAAATCAAATGCAGATTCTGCGATTACTTCGACATCTTTGCCATCCAAAGTTGTGTCTGGTAGAATTAGATTCTTGTTGAATTTGAATTTCGCTTTACCACTATCGCTAAATCCTGTAATAGCATTGTCCTTGTAAGTGAAATCTTCCTTCTTGTACAAAGCATTTTCATTGATAACCAATTTATCCAACGCCTTATCCAAGTTTTCTTGTGCAGCCTTCACCTCATCAGCTGTTTTATCCAAATCAGCAAGAACTTCCTTTGCCTTGACAAGTTCTTCCTTCATAGCATTGAAGGATTCTTTTCCAAACATTTCTGGAATTAATTCTTCCGCTTTTTTAATGGAATCTCTAAGTTTTGATCTATCTGGTGCTGATTTTCTCAAATTACCTTCAGCTTCAATCAAATCATCAAGTGCTTTGTCCACTTGTTTTTGTGTTGATTTTTCGTCTTTGAAAATTCTTTTAGCTTCTTGTAATACATTGTCGAATTCGTCTATTTTTTCTTGTTTATAGTCTGATTTTACAATTGATTTAACAGTTTGTAATTCCTTGAAAAGTTTACTTCTGTCAACATTTGTAACCAAAACTACTTTGTGATAATCATTTTCTGCAACAATATAAGTTGTTGATTGTAAATGTTCAGGATTTCTAGTTTCAAGTCTTACAACCTTGCTATTTTCATAGCCTGGATTGTCTCTGAATACAAAATCTCTAAACTTAAATATAGAATAAGGAAGCTTTACAACTGAAAGCTTGTTGTTAGCAAAGCTATAGTTGTCTATTTGAATGCTGTTTACATCATCGGATATTTCAAGCTTACTTATTTCATTGTTCATGAAAGATTCGCTACCAGTCTTCCATACAGTGCTTGGAATGGAAACCTCTGTAAGCTTATTGTCCCTGAATGCATAAGATTCAATGGATTTCAAACCTTCTTCAAACTTAACTTTAGTAATGCCTGAGTTAGCGAATGCGTAATCTTTGATGATAAATTCTACATCTGTTTTAGGGAAAGTTACGCTGTTAATCTTTTGATTTCTAAATGAACTTTCTTTAACTCCTTCAACAGCCTTTTTTTGTCCGTCAATAGTTACTTCTTTTGGGATAACCAAATCAGGATTTTTTGCTAACTTAGCCTTACCTTTTTCAGAAAAACCAGTAATTCCAAATCTATAAGATTCTTCTTGCATTCTTCCCTTGTATTTGAATTGTCCATAAGTGAAATCTTCTTGTGACCATTCGTCAGTAGTAGGTTTTTCAGGTTGTTCTGATTCGCCAAGTTTAACTGTCAGTTTAATCATTAAATTTGTAGCTGAACAAGTTACACAAGGTGATGTATATCCTTCGATTTGTTCAAGCTTTGAAGCTTTTTCTTTGTCGATACTTGCAATTACATCAAATTCTTTTGTTTTGTCGAATTTATCCAAGTTCCAAATCTTTTCAAGTTCTACTTCCTTATCGTTTGAACCCGATCTATCATTCTTATTTACATAATTTGCTACATAGTCTACATCAATATTATCATTAAGCCATTTTTGAAGTTCTTCTTTGCTATTAGCATTAGCTTCTACTTTGCCCAAATCGATATATTTGTCTGATTCCCCAGTTCCTAAAGAGTTAAAATTAATTTTAATCTTTTTGAAAGGACTTCCTGACTTTACATATTCTATTTTTTCTCCATTTAATCCAGAATGTAAATTAATAGCATTAGAATCTTTACTGCCTTTCAATAAAAGACCTGTTACTCCTGATTTATTAAATGCAGAAGTCATAACAGTTTTTACTGTAGATGGAATTGTGATTTCTCCAGTTAATGAAGTATCATTCATAAAAGCTTGTTGGCCAATATATTCCAAGCCTTCATTTAATTCAACTTTACTTAAATTCTTATTCGCTCCAAAAGCTAATCTTTCGATTTGTTTTACAGTCGAAGGAAGCTTAATTGTTGTAAGCGAGTTAGCTGAGAAAGCTCCTTGGTCAATTTTTTCAACACCTTCTGGAATAACAACTGATGTAAGTTTCTTTCTTCCGAAAGCTCCCTTACCAATAGTTGTTACTGATTTTCCATTAATTTTTTCTGGAATAACAACATCAGTAGCTGTACCCTTGTACTTTTTAATAGTCCCGCTACTTTCATCAAAATCAAAATCACTACTTTCTGCAGTGACCTCTTGTTTTTGTGGCACATCACTTGCGTAAATGTTTACAGGAGCATATCCTATAACCATCGCAAATATCAACAGCCACGAAATAATCCTTTTGTTTTTCATATTATCCTCCTCGTATAATATAGTTGTAGTAATAAATACTACATTTTATTTTCAATCCCACTTTCATATGGGATA
>OIEX01000043.1_pt1 | contig 120288 bp, 123 predicted proteins | sample 1581911 | NCBI WGS metagenome assembly OIEX01 (sample SAMN07977761, study PRJEB24534) | human gut metagenome | reverse complement strand
ATTATTATCCCATATGAAAGTGGGATTGAAAATAAAATGTAGTATTTATTACTACAACTATATTATACGAGGAGGATAATATCATGAAGAGGAAATTATTGGTAGTATTGTTGGCATGTGTAATGCTAAGTTCTTGTGGAGTGAAAAACGTTGGAAATACTGGCGTAAAAACTTCTGGAGAAGACGGCATACATATCAAAAACGGTGACTCAGAAGTAAGTATCGGAAAAGATGGAATCAACGCTAAGAATGGCGACTCCGAGGCAAAAATCGGAAAAGACGGAATAGTCGCAAAAAACGGCGACTCCGAAGCAAACGTCAGCAAAGATGGAGTAAAAGTGCAAAACGGACTCGACCTTGAAGGAGAAGACCCAGAAACAAAAGAAAAAAGAAAGAATAATGTATTCTTGGACGAAGACAAAATAAAAGAAATGGAACTAAAAGAAAATTACCTTGAAAAAGATGACATCAAAGATTGGGAAATCAAATTGGACAAGCAATCCCAAACATACACAATAAAATACAACGCACTACATCAAAGACACGAAAACGAAAGAGATGCCGTCACAGGTAAACTGCTCAAAGGAATGACAGCAGCTGTTTCAAGATAGTGCGTAAATAGTAAAACAGGAATCGACTGATTCCTGTTTTTTTAACTTAGATAATCAAGTGCAAATTGCACACAAATTGCAACAGTTTTGTACAATTCACCTTCATCAATATCAAATTTTGGGTGATGATTTGGGTAAGTTTTTCCGTTTTTATCCATTTTTAAGTTACTTAACATAAAGTATGCTCCAGGAACTTTTTCAAGATAATATGCCATATCATCTCCAGCCATAGTTTCAGATTCAATATCGTATATTATATCTTCCGAAAATATCTTTTTGGTTGATTTTTTTAATAACTTAATAATATTATCATTGTTTGAAAGATGTGGATACTTCCATGCATAATCATAACTTACACTACATCTATTACCTTGTGAATAATATTCAGAAATTTCCCCTATTCTCTTTCTTATATATTTTCTAACATCATCATTAAATGTTCTTACTGTTCCTTCAATTTCAGCTTCTGAAGGTATTATATTTTGATTAATTCCAGAATTTACTTTACATACAGAAATTACACATTTTTCAGAAGAACTAATTTCTCTTGATTTAATTCTGTTTATAGCTTGAACAATATCTACTAAACATACAATAGGATCAACTGTATCTTCTGGCATAGATCCGTGTCCACCGCTTCCTTCAATTCGAATTACAAATTTATCCATAGAAGCCATAAGATTACCACTTTTAAAACCAATGCTTCCATGAGGTACACTCGCAAAAAGCCCGCCAACATGATGTCCTATTATGCAGTCTACTTTAGGATTATCTAATGCACCTTCTTTTATCATCAACTCAGCTCCACCAGGATACTCTTCTCCAGGTTGAAAAATAAATTTCACAACTCCTGAAAATTCTTTTTTAATAGAATTCAAAACTAATAATGTAGTAAGAGCATCTGCCATGTGACAATCATGACCACATGCATGCATAAATCCATTGTGTGATTTGAAATCCAAATCAGTTTCTTCCTTTATTTCAAGTGCATCCATATCTGCTCTTATAGCTAGGCATTTTCCAGGCTTACCTGAATCAACCAATGCTATAATTCCTCTTGATCCAAGAACTTTTCTGTAGGGTATTTTGTGCTCAATTAATACTTTCTCCAGTTCTTCACAAGTTTGATAAGTATCTAATCCTATTTCTGGTATCTGATGAAGAATTCTTCTTTCTTTAATCAGAAAACTTTCATACTCTTTAACTTTTTCAATAATATTCATACTAATCTCTCATAAGGTATTCCAACAATACCTCAGCTGCTATTTTCATTTCGTCAACCTCAAGATACTCATCAGTAGTATGAACTTTTTGCATTCCTACACCGATAATAATTGCATTGAAGCCTTGTTCAGCATAAAAATTCGCATCAGATCCTCCGCCAATTACTTGTAACTCGCTATCTACTCCTATTTTCTTGTAACAGTCTTGGAATAACTTTGCAAATTTTAAATCATCTGTTGATCTTAATAGTGGATAAGCTTGAATGTAATCAAAGTCATAAGATGCATCAAATCTTTCACAGACCTCTTTGCATATACTTTCGTATGAATTCAAAACGCTTTGAATTTTTTCATATGAGTGAGATCTTAGTTCACCTTTACAAATTGTTTTATCTGGAACTACGTTAGTTGGAAAATCTGAGTTAATGTAAGAAATATTTGCGGTAGTAAGCTCATCTATTCTCAAAATATCCATTTTGGAGATAATTTCAGAAATTACCTGTATAGAGCTTATTCCCTTTTCAGGCTCTATTCCTGCATGTGCTTTCTTGCCATGGACTGTTATTTCAAAGTTATTGCACGCTGGCGCTTGATAAGCAATATATTTGGATTTTCCTGCATTATCTAGCACAATTGTATTCTTTGCAGGATTAATATGCTTATAAACTTCTTCCCAATCAATATTTCTCGCTCCTAACATTCCAGCTTCTTCTCCCGGAGTTATCATACAATAAATATCTTCATGCTCTATTTTATTTTTTACTAGATATTCTAATGCATAAAGTATGACAGCGACTCCAGCCTTGTCATCTCCACCTAATGTTGTGCTACCATCTGTCTTTATAATATTTCCCTCTTCTATTATCTTGACACCTTTGTTAGGTTCCACGACGTCAATGTGAGCAGAAAGTGTCACAGCACCATTTTTGTTTCCTCTTAGTAAAGAAAATATCGTAGGACAATTACCACCATATTTATGTTGTGATTCGTCAAGATAAATCTCACAACCTAAATTTTTCAAGTAGTTTACTACATAATCACAGGCTTCTTTCTCTTTTTTAGATGGAGAGTATATATTAACAAGTTCCTTGAATATATCTTTTAATTTTTCTATATCTACCATAAAACACTCCTAACTATTTTTCTTTATAGTTTCTAGTTGAGTTTTAGCGAATGCAATTGATGAAAATACTGTTGTCAATGTGATTACAAACGATAAGTTCTTCAAATTTAAAAACGCCATCAAATTTGTCATTATAAACGAAACTACTAAGGCAAATATTCCTGTTTTAAATGATTTAACTGAAAATTGTGCAAATATTCCTCCATATAATGCAGGTATTATTAATGTTAAAACATTTTTTATCGAATCAGGAATATTAGATATAACACCTTGTCCTAATGCAGTAGCCAAAATAACAAAGAATACTGCAACATAAACAGAAACTGCAACTCCCATAGTTCCCATTAATTGACCTTCTTCTGTACCCGCTTTATATCCTGATGCTTCAATTGATGTTGCTGCAGCTGGAATTTTCATATTAACGCTGTTTCCAGACAATGTTGAAACATATAAACCAGTAGATCCTAGAATAGGATAATAGCTTATAGGTTCACTGATGTAAAATGCTCCTGAAACTGAAATTTGACTTATTGTTCCAGCAATTATTGCGGCTGCTGGAGGTAGTATTTTGAAATAAAATGCCATGAATAATGGCGGCAATAGAACCGCAAACATTCCTAAAATCATAGTAATTCTACCAAATTTTTGCACATCTTTTGTGTATTCTTCATAAGTGTTCATAATTTACCTCCTACATAAAGAAACTCGCAATAATAGCTCCACCAAACATCGCAAATGTTAGTGACCATTGTTTTATCCAATTTACTTTTTTGCCAATTAATTGACAAATTACCATAATAATAAACCCTGATATTGTTGATGCTGCTAGCTGTGGTTTAACAGTAATTTTCATTAAATTGTCAATATTAAAATATGCAAACGCACCTAACATTGCTCCAACACTTACAGCAGGTAAAAGTGCTTTTCTTCCTCCTGTGAGCAAATTGTTTATCTTATCCATTCTATGACCAAAAAAGAACATAATGATTAACCATCCCATTACTCCCAATGCAGGAACCCAAAGAGCATTTGCAAAAACGACAGGATCCATTTTTGTAGAAAGTTCTGATCCTAATGCCTTTGCTCCAAAATTGGCAGCCATTGTTTCATAATTTGTTCCACCTATAACGCTCATTCTTAAAGCTGTTACTGGTGCACCTAATGAAACAATTAAAGCCAAGATACTTCCGACAATTCCCAAAGCAGGTCCTATACTAGATATTGCACTAGTAGTAATTCCTTTTTTAATCTTCTTTTCATCCATGCCTTTTTCTTTAGCACATTTTATAGTTTTTTTCAAAACTACAGTTGCTTGAAATAATACCAACAATATTCCCACTGAACACGCTATGTACATTAGTGGGTGATTTGCATAAAAAAATTGATTGTCCATAAAAAACTTCCTTTCTTTTTCATTTTTTGTTTTATGTCTTTTTTATGTCTTTAATTATATTATTATGTCTTTTTATGTTTTTGTCAAGTATTTTTTCACTTTATTTTAAATTTTTATTATTTTGATATAATATACATAAGATGAATTTTATTGAGGAGAGTAAAATGATGAAATTAGCAATTATAGGCACTCAGGAAAGTGTTAATTTAATAAATAAAATTATTGATAAAGACTTTGAAGATATCTCCTATTGTAATTTAGTTTTGGACAAAGTTAAAAAAACAAAAGACATAATAGTTAATATTACTGAAGATATTGATGGTATTTTTGTGACTGGAATGGGCGTTTACTTTGAATTATTAAAATACGACATTAATGTTCCTATTTCATTCGCAAAACATGGTTCAATATCTTTGATAAAATGCTTAGAAAAAATGAAAGCTGATAATTGCTTGGAATCTCAAACAAGATTGTCATTTGATATTATTTCAGATACAACAATTGAAGACATTATAGCTGATTTTAATTATTCCATCAGTAACTTCTACATAGAAGAATCAAAACCTGAAAAAAACGAAGATTATTATATTACAAAACACTTAAAACTATTTCACGATAATAAAATAGATTATGTTGTTACCTCATTCGGATATATTTATTCTCTTTTCAAAAGCTTAGATCTTCCGGTTTATAGAATGTTTCCATCAATTATAGACTTAAAAAATAATATAGAAGACTTATTACTTGAGATTAAAATATCTAAATTAGATAAATCAAAAATCATGGTATACAGATTTAAACCATTGAATGATATTCATATATTAGATTATAAAAAACCTTTTTTAAAATTTTCTAAATCAATAGATGCTTTCGTGGATTTTAATGAAGATAATAGCATCACGATAATTTCAACAAAAAATTACTATAATAACAGATTCAACATGGCGCTAGTTTCAAATTTTTTACAAGAATATGAATTAACTAATTTTATAGCAGGCATTGGATCTGATATTTCAGTAAAAAAAGCATTAAAAAATTCTCAGAAAGCTCTTAATGATGATTCTAAAAATATCACTTATTTTGATGGAATAGCATTCCATTATTATAATGATAATGAAAAACTACATCCTATAAATTTAATCACCGATGAGGAAATTTTAGAAATATCAGAAGATACTGGAGTTATTCCAAAAAGAATTCATCAGTTATATGATGCAATGATAAAGTTAAATAAGTTTGAGTTTTCTAGCTATGAATTATCTGAAATACTAGAACTTAGCGTTAGAAGCGCCAACAGAATAATTAATAGCTTGGTAGAAAATGGTTATGGTGAATTTATTGATAAGAATACCCAAAATAATATTGGAAGGCCAAAAAGATTTGTAAAAATTAATTTTTTTAATTAGCCCGATTATTTTATTGTCCCAGAAAATACTAGATTATTAGTTTATTACTGGTATTGCGTGATGTTTGCTTAATCTGCTACCTACGTATGTGCTGCAACTGTAATTTCTGCGAAACCTTTAAGCAAACAATCGAGCTGTATATTGTGAAATTATGTAAACAGTCAAGCCTTTTTGCTAAGAATATCATACGGAGAAAATAATTATAAATTCAAGCGAAGTGAACCGTTAAAAAATTGTGCTGTCTGAGTGCGTAGCACGAGTTCACAATTTTAGGTTCACAAGCTTAGAATTTATTTATTTTTGTAGTCTAGATACTCGTGCAAAATGCTTGCTTCTATTTTTACCTTTGTTTATTCTGCAATTCCAAATACTGCGAACCCTTTAAGCAAACAATCGAAGCTTACGAATATCATCATAGAAAATTTAATGTTTCTTATGAGCGACGCTTCGAACGATGAAATCTTCATTTAATATTCTAAAAAGAAGATTTCTGAAGTGAGGCTGTGCGAATAAGATTATTAAATTTTCACCCAAGATATTCGTGCGAGATGTTTGCTTGAACTTGACACAAACTTTATCCTGCAACTCCCAATCTCTGTGTCTGCTCCACACGATTTTCTTCCTTTCACACAGCACCCCACTAAAAAAGACGTATCACACGATACGCCTTTATTGTTATCTATTATTTTTTGCTTTTTACTGCTTTTAAGATTTCCCCTGCTGCAAATGGCAACAATGCACATGGAAGGATTACTTTGTAGTGTTCAATGTGAAGTGGTATTGTTTCGAATACATTATTTACTCCAGGAATGTAGATTACTGCTAGCATTAATAATAGTGAAAGTGATGTTCCCATTACTAATGCTTTGTTAGAGAATACTCCGATTTGGAATACTGATTTGTGTTCACTTCTTACTGAATAGCTTCTTAGTAATTCTGATAATATCAATGTTGCAAATGCAACTGTTCTTGCAGATTCGATGTGGCCATCGAAGTGGTTCAATCCGTAGTTGTACGCAAATAATGTCGCAACTGTGATTGCCAATGATTGAACGATGATGCTTAGTCTCATGTTCTTGTCGATGATTGGTTCTTTTGGTGAACGAGGAGCTCTGTTCATGATGTCAGCTTCTCCTTTTTCAACTCCAAGCGCCATTGCTGGGAATGAGTCTGTCACTAAGTTTAACCATAATAATTGAATTGGGATAAATGGTGTGTCCCATTTGAACATTATCGCCAAGAATACGATAAGAATTTCTGCGATGTTACAGCTTAATAGGAATGATACGAATTTCTTGATGTTCGAATAAATTATTCTTCCTTCTTCTACTGCATTAACAATTGTCGCAAAGTTGTCGTCTGTAAGGATAACTTCTGAAGTGTTCTTCGCAACGTCTGTTCCAGTGATTCCCATCGCAATTCCGATGTCTGCTTTTTTGATTGCTGGTGCATCGTTGACTCCGTCACCTGTCATTGCTGCAATGTGTCCGTTTTCTTTCAATGCTGTTACGATTTGCACTTTGTTTTGTGGAGAAACTCTCGCATAAACTCTCTTTTCTTTGACGATTTCACGGATTTCATCGTCTGTCATGTTGTTAAGTTCAGCTCCCATGATTGCTTGTGAATCATCTGTACAAATTCCCAAATCTTTCGCGATTGCTACTGCTGTTTCCAAGTAGTCTCCAGTAATCATAACTGGTGTGATTCCCGCAGTTTTACATTCTTCGATTGCATCTTTTACTTCTAGTCTTGGTGGATCTATCATTCCTGATAATCCTACAAATACCATGTTCTTTTCGATGTTTTCAGATGTAATTTCATTTGGCAAATCATCGTGTTCACGAAGTGCATAAGCTAGTACACGAAGTGCTTGTTTTGCGTATTCGCTGTTTTTATTCAACAATTTTTGTTTTAATTCTTCTGTTAGTGGTTTGATTTCATTGTCGATTAAAATTTTGCTACATTTTTCGATAATTATATCTGGCGCACCTTTTGTGAAGGAAATAATCTTGTCAGATAAGAATTTGTCGTGGAATGTAGTCATCATTTTTCTTTCTGAATCGAATGGAATTTCTTCTATTCTAGGATATTTTTGATTGGATTCTTCTTTTGTGATGTCTTGTTTTCCAGCTGCTGTGTGAAGCGCTCCTTCTGTAGGATCTCCCACAATCTTGTATGTTCCGTCTTCTTCGATTAATTTCGAATCATTTGTAAGACTCATTATGTGAAGCAAAGTGTTAAGAGATTTGATGTCGTCTTCTTGCATTTTACGGTCTTCAATCAAATAATCGCCTTCAGGTTTGTATCCTGTTCCTGTGACATCGACATCTGTCCCATCGACGTAGATTTTCTTCACAGTCATTTCGTTTTGAGTCAACGTACCAGTCTTGTCGGAACAAATTACAGTAGTTGTTCCCAATGTTTCAACAGCCAAAAGTTTCTTGACGATGGCGTTTTTCTCAGCCATTCGTCCCATTCCCAAGCTAAGCACAATTGTAACGATAGCTGGAAGTCCTTCTGGAATCGCTGCAACTGCAAGTGATACCGCAGTCATCAACATGTTCAATGCGCCAAAATCATACAAGAAATATCCAACCGCAAATACAATTGCACACACAACAACAGTTATGATACCCAATTGCTTAGATAATTGTGCCAATTTTCTTTGAAGAGGAGTTTCTTCGTCTTCAACTTGTGACAAACTCGTTGCAATTTTACCGATTTCTGTGTTTTGTGCAGTTTCTACAACAACACCCTTCGCTCTACCGTAGCTTACGATAGATGAACTGTACGCCATGTTTGTTCTGTCGCCAATTCCTGCGTCTGTTGTGATTTCATCCTTTGCATTTTTTTCAACAGCAACTGATTCACCAGTCAACGATGACTCGTCGATTTTCAAGTTAGTAGATTCCAACAATCTCAAATCCGCAGGAATAATATCCCCCGTTTCCAATTCAACGATATCTCCTGGAACCAAATTTTGTGAATCCACTTCCATAATCTTGCCATTTCTGATGACCTTGGCTTTAGGACTTGCCATTTTTTGCAAAGCTTCTATTGCTTGTTCCGCTTTACCTTCTTGATAAATCGAAAGCACCGCATTCACAATAACGATAGCGATGATAATAATACTATCTGTGACTTCCCCAATAGCCATGGATAAAATAGATGCCAATAGCAAAATAATTATCATCGGATCCAAAAATTGATCCTTTAATTTGGCTGCCATGGACTTTTTCTTCTTTTCTTTTAATACGTTCTTGCCGTATTTTTCTAATAAACTAGCTACCTTACTGTCGGATAGACCATTGTTTTCGTCAGTATCCAAACTTTTGATAACACTGTCATTAGATTCCTTGTACCAATCCAATCTCTTACCTCCTGTTAATTTACATAATAAAAAAAACTTTCACCATTTCTGGCAAAAGTCTTGCTAACCAAAGTGGCCTTGTGCCGGGTTTCAACCGTAATGACGACACAATATTTTTAAGCTACTCCCTTTTGTAATATTAATTTTACCAAAAATATTATATTAAATCAATTATTTTATTATAACTTGAAACGTATCGTGTTCTTTTTTCATATTCACAATCTTGCAATCTTCGTAGTCGTGAGTGTCGATAAATTTGTCCACAATCGTTGGATCTTTTGTGAAATGCATTGGGAATAAAACTTTCGGATTGCATTTGTCGACAAATTCATTCACACCCAAATCGTATCTTTCCTTTAATCTCGGATCAACCGGGAAAAATCCAATGTCAACGTGTCCTATCTTGTCGATTTCGTTGGAGAAATCTTGTTGCATCTTTTGTTTTTCTTCTTCGGTGTCTTCTTCCCACACCCAATTGTTCAAATCTCCTGCGAAGAAAAATTTCAAATGGTTTGCTTCAAAATACACGCTAATTCCCATATCAGTCGAACCAAGCGCTGTAAAATCAACTCCGTAGACAGATGTCGATTCATCAACTTCAAGTTTGATAACCTTCTTATCGAAATGCTTTTTCAATTCTTCGATATTATCTTGTCCCAAAAACACAACATTGTCTTTCGTATCGTAATCAAAAACCTCTTCGTAAACATCTTCTGAGACAATGTATGTAATATCACTCGCATTTTCATAATCAAAAATACTCTCGTTGTAGTGATCTGCGTGTGAATGAGTCACCACGAAAATCACCTTCTTATCGTTCACATTTTTTGGCAAAGTTCCTTGAAAATAATCGAAAATAATAATCTTGTCTTCAAACTCCAAAGAAAATGAACTGTGGTATATATATCTAATGTTTAATTTGTGTTCCATTAAAATTCCTCCTCGTATATATTTACCCATAAACAAACAATTTACGCAAGTAAATATTCGATAAATTTTATAAAACAACAAATATTTTCACTTGTAGTATAATATTAATAATGAAAGGATGAGTTTATGAAAAAAACTAACGCAATGAGAATACTCGACAAACAAAAAATTGGGTATAAATATATAGAATACACTGTAGGAGACGATGTGAGCGGCGAAAATGTCGCAAGCAAATTAAACGAGGATGAAGCTTACGTGTTCAAAACACTTGTCACAATTTCCAACACAAATGAAAATTTCGTGTTCGTTGTAGCTGTAAAAGACGAGCTTGACCTCAAAAAGTGTGCGAAAATAGCCGGAGTGAAAAAACTCGAAATGATTCATGTAAAAGATTTATTAAAAACTACCGGCTACATTAGAGGTGGTTGTTCTCCTATCGGAATGAAAACTAAATTTAAGACTTTTATCGACGAGAGTTGTGAAAATAAAGAATATATTTATGTGTCTGGCGGCAAAATCGGTGCGCAAATCAAAATCGCGCCCCAAGATTTGATAAAAATTTGCGATATTACTGTGGCGGACCTTAAAAAGGAGTAAAAATGGATTACGAAAAACAGCTTGAAGCTGTAATTAACTACATCAAAAGTGGAGAAAAACTAAAAGAAGATTTCACTATAGGAATGGAAATGGAACATTTCATCGTAGACAAGGATACTTTGAAGACTGTGTCGTATTTCGGTGATAATGGAGTAGGTGCAACTCTCAGAGAACTTCACAATCATGGATGTGCAGCTTACAAAGAGGGAGATTACATCCTTGGACTTGAAAATGATGATTTGGCAGTGTCGACAGAACCTGGAAGTCAGTTTGAAGTTGCATTGTCATCGAAGTGGAACATCGACGAATTAAAAGATATTTACATCAAAAATATGAGAAAACTTGTTGAAGTTTTCGATAAGAAAAACCAAGCGATGGTGACTTTGGGATATCATCCTGTTACTAAAATCGACGAGATTAAAATCTTGCCTAAAAAAAGATACGATTTTATGTACAAATATTTCAACGAAAGAGGAGACATGGCCCACAACATGATGAAGGGCACTTGTTCTTTGCAATGTAGCATTGACTATTCATCAGAAAAAGATTTCGTTAGAAAATACAAGATTTGTAACTGTTTGTCTCCTGTTTTCTACACATTGTTCGACAATGCATATATTTTCGAAGGACAGCCTTCAAAAAGTCGTAACATGAGAGAAATCATTTGGGAAAACACAGACACTGACAGATCTGGAATGTATAAGTTTAGCTTCGATGATGATTTGAGCTACAAAAAATACGCCGAACATATTTTGAACACGCCGTTGATTTTCTCAATTGATGAAAACCACGAGCCTTATTATGTCGGAAAGACAACTTTCAAGGAAGTATTTGAAGATGTGAAGGACACTGGTTTGATTTTCCACGCATTATCAATAGTATTTCCAGATGTAAGGGCGAAACGATACATTGAAATCAGAATGATGGACGAAATCAAATATCCACTTAATTTCTCAGCAGTAGCCCTAATCAAAGGATTATTCTACGATGAGACTAATTTGGACAAATTATCAGAGCTTTTCAAAAACATGACGTATGAAAATTGCATGAAAGCAAAACTAGATGCACGTGAAAAAGGACTGGATGCTACATTTATGAATGTAAACATGTTAGAGTTTTGCAAAATGCTTGTGGATATGGCAAAAAATGGACTTCCTGCAAATGAAATCGGATATTTAATTCCACTAGAAGAAATGTTGGAAAAAGGAATGAATCCAAGAGATCAGTTCGAGAAAATTTACAAGGAAAAAGGGCTTCGTGAAGCTGTAGTTGCAAATGAATTAAAATTGGAGGATTTAGATGTATAATGACGAATATTCATTAGAATTATATAAAATAGTAAGAGAAGACGAGGATATGTATTACAGGGATTTCGTGGATTTTATCGCCAAAACAAAAGTGTCAAAGGCGATTTATCACGGAGAACCAATCCCTATGACCTACCAAGGTCTTTTCTACAACAAAAAGAACCGCTCAGATTTTGTCTACATTTCAAATATTTTGATGAGCATCACTGATAAAATCACTAAAGAATTCGTAGAAAATCCTGAATATCGTAAAATATTCCAATTGGATCCTACAATTGAAGAGCTAGTGCTTCACGACCCAGGATACGATGTTCCAGTTCCGATTTGTCGCTACGATGTGTTCTACGACGGAGTAAACTACATGCTTTGTGAACTCAACACAGACGGATCATCTGCGATGAACGAAGACAACACATTAGGACAACTTCTTCTTCAAACAAAAGCTATGCAAAAATTCATGGAAAAACACTCAGTCGAAAACATCGACATGTTCACTCCATGGGTTTGGGAAACGGCTGATATGTACAAGAAATACGTGTCCGATGAGAAACCAAATGTAGCAATCGTGGATAATTTGGAAGTGGGAACTCCAAACGAATTTGACGAATTCAAAAGAGTCTACGAAGAAAATGGATTCAACTGCGAAATCATCGACATCAGAGATTTGGAATACAAAGACGGCAAATTGTGCCACGGCGATTATGTGATAGATTTGGTTTACAGAAGAATCGTGACATTAGAATTGTTGAAAATAAAAGATCAAATCAAACCATTCTTGGATGCGTACATGGACAATGCATTCTTCATGGTAGGATCGTTCAGGTCACAATTGATGCACTCCAAGCTTATATTTGAAATCTTCAGAGACGAACAAACACAAGCGCTACTTAACACTGAAGAAAAGAAATTCATCGACGAACACGTTCCATTTACGAAAAAAATCGAAGAACGTGATGCCTACGAAATCATAATGAACAAAGATAAATACATCTTCAAACCAATCGACGGCTACGCATCACTTGGAATATACGTTGGCCGTGAAATGAGAGAAGATGATTTGAAAGAAAAACTTCCAGAATTTATCCGCACAGGCTACGTCTTCCAAGAATATTACGATATGAATAAGTGTGAATTCTTGGAATTCGAAGAAAAATCTCCTGTACTCAACAAATTCACACAAGTCGTGGGACTTTTCATCTACAACAAACACTTCATCGCCCCTTACACACGAATCGGAAAAGACAACGTCGTAAGTGGCGCCAGAAAATATTATACAGCACCTAACTTGTTCATAAATGAGTAATTAAAAGCCACATCGTGTGGCTTTTTTTGGTGTGTGTAAAAGTTTTGAGATTTGCAAAAAAAAAGTTATTTGTAGAATTAAAGCTCGTACTACAAATAACTTTTTTCAACATTTATATATATTTTTCCTATGATCGACTTCTACAACGCAGATTATTAATTTATCGTCATCAATCTCGCAAATAATTCTGTAGTTCGACACTCTGTATCGCCAAAATCCTCTCAAATTGGCTGACAACGCCTTACCTCTTGCACGTGGCTCTTCTAATTGACCTACTTTCTCCATATAATGAATAATCATTTTTTGAATAGGCTTATCGAGTTTTTTCAAGGATTTTAGTGATTTTTCTGAATAAATAACCCTCATATACCCAACTCTTTTTTTACCTCATCATTACTGTAAAATTTCATTTGGTCTTTGTTTAACAGATACTCATTAATTATTTTTTCATCATACTCTTGTTCGATTTTTTCCAATAATGATTCTCTTGCCCAGTCTGATAAAGTTTTGTTTTTTTCTTTTGAAACATTTGTGAAAAGTTCCTTATCCGATTCGCTCAATCTAATCGTTATAGTAGCCATAAAATCACTCCTTTTATTGTGTTACATCGTAACATAATTGTATTATAAATTCTTTACTTAGTCAAGCATACAACTTACGACACCATAATTTTTAGTTGTAACTTTTAGCTGTTCATTTGATTTTATTAATTCATCAATCATTTCGGATAAATTATCTCTGAAATTTTCTGCAGTTGTACTTTTCATTACCTCAACTCCTTCTATTTTTATTATATCCTATATTATTCTAATACAATGCTGGACTTTTATGCGCATTATGCGTATTATTAAAGCATAAGGAGGTTAGGCGATGTTAAAATCATATCCTGCTATTTTTCATAAAGAAGAAGATTCATACTGGGTGGAATTTCCAGAATTTGGTGGTGGAACTGAAGGAGATAATATTGAAGAAGCAATGGTAAACGCCCACCAAATGTTAGAAAGCGTGTTGGCTACTTTCATTGATGAAGATCTTCCACTTCCTAAACCAAGTGATATTACAAAAATAAAAGTCGAAGATGGATTTACGTCAATGATTCAAGTTGATCCCACACCATTTATCAAAAACAACAAAACCATCAGAAAAAATGTTACAGTCCCTGAATGGTTGGTTAGACTTTGTGATCGTCAAAATATCAATTATTCCGAAGTTTTGACCACAGCTCTTGAAAAGAAAATCAACGCATAATTTTGTAAATATTTTTACTTCTCTAAGCCACATTGTGTGGCTTTTTACTTCTCAAAAATCAATTTTTTATCTTTTAATTTTGCTTGTAAAGGAAATTTACGCGCAATTTCTTGATTATGTGATATATATATTAATGTTAAATTTTCTAAATTAAGCAAATTATCAATGATTAAATTTAAATCATTCAAATCTATATTCGAAATTCCTTCGTCAATTATAAGAGTTCTCTTTCCCTTATACAGCGCTCTTGCTAATTCTACTCTTTGTTTTTCTCCATAAGAAAGATTATTTAGACTACCGTTATACGGTGCTTCATGTGGATCTATAAGGCAAATATCAAGCACTTTCTGATATTGTTTTACATTAAAATCAGAATCTAAAACTATATTATCTTCTAAGTCCCCTTGAAAAATATATGGTTCAGGAGGAATATAGGCACCATTATAATCTTTTAATTGTCCAAAATCTATGTCTCCATTATCTGCAGTTTGATTTCCTGTAATAATATCAACCAATGTTGATTTCCCCGACCCAGACTTACCGATAATAGATACTTTATCACAATCTTTTATTTTTAATTCTATATCATTCAAAATAATATTGCCGTTAAAACTTACAGAAATATCTCTCATATTTATTTCTGTTGACAATTCATCTTTTTCACTAATAGTTTTTAAATTAATAACTTCATTAATTCTTTCAGATGAAATCTTTGCTGCTGCAAAATTAAAGTTAAGCTCATTTAATTCTTCCAATGAAGTTATCATCTTTGTTAAGTAATCTAAATATGCAATTATTGAACCTATTGTAAATAATTTATCCACCGTCATTAAGCTTCCCATTAATAATACTATAAATGGCATCAAATATAGTAGATAATTTATAGTAATTTTCCCAGTATTTCTCATTACGCCCAGCTTAATATTTGAATCTCTTTTATCCACAATAGATTTATCATAAATTTTATAACTATATTTTTCGTATGAATTTATTTTTATCGAAACTATCCTATTCATTAAAGATATCAATGTATTTCTAGAATCCGATAATGTCTTGATATAAATTTTAGAAAGCTCATGTATCTTTTTCTTAAAGAAATTCGTAAATAAAAAATAAATTATTACAAACGAAAAGATTACTAATGATATTCTCCATGATATATAAACCAGCATCGCTAGAGATATAATTGTCACAATTATGTTTCTGAGTGCATTTACAATAACGTCTATTAAAAATACAGACATATTCTTAATATCATCTTCTGTTCTAGTAATTAAATCTCCCACTTCATATTCTTTTGTGTCACTCAATTTTGAAAAAAATATATGATAAAATATATCTCCCCTAACATCTCTTACTATCTTACAGTTTGTTGTATAAAAAATTTTATTATGTATCCATTCAAATATATGACTAACCGTATGTAATGAAACGATGATCAATATAGTATTTATTATTGCTTTATAATCTTTGATAGCTATATACTCATCAATTATTTTCATTTTTAATATTGGAATTAACATTGTTAAAAGTGGTGAAATTATAAGAAATATAAGTCCGATTAGAATTGTCTTTATGTATTTTGTTGAATGTTTTAATATTATATTATTTTTCATTTTTTCCCTTTCAATAATTTGAATAATAAAAGAATTTTATTTAAATGTGAATTAAGATAATGCTTGTATTGAATATACCATTTATTACGTTAACTGTCTATTTATTCAAATGGCATTTCTGTTTAGATTTTTGTGCTTTTATGATAATATTAAAGGTAAAGAAATTTTTTAATGATGATGAGAGGTCAATATGAGAAAATCTTGGAATGAATATTTTATGGATTTGGCATTGAATGTTGCGACACGTAGCACTTGTGACAGGGCATTTGTCGGTTGTGTGTTGGTGAATTCTGACAATAGGATTGTATCGACAGGCTACAATGGTGCTATTAGTGGCAATCCTCACTGCGACGAGGTTGGTCACACTTTGCGTGACGGACATTGTATTGCTACGATTCACGCAGAGATGAATGCTTTGTTGTATTGTGCGAAGGAAGGAATTGCTGTGAAGGGTTGTATTTGTTATGTGACTCATTTTCCTTGTTTGAACTGCACGAAATCTTTGATTCAAGCTGGAATTAGCAAGATTTATTATCACGAGGCTTATCGTGTAGATGATTATGCGATTGAATTGTTAGACCGAAATAATATTGAATATGTCCAAATTTAAAGAGGTGTAATATGGATAAAATAAAAAAACTTCTTGTGGCAAACCGTGGCGAGATTGCTATAAGAATTTTCAGAGCTTGTAGTGAGCTTGGAATAAGAAGCGTTGCGATTTATAGCGAAGAGGACAAGACTTCCCTTTTCAGAACGAAGGCCGACGAATCGTATTTGATAAAGGATGCGGTATCACCGTTGTCGAGTTATTTAGATATCGAAAAAATCATTGCAATTGCAAAATCCAAACACTGCGATGCGATTCATCCTGGTTATGGATTTTTGAGTGAAAATGCAGAATTTGCGAGACGTTGCAGAGAAAACGGAATAATTTTCGTGGGTCCTGACGAATCCGTTCTACATAGTTTAGGTGACAAGGTCCAATCGAAGTTAGTTGCCAAGAAAGCCGGCGTACAAACTATCGAGGGCGTGGAGACTCCTATTAGAAATAAAAACGAAGCATTAGAAATCGCAAACCAAATCGGCTATCCAGTTATGGTAAAAGCATGTGCTGGTGGTGGCGGACGTGGAATGAGAATTGTCGAAAAAGAATCCGATTTGATGAATTCTTTCGTCAGCGCGCAAAACGAATCCAAGAAGGCTTTCGGCTCGGACGATATGTTCATCGAAAAATACATCCGCAATCCAAAACACATCGAAGTGCAAATCATAGCCGACAATCACGGAAATATTCTTCACTTATATGAGAGAGATTGTTCCATTCAAAGACGTCACCAAAAGGTTGTGGAATTCGCTCCTGCATTTTCAATTTCCGAAAAGACAAAGAACGAACTTCACCAAGATGCCATCAAAATCTGCAAAGAAGTTGGCTACACAAACGCCGGTACTGTAGAATTTTTGGTGGACGAAGACGAAAACCACTATTTTATCGAAGTAAACCCAAGAGTTCAAGTAGAACACACAGTTAGTGAGCTTATCACTGGAATTGATATCGTTCAAACTCAAATTCTGATTGCAGACGGAAAAAGTTTTGATTCTGATGAGATAGGAATTTATTCACAAGACGATATCCACACGAATGGTTACGCAATTCAATGTCGTATCACGACAGAAGATCCTGCGAATAATTTCATGCCTGATACTGGCAAGATTGATTTGTATCGTACAAGTTCCGGATTCGGCGTGAGACTTGACGGTGGAAATGGATTCACAGGCTCAGTAATCACACCATATTACGATTCGCTTTTGGTTAAAATCACTGCCTTCTCCAGAACATTCAACGACACAATCAACAAAGCAATCCGTGCTTTGAGAGAAACGAAAATCAGCGGCGTGAAGACAAATATTGGCTTCATCATCAATGTTCTAAACACAGAAGAATTCCACAAGGGAATTTGTGACACGGGATTTATTTCCAAAAACCCTGAGCTTTTCGACATTAAACCATCTACAGACAAAGAGCTTAAAGTGTTGAATTTCCTAAGTGAACGCTCCATTAATAACGACAAAAAAGATTACAACATTCCACAAATCCCAGAATTTACCAAGACAAATTCTACAGGAACCAAAGATATTTTCGAAGAAAAAGGTGCCAAGGGACTTAGCGATTGGATTTTGAACCAAGATAAACTTCTAATCACAGACACTACACTAAGAGATGCGCACCAATCATTGATGGCGACACGAATGAGAACGAGAGATATGCTTCCTATCGCAGAAGCTACCAACGAATTGATGAAGGACTTGTTCAGTTTGGAAATGTGGGGCGGCGCAACATTTGACGTTAGCTACAGATTTTTGAAGGAAGATCCTTGGATTAGACTACAAGAACTTCGCAAAAGAATTCCGAACATTTTATTCCAAATGTTACTGCGTGGAAACAACACCGTAGGATACAAAAATTATCCAGATAATGTCGTAGTTAAATTTGTACAAAAAGCCGCAGAAAACGGAATCGACGTGTTCAGAGTATTCGATTCATTAAATTACATCGATGGAATGAGACTTGCGTGTGACAGCGTACTTGAACAAGGAAAAATCTTGGAAGCAACGCTTTGCTACACAGGTGACATTTTGGACGAATCAAGAGACAAATACTCACTAGAATATTACGTAAAAAAAGCAAAGGAACTAGAATCCATCGGCGCAAATATTATCGCAATCAAAGACATGAGCGCACTCTTAAAACCATACGCCGCAACGAAGCTAATCTCAGCATTAAAAAACGAAGTCTCTGTTCCAATTCATTTGCACACACACGACACCACAGGAAACGGAGTCGCTACAATAATCAACGCTTGTGAATCCGGAGTTGACATAGTGGACACTTGTTTCAACTCAATGAGTTCACTCACAAGCCAACCTGCACTCAACTCAGTCGTAGCCGCTCTTGAAAACACTCCACGTCAAACGGGAATCAGCCTTTCAAACTGTGACAAAATCAGCAACTACTACAAAGACGTTCGCTCATACTACTCACAATTTGAGAGCGATTTAAAAAGTGGTACAACAGAAATTTATCGCTACGAAATTCCTGGAGGACAATATTCCAACCTCAAACCACAAGTAGAATCGTTCGGACTTGGAGAAAAATTCGACGAAGTAAAATTAATGTACAAAAAAGTCAACGACATGCTAGGTGACATCATCAAAGTTACACCATCATCCAAAATGGTCGGAGACATGGCGATATTTATGGTGGCAAATGGGCTCACTCCGGAAAACATCTACGAAAAAGGCAAAAACCTCGACTACCCAGACTCTGTAATATCATTCTTCAAAGGAATGATGGGACAACCTGAAGGTGGATTTAACGAAAAATTACAAAAAATCGTATTAAAAGATGAAAAGCCAATCACAAAAAGAGCTGGACTTTACATTGACCCATTTGATTTTGAAAAAGATAAAAAAGATTTACAAGACAAATACAAAATGGAATTCGACGAAAAAGACATCGTCTCACATGCACTTTATCCAAAAGTATTCGAAGATTACATCGACTACAGAAAAACAAAAGGCAACTTCACTTACATGGACACTCCGACATTCTTCGAAGGAATAAACGAAAAAGAAACAGTCGAAGTTCCAATAGAAGAAGGCAAAATCCTCATCATCAAACTTATTGAAAAAGGAAGATTGGAAAAAGACGGCTACAGAAACTTCACCTATGAAGTCAACGGAAACAGACGAGAAGTCAGAGTGTTCGATGAATCTGCGAAAATCACTGAACGTGAAGAAGACAACCTATCAGTAGCAGACCCTAACAACGACAAAGAAATCGGGGCATCAATTCCAGGAAGAGTCGTAAAAGTCCTAGTCAAAGAAAACGACAAAGTATCAGTCAACGACCCATTGGTAGTAGTGGAAGCCATGAAAATGGAAACAAACATACTATCCAAATCAGAAGGAATTGTAAAATCAATCCTAATCAAAGAAAATGACACCATCGACACAGACCAACTTCTTATAGTTTTGGAATAAAAAAATGGATTGTAGAGTAAAATCTACAATCCTATTTTATTTTTTGAAATAGTAAATACTTTCTTTCAATGGTTTATATTTTAATGTAGCAACTTCCTCGTCACTAATATACTTGTACACATCATCATATTCTTTTTTACTAATGTTCAATGACATGTTGTCTTTTTTCAAATTATATCCATATTCAAACCTATAATTTTCCAAATCTTTTAACACAACCCAATAAACATAATCGTCCGTTTTTGTGGATCTGAAAGCCCTCACACTTTTGATATCACTTCTTGGGATTTTCTGCATATCCATGTACTTATACATCCTGTCAAAACCAATGTGCCTGTGCACAGGATATTTTATAATTAAATTGATACAAAATATAATTAGACCTGCCCATAAAACTAGTTTCAATATTTTTCTGAAGTTTATTTTTGTTGTTTTTTGCATCTGTATATCTCCTTCGTGTTTGTATTATAATTATACTATATTTTTGATGGAGGAATATCAAAGGACATTCAAAATTTTTTAAAAAAAGTATATACTATATATTAATAATTTAACGTTTGGAGGAAATTATGAAAATCAAATTATCTAAGTGTGGAAATTCTCATTTGTTGCAAATTCCAAGGTCGATTTTGGATGCTTTAAATTGGAAAGATGATGATATTTTGGATTTAAAAATTAAGGATAACAAACTAATAATCGAAAATTCGTCTGATGATGAAGTGAATATTGAAGATTTGTTTGAAGATTTTAATGGTCAATATGAAAAAGAAGATATTGATTGGGGAAAAATGATTGGAAAAGAAGTATGGTAAGCTAACAATTCTAATAAATAAAATAATAGAAAAAAATCTTTTCATACCTTTTCCTCCTTTGTATTTTATAGTATAATAATATCATAGAAAGGAGAATAAAGCAATGAAAAAGAAAATGTTTTCTATAGTCAAAATACTACTAATATGTCTTGTAGTATTTGTAGCTATAAAATGGATTATAGCTGTTCCCGTTCAAAGACATTATGGATACAAAAAGTTGTACAAATACATGGAAGTTCAAGGGATAAAAAAAGATAACATAAAAGAGATAAAGGCGATAAAAGATTATATAAAAGGAAACCAAGTATACAGAGTGCAGATAAAAGATCCTGCGGATTTTACTCTTGTTTATATTTATGACGATTACCCAAATCCTGGTAAAATGGAATTAAGTTCTATTGAGTTTCAGTCGAAAGATGATTTTAAGAGTCTGAGCTCTGAAGAAATGCAAAAATTTAAATATCCTCCTCTAGATGATGATTGGGAGACTAAAACAATAAGCCATAACTAAACGTTATGGCTTATCCTTATTTCTTATCAAAAAACTTTTGTAGTTCTTCTGGTGAAGTCCCCACTTTGTCGTCGATGTTCATTCTGTCAGTGATTTTTCCGTCTTTAACTCGAAATACTGCTGGGACTGTTTTGAGGTCGTTGTCGGTTCTGAATTTCTTCAAATCTTCTGGAGATTTTTTGATTCCAGCAACGCTATCTATGTAGTAGATTTCATACTTCGATACGAATGGTTTGAACACTTTTGAAAACTTCTGACAATCTGGGCATGTTTTTCTTCCAAGATACACTGTGATTTCTCTTCCGGCACTCACTTCATCAAGCTCTGCAACTTTGATTTCCTTGACGCCTTTGATGTTTTGTTCGTACTCTTCGATAGCTTTTTGTTTGTCTTGTTCTGTGGTTACGTTTTTGGATTCAACTCCTGTGGCTTTTTTGGTAGGCTTTTCTTGTTTTTGGTTGCAACTTGCAAATAATACCAACATAAAGCTCACGCAAACGATTAATTTGATTTTGTTTTTCATATGTTCCCTCCTGTTTTTATTTATTTTATAATATTTACTGGCAATAATCAATCTGTATGATTATAGACGAAAAAACCACCAACAATTGTTGGTGGCCGTTGTTCTAGTAATTCAATTTTTGTTGTTTCTTGCGTTGTTTTAAGATATTTCTAATGGTTATTATTGCGCTAACAGCCATCAATACTAATGACAATAGCCATCCGTACAAGCAGAAATTCACAAGCATTGAATCGTTGGAACTAAATCCGTCGTGTAGCAGAGTAATCGTGAAGTTCATACACATCATTGCAAATGCCAAAGCTATTTGAAATACTGTTGTCATTATGTTTAAAATACCATTGTCTTTACGTTTTAATGATAAATACAAGCCGAAAATGCTTATGATTAGAAATACCGCTGTAGCTACGGCATAATTTCTCGTAATTTCATAAATTTCTAGTGCTGACATTTCTTGTACTGACATAATGTCCCCCCATTTATCTGATTTGTTATATTTATTATATCATGTTTCTATATTTATTACAATTAATTATTATTTATCGATTATATAACGATCTTATAGTAAGAAAACTAAAAAAATATCAGAGTTTTTCTTTAATAAAACTCTGATATTTATAATTTTACAAACAAATAAACTAAAACAAATTATCGTAGTTGTTCATTTGAACCATTGCTAATCTGTAGATTGTTTCATTAACTGGCGCTTCTAGTCCAAGTTTTTTCGCTTGTCTTACGATTGCTCCATTCAAGAATTCTGCTTCAGTTTTTCTGTGTTTTTGTGTGTCTTGTGCTGCAGATGGCAATATGTCTCCGTATTCTTCGAACGCATCTGTGACGTATTTTCTGAAAAGCTTGTCGCCGTCGAAATTGTAGCCCAATTTGTCAGTAACGGCTATGAATTCGTCTGAGATAGCTTTTAAAATTGCTACGGAATTTTCGTCAGTTCTAGTGTATTTTGTGGACAAATGCATTACTGCGCAAGGTAGGTTGTAGATTGCGTTGATGTATAATTTTCTCCACATAATTCTGTCTACATCTGGATTTAATTCTGTTTTGATGTCGTTCATGCTGAATGCTTTTTCGATTTCGTGGAACAATTTATCGTCGTGGTTTTCATTGATAGCGCCAAATATTACGTTGATTTTGTCGCTATCGTATCCTGCACTGATAACTCCAGGCGCTTCGATAGATGCAGATATGAACATGATTCCTTGTGCGATGTTTTCTTCTTTGATGTATTTTTTCAAAATGTCGACGTTGCCGATACCATTTTGAAGTGTCATCACGACTGTGTGATCTCCCACGATGTTCATATTTTCAGTCAAAATCTTTTCTGTGTCGTATCCTTTTACAAGGATTACAACAACATCTTGAACTTCCAAATCTTTTGAAGATGTGTTTGCAGATGTTACTTTTACTGTGCTTTCGCCGCCAGCTCTGTCGATAATTCTGATTCCATCTTTTCTGATTTTTTCCATGTGAGCTTCATATGGATCTACTAAATTGACTTCGTTACCAGGAGATTCGATTGCTTTTGCAAGCATACAACCCATTGCTCCTGCCCCTAAAATTGTAATTTTCAATTTATCTCTCCCTTTCAAATTAATTCTCTTGGATATATTTTAACACAGCTTGGTTAAGTTTTGGGATCATTTGTTTTTTTCTTGAAAGAAGTCCCTTTGCCAAGAATGAATTGTTGTCGATTTTAGTATCGAACGCTCCTGCTAATTGTTCTTGGAACATTCCAGAAACCAAAACTTCGCTTTCTTCTCTGAAGATATCTGTAAGAATTAGTACAAATGTAGCTTCTTTCTTGTCGTTTCTAATTTTGTTCATTTCTTCAAGTAAACTGTCTTTGATTTTGCCAAGATTATCCAAATCCATTGAGAAGATTTGCGCTACTCTACAAGTGTATGATTCGATGTTGAATGTCTTCACATCAGTGTTCAACAAATCTGCTGGTGATTTTCCTTCTAGAGATGTTCCTGCTTTGAACATTTCCATCGCAAATTCTTCTGGGTTGATGTTGGCGATTTTTGCCATTCTTTCCAAAATCATTCTATCTGTTTCAGTTGCAGTCGGTGATCTGAACAATAATGTGTCGGAAATTATCGCTGAACACAACAATCCCGCAGTTTGTCTTGTAGGAACAATTCCTTTTTCCAAGAACATTTTGGAAAGAATTGTACAAGTTGATCCAACAGGTTCGTTTCTGAAATAAACTGGGTTTTGTGTAGCGACGTTTGCAACTCTGTGGTGGTCGATGATTTCTGTGATGTCGCAGCATTCCATATCATCAACTGATTGGTTTCTTTCGTTGTGATCCACCAAGATTAGCTTCTTCTTTTCTTCATTGATAACGTGATATCTGGAAATATTTCCCACAACTTTGTTTTGATTGTCAACTACTGGATATGATCTGTATCTTGTCTTGGACATTGTGTTTTTCACATCTTCAACAGTGTCTGTCAATGAGAAATTAACGACATCGTCTCTTGTCATGACGTAATTTACAGGCACAGATTGTGGAAGAAGACGTGCTGCCATGTATGTTTGAAATTCCGTAGAAATTACTATTATGTCTTTTTGTTTTGCTTTTTCTATCAATTCATCTGATAATTTATTGCCACCAGTAAGTATAATCATGGACACATTCTTATCTATCGCATCTATTTGTGAGTCTTCTCTGTTACCCAAAATCACGATGTCATCTTCTTCCAAATACTTCGCCATTTGTTTCGGATCCATCGCTCCTACTACCATTTTTCCGGACAATGCCCTATCTTCTGCTGGAATATTCAAAACATTCGCTCTCAAAACATCGATTATGTTTTCCACTGGAGTTTCTGAGTGGCGAAGGATTTGATCATCCCACACTTCCATGTAACATTTTGTAATATCAGAAATTGACACAACTCCGAGAAGTCTTTCTTCGATGTCGATTACTGGCAAACTAGCGACGTTTTTTTCTTGCATAATATTAGTCGCTTTGTAAAGGCTCGCGTTTTGGGACACGCATGTTGCCACATCGAAGTTCAAATCTTTGACTTGTGGCTTCATAGAATCCATGAACGTAGGCGCATCCACCCCAAAATAATCCAACACGAATTGAGTTTCCCTGTTGACATCGCCAAGTCTTATAGCTTCGACGTTTTCTTCTCCAGTTCTCTTCTTCAACTCTTGATAAGATAACGCCGCGCAGATAGAATCTGTATCAGGGTTCTTGTGCCCAGTTATATATATTTTATCCATATTTTCTCCTTCATAAAAATCAACCAAACATTATTTTTCTGCCGATTGATTATTTAATTTTATTTTCCTAACCTTTATGATTATATACCAATCTTTTGATAATTTAAACACTTATTGTAAAAAATTTTGTATTTGAGATATAATAACTTAAAGGAGTGACATTAATGGATAAACTTTTAATCGTAGTAGATTTTCAAAATGATTTCGTAGACGGAGCTTTGGGATTTGACGGAGCAGATAAACTCGAAGATAGAATCTGTGACAGAATCAAAAAAGCAAGAGAAGACAATGAACAAATCATATTCACATTCGATACTCACGAAGAAAATTATTTGAACACACAAGAAGGCAAATTTCTTCCAGTAGAACACTGCATCAAAGGAAGTAACGGACACAAATTGTACGGAAAAGTTGCTGAATTAGTAGAAAAAGACGACATATTAATTGAAAAACCAACATTTGGTAGCATCGAACTTTGTGATTACTTAAAAGAACACCAATTCTCAGAAATAGAATTGTGTGGACTTGTATCCAACATCTGCATACTTTCCAACGCAATACTCGCCAAAACATTCAACCCAGAAGCAACAGTAATAGTCGACAAAAACTTGACTGATAGCTTCGATGAAAAACTAAACAAAGAAACATTCGATATACTCAAAGGAGTACAAGTCGTAGTAAAGTAGTAGGCTAAAAAACATATATTTTTATCAAAATTTTTCACAAAGGAAATAATTATGCACGACATTTACGTTATTTTAGGATTATTTTTAGCTTTTTGTGTAATTCTTAAGCTCTTGCTACCACGTCTAAAGGGAGCTATGGGTGAATCAGCTGTAAAAATCAAACTAAATAGTCTTGATAAAGAAAAATACAGAATTATAAACAACCTTGTTTTAGAAAATGAACAAGGTAATACAAAAACTACACAAATTGATCACCTAGTAGTTTCAAGATATGGTATATTTTCAGTCGAAACCAAAAATTATAAAGGTTGGATTTATGGATCAGAACACGGAAAAAAATGGACGCAAAATATTTATGGAAATAAAACAAACTTCATGAATCCTATTTTGCAAAACTACGCCCACATTAAAGCAGTTGAATCAATTATACAAGATTCTTATCCTAACATGAGATATTTTTCAATAGTAGCTTTTTCGCCAGAAGCTGAAATCAAATTTGAAGTGAAAGATTCTGTAGTTTGCAAAATATCACAAGTAGCTAAAAATATTGAAGAACTTTCATCAACGGAAATAATAAACGAAACAGATGTTGATAATATATTGAAGTTAATCGAAGAAAACAAACTAAATATTAGTAATAGAGAGCATGTCAAAAATTTAAAAGAAACAAAGAAACATTCGACATACTCAAAGGAGTACAAATCGTAGTAAAGTAAAATAGCAGCCGTAGCTGCTATTTTTGTTTTCTATTTTATATTGTCATCTGAATAACCGATTGATATATTTTCATTGAGGACGTATTCTTTGGCTGCTTTATAGTCTTGGTTTTTGTTGAATTCCAACAGCTTATCTCCGTGTTGTTTGGTTACGTCTTTGCCATCTTGAGTCAATACCAAATGTTTTTCGTCCTTGGCAAACTTTTCTAATGTGCTTTTAATTAAAGTATCGTCTTCTTTTTCGGGATTTTCCTTGACGTATCTTTCAATTATTCTATGAGTGTCAGCGTCGTCAGCCTTTGTCATGTTAGTTAGAAAATACGCATTGCACACAAGTGATATTGCAAAAAGTATTGCCACAATTGTAAATCTCTTATCATTTTTCATGATGCTCCTCCTTTTGTGTAAACCTTTCTATTAACCTTAAACACCTATCCCAAAATATTTTTACAATTTATTGTATTCTTTTGTTAAGCTATCTCTCAACATTTCAATATTTTCCAAATATTCATACGTTGAATCGTACACTTGATTAATTTCTTTTCTAATTCTCCAATCTGTAAATGGGTTGTCGAACACAATGTCGAGCATGAACTCCTTCATCGAATACAAATCACCGAAGTCTTTCAATTCTACGTGAATGTCAGACAATTCTTTTTGCAATCTTAGTGACAGATTTTCGATTAGATGAAGTTTGCTTTGAGCTTTTTCCATTTTGCTTCTCTTGAAAAAACCAATCATACCATCGCCAAATATAAAATCTGCCATAGCCCAGTTTTTCGCCGATTTCAAATCGTTAAGTACATCTTCAAGTTTTATTATTAAATCGTCACACACATCAATTGCTTCTTTTATTTCTTCTTTTTGCATAGTCTACTCTCCTTCTTATACAATATTTACCACAAATATCGTCAATTTATTCACTATTTGACATTTTGTAACAATTCAAAAAATCCACCAGATTTTACAATCTAGTGGACTGTTTTATACCATTAATTTTTTATCTCCATTGTACACTTCATCTATTATCGCTGAGCCTATGCACACTTCGCCGTCGTAGAACACCGCTGCTTGTCCTGGTGTTACGGCTTTTGTGTCGTCATAAGTGACTTCCACATGCGTATCGTCGATGAATTTGACGTGCGCTTTGATGTCTTTTTGTCTGTATCTGAATTTGGCTGTGCAATCAAACTCATTTCTGTCCAAATGATTTAGCGATGTTTCAAATTGACTGGCGTATAATTTGTTGGAGTACAGTAGTGGGTTGTCTTCTCCTTGGCATACGATTAGTTCATTTTTCTCCAAATTTTTCCCGCACACAAACCACGCTGCTCCGTCTCCGCCAATTCCAAGCCCTCTTCGTTGACCGATTGTGTGATACATAAGCCCATTGTGTTTGCCCATTATATTTCCATCGACATCAACGATGTTTCCTTGTTTTGCTGGTAAATAATGTGACAAAAATTCATTGAAATTTCTCTCTCCTATGAAGCAAATTCCCGTAGAATCTTTCTTGTCAGCCGTAGCCAAGTTGTATTTCTTCGCTATCTCACGCACTTCTTTTTTTTGAAGCTCTCCAACTGGAAACATTACGTTTTTGATTTGGTCTTGCGTAAGTTGGCTTAGAAAATACGTCTGATCTTTGTTATTATCAAGCCCACGAAGTAGCTTCACTCCGTCATCTCCTCGTTCAATTCTAGCATAGTGACCTGTCGCCACATAATCCGCGCCTAGTTTCATCGCAAAATCCAAGAACGCTTTGAATTTGATTTCCTTGTTGCACATTATGTCGGGATTGGGAGTTCTGCCCTTTTTGTATTCGTCCAAGAAATAAGTGAACACTCTGTCGTAGTATTCCTTCTCAAAATTAATCGAATAATAATCTATGCCGATTTCATTCGCAACAGCCACCGCGTCCTTGTAATCTTCTTCTGCCGTGCAGACGCCATCATCATCTGTCTCGTCCCAATTTTTCATAAAAATTCCCACGACATCATATCCTTGTTGTTTCAACAAAAGTGCCGCAACTGACGAATCCACGCCCCCACTTATTCCTACTACTACTTTTATTTTCGAATTATCCATTGTATTTTCCTTTTTCGTACAAATCATTTAACACATTTACCGCTTTCAATATTTCTTCTTCTGTATTTTTAAACCCAAAGCTAAACCTCACCGAATGTTCTGCCCTTTGTCCGTCGTACATATTTTCAATCACATGAGAATTCGTGATGCTACCCGCAGAACAAGCAGAACCTGCCGACACGCACACCCCGTGCATATCCAAATAAGTCAACAAGAAATCATTCTTCTCAAATGGAATGTACAAGTTCAAAATATGAGATGCAGAATTGTCCACGTTACCATTAATTTCGTAATCAAAATGGATATTTTCAATGAAAATCTTCTTCAAATTTGCAATATACTCACGTTCTTCGACAGATTTTTGCAAAGATTTCTCTAAAGTAAATGCCCCCATCACAAAAGAAGTGCCACCTCTTCTGTAATTTTCTTGCTCACCTGCATAAATCAGATTATCCAAATCCTTCCTTATATACAACACCCCGAATCCGTTGAGTCCTCCTAGTTTGTGTCCCGAAAACGACAACGAATCGCAGTGCAAATCCTCAACATCGACATCAACATGACCCACCGATTGAGTCGCGTCGATATGATACCAAATCTCCGTATCCTTCAAATATTCGCCAAGTTTTTTCACAGGTTGAATAACTCCCGTTTCATTGTTTACATGTTGAAGAATAATTAGCTTTGTATTAGGTGTGATATTTCGAATAATTTCATCGCAATCAACCACACCGTTTTGTTGTGCATCTATCAAAATTACATTAGATTTGTTGTGATCTAGTGGATTCAAAATAGATGGATGCTCTATTTGCGATGTGATAATATCGTAATTTTCATCAGAAAAATTATTGATAATATAATTGTTGGATTCACTCGCACCGCTTGTGAACACAATCCTATCATCCGTAGTATTCAAAAACTTCGCAATCTCATTACGAGAATTCTCCAAAGTCTTCTTCGCAAGCCTTCCCATTTTGTGAATACTATCAGCATTCGCATCAAAATCCATCATATTATTCATAATATATTCAATAAGCTCCACCCTTTTTAAAGATGTCGCCGCATAATCCAAATAAATCATAATCTAACCTCTCTTACATGCTATTATACTATAGTTTTTCAACAAAAAAATCAACACCAACAATTTCACAATAAAAAACCTCAATGCGAATTAACGCATCAAGGTTTATCGATAATTTCAAATTTATTCTTTTAAATCTTCGTAATTCAAATGTCTAAGTTCTCGTTTCTTCTTAAAATCTTTCAAGAAAACAAACATCAAAACCATGCACACAAGCATTACAATTCCAAAAATCGAAGCAAAACTTTGAACCACAGCCTCATTCGAAGAAATAACCATGCTGAAAGTGTTGTTAATCATGTGAAGAAGAATGGATGCGTAGATGGATTCCGTGTAGTAATACACTGCACAAATTACAATCCCTCCGATTAATGCATACGCTCCTTGGAATAAATTAAAATGAAACACTCCGAACACAATCCCATTCAGAATAATCGCCCATTTATAAGGAAGAAGTCGTTCGTTTTCTGTGAATAAAGTCCCGCGCAACATCAACTCCTCTGAAATCGGAGCGAAAATCGTAATAGCAAGAACCGACAACATCATATTACCCTTAATCAATTCTTCAGATGCCTTGTTGTAAACTTCAAGGCTTGCCACAATTTGTGGGAAGAATTTGCCCAAATACATCATCAAAGCAACAGTAATATTGATAAGACCAATAAGTCCAATTCCCACCACGAAAAGCTTCACGATTTCAGAAAAAGTAATCTTTCTTTTCTTTAAGTAATCCCTATTGTATTTCGTTTGAAAAATCTTCGTTCTAAATTTAATGATTAAAAGGAAAATAATAATCCTCAGAATTTGTCCACATAAAAGAAAAGCCGCCCCATTTTTCACATAAAAATCTTGGAAATTACCATCAAATCCTATAAGCTTGGCAACAACTCCTCCAATCACTCCAACAACAAGCTCTGGAATTACGAACAAAAGTAAAAGGATAACTCCTTGTAAAATCGCAATCAAAAGATTAGAAAATTTTAGTTTTTTTGTATTCTCCATAAAAACCTCCAGTTAATTATATATACCCATTTTTCTTGCAATAAAAAAATCAAGCACTAGGCTTGATTGTTTTAAGCTTTTGATATGGCTTGATTTGCCATTTTGATTTCTGGATTTGGTAGTTCTACTTCGAATTGTCCTATCAAAAATGATGATATTACAGTTGTCAAAAGTGAGAACATAATTCTGTCAACTGGAATGTATAAAAGTGACAGTGCCAACACTGTTATATCCGAGAACAAATACGCTAATGATATTTTGAGTCCCGATTTTGTGGATATCGTCATTGCCAAGGCGTCGTCTCCACCTGCTGCTCCACCTTCACTTACTACAAGTCCGCATCCCAATCCGATACAGATTCCTCCGACAATACTTGCTAACAATGGCATATCGTACATACTTGGTAACACCGGCCCAATAATATTGAAGAATTTCGCAAATACTGCAAATGACATTGTGGCTACGAAAGCTTTCTTCACAAAATCAAATCCCATTATTGAAAATCCAAGAACGTAGCAGCTTACATCTAATATTACTGATGTTATTGATTGATCAAATCCGAAGACTTTGTTCAAGAACAACATCATTCCAAGCACTCCGCCCTCTGTTACTCCTGATTGTTTATGTACGTTCACTACTGCGAACGCCATTATTGCGCATCCTAAAATTATTTTTATTAATCCTTTTTTAGTTAATCCGAAAAATTTTAGCATTCTACTAAGCATTTTATCTTCCCCCGTTTAGAAATTTAGGAAGTTAAAATTGACCACGAAAAAAAGACTGCGGTTCAAGTTTAACTTGCCTTTGCAATCTCTGGTTTTGATGCTTTTTTGTTTGCTGATTTTTTCTTGTAAAAACTCTGAACCTTATTGTTCTTTTTAGCCTATAAGAGTATCACATCAGATCCTTTCCAGGCTCTTTATCGAGCAATAGTCATCAGATAAAAACTACCAAATAATTATATTTGGTACCCATAGATAATTATTTACAGAGAAATTATATACCAATTTTTGCCAATTGTCAACTTTTTTAGTAAATTTGGGAAGATTTTGTTGGTTTTATTTACACTTTCGCTTTAATATTATATAATTAAAGCGAAAGTGATGGTGAGATGTATGAATGCTTTGAAAAATCATTTAGAAAATAATTCAATAATTACAAATGAAGATGCGATGAAACTTGGCTATCACAGACAATTTTTGTCAGATTTATCAAATGTCGGTAAATTAGAAAGGCTACGACCAGGAGTTTACCAAGTTAATGGTGAATTGACTGATGATTTCGTTCTGATTTCTTCTAAAAGCAAAAGGATTGTTTTTTCACATCAAACAGCTCTATACCTTTATGATTTATCAGACAGGACACCAAATATTTTTCATATATCCGTGCCACAGGGTTACAATGCAAGTCATATCAAAAAAAGATATGGTAATTTGAAGTTACATTATATTCAAAAAGATTTTTTTGATGTAGGCTTATCAGAAATTGAAACTCCACTTGGAAATAAAGTCCCTGTCTACGATATGGATAGAACGATTTGTGATATTGTAATGAATAGGGAAAAAATTGATACTCAAATTTTCACGAATGCAATTACAAGATATTTCAAATCAAACAACAAAAATCTAAGAAGACTTATTAAATACAGTAGGATGTTTAATATTGAAGAGGATGTAAGAAAATATATAGAGGTATTATCGTGATTAATATTGAAAGCATCAAGGCAAAGATAAGAAATTTAGCGAAGAATAATAACTTGAGTTCTCAAGAAGTGTTACAAATGTTTCTCTTTGAGAGATTTTTAGAAAGATTATCTAAGTCAGAGTACCGATCTAATTTTGTAATTAAAGGTGGTTTTCTTGTATCATCTTTAATCGGAATTATTAATAGAACTACTATGGATATGGACAGTACTATCAAGGGAATTCCTCTTACTGAGGAAAATATAACAAAAGTTGCGGATAGTATCATCAATATTGAGGTTAATGACGGAATATAATTTGAAATTAAAGATGTAAACTATATTAGAGAAAGTGATGAATACGAAAATTTCAGAGTATCATTAGTTGCTAATATTGGCAAAACCAAAAATCCTATGAAATTGGATTTAACAACTGGCGATGCAATCACTCCTAGGGAAATAGAGTATTCTTACCCTTGTATTTTCAACGAAAACAATATTGAAGTTCTTGCTTATCCAATTGAAACTATTATCGCGGAAAAATACGAAAGTATTATTAAGAGAAACATAACAACAACTAGAATGAGAGATTTTTATGACTTATACACTCTCTACAATTTAAAAAAGTGTGAAATAGACATTGATATTCTAAGAACAGCAATTAAAAGGACTGCTTCAAAGAGAGAAAGTTCACAAGTAATAAGAATTGCGGAAGAAATCATTGAAGATATAAGAAATGATTCTTATTTAAAAGAATTGTGGGATGTTTATATAAGTGAAAATAAATATATAGGTGAATTGAGTTTTGATAATGTTGTCGATATAGTAAAAATTATTTCTGAGAAAACTGAAGATATGTAAATAATAAAAGCCCTCAAAAGTTAGAGAATTAACTTCTGAGGGCTGTAATTTTTTGTACTAAAAAACCTCAAAAGCTATAAAACTTTTGAGGCTTAATTGTCTAATTTTAATAAGTTTCTTTGAAGATTTCGAAGAATCCTTGTGGGTGATCACACGCTGGACATTTCTTAGGTGCTGTTTTACCTTCGTGAATGTAGCCACAGTTGTTGCATTTCCACAAATAAACTTCTTCTCTTTCGAATACTTTTTCTTTTTCGATGTTTTCTAATAATTTTCTGTATCTTTTTTCGTGAGCTTCTTCAACTTCTCCGATTTCAGTGAATACGCGTGCGATTTCCTTGAATCCTTCTTCTTTCGCAATTTTTGAGAATTCTGGATACATTTCAGAGTTTTCGAAATGTTCTCCTTCTGCTGCAGATTTAAGGTTACTCTTAGTGTCTCCTAAATGAACTGGGAATCCTGCTTCGATTTCTATTTCAGCGTCTTGTAAATCTTCACTCAAAAAATTCATGAATCTTTTTGCGTGAGCCATTTCATTTCTCGCTGTTTCTTCAAAAATCATAGAAATTTGAACGTATCCTTCTTTTTTTGCTGTTTTAGCAAAATATGTATAACGCATATTTGCTTGACTTTCCCCTGCAAATGCTGCCATTAAATTAGTAGCTGTTTTTGTACCTTTTAAGCTTGCCATAATATTTCCCCCTTGTAAATTTGAATGAATTTAACAATTCATTTCTAATATAACTATACCACAAACCAAGAATTTTATCACATTATATATCTGATTTTTGGACATTCAAATCATTTATTATCCCTTTTGTTCCAACTCTTATCACAGTTGGAGTGCCTTCTTCGATAATTTCTTCTTTTTTAATAGTAGGCTGTCCGTTAATGTCTTCGTAGTACAATTTTTTAATAGTGGGAGTTCCTTTTTTTATTATTATTTCTTCACCTTGGCGCATATTATTATCGTAAACTTTTTCAATCTTAGGATTTTCTTCTACAATTGCCACGTCTTCTCCGTATTTTTTCACGCTCATCACCTCATTTATTATTATACCGTAGATTTCATTTATTTACTCAGCTTATAAATAGTATGTTATTTATTAGATATTGCAATAAATGAACGCTGAAAACTATGATAAAATATAGCTATAGTATCAATAGGAACAAAACAAATGAATAATTAGAGAAAAGAGATGACTTTATTGAAAAAATTTAAGATTTTGGCATTATTATTAATGGCAAGTTTAGTTTTTGTTGGATGTTCTAAGGAAGATAACAAACAAGCTTCTACTGAACAAAAAACTGAAGAAAAGAAGGAAGAAAAAACTGAACAAAAAACTGAAGAAAAGAAGGAAGAAGCACAAGAACCAACAGCTGATAATCCTATGATTGTTGACGAAGCTAAAAAGCAAATCAAAGTTTATGCTGAAGTTAATGATAAGTTCAAAAAAGAAAGCACAATGCACGCTATCGTAGCAAAATCTGGTAAGAACAATGAACAATCTATGTTTGTATCATATGCAAACCAAAATGATTTGTATGATGCATTGGAAAAAATCGGTGCAAAACCAGGTAACAACGTTACTATGGATAACATGGGAAAAGAAGCTGTTAAGGGTGATAAGATTGATCTTACATTCAAATTCCAAGGTTCTGACAATGAATTAGGAATTAACGATGTTATCAAAGATTCTTCAGGAAAAGAAATAGACATCAGATTTGGTGGTAACCAAAAACCAGCAAAAGATATGAACACAGGTTGTATGACATGTTTGCAAAGTTGTCCTTTGGGAATAACTTCAAACGCATCACAATTAATTGGCGCTGACGAAAAAGACGGAGTAAAATACACTTTGGCTGATTCTGTTCCAGCCGATAAAACACCTGTTGTTATCACATACAAATTAGCTAACTAACCATTTCATTTAAAATTCTCTATTTAAAAAGGTAGGCTTTTTACGGCTTACCTTTTTAATTTTTGTGTAGAATTTGTATTCAAAAAAACGCCCACATTTGTGAGCGTTGGTTTTATAAGAAAACAATATTTGTCGCTTCTATCCAATCGACTGCTATGTTGTAGATAAAAAGTCTTACAAATCTCAATCCAATGTAAAGTGACATGAATGTGATGATGATGTATGGTAGTTTTTCAAATTTGAAGTTTTTGATGTTGAGTCCTATGAAAAACATCAGTATCACAAATGCTTCAACGATTACAATGTAGACTCCAAATGGATAAATCGCCATCGAGATAGCAGCTTGTAACATCACCAAAAGCAATACGTTGTATTTTTCGTCTTGTCTCCAATCATCTTTGTCGAAAAATATGTTGGCTATTCGATAAGTTATTTTGAATTTTAAAATCGCAAATAGAAATATGAACACACTTCTTATCGCAAAATAAATGTAGCCTACAAGATAGTTTCTTCTGATAAATGAGCTAATGTCAAAGCTTGAATAGTAGTCCAAGATTACTGTGACTACAAATGCCAAAAGCCCCATTTTAAATACGCCGTTTTTAGTGTTTTTGAATTTATTTATTGGAAGCTCCAATGTCTCTCCCATAAACTCAAAAATCTCGTATACGATATCGAAAAACTCAGATTGCTTGCCATTCGTACCGTCAACTTTTTTAAATTTATTCATAAGCAAACCCTCCCTTTTCGCTTATCATATATATATTATACATCATTTCGAAGTAGAGTTTCAATCATTCTATCGATTATTCGTAATAACTACCTGCAAACTCGTATTTTTTACTCTTGTATACTTTTTTGTCTTCTGTAAAATTGATGTCTACTTTTTTTGTTGACAGATATTCTCCTTTTACTTTGTAATCATAAGCTTGTGAGTTTTTCAGTATTAATATTCCATTTACCGTAATTTCAGGATTTTTTCCACCTTTTTTATTTGCCACATAATACACGTTGTTCTTATCTATGAAAACTCCGTCTATTGTGACGTCGTTAAATATCGTGATATCGTCAGCATCAACCACAATATTTTCCCTTGTTGTGGAATATTCTACTAATTTACTCAGGAATTGTTCATCCATTTCGATTTTGGCATCGTCACGTTTTTCATCAGAAATATTTTCGTCATCATTTTCCGCAATCTCACCGATATTTCCATTTGATTTTTCTTGTGCGTATTCTTGATATTTCTGATCTACGATATTCTTGTCAACAAAATACGTTTTGTTGTTCAGTGAAAATACAAAACAATGTTTTATTCCCAAAATTTGTCTTCCTTCTATGATTTCTGGCAATATTTCGTCGATTTTTTCTTCTGGAACAATTCTTTTTTCAAATGGATTTTTCCTTTTATACACCATTTTCGTTATCACATAAGATCCATTATTGTCCGGATAGTAGCTCATAAACGAAAAAACTTTCCTGTCTCCGCCTTTTTCCTCATAAAAATTGACGTCAGATCTTGTTTTCTCTGGAATTTCTTCTATTTGAATTTTAAATGTATTTTTTGTGAAATTTCCGTTCAGCTTTTCATCAAAAAGTTTTCTTTGGTTAATGATTTGTACTGTTGAATAAGCATTCGCCTTGGCTTTGATGTAGTTGTACTTGTAGGTGTTGACTGTCCTGATGTTTTTCACTTGAACTAACAAAAACACAATGACAATCATCAACACGAATATCATGTAGAGTGCGTAAATTGTGATGTAGGCTCTCGATTTTCGTTTCATTTTTCCTTATCTCCAATGTAGACTACGAATTTCTTCCCATTTTCTTCCAAATAAATGTAGTTGTCATCGTGACTGAATGAAAAATCCTCGGCGTTTTCCTTGAGTTTATTCCTGTAAATTCTGCCATTGGGGCCGTGTTCTTTTAATTCATCAAAGCTTAGATAATCTGAAAATGCAAATCTGATGATTTTGTCATTTTCTTTGGTAAAATACACGTAATTTTGTTCTTTATCGACATATTTTACTAGGACAAATCCCATTGATTGATTGAAGTGCGTCCAATTTGGCCTTTCTGTGATAACACGGCTCGACCTTTCGATTTCTTTTTTTATGTAATATGCGCAGTGGTCGACATCGTCAACGTCGTTTTTCATATTTGAGCTGGAGTTCATGATTTTAAAATTTGTATTAAAAGACAGGAAAATCACGCCCAATACGACTGAAAATATGAACAAACTCACCATAACTTCAAGCAACGTGAATCCACTACTTTTTTTTGTAAAATGATACATCTTTCGCAATATCTCCATTAACTACTTTTACATTTACCCTGACTAAATCTCCCACATCATCTTTCGTGACAAAAACCTCGGAATTTTCGTTCACAATTGAAGAATCGACATCATCGTGTGCTTTCAAATATTCCACGCAATTGTCCAAATCTAATAGCACGATGTTTTCGGTGTAGGATTTGTCTTGCATTAAAATCACGTTTTTTAATTGTGGATAATACACGACAACACAAAGGCTCACCAAAAACAGCGCAAACAAAACTTCAAGCAGCGTGAATCCCTTATTTTTTAATCTCATCTACATTCACTCTCCCAGTCGCTATGTAACAATTTATCCTGTATTTTTTGTTTGTTGTTATGTAGTAAATAGTTTGGAAACGTGTTGAACCTGCCGATTTGGAAATTCTCGCATTTAAATTATCGAAACTAAGAGCATTCTCCTTTCTGTCATTAGTTGTCTGAATTTCTCCGTATTTCAAATCTCTTGTCACTGTAAAATATGTTGTTGTAGTATCAGTTGTTGTAGTATCATAAAAAGAATAAGATTTTTTGTCGAATTTAAAATTGATGCTTCTTCCCGAATTCATCGCCACACTTCTCGCTGTTTTCAAATCACTTATAAGAGTATTGATCTCTTTTCTGGATGCCACATCACTTTTCAAGTCGTATTTTAAAACGCAAGTCATGACCACAACGGAAATTATGAACAGACTAACCATGACCTCTATTAAACTGAATGCTTTTTTTCTCGTTTTTAATTTAGAAAACATTTCCCATCACCACATACAACAAAAAAGATGACCAAATCACAGGAACAAATGCAATCTCCTCGTCCTCTTCTTTTCTTATAATATATATCAACGCTCTGATTCCACTTATAATTCCAAGATAAAACACGAAATTCACCAAATCTGTGAGACTTTTACTCATACCAAGCCCCAGAATAATCAGACAATCCACCATTCCCATAAATCTTTCTTTGGTGAAAAAATTAAAAATCACAGGAATTAATAAAATCAGAAAACTTTTCACGAAAAAACTCGAAAACACAGAAACAATAACGCTACAAATGATGAAAAACAAAATATTAATCCAGTAAACTTCGTTGGTTATGAAATCGTCAACCATCATGTCAATAAGACTAAGTAAAAGCGCAAAATCAAAAATCGTACTATTCTTCGAAATTCTAAAAACACAATACAAAAACACCGAAATTAACACAAACACACCAATGTTTTTAATGGATAATCTCTTCAAATACAAATCCATCAAACACTTAGCTATCAACATCACAACTATTATGGCTTCCATATTCTCCTCCATAATAATATTATAGTATATTTTTAGCTAATAAACATTTTGTTTTTGTTAATTTCGGTGGGTGATTAGTCAATAAATTTAAGTAAATAATCCCTATCCAAGACACGAATTTCCATGCCTTCTATATAAATCGCCTTGTCTTCTGCAAACTTCTTCAATTCTTGATTCAAGCTTGGTCTGTTGACACGTAAAATATCTGCAAGCATCGTCTGTGATGTTGGTAGCTTCAAATAATCTACCTCTTGCAAATGGAGTATCCAATAAGCTAGTCTTTGCGATACTTTTGAATATTGTGTTGCCCTTATGACAAGCTTGTTGAAGCAAGTGTATTCCGCTACAAATTTCAATATGTTTTTGGTGAGGACAATGTCTGTGTCCATGATTTTCTCGAACTCTTTTAGTGGCAAGAAATACACTTTTGTTTTCTTGATAGCATACACATCGTAAGGAAATTTTCTGGTGTGTCCAAAATACAAGTAAAATGGAAAAGCATCCCCCGCAAAATAATATGAGGACACTATTTCCTTTCCATTTATTGTGTACTCGCACGCCTTCAAACAACCTTGGTCGATAAACATTACATAAGTTAAATCTTCATCTTTACCAAGAACCTTATCACCAGATTCATAGTTTTTCGAAAAGAAATCCAGTTTAAGCAATTCGTTCTGTGATCTCTCCGATATATTATCGAATAGTTTAAAGTCTAATATTTTCATTTAAAACCCTCTTCTCTTAGTTAAATTCTAACAAAAAAAGTTTTCAATGTAAATCATTTAACGAATGTTTTTATAACTTAAAATACCAGAATTAGATTGACATCTAACTCTGGTATTTTTATCAAGAGATATGAAATTGTTTTATTAGAATATTCCCAATCCTTTAAGGAATATAATTATTAAAACAAAAGGTAATAAATATGATACATATTTCAAAACCTTAGGCACTTTTATAGAATTTGCACCGTTGTTTACATCTTCTCTGAATACATCAAATTTCCATTTGAATAATGTGTAAAGTATCAACGCAATTGCGCCAAGTGGCATCATGATATTTCCTGATAAGAAGTCTGCAAAATCGAACAAGTTTCTGCCCATTACTGTGACTGTTTTTAGTATGTTATGTCCGAATATTGTTAACAATCCCACTATAAATATCGATGTTAATGCGTAGATTACGCCTTTTTTTCTGTCAATTTTAAGTAATTCAGTAAATGATGAACTTACTGGTTCCAAATATCCTAATGCAGATGATAATGCTGCAAAGAACATCAATAAGAAGAACAATACTCCGAAAAATCTTCCGAATGGTAAATTCATAAATACGTTACTCATTGTTACGAATAATAAGTTTGATCCTGAATCTGGTTGTAATCCTAGTGCAAATACTGCTGGGAATATTGCAAATCCAGCGATAAGTGCTGCTAGTGTATCAAATCCTATAACCATTAATCCGTCTGAAGGTATGTCTGAATCTTTGTGAAGATATGATCCATATACAAATGCACCACCACTTGCGATTCCTACTGAGAAGAAGCATTGTCCTAGTGCTGCTAGTATGGATTCTGCATTGATTTTTGAGAAATCAACGTTCATATACCATTTAACACCTTCCATTGCATTTGGAAGAGTGATTGATCTAACTACAACTGCTATTAGCATTATGAATAATGCTGGCATCATAAATTTACAAGCTTTTTCCAATCCGTCGTTTAAGTTTTTAGCTGAAATGACACCAATTATGATTGTACAAATCAATGTAAATATTAAAAGTGTCATTGGAGAATCCAACATTTTTGCAAAGTTTTCAGTGTACTGTGCTGCTGTAAATCCTGTCATTTCTCCTGTAAGCATCTTTACAAGATAATTTAATATCCAACCCATTATTTGAATGTAATAAGTTAGAATGAAAAACGCACTTAATACGCCAAGCCAACCGAAACTTACCCAAGGACTGCCTTTTTTAGTTAGTTTTCTCATACCTTCAATTGGACTTGCTTGCGCTTTTCTACCAAGTGTAACTTCCATGTAGAATAGAGGTATCCCAATGAACACGCATATTAATAGATAAACTAATACGAATGCTCCCCCTCCATTTGTACCAACTAGATATGGAAATCTCCACACATTTCCCAATCCAATGGAAAATCCTGCTGCTGCCATTATATATCCAAATCTACTATTCCAATTACCTCTATTGTCGCTCATAATTACACCTCCATTAAGACTTAAATATAGTCGGTTTGTCGACTTTTGTTTCTAATGCCTTGATTGCACGTTCAACCAATTCTTCTCTTAAACCATCTTCACGAGATTTCAATTCTGGGTTACCAACTGGGTATGGAATTGCGACTGTAGGTACAATTCTGTTTGCTCCTACTGATTGTGAAATTGTAGTTATAGTAGCCATATGAACTATAGGGATACCATATCTTTCGATTTCTTTTACCATCGTTGCACCGCAACGCGTACAAGTACCTCAGGTACTAGTCATTATAACGCCGTCAACGTTGGCATCTTTCAATTCTTGACCAATTTCCTTACCGAATCTCTTAGCATTAGCTACAGATGTTCCAGTTCCTGTTGTAGTATAGAAATATTTGAACACATTTCCTATTACGCGCATCTTTTTAAGTCTTGTAAGTTGATCCAAAGGTGCAACTCTGTCTGCTTTTGCATTACAATAAACAGGGTCAAATCCACCGTGGATTGTAACGAATTTACCTTTTAATTCATCCAAATCACTTACATCGTATTTTGCCCATTTTTGAGCTGATGCTGATTGAACCTTGTCAGGGTTTCCTTCAGGAACAACACCACCAGTTGTGATAAGTGCTATTGTAGCCTTGCTCATGTCAGCTATTGGAGCTGCTGGTTCAACTTCGTCAAATTCTGGCATTGGAAGTTCTGTTTCAAATTCTTCATCGTTAAATCTCTTAAGAAGCATTTCAACTGCACGTCTTGCACCGATTTTGTCAGAAAATTCTGTCACACGTCTACCTTGTGCAAGGTAATTGTCTTCTTTTGGAGAAAGTTTCTTTCCTTCGATAATTTTATTTGTCAAAGTAGACATTTCTTTTATAGCTTGTTTCATTTTTGCTGCAGAGTCTGCAGTTTCAATAATGTAGCTGTGAAGTCTACACATATCGACAGCTGGGTTTTCAATGTACATTCCAGTTACAAGTGGGATGTTTTTATCTTTTAATAAATTGATAACTCCAGAACAAGCCATACCGTATCTACCAGCGTTAAATGCAGGTCCTGCTACGACAATGTCAGGATTTACTTTTTCAAATACATCTAATATAAATTTGTCTGATTCTTCTTTATGTTCGTTGTAATAGTTGTCACCACAAACGACAGTTCCAACAACTTGACCATCTACCAAAGCCTTATCAAAAGCTTGTGCACAACCGATCGGTTTGTCTTCAAAATGAGGCTTATAATCAGCTTTGTCTTCTCCACCTATTTGTCCAAAAAACTGATTTACGTAGTATAATATTTTTTTCATAAAAACCTCCTAATAAAGCTTAACTGTAAGATTGTGGAATCCTATTTCAGATGTAGAACCAGTAACAGCGTTAAGTTCGCATACGATAGTTCCTTTTTCTTCATCCAAACATCCATCCCAACCACCAGCTAAGTTCTTAATGGCTTCTACATTACCAATAATTTTGTCCGGCTTATCCAAATGTACAAGATGAGATACATTACCTGTAGATACTACAGCACACGCTTCCTTCTTGGCATCTGCCAATGGTTGAGAATCTCCTGCCCATCCAGCACACTCATCAGTAATAAGTACCGATTTTATTCCGGCTTTTTCCAAACCAGCAGAAATCATTACCAAGTCTGAGTCTGGATTACCGTAACCTTCTTCAGAAATTACAACACCATCTGCAGCTAACATCTTACAAAGCTTAACAGTGTAATCGCAAGTTCTAAATTTACCATCCAAAGTAGTAAGCTCTGGAACCATAATTTCACCGACAAAATTAATAGTCTTGCCATGTTCCTTGTACAATTCCTTGATTACGGAGTTGTTTTGATGTTGATAAGTTGTGATTTTATCGCAAGCAGCTACACAGTTACCACTTACAACAGCACCGTCCAACTCTTCATTAGGATGAAGAAGTGTAGGTAATATCTTTTTAACATCTACACCGTAAATGTACACATCGTGAAGCAAACCTTGTGCAATCATCATTTGTGCATATACGACTCTTGGAAGATCTTTAAGTCTTTCTGCTTCTGTTTTAATATCTTGAATTTCGAAAATTTCTGAATTATCGCACTCTACATTTTCAAGAGCATATCCCAAATATTCAGCAGACTTCAAACCTACAAGTCTAGCACAAGTTTCGTGTTCGTGAGGTTCGATATCTTTTTGAACTTTAATATCTACAACTACATTCAAAGTCTTGGAAAATGGAGTGTAGTCTGCTCCTTCTCCCCACATATCTATAATTCCTTCTTGGAAACCAACCACATCACCGACAGTAACAACAGCTACATTTTTCATAATCTTAGTGATACCGTCTCCAAGTTGTTCGATTTCACCTGTAACACCAGGAAACTTATTCGTTCTACCAACTCTAAATCTAGGTTCAATACAGTCTTTAACTGGAATAATCCTAGTTTTTTCGCCAGGTTTCGCCAAGTCAATGCTAATTTCTGTTACAAAATCGACATCCTTTAAAAAATCGATCATTTCATCTTTGTTGATAAAAAGAGTCTTATTTTCTACCTTAGTAGTATCAGAAAACTTAACATCTTCAATCAGACAATTTTGATATTCTAATTTCATAACCCCAACTCCTTCATTAATTCTCTATACCTTCTTTTAGAAGAACCGCATCGAGAGTACAATAATCTTCACCATTTCTGTAATCTGGCTTTCGAACTCCCATAGTGTTGATATATTTTTCGATAGAATTTTCAATAATTTCAATTGACCTTTCAGAAAAACCTTTTTTCATCACTACACTTCTAACCGGCGAATAAAACATCCTAATCGATGCAGCTAGAGGATGAGTCACCAAAGAATACCCCAAATGTGTGAGATCTCTTACCTTATAAAGCACATCCAAATATTCTCCTTCGATATTAATAGTGTTGTCGTATTCGTTAATTACGTAACTATTATTAGTAACAATTACTATATCCTTTTCCATAACCATCCTCCTTGTACTATTATTAAACCATATTTCTTGATAAAAAAAAGTTAGCACACTAACACTAATTAAAGTAATTGTTAGTATGCTAACACAAAATAGAAAAATTTAGTTATAAATTTCATTTTTTATATTTTAAGTATCAGGTAACAGTTAAAATATCTTATCCTATACTCTCAAAACAATATTTTAAATTAACTATTTTTAACTTTTTCAATTAATTTCAAAAATTTCTTTTCATTCTGTTGTTCATTGGTAATCCATTTTCCATCATAAAACAACGCATAAGTAGTACATGGAGTGGGAGCTAGTTGTGCGTGTTCTTTGGAATGGATGTGAACTGTTTTGAAGGAAATGTTGTTTTTTTGTGCGATTTTTTCTAAAATAGGAACGTATTTTGCATTGAATGGGCATTGATTGGTATAATACAAGACAAATCCTTTTTCTTCAATGTGTGGATTTTTGGCTTGTGTTTTAAAATTTGGGATAGGATTATTTTCACCAAATGGCAAATACATTATATTTATTCCACAGTCAGACTCATCAGCTACACGAAATCCTTTTTTTGACAAATATTTTGGATCAGATAGGAATGGCTTTTTCTTTTTAGAAGAAAGTATACACAGACCAATTTTACCTTGTGACTTTGCATCTTGGATACATTGATTGAGCAAATCATTTGAATATCCGTGGCCTTTTAACGCTCCTGAAACCCAAAAACAATCAATATACATATAATCATCGGCATCTATTGGAATCCACGCATCTTCAGCTGGTATGTATTCAATGAAACATTTTCCCCTTTTTTCTGATTTGATGAATACAAGACCATCGTCAAAGCAGCTTTTCATCCATTCTTTTTTCGAACAAACTTGAATATCTTTGTTATTTGATAATGCACAACATATATGTTCATTTTCTATATTGTCTTTTGTTACGCGTATATATTCCATGAATTTTCACCCCATTTTTATTTTATTATATACCATTTTGAAGGTTATATATTCTTTGTTGTGTATGTATAATTTATCGCTTGAATTATTCTCTTAATTTTTATGCGAAAATATTGCAAATTTGTTCAAATTATTGTATCATACAGTATACTCAATTTTTAAGGAGGAATAATGGATATTAATAAAAGATTTGAACACGATAAATTAAAGAAATTTCAGATATTCAACGCAGCTCAGCTAAAATACATTGCGTTTACATCGATGCTGATAGATCATGTTAACAACTCGATTGTAACGCATTTTTTAAATGGAAAAGGAGCATTGTTGTATATCTCGAACTTTCTATCGATATTAGGAAGAATTGCATTTCCAATATTTATATTTTTCATAGTTGAAGGATTTTTCAAGACACACGACAGGGCGAAATATCTTCGAAACTTGTTGATTTTTGCGGTGATTTCAGAGGTTCCTTTCGATATTTTCACATCAAAAGTGTTGTTCGATCCGTATTGGAACAATATGATGTTCACGTTGGCATTGTGTCTTGTAACTGTGTGGATAATTGATTATATTAAAGATAAATTTAAAAACAGGATACTTTGGTACGGTGCATCTGTAATAATCGTCGCTGTTTTCGGATTCTTGGCTATGTATTTGAGCTTGGACTACGATTATCATGCGATAATTCTAGCTTACTTGTTCTACATTTTCTACGACAAGCCTGTGATTTCCGCGAGTCTTGGATATTTGTCGATTATCAAAGAAGTGTATTCGTTCTTGGGATTCGCCTTTACTGTGACATACAACGGAAAACGTGGAAAACAAAACAAATTGGTAAACTATCTATTCTATCCAGTTCATATATTGATACTTGGACTTGTTAGAATGTATTTTAATTTTTAATGAAGAGCTTGCGATTGCAAGTTCTTTTTTTGCCTAAAATCTCTTTTACAAACAAGATAAAAGGTGTATAATTAATATTTTGGAGGCCAAAATGTTCGTAGCGAATACTTATGAAGAACTTATAAATATGGAAAATATAATATTTGTCGATGTTAGAAGCGAATACGAGTTTCAGAAGGAAACTATCCCCGGAGCTATCAATATTCCGATACTAAATAACGAGGAAAGAGTGGAAATCTCAACGATTTATGATGCAGGAGATCACGAGTGTGCGAAGCAATTGGCAGTGCGTTATGCATCTGTAAAACTCGAAGATATCTACGTGAAATTGTCTGATTTGAGTGAAAATCACAACGTGTGCTTGTTTTGTTACAGAGGATCAATGAGAAGTACGGTGCTTTTTAACATAATGAAGTCCATGGGACTTGGTATTTACAGACTAAAAGGCGGATACAAATCGTATCGTAAATATATTATCGAAAACCTAGAGAAGCTTATAAATTCACACGAATATGTAAATATCAATGGCTACACAGGAGTTGGCAAGACAGAAATTCTGAATATTTTGGAAAATTCTCACAAAAACGTCCTCAACTTGGAACAACTTGCAAACCACAGAGGCTCAATTCTTGGAAATGCCGGATTGGAAAATCAACCATCGCAAAAAATGTTCGAAAGTTTGCTTTTCGATAAGCTAAAAAGTTTCGACAACTCTCCAGTTTTTGTAGAATGTGAAAGTAGCAAAATAGGAAGCTTGAATATTCCAAAATCTTTGAGGCAAAAATACAACAGTTCACATCATCAGGTTATGATAAATTCAAGCCTAGAAAACAGAATTCATAGAATAAAAACAGATTATTTGAAAAATCCTCATGCTTTGGAGGATATAAAAAAAGGAATAAATCATTTATCCAAATACATTGGCAAGAACAACTCATCTATTTTGATTGATAAACTAGAGAACGAAGACTACGATAGTGTTATCGAAAGCTTGATTACGAAATACTACGACATCAATTACGCTGTCAAATCAAAAGATTTTGAGTTGGAAATAAACAACGACAACAGCGAAAACAGCGCCGAAGAAATAATGAGATTTTATGCAGTTTAATTTCGCATAAATATAATTCAAATACAAAAGCAGATGCCATATAAGACATCTGCTTGCTTTTATTTCTTGTAAGTTATATCGTTTCTCTTTGCAACTCTTTGGATGTTTTTTTGGTGAGTTTGTAATCTTTTAAGTCTTCTATCGTAGACTTTGTCGATTCTCTTGTTAATTAGTTTGACTTTTTCGTCGCTTTCAACTTTTTCATCCAACAATTCTTTGAGTTTTTCTTTTAGGTTGGTTTCTCGTGCTATTCTATTTTCCAATATTTTGGCGCTGTTTTCTATGAAGGATTTCTTGATTTCAACATTTTCTATTCTGTCTCGAAGAGCAGTCTTTATTTCCGACAAATCAGCCTCGAGTGTTTGTGATCCTTCCAACGCTTTGAGCTTGACATCTTTTTTGATTTCTTTCAAGTATGATTCCATTTTTTCTTGGTATTCAATTATATACCTAAATCCATAAGCTTGTTTTACTGAAATTACAACATCTACGGAAAATATAGCGATTAGAATGTAAATCACGAAGTTGTAGTTTGAGTTTTTGATTTTTTCAGTGAGTTCAAGTATGTATTTGTTGGAATAATTCATCATGAATATGGACATTACTCCGAAAAACAGTGATGATCTGAGGCAGATTAGCCCCTTTACATTCATGAACCTTTCTGTGTAATCCCAGTATCTTACTTTGAATATTTTTTCAATCAAATATCCCGATACGAATTCCAACGCAGTTGCAATTATAAGTCCCGAGAAAAATATTACGATGTAAGAATCGTTAAACCTTGCTATTGCGTGATCAACAAAAAGTGTGATGAACACTGCTCCAAACCCATATATTGGAAGTAGTGGCCCGTACAAGAACCCTCTGTTTGTGAGCTTCTTTTGACAACTACTAACCCAAATCACTTCCCAAATATATCCAAAAACCGCATAAAAGAAGAACAAATATATGAAATTAATTAACTCCATTTTATCTCCTTAAAAACAAAGATAGGCTTGCACCTATCTTTGTGTTTTTGATTTGTTTTTGTATATTACTGTATAAACTAAATGTATAATTATTGCAAATGCAAATGGCATATATATTCTACTAAATGAAAATTCTTTTAAATATTTCACGATTGCCATTATGGAAACTACTGCACTTGCAATCAAATACAATCTCAACTCTTTCAATGATGATATGTCCTCATCTCTTCTATCGTAAATCATTTTAGTCACGACTAATAAGGATGCTACGAAAACTATTAGCATTATTCTTGTAAAGCTCTTGCCTGATAATACGATTTCTACTAAAAATCCCGAGAACAACAAGAATACGACATATGTTATTAGCGTGAACAGTCTATTATTTTTCACTTTATAATGATTGAGCAGCTGTGATAAGAGCTAGCTTGTACACGTCTTCTTCGTTGCAACCACGAGACAAATCGTTAACTGGTTTTGCCATTCCTTGAAGGATTGGTCCTATTGCTTCGAATTTTCCTAATCTTTGAGCGATTTTGTATCCGATGTTACCTGCTTGTAAATCCGGGAATACGAATACATTTGCATGACCTGCTACGTTGGATCCTGGAGCTTTTTGTTTTCCTACAGATTCAACGATACTTGCGTCAAATTGCAATTCGCCGTCAATTGGAAGATCTGGTGCCATTTCTTGAGCGATTTTAGTAGCGTTGGCAACTTTTTCTGCAAATGGATGTTTTGCAGATCCTTTTGTGGAGAATGAAAGGAATGCAACTTTTGGATCTATATCGTATAGTTTCGCAGTTTCTGCACTTACAACGCCAACTTCTGCTAATTGTTCTTCGGATAATTCGATGTTGATTGCGATGTCTGAGAATACGTATCTTTCGCCATTTGGTCCAATCATAACCATTGCTCCTGATACAAGTTTAGTACCTGGTTTTGTTTTGATGATTTGAAGTGCTGGTTTTACAGTGTCTCCAGTTGAGTGAACAGCACCCGATACAAGACCGTCTACTTCGTCACAATAAAGCATCATTGTTCCGTAGTAGTTCACATCTTTAAGCATTGTTCTTGCTTGTTCTTCAGTGTTTTTGCCTTTACGTCTTTCAACAAATTTGTCTACTTTTTCATCGAAATCAGAAGCTGTAAGTGGATTGATGATTTTAACCCCTTCAATGTTCAAGTTTTCTTTTTTTGCTAATTCTTTTATTTTTTCTTCGTCACCTAAAATTACAGGAGTTATGATTTTTTCTTCGTTCAATCTCGCTACTGCTTTTAAAATTCTCAATTCTTCTCCTTCAGGAAATACTATCTTTAAGTTTTTGCCTGAAATTTTTGATTTCAATGATTCAAATATATCCATTTTCTTCTCCTTTATTACAATGTTCTATTTCAAAGCTTTCTTCAAAGCTTCATTTTCTTCTTCGCTTAGTTTTTCGCTACATTTAGCGTTTGTTATGATTTTGATGTAGCTTGTAGATTGTTCTCTTCCGAAAATCGATGTGATGATAAGCCCGTTGTCATTGGCATCCAACAAACATAGTGAATACGAGAGTTTGTTAGTCAAATACTCAAACGCATCATAGTTAACAAGGCCGATTTTTTGAAGTGATATTGCTTGCAAAGTTTCCACAGATTCCAATGTTTTGGACAATTCTTCGATTCTTTTTTGATTTGCAACGATATCTGTAGAATTTTGGTTCAAAATATCTTCAATGTCACCATCTTGCGCTCTGAAAAGCGCATCGTATCTTCTTTTGACTCTGTTGACTTTCTTGTTGACGATGTTGATTTTGCGGAAATTTATCACGGAAACTAATACCACAAACACCATAAGAATTATCAATATTGTGTTCATAGCACTAGATTGCCCCATTTTTGTCTCCTCTGTTGATTTCTTTCAACGCTTCAATAGCCTTGTCCACTTCTTCTTCAGTGTTGAAATGGCCAAATGAGAACCTAACAGCACCGATGTCTTGTGTGTGAATAGTCTTGTGAGCAAGTGGTGCACAGTGAATTCCAGCTCTCGTTGCGATATCGTATTTGTCATCTAGGATGTATGCCAACTGGCTAGAGCCTATTCCTTCGACATTTACAGGCACAACCGGTCCTTGGTGTTCATCCAAACTTCCGTACATTGTGATTCCTTTTTCATCTTTCAAACCATTTATAAATCTGTTTTTAAGACGATTTTCGTGGTCTCTGATGTTTTTCAAACCTTCTTGTTTGATGAAATCAACTCCTGCAGAAAGCGCATAGATTGCAGGTCCGTTTATGGTTCCGGCTTCTAATCTGTCAGGATATTCGTCAGGTTGTTCCAAATCTTGTGAGTGCGATCCAGTTCCACCTTGTTTCAAGCTTTTGACATCAATTCCTTCATTTATATACATAGCGCCCGTTCCCATAGGTCCAAACAACGATTTGTGTCCAGGAAAACACAACACATCTATCGGCATATTTTTCATATCGAAATCCAAAAACCCAATCGCTTGTGCCGCATCAACGATGTATAAAATGTTGTGAGCATGCATGATTTCGCCAATCTTGCAGAAATCAACGATGGTTCCTGTCAAGTTACTCATAGCAGTTGTCACGCAAACTCTCGTCTTGTCAGTGATGGCTTCTTCGATTTTGTTGACATCCAAAATCCCACGTTCATCCGCATACACAACAGTCAAATCTATAAATCCATCTTCTTGCATTTTGTGAAGAGGTCGAAGAACTGAGTTGTGTTCCAAAGATGTTGTGATGACGTGGTCTCCTTTTTTTACAAGACCTTTAATCGCGATGTTCAAGCTATCAGTGCAGTTCAATGTGAAAATCAAATTAAGAGGATTCGTTCCTCCGACAAATTCTGCGATGTTCATTCTAGAATTAAAAATCGCCCTATCCATTTTAAGTGACAATTTGTGGCCACTTCTTCCAGGATTTGCGGCAAATTCTCTCGTTGCTTCATCGAGCTTTTCATAAACTATCTCTGGTTTTGGAAAACTCGTCGCAGCATTATCGAAATAAGTCATTATACCTCACCTATTTTCTTGTATGAAACTTCTTCAATTTCTCTCAATAAAACTTCTGATTTGTCTTCTAAAGCTGTGATTTCTTCAGAAACTTTTGTGCTATCGCCAAGTTGTTTCATGTTGATCTTAGCGTTCAACATTACAGATTTCATACTAGAATGTAATAAATATGCACTTGCTAAAAGGTCAGTTATTGCATATTTATCGATATATTTTGCAATTTGTTTTACAAGCTCCAATGCTTCCATCATGATTCTAGCAGAAGACATTGGAGATTCTGTAGCGATGATGTATCCATCGGCTATCATTTTCTTTCTGTATGCTTTTTCTTCGTCAGTTTCTTTAGGAAGCTTGTATGCTTGAAGAACAGAGTCAAAGCTTTTAGTATCTTCAACCATTTTTCCCTTTAATTCTTCGATAATTTCAGTAAGTCTGTCTACATAAGATCTGATTTCTTGTTGAGTTTTCTCGTCTAATGCTTTGAAAGATTTCTTGTCTTCAGTTAGATAGAAACTCATGTTTCCAATACCTACTCCCAAAAGCGCAGTCAACGCACTGATAGAACCCCCACCTGGAAGTTCCTTTGAGTTTACATTTTTAATAAATTCTTCTAAAGTTTGATCCATAAACATCATAGCTCTAATATCTCCATAATCCTTTCTAAATCTTCATTAGATAGATATTCTATCTCTATACTTCCGCCCTTTCTTCTTGGCTTAATTCTAACCTTTGTAGAGAATTTCTCCAAAAACCTGTTTTGCAAATCCAACAAAAACGGGTCTGTTTCCTTGGACACTTTTTCAATTTCTCTGACATTTGTCTTCTTGGATAACAACTTATCCAACAACGCTTTTCTCTTTTTCATATCATCAATAGCAAGCAAACTTCTAGCTTGTGATGATGTGATATCACCTTTTTTCAGATGGTCAAGTGACAATTCATCCAAGTTTAGTAATCTCAAAGTGTTCGCTATATATGACCTTGATTTGGACAATTTGTCTGCCAATTCTTTTTGAGTTAAGTTGTAGTTTTCCATCAAGTTTTTGTAAGCCACGGCCTCTTCAACTGCATTCAAATCCTCACGTTGAATGTTTTCGATAAGTGACACTTCTGCCACTTCACTATCTTCCATTTCCTTTATAATCGCAGGAATTTCAGACAATCCAGCTTCTAAACTCGCTAGAAATCTTCTTTCTCCAGCGATTATCTCGTACTTTTCATCTTTTTTTCGAACGATAATCGGAGAAATAACGCCGTATTCTTTGATAGAATTTGCTAGCTCACGTATCTTGTCTTTTTCAAAATGTGTTCTTGGTTGATCTTCTCTTCTAATTATTTTAGATAATTCGATTTTAACGATCGAATCAGAACTTGTCGTTTCTATAATATTTTGTGGTATTAAAGCGTCTAAGCCTCTTCCTAATCCCTTTTTCCTAACCATTATAAAAATTCCTCCGCTAGTCTCTTGTAAGCAATAGATCCTTTGGAATTTTTGTCGTAAGATAACGCACTCATTCCATAGCTTGGAGCTTCTGCTAACCTTATATTACGCGGTATCATGGTCGTAAACACCTTGTCTTTGAAGTATTTCTTGACCTCTTCCACCACTTCCAAACTAAGATTATTTCTACCATCAAACATACTCATAACGATACCTTCTATTTCTAAGTTTTCGTTAAGTGAACTTCTCACCAAATTAATAGTATTCATCAACTGGCTCACACCTTCAAGCGCGTAAAACTCACATTGAATAGGAATGAGGACGGAATTTGCCGCCACCAACGCATTTATAGACAACGTCCCCAACGATGGAGGGCAATCTATAAAACAAAAATCATATCCACTCACATTAGAAAGTATATTAGATAACACTTTTTCCTTGTCATTAGTGTTTATAAGCTCCACCTCAACTCCTGACAAATCAGACGTTGCTGGGATTATATCCACGTTTTTTTCTTCAGTTTTGATGATGAAATCCTCATCAAAATCTTCGTGAACCATCAAATCGTATACGCTTTTTTGAAGCTCAAACTTGTTGATTCCAAAGCCTGAAGTCGTGTTACCTTGCGGGTCCAAATCCACTACAAGCACTTTTTTTCCTTTCAAACCAAGAGCTGCTGACAAATTAACGACGGTAGTAGTTTTGCCCACTCCACCTTTTTGATTAAATACACATATTGTTTTCAAATTTACAGCTCCTTTCATATTTATTATAGCACAAATAAAGTTGTATTTTGTTTTAAAATGTTTCACGTGAAACATTTTCTAAAATCATTAGCCTCAACTCTGCTAGTGCGCGGTTTGAAACTCTATTTCTGATTTTATTGCGTTCTCCATGAAGCTGTAATTTTAGCGTTTTTATCGTATTTTTGTAGCCCAATCCAACGTAAACAAGCCCAGCATTTTCTCCTGACGCGAAACCAGTCGTAGATATTGCACAGTCAACATTAAATTTTTCAAACATCCTCTCAACCATCTCAAACGCAACATTCTCACTAACAACACCGTATGTGTCAATAGTATCAGCCTTAACGCCAAGCAAATCAATCTTGGCTTCATTAGAATACACCACCAATGACCTTTTCAAATAATCGCTAACTCCAGACACATTCACAAGTTTGGATGCAATCATACCACCTGTAATGGATTCTGATGTCATAATCGACAAATCGTATTCTTTCAATACCTTGTAGACTGATTCTTCAATTGTTTCGTCATTTTCCCCGAATACGTACACGCCAAGTCTATCTCGAAGTTCTTGTTTCTTTTCATCAATCATATCAATGGCAGTTTGTCTGTCAGATGCTTTTGCAGTTATTCGAAGTATTCTCTTGTCCTTCTTAAAATACGGAGCGACCGTAGGATTATTTGACGATTCAATAATATCCTTAACCCTTTCATTCATGTCCCATTCTCCAAGTATGGATATATTCAAAGTTTCAGAAATAATACAGTCCGTCGCAAATTGTTCCAATACTTGTTGCACTTGATTTTCGTAAATAGGCTTCATCTCAGCTGGTGGCCCTGGTAAGAACAGAATTCTCTTGCCATTATTTTCAATCATTGCACAATCAGCAGTCCCATTGAAATTTTCAAAAACAATCGCATCTTCCGGAAACATACATTGTTTGATATTGCCTTGGATCGCCTTTTCGTCTTCGTTAAAATACTTCCTCAATTTCGCATAACTTTTTTCGTTAAGAACCATTTTCTTGCCAAGACAATCGCAGCAACATTTTTTCGTGATATCATCTTCCGTCGGCCCCAAACCACCTGTCGTTATTATCAAATCATTTTGTTGTAAACCATCTTCAATTTCCTTGTAAAGCCTGTCGTAATTATCGCCAACCACAACCCTCTTGTACACATCAAACCCCAACTCCCTCATTTTGATAGAAAGGTAGTTAGAATTCGTGTCCAAAGTGTCACCAAGCAATAATTCCGTCCCAACGGCTATTATTTGAACTTTCATCTTCCCTCCATAGTTTATTACCTATTTTATATTTTACTCGCCTTAAAACGCCTCTCAGAGCGTCGTTTTTTTTCTCTCTTACAAATAAATTATATCACTAATAAAAATTTGTTTGTAATGTTTCACGTGAAACATTTTGATTTAAAAATAGAAAAACATTCTTCCCTCATTCATAGCATTGAAAATCTTACGAAAAATATTTTTCCTCGTTTCCTCTTAAATCTATCGAAACAAAAAATTAGAATTCATTCTTGCCTCTCTCGTAGCAATCCAAATCCCACGAGAAATATTTTTTCTTTTCCTCATAAATCTTAGCAAACAAAAAGCAGATTACCGCGATTGACTAATGAATATCATCTAGCGAAACAAAAAAGTAGAATACATTTTCGCTAAGAATATCATACGTAATAAATTGTTGTGATTTTACATCGAAGAACCACGTCAAAAATCCAACTGTTTGAGAGCTTTAGCTCGAGTTTTGGATTTTAGTGGTCCGAGATTTACAAATCACCAATTTATGGAGTCTAGATATTCGTGCAAAAATGTTCTTCTACTTTTAGCAATTACAGTAAACTTGTCCCTGTCTTTATATTAAATTCGGTTTTCTGCTTATCATTGTGAAGTATTTCCTTCTCTCGCCATTAGCTCTTAAAATCCTATAAACAATACTATCTCTTATCTTTTCCCTCGTAAATCCACGCAAACAAAAAAGCAGATTACCGCGATTGACGGAAAATATCATCTGGAGAAAACAACCTCAAATTCAAGCGAAGTGAATCGTTAAGAAATCGCACTGTCTGAGCGTTAGCGAGTTTGCGATTTTAGATTCACAAGCTTAGAATTTGTTTGTTTTCGTAAGCTAGATATTTGAGTCAATTGGGTTTTCTGCTTATTATTGTGAAATATTTTATTTGCAAATTTTCTTATTTATAGTGGATTTTTCTTCGGTTTGCCGCCACCACGAGGGTATTTCTTCGGAGTTTCTTTGATTTTCTTGATTACAACCAAACTTCTATCCTCGTCATCTATTTTGTAATCAATAGTTTCTTCTATTTTGCCACCTAGGATTTTGATTGCGTTCTCTCCTACGTCTGTTTCGTCAGATTTTCCTTTCATGGCTATCATGTATCCTCCGACTTTTACAAATGGTAAACAGAACTCAGCTAACGTATCAAGCTTTGACACTGCGCGTGATATGCAGTAGTCGTATTGTTCTCTGTATTCAGCAGTTCTCGTGCATTCCTCTGCTCTTTCGTGGACTGCTTTGACGTCAGTTAGATGTAGTTCATCTATAACATCCCTTAAGAAATCTACCCTCTTTCTTAAACTGTCGAGCAATGTGAACTTCAAATCAGTTCGCGCTATTTTTATTGGAATAGCTGGAAATCCTGCACCAGTTCCCACGTCAATTACCGTTTTGTTTTCCTCAAAGTCAAACAAATTCAAAACATACAAGGAATCCACAAAATGTTTCACGTGAAACATTTCTTCTTCAGTGATAGCCGTCAAGTTCATTACTTTGTTCTTTTCCAACACCAAATTCATGTATTTCAACAGCAAATCTATTTGATTGTCATTCAATTGTATATCGTAATCGTTCAATGTTTCTTTTAGTGACATTATTTCTTCCTCGTTTCCATATAAATCAATAAAACGTTGATGTCAGAAGGACTTACACCGCTAATTCTGCTCGCTTGACCTAACGATTCTGGTTTGATGTCATTAAGTTTTTGTACAGCTTCATTGGAAAGACCCATAACTTCCTTATAATCTTCAATCATATCTAGTTTTCTGTTTTCAAGCTTTTTAAATTGCTTGATTTGGCTCATTTGTTTTGCAATATAGCCTTCGTATTTGATGTGTGTTTCCACTTGTAGTCTCAAATACCTTGGTAATTCCGGTCTTTCAACGTCAAATTCTTCTGTTTTATCGTAAGTTAATTCTGGTCTTTTGATTAAATCCAACAAAGTTATGCCTGTTTTAAGTTCAGATGACCCAAGATTTCTAAGTTTTTCGTTGGTTTCTTCTGTTGGAGTCACCATTATTGACTTTAATCTCTCTATTTCCTCGTCAATCGTCTTCTTCTTGTGAAGCATTTTCTCGTATCTTTCATCCGTCGCAAGCCCGATCTCGTGCGCTCTTTCAGTAAGTCTCAAATCAGCGTTGTCTTGCCTCAAAGTCAAACGATACTCGCATCTGCTTGTCATCATTCTATATGGTTCGTTAGTTCCTTTGGTTACCAAATCATCTATCAATACGCCAATGTATGCGTCTGATCTATCCAATACGAATGGCTCTTTGCCGAGCAAATTCATAGCAGCATTAATACCTGCGATAATTCCTTGACCTGCAGCTTCTTCATATCCACTGGATCCGTTGATTTGTCCTGCAAAGAACAAATTATTGATTTCCAAATGTTCCAAAGTTCTCTTTAATATAGTAGGATCGATACAATCATATTCGATTCCGTACGCACTTCTCATAAATCGCACGTTTTCGAAACCAATGATTGTCTTGTACATTTCTTTTTGCACTTCTTCCGGAAGAGTAGATGACACACCTTGAATGTACATTTCCTTCGTGCTTAAACCTTCAGGTTCAACGAATACCTGATGCTCGTCGCGGTCGGGAAATCTCACGATTTTGTCTTCTATCGAAGGACAATAACGAGGACCCACACCCTTTACAATACCTGCATACATCGGAGATCTCTCCAAATTATCCTCAATAATTTGTTTTGTTTTAAGTGTAGTGTACGTCAAATAGCAATGCTCTTGCTTCTTTGAAATATCCTTGCCATCATTCAAAAATGAAAAAGGAATAACATCGTCATCACCAGGTTGCACAGTCATCACTTCGTAGTTCAAACTGTCCCTGTGAACTCTCGCAGGAGTTCCAGTCTTGAATCTTCTAAGTTCAATTCCCAACTTCTTCAAAGAATCCGACAATTTCTTAGATGATTTCATACCATGAGGGCCAGATTCATAAGTGTATTCACCCATCATAACAAGCCCTTTAAGATATGTCCCAGTCGCAAGAATCACAGCTCTTGTAGGGAAAATCGCCCCTTGTGCAGTTGTAATCGACTTTATTTTGTTGTCTTCAACTCCAATATCCACGACTTCCGCTTCAATCAAATCCAAGTTTTCTGTGTTTTCCAACACGCTTTTCATCTCATCGTGGTATTTTCTCTTGTCTGCTTGTACTCTCAATGAGTGAACTGCAGGACCTTTAGAAGTGTTCAGCATTCTAGATTGAATGTAAGTCTTGTCGATAACAAGACCCATCTCGCCACCTAATGCGTCAACTTCCTTAACCAAGTGACCCTTTCCAGTGCCACCAATGTTAGGATTACATGGCAAATCAGCCACCGAATCCAAACTAATACTCATAATCGCAGTCTTTAATCCCAACCTCGCCGTAGCCAACGCAGCCTCGCAACCTGCATGACCTGCACCTACAACCACGACATCGTAGGGATTTTCATAATATAATCTATCCATTTTATTTACCTATACAAAAATCGCTAAAAATCTTATTCAATACATCGTCATCCACAGTTTCTCCAGTGATTTCGCCCAAGATTTCCCAAGCATTTCTCAAATCAACCTCGAAACAATCGATAGGAACGCCAGCTTCCATATCGTGTAGAGAACTCTCCAAAGATTTAATAGCTTTGTTAATAATATCTCTATGTCTAATGTTAGTAATAATATTGTCGTTATTAGCTTCAATATATCCATCATTAAACATCTCTATAATCTTGTTTTCTAAATCCTCGATACCCTCGTTGTTTTTGATTGAAGTGTGAATAACCTCTATTCCTTCCAAGTTCTCATCGACATCAAATTCACCATCCAAATCAATCTTGTTCAACAAAACAATCGACTTTTTATCTCTAATAAGATCCAAAATCTTCCTATCCTCATCGTCAAACTCTCTCGAAGAATCGAAAATCGCAATAATCAAATCCGAATCAGAAATAAAAGACACAGATTTTTCAACACCGATTTTCTCCACGATATCCTCAGTATCCCTAATACCTGCAGTATCGTTAATCTTAAGGCTTATCCCGTCCAAATCGATGTATTCCTCGATGACATCACGAGTAGTTCCTGGAATATCCGTCACAATAGCCCTGTTTTCCTTCAACAAAGCATTCAATAAAGAAGATTTGCCTACATTTGGCTTACCAATTATCGTAGTATTGATACCATCTCTGATAATTCTACCTCTATTTGCACTCTCAGAAAGCTTTTTAAGTTTATCCAAAACTTCCTTGCCCTCGTTCAAAACAGGAGTGTTGTCCAATTCGTCCTGCATATCTTCAGTAAAATTAATCGAATACTCCACATGAGATAGCATATCCAACAGCTTATCTCGCAATTGTTTGATATTTCGATTAACGCTACCTTCCAGCTGCTTCATACTCACAGAATATGCCTTGTCAGTCTTCGCCTTAATCATATCGATAATAGCCTCAGCTTGAGACAAATCAATCCTACCGTTCAAGAAAGCCCTCTTAGTGAACTCACCAGCCTCAGCAAGCCTTGCACCGTTGTTTAACAGAACTTCCAACACCTTTCTCACAGCGACAACTCCACCGTGAGTGTAAATCTCCACGACATCCTCACGAGTGTATGTGTGAGGAGCCTTCATATAACAAACCAAGACCTCATCGACGATCTCATTATCGTCAACAATGTGGCCATAAGTCATTTTTCTATTTATTAAATCTGCATTTTCATTAGCCCTTTTGAACACAGAATCAAGCACATCCGCGCAACCCTCTCCAGTCATTCGAACAATGCCAATTCCCGCTTCACCAGTAGCAGAGCTAATAGCTGCAATACAATCGTCCATATTTAGTCTATCCTTTCATTCTTTATAGCAATATTATATTATATCACACAAAATGATTACAAATAAAATAGCACAATTGCAATGGAATTTTTCAAAAAAATTGATTTGCAAAATTTCAATGATATACTATAATAAAAAATAACAATTTATGTTAAATTTTAAATAAAGGTGATGAGTTATGACAAAAAACGTACTTAATAAGGATTTCTTGATAAGATTGTTGGACAAATCAAATCAAGGCATACATATTATTGACCCACAGGGAACAACCCTTTATTACAACAAATTTGCAGAAGAAATAGACGGAATCACAAAAGAAGAAATGATTGGCAAAAATATGCAAAACCTTGTCGCCGATGGAATATTTTCGTCATCCGTTGCCCTCGACATTATAGACTCCAAAAAGCCGAAAGAAGTCGTTCAGTATATAAAAGACAAAGTCGTAATCGCGTCAGGCTTTCCTATGATGAAAAAAGGAATACTAGAAGCTGTTGTGGTGTTCACCAAAGACTCTAAGATTTTGAAGGATATGACATCGAACCTACAAGACCTCTTGATTGAAAACAATGTTATGGCAACAAACCTTTCCAGATATAACTCGAAATTCTTGAAGGAAGATATGATTATCTCGAACTCAAAATCAATGCAGAGAGTAATGAAATTGGCAAATAGAATCTGTAAATTAGAAACTCCGATATTCATATTGGGAGAAGCTGGATCGGGCAAGACAATGTTTGCAAAATATATTCATGACAACTCCCTAAGGCAAAACAAGCCATTTGTCAAAGTGGACTGCTCCGCCATTCCAAAAAATATCATAGAGTCAGAACTTTTTGACGATAATAACAGCTACAATGAATCCCTCATCAAACAGGCGACTAATGGAACGCTGTTCATCGATGAAATTGCTGATATGCCGCTTTCTTGTCAGCAAAGATTGGTTTACGAACTCAACAAAATGAAGGAAAATATGAGAAATAACAACGAAAAATCCCCTACCGTGCGAGTTATTGCCGCGTCTAACGAAAATATCGACAAAAACATCGCCAACGGTAAATTCAGGATGGACTTGTTCTATCTTCTCAACATAATTCCAATTAAAATGCCTTCACTTAGAGAAAGAAACGAGGATATAATACCTCTTATAAACTTATTCTTGAACAAGTACAACCAGTTTTACAACGAAGAAAAGATGATATCCCCTAGATGCAAGAAGTTTATCATCAACTACAGCTGGCCTGGAAATGTCCGTGAACTTGAAAACATCATTGAAAGACTTGTCGTCACAAGCGAAGGAGAGACGATAGAGTTAGAGGATGTTCAGGAATTTATCTCCAATTTCTACACTAAATTTGACGACGGCAACACATTCAAGGACAAAATAGAATCCTACGAGAAAAAATTGATTCTCGAATACAGCAAACAAGTCTCATCAATCAAGGAATTGGCGATACTTGCTTGTATCAACGAATCGACTCTGAGAAAGAAAATAGATCGTTACGACCTAGATATTTCATTTTTGTAACATTTTATTTAGGAAAATTTTCCAATTGATTGGAATTTTTTCCTTTTTTTGTATGACTAAATTTCTAATCTTTATCCTGATAAAGCGAGATTTTGGAATTTTTTCTAAAAAATCAAATTTACAAGCGTAGATTTAGTGCGTTTTTTTCCCTTGATTTAGCCATTTAAATTTGTAATTTGACTTTCAGGAGCTTATACTCTAGTTGTAAAGTATTTCTTGCAAGGAAAACAATTGTAACTTTTTAGGGGGAAAATTTTATGAAAGAAAAAAATATTAAACAACCGGCAACAGCTTTTGCATCACCAAGATTTGTTAACACAGGAAACTTTATGCGTATGCAAAGATTTGACAATGCAGAAGGATTAGACTTCGCAATCTATGGTATTCCATTTGATACAGCTTGTTCTTACAGAGTAGGAGCTAGATTTGGTCCTCAAGCTATCAGAAATATTTCAGTAATGATGAAGACAAACAATCCAGTTCACGAAGTAAATATCTTGGACTACTTAAAAGGTGGAGACCTTGGAGATGTGAATGTCGTACCTGGATACATACATCCAACTTACGAAGCTATCGAAAATTTCGCTCGTGAAATTATCAAAGCAGGTGCTATTCCAATAGCATTAGGTGGAGACCACTCTATAACATTAGGTGAACTTAGAGCAGTTGCCAAAGAACACGGTCCTGTATCACTACTTCACTTTGATTCACATGCTGACATCAACGACACAGTTTTCGGTGAAAAATACAATCACGGAACTCCTTTTAGAAGAGCAATCGAAGAAGGTTTGATTGACCCTCACAAATCAGTACAAATCGGTATGAGAGGTTCATTATACGATGCTGGTGAGTTTAAATTAGCAAAAGACCTTGGATTAACTCTTATCCCAACTTACAAAGTTCGTGAAATGGGAATAGCTGAAACAATCAAAAAAGCAAGAGAAATCATCGGCGACAACAAAGTATTCTTGACATTTGACATAGATTTCATCGATCCTGCTTATGCTCCTGGAACAGGAACTCCTGAAGTTGGAGGATACACTTCACTTGAAGGTGTAGAAATTATAAGAAGATTAGCTGGATTGAACTTTGTGGGTATGGATGTTGTAGAAGTTGCTCCACCATACGATCACGCTGAAATAACTTCACTTCTTGCAGCTAATTTGATATTTGAATTCTTGTCAATCTTAGCTTTAAACAAAAAAGAGAGTCAAAAATAATGAAAGAAAGTGTAAATTTTAGAGGTACACTTAGTAAGTCGGAAATTCGAGATCTAAATTTAGATCTCGAAGACTTACATCAAATAGATTCTTTTGATTTAAGTCCAAGTGACAGGAAACAAGGAATTTTAAAGAGCATATTATTCACAGCAATAGCTATTTTTATATTCTTCGTTCCAATTACAATAAACGGTCAAACAGATATAACGTTCGGAATAATTTACAATACTCTAATGAAAATAACTGGAGTATATGGATTGTGGGCTATTACATGTTTAACAGTAATTACTGCTTTATTGAGTATTTATGGAAAATACTTTGCAAAAAAAGGAAAAATTTACGATTATTTTCATGGAGATTCAATAATTCATCCAATTATTTACAGTATTGGAGCTGTTTTTGCAGTAATTTATAGTTTGACAGTAACTACATCATTCAATGGTCCTGAAATAATAGTTGGTAAATCAACAGGCGGAACAGTCATTCCATCTATAGCTGTAGCAGTCTTTTGGATTATATTAGTTTCATCTTTCTGTATGCCATTTTTAATTAATTATGGTTTTATAGATTTGATAGGAACATTGATGGAACCATTAATGAGACCATTGTTTAAATTACCAGGAAGAGCTGCTATTAACGCGTTGGTATCGTTTTTATCAAGTAGCTCTGTAGGAGTTTTAATTACCAATAAACTCTACAGACGAGGAGTTTATACAGAAAAAGAAGCTGTTTTAGTTGCCACAGGTTTTTCTGCAGTATCCGTGGGATTTGCATATATGGTTATAAAAACAGCAGGTCTACAAGACCATTTTGCATTTGTATACTTGATATCAGCTTTAATGACGCTTTTAGTTTCAGGAATAGTTGGAAGAATTCCTCCTTTTAGTAGGAAACGTGACATTTATCCTAACGGAAAATTGCAAACAAAAGAAGACATAGATAATACAAAATCTTCATCAAATGGAATACTTAAAACAGCAGGATCTAGAGCTGTTAAAAAAGCATTTTTAGCTCCAAATCTATTAGGTGAAGTAAAATCCAGCATAAAAGATGGATTTGAGGTTATACCAAAAGTGGTTACATCACTTGTAACAATAGGTACAGGAGCTCTAATACTCGCAGAAAATACACCTATTTTTGATTTTTTAGGAAAATTATTTGTGCCACTTTTAAAGTTACTTCAAGTTCCTAATGCTACAGAAATAGCTGCTAGTTTTCCAGTTGGTATAGCAGAAATGTTTCTTCCTGTACTATTAATTGCGGAAAAAGTTCCAAATCTCGCACCTGGTGCAAGATTTTTAGTAGTATCTGTTTCTATATGTCAAATAATTTTCTTTGCAGAAACGATAGTTGTAATGATGTCTGCTAAGTTGCCAATAAAACTATGGGAATTGGTTGTAGTATTCATAGAAAGAACAATAATAGCAATAATCATTGGATCAATGGTAATGCACATATTCTTTTAATTTTATATTAAAAAATTAGACTCTCCATAATTTTATAAGTTATGGAGAGCTTCTTATATTTTTATAGTAATATTGTATTATATCATACAAAATGATTACAAATAAATTAGAGCTTACAACTTCACTATATTGAAGTCATAAGCCCGTTATTTACCTCATATCTATAACTTTATCGTATTTTTTTAAAGTTTCGTCACCGTATTGATGAATTACTTCTATTACTGTATTTTTTGAAGAGAATATAATATCATCTATTATTTCTCTATTTTTCTTATCCAAATTAGACTTTATTTCATCTGCTAAAAGTAATTTTCTGTCGTGATACATTGCTCTTGCAATTTCTACTCTTTGTCTTTCTCCTCCTGACAAACTATCATTGGATAAAACTTTGGATTTGAGATGATTTATCTGTAACTTATCAATTATTCCATTTAATTTTTCTAAATTTCTATCATTATCTCCTAAAGTAATGTTATCTTCTAAATTAAGATTAAAAACATAACTATCTTGTGATATAAAGCTTGTAAAACTCCTAATTTCAGCGGTTGATAATTCCTGTTTATTAAACATAATACTTCCTTTAGATGCTGTTAAATTATTAAATATTAAATTCAATAACGTACTTTTACCACAACCACTTTCGCCTATAATTGCGACCTTGTCGCCCTTTTCTATCTTAAAATTAAAATCTTTAATAATATCTTTACCATCATACGAAAAACTCAAATTATCAAAAGTAATTGGAAAAACTTCATCATTAAGATTTATTTCTACATTATCAATATCTTGATAAATGTAGTCGTACTTTTTTAACAGATACTTTGATGATGAACGTGTATTATTAAAATATGCAAGTTCTTGGAACTGATATCCTATATTATAACTAACTAAGTAAACACTGATGAATACGCTTGACGATATTTTACCATTAAAACTCAAATATCCTCCAAGAATAAGAGGAATCATAGAACATACTATATCAACCAAATTAATCACAATGTTGTTTTTTGTTCGTATAATTTCATATCCCTTATAAGTATCAACATCCTGCTTTAAATATTTGTGATACAAATTAATGAAAAAGTCGGATACATTGTAAATTTTGATGATGCTTCTTCCATTTTTGATGTCTTGTAATTTATTCATAAAAGCATCATCAGCTTTTGATAATTCTTCAGATTTATTATCTAATCTATTACTCCCGTAATTACTCATAAGCGCTGGAATGCTGTAGAATACTATAAAAAGCATTCCCAAAAGGAAATTTCTTGTTAGTGCATAAATTATAGAAACACTTGTAAAACCAATCGACGATATAATGATTACCGTTGGTTCAATGTAGTTGTTTTCAATTTGACTTGAATCCTTTTCTATACTGCTGACAATATCATTATCGATATGATTTTCACTTTTTAAAAAATAATTGAACACTTTTAACTTAAAAGATTCTCTAAAATCAGCTATTACATACGAATAGTAAAGTCTCTTTCCACTATCACCTATAAGCATTATAATTCCACACAAAATCCCAAACACAAGTGCTTTCATCAAAAATACTGTGTCTTTATTCTCAAATGATTTTATAATCAATGATACTATTACAGGATTCACCAAAGCCTCTGTCCATGTGAGAACTATCGCAACAAAATATAAAATAAGATTTTTCTTCTTAACATTGTTTTTTATCATATTACCCTCTGAAATTTATATAACATTCTTAAAACTTGTACTTGACTAATAATATTTGATTATATTTAGCCTATTTTCTTCAAATAATTTTCGTTAACGATTTCAGAGATTATTTTTTTCTCTAAAATCTATTTATATATTGTCATGATAATCACCACTTTCCTTTTCTTAGGATAAATCATAAAAAATTTGTTGTCAACTTTATTTCTTGTCATCCAACAAAAAAAGACCACATACCTAAGATATGTAGTCTTGTAATTTATTTTCTTTTAATAATAACTCTTCTATTAGGCTCATTGCCTTGAGAGAATGTATTCACGTTTTCGTCGTTTTGAAGATAAGTGTGAATGATTCTTCTTTCGTATGGATTCATAGGTTCAAGCTTGATATCTCTTCCTGTTTGAATAGCCTTGTCAGCTAATCTTCTGGCTAATTTTTGAAGAGATCTTTCTCTTTTTGATCTGTATTGGTTGCAATCCAAAATAACTCTTATATAAGTGTCTGCATTTCTATTAGTAACCAAGTTTACGATATATTGAAGAGAATCTAATGTTTCTCCCCTTTTTCCTATGATAATTCCGATATCAGATTCTTGTGAACATAAAATGTTGAACTTAATCATATTTCCTTCAGTTCTAGATTCGATATCGCAATCAATTCCCATATCTTCTATCATTTGTTTCAAGAAATTCTTGCTAGTGATGAAAAGTTCGTCGTTTCTATCTATAGTAACATCAGATTCTTCAGATTCAGCTTCTTGTTCAGACTCTTGTTTAGATTCTTCAGCATCTTCTGCAACATCTTCTGTTTCTTCTGTTTCAACTGTTTCTTCTATTTCTACTGTTTCCACGATTTCATCATTATCATCTTCTGTAGATTCAGTTTCTTCAACTTCTTCTACAACTTTCTTGTCTTCTACAACTTTTCTATCTTCTTTTTGTTCTGTTTCAACTGAGTTAGAGTCAGAGTTTAGGATATTCTTCACGAAATCGTCCGTTCCCTTTTCTTTAACATCGTCTTTTAATGACACCCTAACGACAGCGTCCTTTGCTCCAAACAAGCCCAAAAAACCTTGTTTAGGTTCATCTATAACTTCGATGTTAACTTCGTTTCGATTAGCTTGAAGCTTATCCAAAGCTTTATTGACACATTCTTCAACAGTCTTCGCACTAATTACTGTGCTTCTCATCTAACTTCCTCCGCAACATCTTTCTTGTCTTTATTTTTAATTATTAACCTTATTAAAACTTCTATAACGTTTGAAAATCCCCAATAAAGGATCAAACCTGAAGCGTATTTGCTTGAAATGAAGAACATAAATATCGGCATGAAATAAATCATTGACTTGTTCATCATTTCCATTTGATCAGGTTCATTTGACTTCTTATCCTTACTCTTAGCAGGCATACTAATCTTTGCTACTAAAAATTGAGTGAAAGCATTTATTAAAGGCAATCCAAACAATACTGGATCTGGTTTAGTCAAATCAGGTATCCAGAAGAAATTACGAGCGATCTCATTAATCTTAGACACATTATCAAACATGTACTTTCCTGGTTCTCTCATTACTCTAAATAATGCCAAAACCAAAACCATTTGTAAGATAATTGGCAAACAACCACTTAAAGGATTGAAATTATATTTCTTGTATAATTCTTGCATCTTTAATTGTTGAGTTTGTGGGTCGTTCTTGTACTTTCTTTGAATTTCCTTCATTTCCGGTTGCATCAAAGCATTTTGTTCTTGAGTTTTTTGCGTATGAATAGTAACCGGAAGAGTTATAAGCTTATAAATAAGTGTTAATAAAAGAATTGATATCGCAAAATACGATATGCTTTTAGGTTCACCCATCACATGTGAGATGTTTTCATATATGAACCTAAGAATAGTTCCAAATACATTTGCAATTATTTGCAATTCTACAACTCCTTTTTATTTTAGTGGGTCATATCCGCCTTTTGAAAATGGATTACATCGTAAAATTCGCCAAATAGTAAGCCCTAACGCCTTGAAAAACGGCTTTTTCTTGAAAGCCTCCAATGCATATTGAGAACAAGTCGGATAGTATTTGCACTTTCCATGCCCCAAATACGGCGATATAGCTTTTTGATAAAATTTAATTAAAAATATCATCACTTTTGACATTTTTTATTCGATGCCTTTCTACAAACGTGCAATAATGCAGATTCTAGCTGTTTGTAAGTTAAGTCTTCAGTGTTTTTCTTCGGGATAATAACCATATCCAAGCCCTTGTCAAACTCAGAGAAATTAAGCCTTACAATCTCTCTCAGTTTCCTCTTGATTCTGTTTCTTTCGACGGCATTGCCGTATTTTTTAGTAACAGAGAATCCGATTCGAGTTCCTTTTTTTGAATTGTACACTACCAAAGAGAAGTTTCTATTATAATAAGTCTTTCCCCTCTTGTAGACAACATTGTATTCCCTGTTATCTCTTAACCTTACACTTTTATCCATAATTAATTAAAGGCCACAATGAATGTGACCTAAGCTGATAATACTTTTCTACCTTTTCTTCTTCTAGCCTTTAAAACAGCTCTTCCACCTCTAGTAGCCATTCTATTTCTAAATCCGTGGTCTTTTTTTCTTTTTCTGTTATTTGGTTGATAAGTTCTTTTCATCAATCGCACCTCCTAGTATAAAATATAAGGACTTTTGCCTATAAAAACACTACTCCAATTATACTTATCAGTTTGGCTCTTGTCAAGCTTTTTTGTTGACAAATACCAATTATTTGAGAAAAATAATTTAATTAACTCATATCAAAAATATTTGATGTATTATTCCAAAAATGATATAATTAATATATCAAAAATATTTGATATGAGGCGATAAAATGAATAGCAAACAAATAGCAGATACATTCAAAGCATTGAGCGATGAAAAAAGAATAGATATTTTACAATTGTTACAAGATGGAGAACAATGCGCATGTGTGCTTTTAGAAAAACTGAACTTGACACAATCTGGATTGTCTTATCACATGAAAATACTCACAGGTTCACAAATAATACAATCCAGACAAGTTGGGAAATGGACATATTATAAAATATCAGAAAAACAATGTAGTAATCTAATAACATTATTAAAAGGCATCACAAGATTAAACGATAATAATAAAGAAAGGACAATAAATGAGTAAACAATACACAGACGAAGAAATAAGACAACAAGTAACAAATTTCTACGACAACATAGCTTCAGGAAAGACAAGCACCAAGGTAAAATCAATTGACTTGTACAAATCCTTAGGCTACGATCCCAATTTACTACAAAAAATCCCAGAAGAAGTATCATCAGGGCTATCTTGTGGAAATCCACTTGATAACCTTGTGCTAAAAGACACCGACACACTATTGGATTTGGGTTGTGGAATGGGATTAGATGTCTTCATGGCAAGAATAACTTATCCAAATTCCAACACGATTTATGGAATGGATAGGCTAGAGTCCATGATACAAAAAGCTAGTAAAGTACGAGATAAAAAAGGATTCAAAAATATTGAATTTGTCCAAGGAGAACTCATCGACATGCCATTTGAAGACAACTCCATAGACAAGATCATAAGTAACTGTGTAATAAATCTTGAACCAAACAAACAAAAAGTTTATCAAGAAATCCACCGAATTCTCAAACCGAACGGAATGTTCATCATCAGTGACATCACACTCAAAAAACAACTAAACGATGATATCTTATCATTAGACAACATTTATGGATCCTGAGTTGGTGGAGCTCTTCTGGAAGAAGATGTAACAGAAATCATTAAACAAGCAGGATTTACAAATTTCTTTGCGAAAAGTGAGGAAGTCACAGACCAATACGCAGAAAAATGGGGATATGGACTTAAAATAAAAGAATTCATTCAAGAAACAATGTTCATAGGAAATAAATAGATAACTAACACCAACATTTGAAAATAAAAATGTTGGTGTTTTTTTAACTCAAAAACAAAAAACACAAAAATTTGTGGATAACTTTTATCCACAATTCATAAAAAATTTAAAATATTAAACTCATTTTGGGGATAAGTTTTTTAAATCACGAAACCATTTATCAAAAATTTCAATAAATTTGTAATAAAAGATATGATTTGCTATAATTAAAGTATCAAAAAGTATGAAAAGTACGCATTTATTAACAAATTGTGGATAAGTTGTGGATAATATGTGAATTCTTGTTTCAAAACTTAACGAATTTGCTGTATATTCTAATTTAATATCCACAATTATTTTTCTATAAAACATTGTGGATAAGTTGTGCAAATGTGAATAAATTATAAATTTTTTTTGTTTAATTTGAAAAATAGCTATTTATTTCATGTGGATAACTTATCATTTTGTGGATAAACTTGTTGATAACTAAAAAAAACGAGGTGAAAAATGACCGACAAAGATGAACTCTGGTTAAAAATCTCTAACACATTTAAACAGGAAATGTCGGATTTGAACTTCAACACGTGGATTGCACCATTAAAACCTCTTTATTTAACAAATACTGAATTTATTTTGCTTTCTCCAAATAGATTTACCAAAAAAACAATCTATAACAAATACTACGACGATATTCAAAAATACTTGGATTTCATCAGTAATGTTAAGAGAAAAGTAGTCATCATAGACCGTTATGAAATGGATAACTACAAAGACGAAAATATAATTCAAAACCAAAATATTGATGGTCAACGATCAATTCTAGTAAATGAAGATGAATCTGAGGAAAAATACAAGATTGAAGATCCTGTAGCAACCCAACCAGAACAAACACAAGAACAGGCAGAAGAACAAACAGATTTTAGCCCTTACGGCAAGAATTTAATCGCCAAATACAAATTCGATACATTTGTAAAAGGCAAAAACAACGAACTAGCATTAGCTGCAGCACTTGCAGTCGCACAAAACCCAGCCACAGCATACAATCCATTGTTTATCCATGGAAAAGCCGGATTGGGTAAGACTCACTTGATGCATGCCATTGCTCACGAAATACTTAAAAACAACCCAAAAGCGAGGGTTATTTACACTACGAGTGAATCATTTACAAACGAGCTTATCTCTTCAATTGGAGATAAATCTACGAAAAAGAATTCACAATTTAGACAAAAATACCGAAATATAGACGTGCTTCTAATTGACGATATTCAATTTATTGCGGGAAAACAAGGTACACAAGAGGAGTTTTTCCACACATTCAATGAATTGTACAACCACAACAAGCAAATCATCCTTTCCAGTGATAGACCTCCAAAAGAGATCAAAACATTGGAAGAGAGGTTGGTGTCTCGTTTTGAGTGGGGATTGATGGCAGACATTCAACCACCAGATTACGAAACGCGTGTGGCCATTGTAAACGAGTATTTGGATAGAAATAATACATCACTTCCACCTGAAATAATCGATTATATCGCTATGAATGTCAAAAGCAATATTCGTGAGTTGGAAGGGGCAGTAATGAATGTCGTAGGTCAGAAAACTCTGATAGGAGATGGCAACATTACATTGGATTTGGCGAAAAACGTATTAAAACAACTTATCGCCGAAACTCAATTGAGACCTGTAACTATAGATTTAATCATTGAGTGCGTGTGTGATAGATACAATGTCACTTTAGATGATCTTTTATCCAAGAAACGCTCCAAACAAATAGCATATCCAAGGCAAATAGCAATGTATGTGTCCAGAAAATTGTTGGATATTTCGTTGGTTAGTATTGCTTCAAGTTTTGGCAAGGATCACTCAACAGTTATGCATGGAATCAAGAAAATTGAGAGTGATATCAAGAAAAATTCAGAATTTGACGAAGAAATTGAAAATCTAATCAATTACATTCAAAATTCTTAATATATTAAACTTAAAAATTGTGGATAAGTGTATTTTAAAGTTTTCTATCCACATTTTAATATTAATAACTATGTGGATAAGTTGTTGATAACTTTAAAGTGTTAAACTAAAATTGTGAAAAGTTGATAATGTTGATAACAGCACAGTTTGTGCCAATGATATACACACCTTTATCAATAGACAAAACACCACAAATTACAAACAAACTTGAGTTATCCACAATACAAACAGCCCTACTACTACTATTACTAACTATTATTATTATTTGTATAAACGAAAGGTAAAATATGAAATTAAAAATATCTCAAAAAGAATTACTAAAACATATCAACATTGCCCAAAAAGCGGTGTCATCTAGGACAACTATTCAGATATTAGAGGGAATTTTGTTCATTGCAGAAGAAAACTGTCTACGTCTTGTGGCGACTGATTTGGAACTTATCGTGGATACGAGAGCAAATTGTGAAATCTACGAAAAAGGACAAATTGTAATCAACTCGTCAATGATAGGTAATATAATAAGAAAACTTCCAGACGCCGATATATATATAGAAGTTGACGATAACAACATCAACATCAAATGTTTGTCTACGGAATTTAACATTCAAGGTCAAGATTCCAATGAATTTCCATCTCTTCCTTATATAGATAAGGATGTTAAATTGACTTTGGAACAATCTGAACTTAGAGATTCTATCAGAAAAACATCATTTGCTACGAGTATGGACCAAACAAGACCTGATTTGACTGGTGTTTTGTTCAATATTATGAATGATAGAATCGAGTTTGTGGCATTGGATGGTTACAGAGTTTCACTTGATTGTTTGAGTAATGTGAGTGAATTCGAAATGAAGGCCATTGTTCCAGCGAGAGCTTTGAATGAAGTCTACAAGATTTTGGAAGAAGGGGAAATCACTCTTAACATTATTACTGGAAATATTATTTTCAAATTGGAAAACACTGATGTTTATTCGAGACTAATCGATGGTCAATACATCGACTACAATCAAGTTATGAAACAAGATTTCTCAACTGTAGTTACTATAGAAAAGAGAGCTTTGCAAATGGCGTTGGAAAGAGCGTCTTTGATGGCAAAAGAAGACAAGGCAAACTTGGTTAAGTTAGATTTCTCGGGAAATGAATTGCACATTTCATCTAATACTGACATTGGTAAGGTGGATGAGTATGTGAAGTGCGAAATCGGTGGAGAGGATTTGAGGATTGCTTTTAATGCGAAGTATTTGTTGGACGGGTTGAAGGTAATAGATGATGACGATATTACTTTGAATATGAGTGGAAGTTTGAGACCGATGGTTTTCAAGCCACTTAACGATACGAATTACACTTATCTTGTCCTTCCAGTAAAACTTGCAGGAGGTAATAATGATTAGTGTCAAGATAGAATCTGAGTTTATTAAATTGGAACAGTTTCTAAAATTTGCATCCATCGCACAAACTGGTGGCATGGCGAAAGAACTCATAAAAGAATCGTTGGTTAAGGTAAATGACGAGGTTGAAACAAGACGCGGCAAGAAGCTTTATCCAGGAGATGTTGTGGAATTTGAAGGAGAGAAGTACGTAGTCGAATAATGATCGTTCAAAAATTAAAACTATATAATTACAGGAATTTCTGTGAAATAGAATTGGATTTTTGTGATGGTCTAAATCTTATTGTAGGCAGAAATGCCTCGGGTAAGACTAATATTTTGGAAGCTATTAATGTAGCTTTGAAGGGAAAAAGTTTCAAAACCAACACCAATTCTCATTTAATTAAGTTCGGTGAAGATGAGGCTCGTATTGTCATGGATGTCTACGATGATGGTTTTGAGGATAAGATAGATATTACTATTAAAAGTAACGAAAAGATACTCAATGTGAACGAAGCTTTTGTGAATACTATCAAAGAATACAACGAGTATTTTGAGTGTATTGTGTTTAAGCCAGACGATTTGAAGATAATAAAAGAGTCGAAATCGTTGAGAAGAAAATTCTTGGATGAGTCCATAAGTGGTGTGGACAATTATTACAGGACTGTTTTGAAACAATACAATCAAGTTTTGGATGAGAGAAACAAGCTCATCAAAAACCACAGATACAATTCGTATTTTAATGAACAGTTGAAGGCGTTGAATATTCAATTATCAGATTTTGGTTCATACATTATGCACAAGAGAAAAAGTTATGTCGAAAGACTTCATCTTATCGCAAAAAATGTGTGCAAGAATTTGAGTGATGAGAATGACGATTTGTACATGGAAAATAAATTTTCGATTAGATATGTAGAGGATATGACTGATCAAAAAAACACTTATTACAAGAGTTTGAGAGATATTTTGGAAAAGGACTTGGAAAATAAGCAAACTAATTTAGGTATCCATCGTGATGATTTGGATATTTTAATCAACGACAAACAGGCTAAGTTTTTTGCATCTCAGGCTCAGGTAAGAACTGCTATTTTATCGATGAAGCTTGCACAATTGGATTTGAGTAGATTTTATAATGATAGAATGCCAATTATTTTGTTAGATGATGTATTCAGTGAACTTGACGATTACAGAATCAACTACATCATCAGATATATCAAGGATTTCCAAGCTTTTCTGACTACATCAGAAAGAGCACCAGAAGGTTTGTACACGATAAAAATAGGTGAATGATATGTATTTGGATATTGGCAACAACACATTAATTGATGAAAAAGAGATTATAGCTGTGGTTAATGTTTCGGATAGATTCTTCACAGATTTCAAGAAGGATGATTTGGATTATACGAAAAACGTGGAATTTGTGAATGAGGATGAGAGCATTACTATAAGGTCTATAGTCATAACTAATAGAGGAGTTTACAAGTCAAATATCAGTGGCAATTATTTGATGAATAACTTTATGAAAGGAATATAATGAAGAAAAATAGAGAATATACTGCAGATCAGATTACAGTATTAGAAGGATTGGAACCGGTTCGTGTCAGACCAGGGATGTATATCGGTTCTACAGATGAAAAAGGTCTACACCATTTGGTTTACGAAGTAGTCGACAACTCGATTGACGAGGCGTTGGCTGGCGTGTGTGATTTGATTAAGGTTACTATTAAAAAAGACAATTCCATTATCGTAGAAGATGACGGTTCTGGTATTCCTGTTGAAACACACCCAAAAACAGGCAAATCAACTCTTGAAACTGTACTTACAGTGCTTCACGCAGGTGGTAAATTTTCAAACGATGCTTATCAATACTCAGGTGGTCTTCACGGAGTTGGGGTAAGTTGTGTAAATGCTTTAAGTACATACCTTATTGCCAGAGTAAAAAGAGACGGCAAGATGTATGAGCAAAGATTTGAAAAAGGAAAAACTGTAACAGGACTTACTGTTGTAAAAGAAAATGTCAGAGGAACTGGAACTACGATTGAATTCATGCCGGACGATACGATTTTTGAAACTTTGAATTTCGATAGGAATGTCCTTGCAAAAAGATTCAGAGAAATGGCGTTTTTGAACAAGGGCGTGAAGATTGAATTTTCTGATGAAAGAGACGGTTACAAGGAATTATTCCACTACGAAGGTGGTATCAAATCATTTGTAGAATACATTAACAAATCGAAAAAGCCTTTGGATCACGAGGTAATGTATATCGAAGGAGAAAAGGACACTACAAAAGTTGAAATAGCTATGCAATACACTGAAAGCTACAACGAAACGATAGTTTCCTTTACTAACAACATCAAAACAGTTGACGGCGGAACGCATGTTGTAGGATTCAAATCCGCACTTACTCGTGCACTTAATGATTATGCAAGAAACAAAAATATATTAAAAGAAAAAGACGATAATTTGTCTGGAGATGATGTCAGAGAAGGTATCACTGCGGTTGTTTCAGTAAAACTAAACAATCCACAATTCGAAGGACAAACTAAAGGAAAATTGGGTAACTCAGAAGCTAGAACTGTTGTAGACAGCGTTGTGTATGAGCATTTGAGTTTTTATTTTGAAGAAAATCCAAAAATCGTCAGAACAATTATCCAAAAAGCATTGGCATCACAAAAAGCAAGACTTGCAGCCAGACGTGCGAGGGATTTGGTTCGTAAAAAATCAGTGCTTGACAATACGACACTTCCTGGAAAACTTGCCGACTGCCAAAGCTCAGACATCGAATACAACGAAATCTTCCTTGTCGAAGGGGATTCTGCCGGTGGTTCTGCAAAAGGTGGCAGGGACAACAAATTCCAAGCTATTTTGCCATTGAGAGGTAAAATCTTGAATGTAGAAAAGGCTCACCTTGAAAGAGTTCTAAATTCAGAAGAAATCAAAGCGATGATTACTGCATTTGGAACGGGAATCGGCAAGAACTTCGACATCAGTAAACTTCGTTACGGCAAAATCGTAATAATGACAGATGCCGACGTCGACGGAGCGCATATTAGAACGCTACTACTTACATTCTTGTACAGATTTATGAAGCCATTAGTGGAAAAAGGTCACGTATACATCGCACAACCACCACTTTACGGAATCATCAAAGGTGTTAAGGTAATGGAATATTGCTACACAGAACAAGAATTAGAAGAAGCGTTGGAAAAATACGGTGAAAGAAGTAACATCAAAGTTCAAAGATACAAAGGTCTTGGTGAAATGAACGCAGAACAATTGTGGGATACTACAATGAATCCAGAACACAGAATTCTTATCAAAGTTGAAATAGACGGAGAAGACGAGAACGAACTTGACAACACATTCGATGTTTTGATGGGAGACAATGTAGAACCAAGAAGAGAATTTATAGAACAAAATGCTGTTTATGCACAAAACATTGACGCTTAGGAGAATAATATGACAGAAAGAAAACTCAATATAAAACCAGCTGATTTGAAAAGAGAAATGGAAAGTGCATATTTGGATTATTCTATGAGTGTAATTGTATCTCGTGCGCTTCCAGATGTAAGAGACGGATTGAAACCTGTTCACAGACGTATAATTTACGGAATGCAACAACAAGGATTGTTCCCAGATAGAAAATACTCCAAGTCCGCAAGACTTGTAGGGGAAGTAATGGGTAAATATCACCCTCACGGTGACAGTGCAATCTACGATGCAGTTGTAAGACTTGCACAAGATTTCAACATGAGATATCCACTTGTAGATGGCCAAGGTAACTTCGGTTCAATCGACGGTGACGGAGCTGCGGCACCTCGTTACACAGAGTTACGTATGGACAAACTTGCACTTGAAATGTTGCGTGACATCAACAAAGACACTGTTGATTTCCAAGACAACTACGACGGTGAAGAACAAGAACCAGTTGTACTTCCATCCAGATTTCCAAATTTAATCGTAAATGGATCCAGTGGTATCGCTGTTGGTATGGCGACAAATATGGCTCCACACAATTTGGGAGAAACAATTGATGCGCTAATAGCAACGATTGACAATCCAAATATAACAATTGAAGAATTGATGAAATACATCAAGGCTCCTGATTTTCCAACAGGTGGAAATATCATGGGACTTGAAGAAGTCAAGAACGCATACACTACAGGACGTGGAAAAGTTAGACTAAGAGCAGAAGCTAGAATCGAGGAATCAAAGGGAAGATTCAAAATCATCGTCACAGAAATTCCTTACCAAGTCAACAAATCCAATTTAATCAAAAAAATCGCAGACCTTGTAAAACAAAAGAAAATAGAAGGCATCAGCGATTTGAGAGATGAATCAGACAGAAAAGGTATGAGAATTGTCATCGAAACGAAAAGAGATGCCAATCCAAATATCGTGCTTAACAATTTGTACAAATACACTCAAATGCAAACTACATTTGGGATAATAAACCTTGCACTTGTAAATGGCGTTCCAAAAGTTTTGACATTGAAACAATTAATCGACCATTATCTTGTTCACCAAGAAATAGTCGTTAGAAGAAGAACGCAATTTGATTTGAACAAGGCGAAGGCGAGAATTCACATTGTTGAAGGATTGTTGAAAGCAATCGACAATATCGATGAAATTATTCACATTATCAGAACAAGTTATGATGATGCGCTTGAAAAATTGATGGAAAGATTTGGTTTTTCAGAAATCCAAGCACAAGCAATCTTGGACATGAGACTTAAAAGATTACAAGGTTTGGAAAAAGAAAAACTACAAAATGAGTTTGACGAATTGAGCGCTTTGATTGAAAAATTGACAGAAATTTTGAATAACAGACACATGTTGTTAGAAATCATCAAAGACGAATTATCAGAAATTAGAACAAAATACGCAGACGATAGAAGAACTAAAATTCTACGAGATGACGGAGATTTTGAAGACATGGAACTTTTGGAAGAAGAAGACATGTTCATCACTATCACTAACAAAGGCTACATCAAACGAATTTCAACTGATGCATACAAGGTTCAACACAGAGGTGGCCGTGGCGTGAATGCTATGGGAATGAAAGACGGAGATTTCATCAAAGATATGTTCGCAACTACAACTCACCAAGATTTGTTGTTCTTCACTAATAAAGGAAAAGTTTACTCACTAAAAGCTTACGAAGTGCCAGAAGCAAGCCGTACAGCGAGAGGTTCCAACATCATCAATCTTATCCAAATCGATGCCGACGAAAATGTTACACAAGTTTTGGCATTGGATAAGGAAAAAGAAAACGACCAATTTATAATATTTATCACTAAAAAAGGCAAAGTGAAGAAGACTTCGTTGAGTTTGTACGAAAATATCAGAAAAACTGGTATCATAGCTATCAAATTCGATGAGGGCGACGAGCTTATCGATGTGAAACTTGTCGAAAAGAATGAAGAAGTAATTATCGTCACTAAAAAAGGAATGAGTTTGCAATTTAATGTGGATCAATTGAGAGATTTATCGAGAAATGCCATCGGAGTAAAGGCTATTACTCTTAACAAAGACGATGAGGTTATTTCATTTGATTTGGTAAAAGACAATGAATTCTTGGCAGTTATCAGTGAAAATGGTTACGGTAAGAAGACTGAATTGTCCAACTACACTACTCAAAATAGGGGTGGAAAAGGTATCAGAACTTACAAGATCGCCAAGAAAACAGGAGATGTAGCGTGTGCGAAGGCATTGAAAAAAGACGACGAGATTCTTTTGATTAGCAAACAAGCTGAGGTTATCAGAATAAAAGCAGAAGGAATATCCACACTTTCAAGATCAACATCTGGTGTATTGTTGAAAAATACAGATAAGGGCGAAGATGCAATAGTAGCTGTAGCTAAATATTTTGAAGAATAAGGAGAAAATTATGCAATTAAATTACGATATAGTCACAAAAGACGAGATAATTGTGCGTGTTCAAGGTGATTTGGACATCAATACTTGTGACGAATTCAGAGATGATTTATTGGAAGAATACAACAAAAATCCGAAAGATATCAGAATAGAAGCGACAGATCTTTCATTTATAGATTCAACTGGATTGGGTGCGTTGATTAAAGTGTACAACGAAATCAAAGATAACGACCACAAAATCTACATTGATAACATCAAAAAACACGTCAACAAAGTGTTCACTATAACTGAAATGGACAAGATTTTCGTAATAAAGGAGATATAATGGAAGAATTCAGATTAAGTTTTCAAAATGAAAAAGAAAATGTATCTCTTATAAGACTTTCAGCATCTTTCGTTGCGATGAAATGTGGGTTTTCACTAGATGATATCGAAGATATCAAATTGTGTGCTAGTGAGTGCTTGAATTTGCAGAGAAATAGATCCGAAATCATCGACTGCACGATGATTATTGACGATGAATCTCTTAGTTTAATTTTCAAATTAGACGGAAAAAATCCTCGTGAAAACAACGAAAAGGATAAAATATCAGAAATGATTATCCAATCATTAATGGATGAATACGAAATCAATGGAAGTGAGATAAAAGTTATCAAGAATAGGAAATAATATTATGGCGAATAAATCAATTAGTAAAGAAGAACAGGAAAATATTAAAGAATTATTCTTGAAATTCCAAGAAACACGAGACAAGAAAACAAGGGATACTCTCGTGGAAAAAAACCTGTATATCGCTGAAATATTAGCAAAAAAATACACAGGAAGGGGAATCGAATACGATGATTTGTACCAAGTCGCATGTATCGGACTGATTTATGCGATTGACCGCTACGATCCATCAAAAGGCTACGAGTTCTCCTCTTATGCAACTCCTACAATCGTCGGAGAAATCAAAAAATATTTCAGAGACAAAGGCTGGGTCATCAGAGTTCCACGCAGAATTCAAGAACTCAACAAAAAAGTTGCGACAGCTAAGGTTCATTTGTCACAAACAATGCAAAAATCTCCAACAGTTGAAGACATCGCAGATTATCTGTCGATATCAAACGAAGAAGTGTTGGAAGTGTTGGAAGGAGCGAAGGTCTACGCCCCACAATCATTGGATCAATCGATCGATCAATCAAATGAAGACAGGGAAACTAATCTTAGCGATTTGATTGGAGAAGAAGACAAGGACATGCTGAAGTTCGAAAACAGAGATTTAATCAACAGATGCATGCAAGATTTGAACAAAGTTGAAAGGAAAATTCTTCTGGGAAGATATTTTGACAAGAAAACACAAATCGTAATCGCAGAGGAATTGGATATTTCGCAAATGACTGTCAGCAGAATGGAGAAGAAAATTCTGAAAAAATTCAAGGCTGCACTCAAGGAGCAACTAGAATTTTAAATGGAAATATTGAGATTTGAAAATGTTAAATTTATCAAGGAATACAATGATTTTACTATAAATAAAAACGAAATAGTTTTTATTGTGGGAAAGAGTGGAAGCGGCAAGTCCACTCTTCTAAAACTTATCAATAATACTTTACAGATGAAATCGGGAAGCATTTTCTACAAAGATACGAATATTTTGAACATCAAGCCTGTTGAATTGAGAAGAAACATCATGATGACTTCCCAAGAAAATTTCTTGTTCGACATGACAATAAAAGAAAATTTCCATGAGTTTTATAAACTGCGAGATTTGGAAAACTTAACAGACGATGAGATTGTGAAATTTCTTAAAATCGCAGATTTCGATGTCGATGTAAACCTCGATGTTGAGAAACTTTCCGGTGGGGAAAAGCAAAGAGTGTTCTTGGCAATTGCTCTTAGCATGAGACCTGCGGTTTTGTTATTGGATGAGCCGACAAGCGCATTGGATAGCAATACTGCTTTTAATATGATGAAAAATATTGTGGATTATTGTAAACACAATGATATTACTCTTGTAGTTGTGAGTCACGCGAGAAATTTGGTGGATGAATTTGCAGACAAAACAATAGATTTAGGAGATTGAAATGGGAATAATTAAAATACCATGGACGAGGTTTGTGTTAATTTATCTGCTTTTGTTGTTTGTGTTATTCGTAATGAAAAAATGCCGCATAAACAAAGCTAAAACACTGATAATAGCGAGTTTTCGAATGACTGTGCAACTTATTATCGTAGGTTTCATCCTAACTTATGTTATAAATGCGAACAACAATTTATTTGTAATAATTTACATATTGATAATGGCGACATTCAGCACTTTAAAAGTGTTCAAAGGCAATAATTTATCGGACAAATTCAAGGTGATTATAGGACTTAGTATATTATTTTCGGGAATTCTCGTGGAGTGTTTCTACGTTGGATTTGTCATCAGAAAACCGATTTTCGATGCACAATATGCGATTCCAATTTCTGGAATGCTTTTCGGAAATACGATGACGGCTGTGAATTTGGGGGTCAATTACTTAAACGAAAATTTGAAACTGAACAAAAACAAAATCACAACGCTGATTAATTTGGGAGTAAAAGCAGATACAGCTTTAATTCCAATCGTAAATCAATCCGTAGAAATGGCGATACTACCGAATTTGAACAGCATGATTGCGATGGGAATTATAAGTCTTCCTGGAATGATGACAGGACAAATCCTATCCGGAGTTAGTCCGAACACTGCGATAATTTATCAGATTTCTGTGATGATTGCAATCTGTGCGAGCGTTAACATTGCAAGTTTCTTGTCGCTTTATCTAGGATACAAAAGTTTGATTAACAATAGAGAACAAATAAATTTTGAATTGTAATTGGAGGAAAAAATGAGAATTGAAAGGGATTCTATCGGAGAAATCGAAGTAAATGACGATGTGTTGTGGGGAGCGCAAACTCAAAGAAGTTTCAACAATTTTAAAATTGGAACGGAAAAAATGCCACTTGAAGTCATCAAAGCACTTACAAGATTAAAAAAAGCATGTGCGATTTCAAACAACAAATTGGAAAAATTATCAGACGAAAAGAAGGATTTGATTGTGGGTGCATGTGATGAAATCTTGGATCACCAACACGACAATGAATTTCCACTTGCTGTGTGGCAAACTGGATCTGGAACGCAATCCAACATGAATGTGAACGAAGTCATCGCTCACATCGCAAACAAAAAGTATGGAGAAAACATCATTCATCCAAATGATGATGTGAACAAATCCCAAAGTTCCAACGATACATTTCCATCTGCAATCCACATTGCACTAAAACACATGATTGATTCAGAACTAATCGAAGAACTTGAAAACACTGAAAAAGTTTTGGAAAAATTGATGGAAGAAAACAAAGACATCATCAAAATCGGACGTACACATTTGCAAGATGCAGTGCCACTAAGATTGTCACAAGAAATATCTGGATGGCTTTTCATGATTAAAAAAGGAAAACAACACATCATTGAAGCAAGCAAAGCATTGAATGAACTTGCAATTGGAGCAACAGCTGTGGGAACTGGACTCAATGCAGTTAAAGGATTCGACCAAATGGTAGTCGATGAAATCAACAAACAAACAAACGGAGAATTCGTCACTGCAGAAAACAAATTCCATGCACTAACATCAAAAGATGCAATAAGCTTTACTCATGGAGCGATCACATCCCTTGCCAACAATTTGATGAAAATTGCAAATGATGTGAGATTTTTGGCAAGTGGTCCTAGATGTGGAATCGGAGAATTGTCAATTCCAGCAAATGAACCAGGATCATCAATCATGCCTGGCAAAGTAAATCCAACACAAGCAGAAGCATTGACAATGGTTTGTGTGCAAATAATGGGCAACAACACGACAATTCAAGTCGCAGCAAGCCAAGGAAACTACGAACTCAACGTCTACATGCCTGTGATTATTTACAATGCATTGCAATCGGTAAGATTAATCAAAGATGCTACGAAATCTTTTACGGACAATTGTCTTCGAGGACTCAAAGCAAACAGAGAAGTCATCGATTATTATTTGAACAATTCGTTGATGCTAGTCACAGCTCTTAACACGAAAATTGGCTACGACAAGGCAAGTACCATCGCAAAATACGCGCACAAAAACAACACAACATTAAAACAAGCAGCGCTAGATCTGGAAATTCTAACAGAAGAAGAATTTGACGAATACGTAGACCCTACTAAAATGTGTTAGAAAAAAATATTTTATATTGAAAAATATTAGTACAAAATATATAATAGTTGTGAGGGTAATGGGGGGAGAATATGAAAAAGAAATTAACGATATATGTGCTAGCAGTGATGATGTTTCTGATGCACATTGGATACAACATAAGCTACGGCGAAACAGAAAATAACATAATGTTGGCGAGTACACAAATATTGCCACAAGCGGGAATAGACAACGAGCATATTTTAATAAGCATCGCTTGTTTAATCGTGATTACTGGTGCATTTTTTGTGTTTTTTAAGAAAAGAGAAAAGAAGTAAGTAATTGCTGACATAGGTAAGTAATTGATTTGCTGACATAGGTAAAATACACGCAGTTAAGCATATTGCATATATGCTTAGCTGTTTTTTTTATCTACAAATGTAGTTTCAGTGTGTAAAGCAAAAAATCATCAAGCACGAATATCTAGACTACGAAAATAAATAAATCCTAAGCTCATAAGCCTAAAATCGCAAACTCGCTATCGCTCAAACAGTGCGATTTTTGACGGCTTATTTCACTTGGATTTATACTTATTTTCTCCGTATGATATTCTTAGCTTTGAATGATTTTTTTCGCTGCTTATTAAAATACTTTATAAGGAAAAGAAAAGATGAGTAGAAAACCAAAATTACAGGTAATAATCTACGAGAATTTTTTCGGCGAAATTTGTCGGATTTTTCCAAGGAAAATCTGTAAGTAATTTTGGTAATCTACTTTTTGGAATTTATCTACAGATGTAGCTTCGGTTTAAAAAAAAATCATCAAGCACGAATATCTAGACTCCGTATGATATTCTTAGCAATAAGGTTGAACTGCTTTTTAATTTATCAACAAAAAACAATCTTAGACTTGATTGTCTAAGATTTTTACAAATAATCTATTAAATTTTCTTCTGATATATCTATTGGGTCGTCATGGTAGAATACTTTGATGATCATGTCTTCTGTGATTTCCCAGATGTTTCCTTGGACTTGGAAGATGTTCCAATTATCTATGTCGAATATTTTTTTGTAGCTTTCATATATTTTTTTGTATTCTTCTGGATACAAATATCTATAATCTTCGGAGCCTATTATAAATGGGTTGGGCATTCTATGGTCTTTCAAGTATTTGTAGTATTGTTTCAAATCGTCTTCATCTGTTGGGACGTAATGGTTGTTGAGTACGTAGTCCCATTTTGCTCCGTCAAGATAGACTATCTTTTCTGCGGGAACTTTTAAACAATATGCTACGGAGTTTTCGTCTGGTCTCATGCAGTTTTTGTTACTGACTGAACACCATATTGGTAGTTTTACATCATCTGGTTTGGGGACGATTGTTTCTGCTTGTTTGACGAAATACGTGTATTTTTCTCTGAAAAATTCGTAGATATCTCCCAAGTGTTCACTTGCATATTCCAATTTGTTGATGAATCTTTTTTCTTTTTTTAATACGTCTAGTGATCTTTTATCTTGCATTGTGTAGAGCATTACATATCCATTTGTTTCGTTTGGATTTTTCATTTGTTTCATTTTTTGTTCCTTTCTGTTTCATGCATTATGATGAATGCAATGAGTATGACTACAGGAAGTATGAAGATTGATTTGGTCGAGAAAACAAACGATGTGAGTGTTCCGATTGTACATCCCATTATGAAAATCAAGATTGCAGCATATGTTGTAAATGATGCTTTGAGAAGATTTTTATCTTTTGTGTAGAAGTAGTCGATGAGTCTGTCGGTTGCTTTTTTCAAATTTCCTGTACACATTGTTGTCATCAAATCAACTCCATTGAATCTTCTAAACGCCTCGATTTGCATTGCGCAGACGAATGATATTAAAAGGCATGCTAATTTGTTCAAATTTTCTGGTACAAATCCAACTAATGCTAGGATTATTCCTTCGAACACTATGATTACTTGTCTCCAATGTACGATTTTCATGTATTTGTATTTTTTCTCAAAAATTCTAACCAGAGTTGTTCCCAATATGAATGCGATTATCGGCATAATGTAGCGGGCTATTTTGTCCAAATTTCCGTAGCAAATATTTATCGAGAGTAACACGAGATTTCCTGTTTGTGCGAATGCAAACACTCCTCCACGAGTAATGTAGCTGTAGCTATCCAAGAATCCTCCGATTAGTGTTAGTATGAACATTATTTCTATACTTTCAGATTTTTGTGTCATTAAATCACCTGCTTATTTACTATATTATACCATTTTTTAATTTATAGAAAAAACCAATAAGATTACAACGTAGCCATCATCCTATCGTCAGTCGTTGCGCTACTACAATTTATAAAAACAACAAGCTCATCTTATTAGATGAGCTTATTTTGTTGGCAAAATAAACAAATTTAATCCACAATATTGACACGTGTTTTATACGTGTTAAAATTAAATTGCATAGGAGATTTTACAACAAAAACTTTAAAGAGCATATACAAACAGGCTGGTTGGTAAACCAGCCACTATCTCTCGAAATTTAGGAGTGTGATATTATGAAAAATGATATTTTGTATCCAGTTGTAATGAGCAAGGAAGAAGAAGGATATTTTGCTCAATGCTATGATTATGAAGAAATTTATGCCGAAGGAAATACAATCGAAGAAGCGTTGAAAAATATCAAAGAAGTTTTCGGATTAATTTTTTATGATTTTGAAGAAGATGAATACAAGAAAGCTTCTAATATAGAAGATATAATGAAAGAACTCAAAGAAGGAGAATTTGTTGTATATGTAAACGTGTGGTTACCTTACGAATTTTCGAAGGTAAAAGTTGTTAATACCAAAAAAACACTTACTATACCAAATCACTTGAACATGCTCGGACAATATAAAAATATTAATTTCTCAAAAATTCTCACTGAAGCACTAGAAAAAGAATTGAATGTGAAATAATACGACATCAATTTTACTACAATTTATAAAAGCAACAAGCTCATCTTATTAGATGAGCTTTTTTAGTGGTTAATTATTTCCAAGTATTTAAACATTTTTTATATTTAATATAATCAGCAAACGGCTTTCTTGCAAGGTAGTTGTGATTGTCGTACATGTTTTTTTCTTTTTTTAGTTTCATATCATAAGCAAAACAAAACATTTTGTTGTAGTTATTTTTCCTAGGATTCAAATAAACATTGGAGTACAAGAAATATCGGTACTCGTATTGTGTATTGGGATCATCTTTGAAATATATTGTAAAACGTGTAGTATTATCATTTGCATAATTATATTTTTCTATAGATTTGATGTTGGATCTGTCGGTTCCTTGTAAAGTGAGGACTTGGTCAAGTTTTTTGTTTGCGAAATAGCTTTGAATTGGATGATCAACAACCCACCACACAACATTGTAAATCACGAAAATACAGATCACAATTTTGATAAATTTGTATAATTTATTTTTCATATTCACCTCTTAATGCCATCCATCAGTGTATTTCATGTATTTTGCCTTTTTGAAATAGGTGTTTCCGATAGGACTTCCTGTAGCGTATTCGTAAATATCAACACTGATTTTGTTGGTATCTTCAAACAAATGCGTCAAATTAGACAAGCTAAAATGAGTCAAATGATAACTGTAACGGTATTCAACCAATGGATCATCCTTAAAAATCACATTAAATTCATGATTACCGGCTTTATAATCATAACTTGATGAAATTTTCAAAATATTATCTTTATTAGTTCCTTGCTGTTGCATAAAAGAATACAGCCTGTGTTTTCCACAAAAATATTGAACTGGATGATTAATAGTCCATCCGACAATTAAGTAGACGATTACAATTGTAAGTAGAATTTTGAATAACCTTTTCATAAATTTCACAACCTTTCTTGTGTTAATTACATTATACCCAAATTTTTCAAATCAGAATAGTAAAATCACACCCCCAAATGTATGTATAAATGAAAGGGGGAGTGAAAATGAAAAAATTAAAAATCACTTCATTAAACAATGTAGATGGAAAAAACAAGAAAACTTCCAAAACATTCAGCAATTTAGCATCAAATGTTACTGATGAAAAATTGAAAAACGCAGCAGATGCAATCAATTCATTGATTTCTGCAACTGAAAAACGCATATTTGTAGTAGAAGAAAAAGAACTTTAGGAGGTATTTAAATGCAAGAATATTTACAAATCAAGATAGGCAATGATTCAAATGAAACAATGACAATCAATTTAACAAACTATGATCGTGCAAAAACTGATGAACAAATCAAAAATGCAATGGATCAAATCTTACAAACAGAAGTATTCGCTGGTAAAACAGGAGCCTACAACAAGAAAATCTCAGCAGATATCATAACTGTAGACAAGAAACCAATGAATATACAATAGGATTAACAAATGGACGAATTTTTAAGTTTTGTCGGTAACGTCGGCTTTCCCATTTCAGTGACAGCATTTCTTCTAATCAGAGTTGAATCCAGATTAGAAGACATCAAAATCTCCATTGAAAAGCTCAACGCTATTCTCACAAACTTTAACAGATAACCTTAATTTCATATATCATTTCCTAAAATTAAACCAACAAAACGGTAAGTCTTATACGAGATTTACCGTTTTTTATGTTCAATTGTGTGGAAATTAAAAAATTTTAAAAAATACTTGTGAATCATTATCAATTGGTGTATTATATTAGTTGTTGCAAACAATTTGCATTTAAGGAGGAGTTTATGATAAAAAAATTTAGAAAATTATTGGTGCTTTTGGCGCTAGTTTTGGTTTTTGTGACTGCTTGTAGCAAACAAGATTCAAAAACTCAAGACACAAAACAAGAAGATACGAACAAAACCAGTGGAAAGAAGACAATTTATGCGACATTTTTTCCTGTGGCAGATTTGACGAAGATGATTGTACAAGACAAGATGGATGTCAAGACTATTATCAAGACGAACGAAGAGCCGCATTCATTCGAGCTTACGACAGATAATATGAAGGATATTTTAAAGGGAGATTTGGTTGTTTACAATGGCGCTGGAATGGAGTCTTTTGTTGATGATTTGAAAAAATCTATGAATGATGATGGAAAGTTTTTGGACTTATCAAAGGGGCTAACTTTGTTGGATTCTTCAAGTGAGGGTTCTGATATGAAAGCTATCAATCCACACACTTGGCTTTCTGTGAAGAATGCTGAAAAAATGTTGAATACTATTTATGAGAAGGTGTCTTCGATTGATCCAGAAAACGAAAATTTCTATAAGAAAAATTTAGAAGATTCCACAGCCAAATTTGATTTGTTGGATAAAAAATTCGAGCAAGAACTTTCTAAGGTAAAGAGCAAGGAGAAGTATTTCGTGGTTTCTCATGCTGCATTTAATTATTTGGCAGATGATTATGGTTTGAAACAAGTTGCTGTGACTGGTATTTCTCCAGAGGATGAACCTACTGCAAAACAACTCAAAACTATAGCTGATTTTGTGAAGGATAAGCATATTTCTACAATATTTTTTGAAGGAAAGGCTACACCAAAAGTTGCAGAGACTTTGGCAAAAAATACCAACACGAAAACATCTACTTTGCACACTATGGAAAATCTAGATGAAAATCAAGTTGCCAAGGGATATTTGAAGCTTATGGAAGAAAATCTAAAATCACTTGTGGAAGCTTTTAATGAGTAGTGATATAATTTCTGTCCAAGATTTATCTTTTGCATACGACAAAAATCTGATTTTAGATAATGTGAATTTTTCCGTAAAAGAAGGAGATTTTGTCGCAATAGTTGGTGAGAATGGCGCTGGTAAGTCTACTTTGATGAATCTTATCTTGCACAATCTCAATAACTACGATGGAGAGATAAAACTTTTTGGTACAGATATAAAAGAGGATAATCATTTTAGAGATTTGGCGTATATTTCCCAAAATTCTGTTTTATCGTATAGGAATTTTCCGACTACGATTGAGGAAGCTGTGAAGATTCATTTGTCTTTTTTGAAGAAAAAGACTGATGCAAGTATATATTTAAAACAAGTGGGACTTTTTGAACACAGGAAAAAAGCATTGGATGAATTGTCTGGTGGACAACTTCAAAGGCTTGGAATTGTCTTGGCACTTATAAAAGATGCGAAGATTATTTTCTTGGACGAGCCTACAAGTGGTATAGACAAGAAGTTTGCAGATGAATTTTTCCAAAACTTGTCAACTCTCAAAAATCAAAAAAAAACTGTTGTTGTGATAACTCATCAGCTTGATTTGGCGAAAAAATACATTGATTATGCTATTAAAATCAAAGATAAAAAGTCAATGATAATAAATAATAACGAGATTAGTCTGTGAGGAGAATATGGATATATTTGAATACGAATTTATGCAACGAGCATTCATCGTTGGAGGGTTGATAGCAATAATACTTCCTTGTATGGGACAGGTCGTTCTATTAAAAAGGCTATCGATGATTGGAGATACGCTTTCTCATTCATCACTTGCAGGACTAACTATTGGACTTGCATTGGGATTCAATCCACTGTTGGCGGCAATCATTGCGTGTGTTTTTGCGGGGCTGTCTATTGAAGTTATCAGAAATAGGTTGAAATCATATCAGGAAATATCAACGGTTATAATACTTGCGGCATCCATTGGTCTTGCAGGGATATTTTCATCCATGGTGAAAAACACCAACAGCATCTCATCTTATTTGTTTGGCTCAATTGTAACCATAAGTGATGAAGAATTTTATTTGGTAATAGCTGTGTCAGCTTTCGTTTTGATTTCTTATAGTCTATTGTATAAGAGCTTGTACTTGAGTATTTTCGATCAGAAAGCCGCTAGCATATTAGGCATTAATATAAAATTTATAAATTTTTGCGTGACATTTTTGTCGGCAATAGCTATATCAATTTCAGCGAAAACAATAGGCTCACTTATAGTGTCATCGCTATTGGTATTGCCGAGTATCAGCGCTATGCAATACACCAAAACTTACAAGAACACGTTAATCGTTTCAATAATATTTTCGGTTATTTTCGTGTATTTGGGTCTTTTCATATCGTATGCATTAAACCTTAGACCGGGATCTGTAATTGTATTGTTATCAGTCGTTTGGTTGATAATTTCATTAATAATAAAGAGAAAATAGGAGTAAAAATGAAAAATAGTAATAAAAAAATAATATTGGCTGTGGTTTTATGCTCAACCATTTTAAGTTCATGTTCACTTTTTTCTAAACCAGAAAAAAAATCAGAGCAAATAAACGAGTCTACAAAAAAAGTTGAACAAACAACTGACAGCAACAAACAATCTACAATAAAAAAAGACAAGACAACAGAAGTGTTGATAGATTCTGAAATCAAAAAAGAAGATATCGCAAAAATCGTAAAACACGGAGACCATTGGCATGTGTTTACAAAAGACGGCAGGGAAAAAATCACATACAAAGACCCTAATAAATTACAAAACACATCCAACTTTGAAATGGTCAGCGTTGTCGGTAAAAGTAGACTCAAAGGCCAAAATGTCGTTGCAATCAAAAAACACGGCGATCACTGGCATGTTTATTTACGAAATGGTGGAGAATATTTAACTTACGAAGACCCATCAGCAATGTTTCCACACATAAAAGTAGGAACATATGTAGGAAGTCACGGTGATCACAGAAAACACAACAACAAAAGAATGGATGCTAGAACAATAGCACACGAAAAACAAAAAATAAAACAAACAATTGAAAAAAATGACGAAAGAGTTATCAAAATTTTAAAACACGGTGACCATTATCACATCTACACATCAAAAGGTAATGAATTCGTGTCATACACTGACCCAAGAAGCTTGTATCCAAACGCAGAGTATGGACAGTACGTTGGAACTCACGCCAACAGAAAACAAATGATTAAAAAAATCGTACGAGAATACAATGAGAAACAAAAACAATCGTCCAATAAAACTGTTGCCAAACAACATTCAGACAAGCTAATAAAAGACGAAAAACTTGTAAAAGTAGAAGACAACAAGAAAAAACACAATATAGTTAAAATTTTAAAACATGGCGATCATTGGCACATCTACACAAAAGATGGCGAAGAATTCATAACTTATGAAGATCCATCTTCCAAATATCCAGATGTAGTTGTTGGAACATATGTAGGTAGTCACACACAACAACCACAACAACCAAGAAAAGACAACAAAGACAACACACCACAAGAAAATCTGCCTGAAAACCCAACAGACACACAACAAAATAATAAACCAGATAAAAAAGAAGAAAAACCAACAGAAAAAACAAGAGAACAAAAAATACAAGAACTAAAAATAACAAAAGTATTGGGAAAAGATGGAACAGTCAGTGAAATTGACAGATTTGACATTGTAAAAATACTAAAACACGAAGACCACTATCACATTTACGACTCCAACGGAAACGAAGCAATAACATACACCAACCCACAAGACCTTTATCCAAATGCTTATTTTGGAAACTACGAAGGAAGCCACAACAATTCACAACCAAACGATGAATTCAAATGGCCAGAAAATATCACAAAAATCGTAGACCACAAAGATCATTGGCATTTGTACAGAGGAGATGAAGAAGTCGCAGTAGTTAGAGTAAATCCGAAAGATCACTATCCAAATGCAGAATATATCAAAGATTACATCGACGTAGGAAATGTAGAAGTAGAAGACACAGATGTATTCAACTACGACGACATAAAACCAAACAAAGTTGAAGGAATTGAAGCAGTATTAAACGACAATCTACGAAACATGACAGGATATGGAAAATTGACTGATGGAATCGCAATCATGGGAACAGAAGACAAACAAGACAACGTATTTTACTGGTTACACGGAGACCACTACCATGCACTAAGCATAAAAGATTTGGTAAAAATGGAAAAATCTGGAGCATTGAAAGGATTCACAGCAAAAGATGTAGTTGCAACATTGAAATACAAATTCCAACATCCACAAGAAGATTTGACATACAAATCAGACTTGAATATCGAAGAAATAATAGAATTCTTGAAATCTCACTATAAAATAAACGATCCTTCAAGAATCTTCTCAATAGGACAAGAAACTGTAAACATATACACTAATGATACAACAAATAGTTTCCACATAAGCCAATTTGAAAAGAAAAACGGACAAATAATCTTCAAAGGACAACTTCCTCAAATACCAAGTGATGAAGAACTTGAAAAACAAGAATCAGAAGAAGATACAGTTGAAGAAACAGAAGAAGAAATTGGTGAAAAAGAAACAGCTGGACCAACAAACAAAAAACCTGTAGAAGATAAAAAAGCAGAAGAAAAACAAGAAGAAAAAGAACAAGAAAATAAGGAAAACAAAGAAAATAAAGAAGATAAAAAACAAATTCCAGAAGAAAAACAAAATCTTCCTACAGAAAAACAACAAAACACAACTGAGAAAAACTCAGAAAACATCTAAAAAATCGGCTCACTAAGAGCCGATTTTTTACATACCCGTCTATTAACCCTACTCGATTGATTAATTTTCGTATCCAATAACTTTCTCATCGATTTCTTTTATTATATCCTCTGATAATTTTTCCACATCAAAACGATAGACAGTGTTTTTTCGTGGATTAAAAATCCCCAAATATTTAATATTTTTAAAAGCTTCGTAATCGCTACGCAAACCCATTCTCCAATAAATCAGAATTTGAAGAGTGTGATTCTTATTAAATTTGTTCTTCAACACCTTTAAATCCCACAACGTATCATTAGTCAAATAATCACCATCACCAGTTGATATCACATCAGTATATCCACCTTCAAATGTAAAACCGTCTGATACAATAGGGCCGTAAATATCGAAAAACTTCAACGTGCGTTCAACCAAAATTCTTGTTGCAGCTATTGCTTGTTCATTTGGATTGATACTTTCAACAGGAACATAACTTTGAACACCTGCTCGAAGCACAACATCAAAACCAGTCAATTTAATAGCGTTGAAAATCGATGTATCATCAAGACCTGTCACATTATTTAACAAAATAGCAGCATCTTCTTCTTTTTTAATATTTATCGCACCATATATCGAAATCTTAAAAGATTCAACCAAGTCTTTGCTAATCATAAACCTTGACAAATAATCCACCGCCATCCCAATCAAACTCGCATGAACATTGATACAATCTAAAATACTCTCATCACAATCTCCAAGCACATTTTCTTCGAAATCACTTGGTTTTATGTATCCACCACGAGGTTGTTCTACAGATTTTACTCTCTGAGTGACAGACATTCCGCCTAAATTTTTAAATTCCACAACGATTCCTTCTTTCAATAATAAGTTATAAGATTTATACCCTATTTTGAAAAATAAAAAATCGGCTCACTAAGAGCCGATTTTTTTTACAATTTATTTTGCTTCTTCAAATTTGATATTATATTCAAAATCTGCTGGATTGTAGTAATCAAGTGCTTTGCCTTCTACTTCAGCATATGGATAACCGAAGTTATTAAGTGGTTTGTCGTCTTGTTTTGGTTCAAGAGTAAGATCACGACCTGTAGTCAATGCTACACGAAGTGAATCCATTCCACCCCAATAATAATCAGCAAGTTCTTTTGTTTTTTCATCAGATTTGTCTAGTTTTTGTTTCAAAATAGCCTTCAAAACATCGCCTGGATCTGCTTTTACCCAACCATGACCTTGAAGGTAGAATTCAGACCAGCAGTGTTGGCCTTTAGTTTCATCATCAGATGGCTTTTTGCTCATTCTTACACCGAAGATTTCACGTGCAGGAACGCCAGCTGCTCTACACAAAGCTACGAAAACTGAGTGGATATCAGTACATTTTCCTTGTGGATGACCCAATAATTTTTCAACTTCACCAGTACCGCAACCTTTTACAGATTCGTCACGATTCATGTTAGCGATAGTCCAATCGTAGATTGCTTTTACCTTGTCCAAATCAGTAGTCTTACCTTCAGTGATTTTGTCGTCAAGTTCTTTTACTTTACCATCAACAGGCATCATGCTGTTTGGTTGTAAAAACTCTTTAAGTTCGTCTTTTTTAGCCTTGTCTTCTTTTTCAGTAAGTTCTCCTCTTTTGATTTCCTTACGATCAGCATCAAAAGATAGTGAAACTTTACGATCAGTAGCTTCCTTGTCCCATTCAACATAAAGCATTTTGTTTCCTAATTTGTCAGTAGTTTGTTGTTGTTTAGCGTGAGCTTCATCCAAATCTACCTTTACATTAGTAATTTTTTGGTATTCTGAATCTTGAGGAATTGGTAACCACAATTTTACAGATTTACCCTTTTCGTATTTTGACAAATCAACATTTGTTGTCAATGTACCTTTTCTTTCTGCGAATTTTTCTTCCTTCTTTTCTTCTTTTTTGATTTCTACCTTATTAGAATCTTCCTTTTTAGTTTCTTCTTGTTTAGTTTCTTGTGTATTATTCTTCGCACAAGCAGATAAACTAAATACAAACACCAATAAAAGTAAAATCTTTAATGCTTTTTTCAAAAAACATCCCCCTTTATATTTTTTGGCATAAAATTAGGCAATATATTAAATATTGCCCAATTAAATATCTTATTTTGCTGCAGAACCTTCGATTTTATATCCTGCATCCATCCAAGCAACAATTCCACCTGGATGACGATATACATTTGTAAATCCAGCTTCTTTTGCAAGAACTGCGCCGACATCACTTCTAGCACAGCCAACAAAACCACAATATACAACAACAGTTTTGTTCTTGTCTTCGCCCAAAGCTTTCAAGAAAGCTTCTTTTTGTTCTGGTTTTAATTCGTCTGCTTTCATAGGCAATTCAGCATTTACAGCGCCAGGAATTCTGTTTTTGTCAAAAGATTTAGCTGGCATAGTGTCAACTATAACCATGTCTTTCTTTTGTTCAATCCAAGAATTCAAATCTTCTGTAGATACAAGTTCATATCCACCTTTGTTGACAGCATTTACAAGTTTCATACTTGCAGTTTCGATTTTTTGTTCGTTACCGTCTTTTGCAGTTCCAGGACCTTTTGCAGCTCCAGGAGCAGCCTTTTGACAACCAGTTGCCAAAACTAAAATCATGGCGAACAATGTTAAAGCTTTAATGAATTTCTTCATTATGTAATACCTCCTAAAATATTCTATATATTAATTATATCGTAAAATTTGTGTTTCATTTATTGAAATAATTTATAAATAGCCTGTTTTTGTGCCAAATTTGTGTCATTTTCTATAAATGGCGAAAAAATCACAGGATTTATATTTATTTTTCAAAAAAAACCGATAATTTATTATGATATACTATAATTAATTTAACGTTTTAATATTAATTTATTTATCAATTTCCCAAGGAGGGTTTATGTATATTTTAATTGTTGCCATTGTGCTGTTATTGGCGCTGTTGGCTGTCAAATTTTCAGATAAATTCGGTATTCCGTCGTTTTTATTGTTTATCGTTCTAGGAATATCGTTTAATTTTTTCGGCAAAGATTTCAATAATTTTAAATTTGTGGACGAATTTTCGAGCGTTGCTCTGTTGTTTATCATGTTTTACGGTGGTTTCGGTACGAATTTGAAAATGGCAAAACCAGTGACGACACAAGGAGTTGTCATGGCAAGTGCTGGTGTTGTGTTGACATCAGTTCTTACGGGTGCTTTTTGTTATTTCGTGCTTAAAATCAGTTTCGTGGAGTCTATGCTTTTGGGATCAGTTGTTGGTTCTACGGATTTTGCTTCGGTGAGTTCGATTTTACGAAGCAAGAATTTGAACCTCAAATATTCCACAGCATCCATGCTTGAAATCGAAAGTGGTTCCAACGACCCGACAGCTTACACAATGACTATGATTTTCTTGTCGATTTTGGTAGGCTCCAAGACTTCTGTGTTCAAACTAATTCTTCTTCAAGTTGGTATCGGGCTATTGATTGGATTTGTGATGGCAAAATTGGCCGAAAAATTGATTTTCAAGATTGATTTCTCAGAAGATGGACTATTCACAGTTCTCATCATTTCCTGCGCACTTTTAACCTTTGCGATTAGCAAGAATTTGGGTGGAAATGCGTTCTTGTCAGTGTATGTTCTGGGGATTATGATTGGGAATTTGGAATATTATAGAAAAAAAGAAGTCGTGTTCTTCTTCGATGGTTTTTCTGGAATAATGCAGATTGGTTTGTTCTTTTTATTGGGACTGTTGGCAAATCCACAAAGCATCGTGAAGGCTATTCCTGTGGCTTTTTTGGTGATGGTTTTTATCACAATTATTGCGAGACCATTGGCAAGTATTCTGCTTTTGAAACCTTTTGGCTACAAGAAAAATCAGCTCATCGTAATTTCTGCGGCGGGCTTCAGAGGAGCGGCTGCGATTGCGTTTGCGATTATGGTAATCAACAGTAACGCCAAATTATCCGTCGATTTGTTCCACATAATTTTCGTGATTTGTTTGTTGTCTTGTTTGATACAAGGTTCACTTTTCCCGATTATTTGTAGGAAAACGGACATGATTGACCCTGACGATACGGTGCTTAAAACTTTCAACTACTACAGCTCGAAAAGCGATGTCGGATTTATTGAAACACAAATTAACGAGCATAGTGAGCTTGTTGGTAAGAAAGTTAAGGAGATTGGTCTTAATTTCGATATTATCGTTGCGAAAATTATCCGTAACAACAAACTTGTAATTCCACGTGGAGATACTGTGATTTGTGCGAATGACACTGTTGTTATTGGAGGTAAGTCGTATTTCGATCCGACAGGCTACGGTTTGGTTGAAATCACAATCAGCGACAAAAACAACTGGAATGGTAAAAAATTGAAGGATATCGACATGATTGATTCCGAACTTGTGGTGATGATTCAGGGGAAAAACGGCGAAATCATCGTTCCTACGGGTAATGTTACGTTAAATGAAGCAGACAAGTTGATTATTCTGAAGGAAACTGTAAAATTTTAGTAAATTTTGAAAATTATTGCCAAACTTTGATATAATAATATGATAATTATATTTTAAGGAAGGATTATATGATAGATTATTTGATTCAAAAATTTGTGAGAAATTACGAAGACACGCAAAGCTTCGCTACTCGTAGATCTTACGGAAATTTGAGCAGTGCTGTGGGATTATTCATCAACCTATTCTTGTTTTCAACAAAACTAATAATAGGATTACTGACTAATTCTATCGCGATAATGGCCGATGCCATCAACAACTTGTCGGACTGTTTCAGCATCGTTATTATGGTTCTAAGTTTCAGTATGAGTACGAAACCTGCAGACGAGAAACATCCGTACGGTCACTCGAGATTGGAGTACATCTTCTCGTCGTTGATTACGATTTTGGTCATCTACATCGGTATTAAACTTGTAGTTGCATCATTCAAAAAGATTATCCATCCGGAAGTCATAACTTTCAACGTCTACTCGTTGGTAGTTCTAATAATAGCGATTGTGGCGAAGTTTTGGCTTAGCAAATTTTACCACAAAATTTCCAAGAAAATCGACTCAGATTTGTTGATGGCAACATCTGTCGATTCAAGAAGCGACTGTATTTCAACATCCATCGTACTTATCTCAGTTGTTGTGTTCAAATTAACTTCTCTTAATATAGATGCCTACATCGGACTTTTAGGAGGACTTATCATCATCAAAAACGGATACGAAATGATAACAGACACTGTGGACAAACTTTTGGGAACAGGTGCATCTGCAAAATTCGAACGAGAAATCATAGATTTCATCACATCTTACGACGGAATTTACGGCGCACACGATTTGAGAGTTCACGATTATGGTCCAGGTCACATCTTCATAACTGCGGATGTCCAAGTTGACAGCTCTGAAGAATTCATCAAACTTCACTCATTGGTAGACCAAATCGAGAGGGATTTGATTGAGAAAAAGGGCGTGTATTCGACAATTCACATGGATCCGTTGGCAGTAAACAATCCGAAAGTTCAAAATTTACACGAAATTGTCGAAAAAATCATCAAAGATGTCAACGAAGATTGGATATTGAACGATTTTAGAATTTGTCCGAAAAAAGAAGGCGACGAGATGATATTCGACATCAGAGTAGACATCGATGAAAAAAAGGACGACAAGGAAATTGTGGACATTGTGAAAAATAAAATTCTATCGCAAATCACAGACTACAAGCCAATCATAGCGATAGCAAGAGGATATCAAAGAAGAAACTTTTATTAAAATGAAAAACATTAAACGAATTTACGATCAAAACCCACTCAAATTCATACTCGCAGTCTACACAGTGTATTTGCTGTGGTTTTTTTCAATGGAAAAACTACCCAACAGAAATTATCACATAATCTATTCGAAACTAGACGACTACATTCCCTTTTATAAACCAGCAATACTTATTTACTCGTCGTGGTTTTTGATGCTAGTGATACCATTTGTCTACCTATTAAAGAGAAAATCGTACGACGACCTCTACAACATAATCATCCCGATGTTTGCTGCGATGTTCATATCACTGATAATTTATGTGATATATCCGACAGCTTTGGATATTAGAGTAACAGACATCACTGGAAATGATATTTGTTCGTGGATAATCAGAAAAATTCAGGGGATTGATGCCCCGAATAACGTGTGTCCGAGCATTCACGTATCGACAACAGTGATAATCTACAATCAATTCAGAAAAATATTGAAAGACAACAAGAAATCGAAGGCTTTTTTCTTGTTGTGGAGTGTGGGAATTTGCATCAGCACCATGCTTGTCAAACAACACAGCATCATCGATGTCTTGTGCGGAGTTGTCCTCGCACACGTGATACTTTTTGCATTCAACAAAAAACAAAACACAGCTAATCACTAATCAGTGACAGGCTGTGTTTTTTTGGTTTGTATTTAATTTTTCAACATAGATTCAGTTATTTTCAAAAATCTCTTCCAAATAAGTGCGAATATCACGAAGTTTACAGCCGCTTGTACTGAGTTTGGAAGAATTGTTGCGATTGCTGTTTTGTTTCCGTAAAGAATTACAGATGTGAAGTAATATCCAACAACCATCACCAATTCACAGATAACTCCCGCAGTTAGAACTGTGGATGTTTTTTGATTGTTGACTTTTTTCAAGAACAATCCCATTACAAGTGCCATCAAACCTTTGACAACGAATGTAAATGGTGCAAACGCTGCATAGCCGAGCAATAAATCCGCCAAGCTTGATCCAAACGCAGCGGCAATCATTCCGATAATTGGTCCAAATGCGACAGTGGATAATAATATAATGAAATCTCCTAGATTAACGTAACCCATCGCAGGTGACACAGGAATTTTGACTATCATTGTGAAAAAAGTTGTAAGCGCTATAAAAATCGCTGTTGTAGTAATTTTTTTAGTGTTCATGTCGTCCTCCTATTTTTCTATTATAGATTATTTATGTAGTGGTTAATAGTAACAAAATTTGAAAAATTTATGGTAACAGATTTTACGCACCAATTTATGCAAAAAATAATTTTGGAAAATAATGTAACAAACCCGACTATTTTACTCATTATTATTCAGTTAAATAACATAAAAACAATGAGTAATAAAATTTTCCAGTAATTTGTCGCAATAAAACAAGTTAATTTACGGATTATAAGATTTTAATTCATTATTTTAATGAAAACGATAGAAGTATATTTATTAATTTTGAAATTTTTAAATAGTTTGACATTTTTTAACTGGTTAAGTAAAATTATGGTATGAGCAAAATCGCAAATTTCTTGCTGTTTTTGCATATAAGAAATAGGAGGGAAATATGAAACCATATTCCAAAAAGTTTTTGGCTAGTGTGTTATTGTTTTCATTAGTATTGCCAAGCGCAACAACATTTGCAACTAATCAAACAGATAGCACTACATATGCCAAACTTCAAGAACAAGGCGTAAAGGCAGACCAAGAAGTCAAAGTAATCGTAGAAACAAGTGACAAGGCTGCTATCGAAAGAGAACCAAACGTAAAAAGTGCGAGATTCTCAAAAGCTGTTGAGGCATCTGAAGCAGAAGTAAAGAAAACTTCAGAAAAAATCGAAACTAAGTTGAAGAAAGAAAACGTTAAAGTTGACAAGGACGATGAATTTTCTGCAGTTATCACAGGCTTCTCAGCAAAAGTAAAAGCAAAAGACATCGACAAATTGAGAAAACAACCAGGAGTTAAAAAAGTCACAACACAAATGAAGGCCGAAAGACCAAAAGTAGGAGCATCTCCATCTTTGGCTACAGCTCCAAAAATGATTAAGGCTAATACTTTGTGGGATCAATACGATTTCTCAGGACAAGGCATGTTAATTAGTATTATAGATACTGGTGTGGATCCTACTCACAATGATATGAAATTATCTCCTGAAATTGAATCAAAATATAAGAGCAAAGACGCAGTAGACAAAGTTATTAAAGAAAACGGATTAAAAGGTAGATGGTACAGCAGAAAAGTTCCTTATGGATACAACTACGCAGATGAATCAGATGAAATCAGAGATTCTGGAATCGGTGGATACCACGGAATGCACGTAGCTGGTATAGTTGCTGCAAATGGTGACACAAAAACTGGAGGAGTAAGGGGTGTAGCACCAAACGCACAATTATTAGGAATGAAGGTATTTAGTAACGATGCATTGGTTTCTACAGTTTACGAAGAAGTATGGTTGAAAGCGATTGACGATTCCGTAAAACTTGGTGCAGACGTATTGAACATGAGTTTGGGAATGGGTTCAGGTTACAGTAGAGAAGGCGTGTCTCCTACAAATGAAGCATTCAGAAAAGCAAAAGCTGCCGGCGTTGTATGCGCAGTTGCCATGGGTAATGACCGTGTTACAAACTGGGGCGGCGAAGGCAAGACTAACTTAGCTATCAACCCTGACTTTGGTACTACAGGACACCCTGCAGTTGCAGATCCATCATATTCAGTAGCATCAATGGAAAATACAAATATGAGAGGAAGAGTTGTAGAAGTTGAAGGACAACCTAACATCTCAGCAGGTACTGCAGAAGGCGAAAACGAAAATACAACAACAGAAAAGGTAGGATACGTTTACGTTGGATTAGGAAATACTGATGATGATTACAAAGAAAAAGGTGTAAAAGACAAAGATGTAAAAGGTAAAATCGTCCTTGCAGAAAGAGGAGGAGCATCTTTTAATGAAAAAGCTCAATTAGCCGCATCAAAAGGTGCAAAAGGTATCGTAATTTTTAACTCTGAAAAAGGCAATCAATTATCATTCATGTCTGGAATGGAAAACAAAGATTTCCCTTCAGTATTCATTAGTTATCAGGATGGACAAAAATTAATAAATTTACAAAAAACAAAACCAGACCAACAAATCAACATCACTCCAGTACATTCTGTTAACAATCCAAAAGGTAGACAAATGAGTGAGTTCTCATCTTGGGGAATCACACCTGATTTGAGATTAAAACCAGACATCGCAGGTGTTGGTGGACAAATTTACTCAACAATTAACGATAACAAATACACTATGATGAGTGGTACATCAATGGCAACTCCACAAGTTGCAGGTGCAAGTGCATTAGTAATGCAAAGATTGTACAAAGATGGTTGGTTGAAGAAAACTGAAGATGGTAAACCAGACCCAATGCAAGAATACTTGACAGTTTTGGTAATGATGAACACAGCAACTCCTGTAAAAGACACAGAAGTAGATGATGCTTCATTGTACACTCCAAAACAACAAGGTGCGGGACTTGTAAATCTTGAAAATGTAATTAAGACAAATGTAACAGTAACAGCTACAGGTGGAAAAGATACAAAAGAAGACGGTAAATTGGAACTTGGAGAAGTTGGAGAACAATTTAATGCAACATTCAAATTGAAAAACTACTCTAAAAAGGACATCACATTTACACCAAAATACATCTCATTAAAAGATGAAGTTAAAGATGGAAGATACACTGAACATTCATCTGTTGCAAAAGAAAAAACATTAGATCCTGTTACAGTAAAAGCTAACAGTGAAGAAACTTACACTGCAACGATATCTACAAAAGGAATTGACAAGAATCAATTCGCACAAGGATATGTAATGTTCGATTCTGATGATAATCCTACACTTTCAGTTCCTTACACTGGATTCAAGGGAGATTGGTCAGAGCCACAATTCTTGGACAACATGCCTGATTTCAGTAAAGATGTAAACTACAAACCAATAGTATATGATAATGGTGGAATAGATAAAACAGGTTTTATGAGAAGACAAAAAAAAGGTGGCTGGAACTACTGGAACGCTTGGAATGTCGATGGCAAACCAACTGTATTCGTTAATTCATTAGGAAAAGATGAAGGAATGAATAATGAAGTTGCACCAGTAATCACAATCATGAGAAACGCTCTTGATGTAAAATACGATATCTTGGATAAAGATGGTAAAGTATTGAGAAACTTATTTATTGACCCAATTCTTCTAAAAGTAAATGGATTGTACAAAGGTGGAGATAGTCAATACAGATTCGAATATGTTCCTGGTGGATCTGCTTGGGACTTCAAAGACTCAAAAGGAAATCCTGTTGAAGAAGGAAATTACATCTACCAAATCACAGGTCACGTAGACTACAAGGATGCTAAGAAACAAAAATATCAATACAACATAGTATTAGATAACACAGCACCAACATTAAGTTACAAATATGATCCAGGAAAAAGAGAAATAACTGTAATTGCAAAAGATAACTTAGCAGGTGTATTTAGCGTAGGATATGAAAACACTACAACTGGTCAATGGTATGAACAACAAGTTCGAGAAGACCATAAATACGATGATATTGGAATAGTAAGAGATTACTCTTATACATTCAAAATAGCTGATGGATTTGACTTGGCAAACCTAAGCATTTACGCTTGGGATAATGCAAGAAATGTAGTTGGAGAAAAAGTAGATACAAAAGTTAAATCTGACATTGCAATCAAACCTATAGAATTGAAAGTAAATGCTCCAATTCCAGGATTAGATGAAATCAAAAAGCACATCGAAGGATTATCAAAAGATGCAGAAGTTAAAATATTAGACAATAAAGATAATATTAAATCTACTGACAAACCTGGTGAATTTGGAATAGAAGTATCCGTTAAGATTGGCGATATGGAAACATATTACTGGATTCCAGTTATTGTAAAAGGTGAAGAAAAGAAAGAAGAAAAACCTGAAGAACAACCAGAACAACCAGAAGTAAAAGATCAAACAGTTTACAACTTACCTGTAATCAAAGTTGAAAACCCTGATTACTATGCAGCATTTGGTAAATACGAAGACAAAGAAAACCCTGATGCTTTCAAGAAGATTCATGTAAAAGGTAATGTAACTAAGATCAAACAATTAGATCATTTGACATTAACTATCACAAGAGATGGTAAACAAGTTGAAGGAACTGAAGTTCAAGAAATCAAAGTTAACAAAGAAGGAGACAGCAATTTCTCATTCGACCACGAATTAGACATCTCTGGCTTAGAAGATGGACGTGTTTACGAATTACAAATCAAAGCTGAAGGTGAAAATGTCAGAGGAGATGGCATCAAAGATACTATCATCAGAAGAATCAGAAAAGACTTCGTAGCTCCAACAGTTGAATACACTGTAGAACATAAAGATGAAAAAGCTCCAACGGCTAAGATCAAAGTAAAAGGTCATGAAAACATGACTTATTTGGAAATGTCTCTTGACGGAAATATGCTTTCAAGAGTTGACAAGACTTGGGATAAATTCGAAGATAAAAAAGGCGTTGACGGAGAATTCGAAATAGAAGTTCCATTGGAAGTTGGCGAAAACACATTCCAAATCAAAGCATACGACGATGCTGGAAACGAAACATTACAAGATGTTGTAATCAACAGAAAAGATCCTAATGCAAAAGATCCTGTTAATACAGAAGAATTGTTGAATAACTTATTAAAAGCATATTCAGTAACAAAAAATCCTGATGTTTACGATGTAACTGATGAACAATTAGCTGAACTTAACAAATTAGTTGAAGAAGCAAGAAAAGCAATTTCTGAACAACAACCACAAGACAAGGTTGATGCAGTTAACAAGAAATTGACAGATGCTTTGGCTAAGATTAAAGAAAAAGAAGTTAAGAAAATTGATAAGAAACAACTTATCGGTCAAAAAGATGACGCACAAAACTTGTTGGACAAGAAAGAAGTTAAATTAACTGACGAACAACAAAAAGCATTACAAGATTTGATTAAAAAAGCTGAAGACTTAACTAAGAAAGAAGACGCAACTCAAGAAGAAGTTGACAAATTAGCTAAAGAAATCAAAGACGAAATAGCTAAGATTCAAGAAGCTGGAACAACAACACCAGTAGAACCTGGTAAGGATAATCCAGGAACAACAAAACCAGTAGAACCTGGCAAGGATAATCCAGGAACAACAAAACCAGGAGAATCTGGCAAGGATAACCCAGGAACAACAAAACCTGGCACAGTGACACCAACACCAACACCAACACCAGCACCAACACCAGCACCAACACCAACACCTGGAACAACAACACCAGCTCAACCTGCTCAAACAACAAAAGAAACACCAAAAGCAACAACAAGAGTTGCAGGAGCTGACAGAGTCAACACAGCAGTAGAAGTATCCAAGAAATACTACAAATCTGCTGAAACAGTAATCATAGCAAACTCCGAAAAATTCGCAGACAGCTTATCAGCATCAGCATTATCAAAAGCATTAAAAGCACCAATCTTGCTAGTTAAAAAAGATCAATTAGACTCAGTAGTAGCACAAGAAATCAAGAGATTAGGCGCTAAAAATGTAGTTGTAATAGGTGGAGACCAATCAGTAGATAAAACAAAAGATAGCCTATCAAAATACAACGTACAAACAATAGCTGGATCTGACAGATACGAAACAAGCGCTAAGATTGCACAAGAAATAATCAAACGCACAGGAACAACACAAGCAGTCATCGCAAGTGGAGAAACATTCGCAGACGCATTGACAGTAGCACCACTAGCAAACAAAAACAACATGCCAATACTACTTGTACAACCAAACAACATACCAAAAGCAACACAAGAAGTATTGAAACAAATCAAAAACACAATAATTGTAGGTGGAGAAAAGACAATCTCCAACCAAGTAGCAAACAAACTACCAAACCCTACAAGAATTGCCGGAGCAAACCGTTACGAAACAGCAAAGAAAATCTACGAATACGGCTTCAAAGATAGAAAAGAAGTTAACATCGCAAACGGAACAAACTTTGCAGACAGCTTAGTAATAGGCTCCATTGACTGCCCAATATTATTAGCAGAATCAAACGAAGTACCAGAAAGCACAAAACAAGCTATCAAAGACTCAAAATTTGAAAAAGTTAATGTATTTGGTGGAGAAAACTCAATAGGTGAATTAGTTGTAAAAGAATTGATTAAATAGAGTTAAAACGCAGCACATAAAAATATTGTGCTGCGTTTTAACAAAAAAATTAATCTCTACTAATTTGAACATAATTAGTACACATTCATAGTTTATTATATAGGTATAAACAAAGTAAGTTTAATCTCAAGAAACAATCTCCTCCCTTAATATTGTTTTAACCTTAGATTAAACTGGAGACCATTTAGATGGTCTCTTTTTTATATTAAAATTTTAACCTAAAAAAAAGCTAACTCGTTTGAGTTAGCTTTTCTACTATAATTTATTGTTCAAATGGTTTCGATAAGAATTTGAATCTTTTTTCTATTACTTTGATGTTTGATGGTGTTTTTTGGTACAATTCTCCGTCTGTATCTGCTACTAATCCTTCAGGTGAGATGAACTTTATTTCTTTTGCTTTGAATGTCTGAACGCCTTCGTTTTGTTCGTTAAAATCAAGGCTGTTTGATTGTCCAAACATTGCTTTGAATGCGGCGATGTTGGATTCTTCAACTACAAATACGTTCAATATTCCATCACTTGGGCTGATGTCAGATATTGGAATTTCAACTCCACCAGAATATAACCCATTAACGACAAACACCATAACTGCATTTCCTTTTAAAGTTTTGCCATCTATTTCCATTTCGTAATCAAATGAATTGTCTTGTGTTAATGTTTCAAAAATTTTCGGAATATATGTCAAAACACCAAAAGTTGATTTGTCGGCGTCTTGCATTTTTTGTGCGTTTTCTGATGCCATTCCTACTGTCCAGAAATTCAGAGCGATTTTGTCGTCATTTAATATGCAGTCGTATTCTTTGACCTCTGCATCTAACAAATTTTTACTTGCTTCTTCTGGATTTGCTCCAATATTCACAGTTCGTGAGAAATCGTTGAACGATCCTCCAGGAATAATTCCGATAACCGGATTCATGTCATAATCATATAATCCATTGATGACTTCGTTTATTGTTCCATCGCCTCCGACTACGATTACCAAATCAAAATCTTTTAATTCTTCACATTTTTTGTAAAAATCACCTTGTTCTTCGCTTTGGAAAAACACTGTTTCATTTGATAATTTTAATATATTAGAGCTACATTTGCCTAATACTTCAAATATATCTTGTTGTCCTGAATTATCGTGATACATAACGATTGATTTTTTGAATTTATTCATTAAATTCCTCCTAAAAATTTTACGATTTGTACAATTATCATTATGATAGGCTGGTGAATTAAATAAATCATCAAACTTTTTTTGCCCATTTTTGATAATACATTTTCTCTTACATTTAATTTTATATCTAAAAAATCGTGTGCGCAATAACCAACTAGGTACATAAAATACCAAGGTAGTAATGGGAAATAGTCGCCGCTGTAAAACTTGTCGTTGTAAAATCCAACAAAACTAAACAGATTGCTACTTATATCCATTGGATGAGCGCTTATTTTGTAAGTTAAAATAAACATTACAAAAGATAGGGCACATAATATTTTTTTGTTAAGGGTTAATTTGTCGACAAAAGTCGTTAAGAAAGACGCTGCACACAATAGATGAATTATTCCGAAAACTATGAAAAATTCATTTGCGAAAAAATACGTCGTAGCACTTAAAATCATTGCCACGATTAAAAGCGTCAATGTGTGTTTCTTGTGATTGTGGGATAAATTGAAGCAATAGCCCGATATTAAAATGAAGCTAATGCAGATGAATCTCTCCCAAATCATTCCAGGCGTATTTACAAACCATTCGATTTTGAAATTTTCCATGTAAACAAGATCGAACAGCAAGTGATAAATCACCATGTTTACAATCGCAAATCCCCTTAACGTATCGATTAGATTATTTCGTTTCATCATATCATTGGCGAGAATACTTTTAGTATTACGGATATAATTTTTCTAAACACGCTTTGGCTTTCCAATTGTCTGGAGAAAATTTCTCGAGACTGTGATTGCATTTGCAAGAAATCTTCCTTTAAATCGGAAATAATGTGTGAATCGTAGTACATTGCTCCGTTTTCAAAGTGTAGATACAATGATCTAAAATCGAGATTGATTGAGCCAATGACACAGTATTTATCATCACTAATACAACTTTTTGCGTGCAAAAATCCTGGCGAATATTCGAAAATTCTAACGCCAGCTTCTAAAAGTGGCTTGTAGTAAGTTCTTGTTACCATGTACACCAATTTTTTGTCGGGAATTCCAGGGGTCATAATTCGGACATCGACTCCGCTTAACGCCGCATCTCTTAGGGAATCAATCATATCATCTGATGGAATCAAATACGGAGTTGTAATGTAGAAATATTTTCTGGAACGAGACACCAATTGCATGTACGCACCCTTTCCAACAGGAACATCGTCTAATGGAGAATCCGTATAAGGCTGGCAATAACCTTCGTTTTCAGAAACATCTGGGACAGTTTTTTCGAAATAATATTTGAAGTCAAGCTCATTGTCATCGTACAATTCCCAAATTGACAAGAACATTATCGTAAATGACCACACACCATCACCTGTAACTCTGATTCCTGTGTCCTTCCAATATCCAAATTTTTGGATTTTGTTCATGTATTCATCTGCCAAATTAAATCCGCCAGTGTAAGCGACTTTTCCGTCGATAACGATGATTTTTCTGTGATCTCTGTTGTTGTGACGAGGCATTGGTAGAACTCGAATCGGATTGAAAACTTGAACTTTGATGCCTTTTGCTTTTAGTTTGTTGTAATATCTACGCGAAAGTTTCGTCATGCAACCGAAATCGTCGTACAAAATCCTGACATCGACACCTTCTTTAACTTTTTGTTCCAAAACTTCCAAAATATTATTGAACATGTAGCCTTCTTCGATTATAAAAAACTCCAAGAAAATATAATCCTTTGCGTTTTTTAAATCTTCCATCAAATACTCGAAGAAAACTTCACCGTTTTTTAAATATTTCGAACTCGTTTTTGAAAAAACTGGAGCGTGAGCTGTTGTGTTTATGTAAGTTGCGATTGACTTGGAGTCTCCTTCAAGCTCGTCAATTACATTACCATTTGACAAGATATGGTTGTTAAACGTTGAACTTATCGTGTCCATTCGTCTTTGTTGTGCACGGACGAATCTGTTTCTTCTGAAAAACAAATAGAACACCGCTCCAAACAACGGAAATATCCATATAGGAATAAGCCATCCCAGTTTGAAACTCGGGTTTACATCGGTGTTGACCACCATTATCGTAAAAGCGAAGGATATTATAATGTTTAGTGTGTACACATACACAAAGTTTCTTTGAAAACTTAAAATCAAATAAACTAATAGAGAAATTTGAATGATAAACACAATTGCCAGAAGCATTATTCTACTAGTTAAAAATTTGAATAATTTTTTCATTTGCACCTCCACAAATATTTTTAAATTTACTTAATTATAACACAAAACCCCGGCCGACTTTGAAAATCAATTCAAAATCGCCAGGTTTTCTTCTTTTATATTATTATATTATACTAATTTTACTCTGTGATATACTTTCTTACCCTTTTTGATGATAAGTTCATCGTCGTTAAAATCGTGAATTGTGATAACTCTTTTTGGATCAGCTTCCTTGTTGTCATTAACAGAAATACCGTTTTGAGTTACAAGTCTACGTGCTTCGCTGTTTGATTGAGTAAGGCCTGTCATTGTCAACAAATTCAACAAACCAATTCCATTTTCAAAATCCAAAGCCTTCATTTCAGTTGTTGGCATATTTTCATCAACAACATTTGAATTGAACAACGCATTTGCTGTTTGGCGGGCTTCTTCTGCTTTTTCTTCGCCGTGAACTAATTTGCACACCTCAAATGCCAAAACTTCCTTAGCTTTGTTGATTTCGCTTCCTTCTAAGCTACCAAGTCTCTTGCATTCATCAGTTGGCAAGAATGTCAACATCAACAAGAATTTTTTCACATCTCTGTCGTCAACATTTCTCATGTATTGGAATAAATCGTAAGGAGTTGTTTTGTTTTCGTCCAACCATACAGCGCCTTTTTGTGATTTACCCATTTTAACTCCGTCAGCAGTAGTTAAAAGCTTGAAAGTCATCGCGTAAACCTTGTCATTTTCCAATTTTCTTACCAAATCGTATCCGCCTAAAATATTTGACCATTGATCAGAGCCGCCCATTTGTAATTTACAACCATATTTTCTGTATAATACCAAATAATCGTATGATTGCATCAACATATAACTAAATTCGAAAAATGTTAGACCTTGTTTCATTCTGTTCTTGTAACTTTCCAAAGTCAACATTTGATTTACAGAAAAATGAACGCCGATTTCTCTCATGAAATCCAAGAAATTCAAATTCAACAACCAATCCTTGTTGTTTTCAATGTAAGCCTTGTCTTCACCAAAATCGATGAATCTTGTCATTTGGGAATAAAATCTTCTGGCGTTTTCGTCGATAACTTCCTTAGTCATGATACTTCTCATATCGTTACGACCGGAAGGATCACCAATCATTGTTGTTCCACCACCCAAAAGACAAATAGGAATGTGACCGTGAGCTTGCATTCTCATCATAACCATCAGTTGAATAAAATGGCCAATAGTCAAACTATCTGCAGTCGCATCGAATCCGATATAAAATGGAACTCGTTCTTTTCCAAGTAAATCTCTCAATTCATCCTCATAAGTAGCTTGTTCAAAATATCCACGCGCTACCAATTCGTCGAACACATTTTCATGTTCAAATTTGTAATTAATCATAAACTCCTCCTATAAAATAAAAAAACTCTTGACACGAAAGGGCGAATCTACGCGGTACCACCTTTCTTATCAAAAGCTTATGTTCCATGCAAAGTATGAAACTACCTTGAAAACTCATGTGTTGTAATTCCCGAATAATCGGTACTGGTCACAATCATAATTTTCTATTGAGTTATTAAAATTTTATACTAGAAACTAATTCTAGTCAATAGCAAAATTAATTTTTTATAATTTCGTAGCCAAATGATTGATAAGCACCTCAATCGCAACCTTATTCTTGCCACCTTTTGGCACAATCAAATCAGCAAATTTCTTGCTAGGTTCGACGAAAAGTTCATGCATTGGCTTTACAGTTTCCATATATTGAGTCAAAATCGATTCAATAGTTCTGTCACGTTCCACAACATCTCTTGTAATTCTTCTTTTGAGTCTGACATCTCCATCACAGTCAACGAAAACTTTCATATCCATCAAATTTCGAAGTTCTTCGTTTTCCAAGACCAAAATTCCCTCGACAATCACAATTGGTTTGGGAACTTTTTTCAAAGTATCAGAGCTTCTAGTGTGAATTGTAAAATCGTAAGTTGGAATGTTGATTTCTTCATTATTAATAATTTTTTTAACGTGTTCAATCAACAAATCCGTTTCAAAAGATTGCGGATGATCGTAATTCAAACTCGCGCGTTCTTCCATTGTCAAATCATCATGAGCGAAATAATAATTGTCGTGTTCAATAATTTCTATTTTATCTTCAAAATGTTTTTTCAAAGTCTTCACGATTTCAGTCTTACCCGAAGCACTTCCACCTGCGACTCCCACAATATACGGTTTCATAATAGCCTCCTAGTTATTAGTTAATTTTAATATAAATTTTACAAATTTTCAAGAAAAAGCGAAGACAACATTTCAAAAGGACTTTTCAAAAATGAAAAAAATATGGTAAAATAATAGTAAACTATCACAAATTGTGATTGGTAAAATTATTTGGAAAATGTTTTTACAAAAGGAGATTTGAAATGTCAAAAAACACTAAACTTATTATTTACTCGTTGATTTACATATTGTTCATGATAATCATCAGATACACATTGTCTCATGCGCATGGATTTTTGATTGACCATTGCTTGATGATATTCTTGGCAATCGCAGCGTTACTTGGATATTTTCATGGATTTATTTTCAAATTCAATTTTACGATTGTATTCGTAGCGATATTTATGATGCTTTTCATCGGACAAATGACACCTCCATCCAGAGGATTCATCGAATATTCATTTATCGACTTTTATTACGTGTCGGCTTCGACGATTTTCATGTTAGTAGCTGACATTGCAGGATCCATCAGAAAAACTCACTTGATTCAAAAAGAGATTTTCTTGGAACAATTAGAAAAAGAAAAAAACGCTAAGTTATTTAAAAAATAATCAACCAAACCATCAAGTGTACGCTTGGTGGTTTTTAAAATTTTACCTCAAAATGCTTTAATCTGGAAAAATAAATAAAATAATGTTAAAATATAGATTATAGTTTATTAAAAGAGAAGGAAGAGAATGGATATACTACAAAAATTATCAGAAGAATTAGACATAAAATATGATAACGTTGTTAAGACGGTTGAATTATTAGATGAGGGAAACACAATTCCATTTATCGCCAGATATAGAAAAGAAATCACTGGAAATTTGACTGACGAAACGTTGAGACAATTAAACGATAGGCTTACATATTTGAGAAACTTGCAAGAAAGAAAAGACGACATCACACGTCTTATCGATGAGCAAGGAAAACTAACAGAAGATTTGAAAAAACAAATCGACGAAGCGGCTATTTTGACAGAATTAGAAGATATTTATCTTCCATTTAAGCCAAAGAAAAGAACTCGTGGATCGATCGCTGTAGAATTGGGACTACAACCTGTTGCCGATATGATAATGGAAAAGACTCATTCATTGGCAGAAATCGAGAAAAAAGCTTCAGAATTTATCAACGGAGAAGAAATCAAAACAGTTGATGATGCTGTAGCGAAAAGTTTGGATATCATAGCAGAATTCGTATCGGAACAAAAAGTGTTCAGAGATATCGTTCGTAATTCTTTCGTTACAGAGGCGATTTTGAAAACTGAAGAGAAAAACGAAGATGAATCCGGCACATACAAGATGTACTACGATTTTTCTGAGAAAGTAAAAGATATAAAAGCACACAGAATTCTTGCAATCTTTAGAGGAGAAAAGGAAGGATTCTTGAAAGTTTCATTCGTACTAAATGACGATTACAATATTTTCAAAATTATGAGAAAAATCGCCAGAAAAAATGATTTTGAAACTTACGATTTGATTGAAAAAGCTGTCAAAGATAGCTACAAGAGATTGATCGTTCCATCAATCGAAACAGAAGTCCGTCAAGGCATGAAAGAAATGGCAGATGACGAATCAATCGGCGTATTCAAAAGCAATTTGAAACCTTATTTGATGCAGCCACCTATCAAAGAAACTGCAATTATTGGACTTGACCCTGGATTTAGAACTGGTTGCAAAGTCGCTGTAATTTCTGAATACGGAGATTTCTTGGACAGTGCGGTAATTTATGTCACTGATGCCAGAAAACAAATTCAAAGAGCAGACGAAACTTTGAAAAACTTTATCGACAAATACAACGTAAAACTAATCGCAATTGGAAATGGAACTGCATCTCGTGAAACAGAAAAATACGTATCTGATTTGTTGGCGCAAATTGACGACGAAATATTCTACGCAATTGTAAACGAAGCAGGAGCTAGTATTTATTCTGCATCCAAGCTTGCGATTGAAGAATTCCCAGATTTGGATGTAACAATCAGAGGAGCCATTTCAATTGCACGTCGTATCCAAGACCCACTTGCAGAATTGGTTAAAATCTCTCCACAGTCGATCGGAGTTGGACAATATCAACACGACGTCAACCAAAAGAAATTGAAATCATCACTCGAAGAAGTAGTGGAAGATTGCGTTAACACAGTTGGTGTCAACATCAACACAGCAAGTTCGGCACTTTTGAATTACGTATCTGGAATTACGAAAACAACTGCGAAAAACATCGTGGATTACAAAATAGAAAATGGACCATTCACTAATCGTCAAGAAATCTTGAAAGTAAAAGGAATTGGACCAAAAGCATTCGTACAATGCGCAGGATTTTTGAGAATTCCTGAAAGCGAAGAAATACTGGACAACACAGAAGTTCACCCAGAAAGTTACGAAATCGCAAAACAAATCATGAAATACGATTTGAACGATATCGATGTGAAAAAACTTTCAGAGGAATTGGAAGTAGGAGAGCCTACTTTGCGTGATATAATTGAAGAACTCAAAAAACCGGGCAGAGATCCACGTGACGAAATGCCAAAACCAGTTCTTCGACAAGATGTATTGTCAATTGACGATTTGGAAGAAGGAATGATAGTCACAGGAACTGTAAGAAATGTCGTGGACTTCGGCGCATTCATAGACATTGGAATAAAAGAAGATGGACTTTGCCACATATCCAAAATGAGCAACTCCTACATCAAAAACCCAAGAGAAGTGTGCGAAGTAAGTGACACTGTAAAAGTAAAAATAATTGGAATTGACAAAGAAAGAGGATTGGTTTCTCTGTCAATGAAGTTGTAAAATAGGCGCTATTGTAGCGCTTATTTTTGTGGATAAAAATAATTGACAATATGGGATATATAACATAAAATATAATCAGAGGGAAATATGAAAGATTTTGAAGTAATATTTTATGAAAAAGAAAACGGTGAAATTCCAGTAGAAAAATTTTTGGATAATTTACCTATTAAAATGAGAGCTAAAGTAGTTGGATTGATTCAAATATTGCAAGAATTTGGTAATGATTTAAGAGAACCATATAGCAAACATTTAGAAGATGGTATATTTGAACTTAGAGCAAAGCAAGGTAGTGATATTACTAGAGTATTGTATTTTTTTTATTTTGATAAAAAAATTATATTAACTAATGGATTTGTAAAGAAAACTCAAAAGACACCAAAGTATGAAATCCAAAAAGCAAAAAAATACAGAGATAATTTTATGGAAAGGATAAAAAATGAAGACTTTTGATAATTATTTAAAAGAGCAATTGGAAAATAAAGAATTTGCGAATGAATACAAGAACATACAACCTGATATGGATATTATAAGAGCGATAGTTTCTGCAAGAACATCCCAAAACTTAACACAAAAACAATTATCTGAAAAGACAGGCATTGATCAATCAGATATTAGCAAATTAGAAAATGGCACAAGAAATCCAAGCATAAATCTTCTAAAAAGACTAGCAGAAGGTTTGGGAATGGATTTGAAAATAGAATTTGTCAAGAAAAATCCACAAATTTCAAAATAAAAACTTTAGAGATATTGGCGCATAGCTGATATCTCTTTTTTTGTCAAAATTAGAAAAATTGTGCATAATATTTGTGAGGTGAGTTATGAATACAAAATACTTTATTAAAAATGCAGCGGTTAGTCCAGATGATTACAACGAATTGCGTGAAAAATCGAAAATTGGGCCGAGAAAATCTAAGAAAAACGCAGAAATCGCTTTAGAAAATTCTCTTTTCATTACATCGATTTATGATGGCGATAAGTTAATTGCGATGGCAAGAGTTGTCGGAGATGGCGCGATTAGTCTTGTGGTTACTGATGTGATGGTGGATTCAAGCTATCAGAAAAATGGTTTAGGGAAAATTTTGATGAATGAGGTTAGCAACTACTTGGACGAAAATTACGATGAAGATAGCTATATTATTTTGTTGGCAAACACTCCTTATGACAAATTTTACGAAAAATTTAACTTCAAAGAATTTCCAAATAAAAAGGGTATGTTAAGAGTTTTGTGATTTTTGTCTTAAACAATTTAGCAATCCAAAATTTTTGTTAATGATTTTAACGATAAATGATTCAATAATTCTCCAAATTATGATAAAATTTATTCAGCGGGAAATATTTTCCGAAAAATTTATAGGAGGAATTTATGAAATCTAAATCTAAGACTAGCTATAATTTGTCGGTAATTTTACTTATTCCACTTGGTATAGCTATCAATTTTGTTGGTGCAAATTTAACTGCAGCATTAAAATTGCCCGTTTATTTGGATGTTATTGGAACTGTATTCACAGGTGTATTGTGCGGCCCATGGATTGGTTTTCTTACAGGTGTTGTCACAAATATCGTGACATCTGTTACAAATCCAACACAACTTCCATACATGATTGTAAGTGGTGCGATTGGCTTGGTGGCAGGTTTTTGCGGTAAGAGAGGAATGTTCAAAACTCCACAGAAAACATTTGTAGTAGCCATTATTATTTGGCTTGTGGCGATGATTACATCTGCGCCAATCACTGTGTTGGTTTTCGGTGGTGTTACTGGTGCAAGTGGATCAAGTGCAATCACTACGTTTTTGGTTGCAACAGGAAAAGGATTATGGCAATCAGTGCTTGGTTCAACAGTTCTTACAGAAACTTTGGACAAATTCTTGACTTCTTTTGCAGTGTATTTTCTAATCAAATCCATTCCGAACAGAAACTTGTTGAGATATCCTAACGGACTAGAATACATAAAAGAAAAGAAGAACAAATACGTGAGAGGTGCAAAATGATATCTAAAATTTTCCCGACAACAAAACTTTTTATAGTGATAGTTACAGTTATTATTTCGTTGGTTTTGCCATGGCAATTTGCATATCTTTTCGTACTTCCATTAAGTTTGATATTGGCTTTATTGGACAATAAATTCAAACCATATTTCAAAAAATTGTGGATAGTTTTGTTATTCGTATTACTAATAATGTTTTTATTCCAATTGCTATTGGACAAATCAACAGAACACGTTTATTTGAATTTAGGATTTATGAGAGTGACACTTAATGGGATATTAAATGGTTTGGAACAAACTAAATTCATTCTTACACTTATAACATTGTTTTTATTATTTTTCGAAACTACAGACATCGAAGACTTGATGATATCACTTCAAGAAAAAAATGTAAGCCACGTTACAAGTTATGTTATCATGGCAACGATGACAATGATTCCTGAAATGATTAAGAAAAGTTCCAAAATCATCAAAGCCCAAGAAGCGCGTGGAATTGAAACGACAGGCTCCTTGAAAAACAGAGCGAAGGCGTTCTTCCCTTCACTTGGACCTTTGATTATATCTTCACTTTCAGAAATCGACGAAAAGACGATTACACTAGAAGCACGTGGATTTGCATCCGAAAACGAAAAAACATGCCTCAAAGAAATCAAGAAAACAACTACAGACAGAATAATTTTCTACGTATTCATTGCCTTGGTTGTGTTGGCATTGGTGTGGAGGTTTAAATAATGATAGAACTTAAAAATGTTTCGTTCAAATATGAACTTCAACAAGAAAAAACGATAAAAAACTTGGATTTGTACGTTCAACAAGGAGAATTCATAGGAATTATAGGCAAAAATGGTTCCGGCAAGACGACTTTGTGCAACATTATTAGAGGAATAATTCCGGATTTCGTTCAAGGAGAGATTTCAGGCGACATAATAATTGACAACAAAAACATCGACGATATCGAACGTGGGGAAATGGCGGAATTAGTTGGATTTGTATTCCAAAACCCATTCAGTCAAATTTCTGGAATCAAGAAAACTGTATTCGAAGAAATAGCCTACGGACTCGAAAACTTGGGAGTTCCAAGAGAAGAAATCAAACGAAGAGTAACTGATGTAATAAAATTACTTAAAATTGAAGATTTACAAGATAAAAATCCGAACGAATTATCAGGTGGACAATCGCAAAGAGTTGCGATAGCTTCAATCATCGTCATGAATCCTAAAGTGTTAATATTTGACGAGCCTACAAGTCAGCTAGACCCACTGGGAACTGAAGAAATATTCGACATTTTAAAACTTTTGAAATCACAAAACAAAACTATAATCTTGGTTGAACACAAAATTGATTTGATAGCAGAATATGCCGATCGAGTTGTCGTAATGGACGATGGAGAAATCATCTTCAACGGTGAAACTCACGAAGTTTTATCGAATGACAAAATCGAAGAACACAACGTATCTATGCCTATAGTTTCGAAACTTGCCTACAAGATGAATGCAGAAAAACAAGGATTTTTCAAAAAAGTTCCTATCACTTTGGATGAGTGCAAGAAAGAATTGGAGGAAGATTAATGAGCGAATTAGAATTTAAAAATGTAAGCTTTACTTACCCTAACGGATTCAAAGCGATTAACGATTTGAATTTTGTTGTGTATCCTTCAGAAAAAGTTGCAATCGTAGGACAAAACGGAGCCGGCAAATCAACTTGCGCCAAATTAATGAATGGATTATTGAGACCAAGTTCTGGAGAAATCTTGTTAGAGGGCAAAAACACAAAAGACATGACAACAGCCCAAATCTCCAGAAAAGTTGGCTACGTATTCCAAAATCCTAACGATCAAATCTTCAACTCAACAGTTTACGATGAAGTTGCATTTTCATTGAGAGCATTGAAAGTCGACGAAGATGAAATGGATAGACGTGTCAGACAGGCGTGCGAAATTTGCGAACTTTCAGAATATTTGGACGATCATCCTTACGATTTGCCATTTAGTACGAGAAAATTTATCACGATTGCAATTACAATCGCAAACGACTGCGACATTTTCATATTTGATGAACCGACAGCAGGACAAGACGCATATTCGATGAGTTGCCTGAAAAGAGTAATCGACCATTTGCACGATTTGAACAAAACAATCATAACAATAACGCACGATATGGAATTTGTCGTTGAAAACTTCAACAGAGTTGTCGTAATGTCCAACAAGGAAATCATCAAAGACGCAGATAAGAAGGAAGTTTTTGACGAAGACGAAACACTACAAAAAGCATACATCCAACCGCCAGTTATCAAAAGACTTTGCAACTCGATTAATTTGAACGAAAAATTGTTGTCGGTGGATGATTTTGTAGATTACATCAAAGATTTTGGAGGACGCAATGATTAATTGTATATTGGATTTTGATCCAGGAGTAGATGATGCAGCGGCATTATTTGCAATTAAAAAAGCAAAAAATTTAAATTTGTTGGCGCTTTCATCGGTGAGTGGTAACGTGTCAATTGACCACACAACAAGAAACATGCAATGCTTGGCAAAATTATTGGATATAAATGTACCGATGGGAAAAGGACAAGAAGTTCCACTTGTAAGAGAGCCTTTCTTTGCGACAGTTCACGGAGATGATGGAATTGCAGGATTCAGAGACATGATTGAATCAGACGATGTAGGAGAACTTTCAAGCGAAAATTCAGTTACAATGATGCACGAAATCATTCAAAAATCAACTGAAAAAATCACAATCATCGCAGTAGGACCACTTACAAACATCGCGCTATTGCTTCGAACTTTTCCAGAAGACAAGGAAAAAATCGAACAAATTAGCATCATGGGTGGATCCATTACAAGAGGAAATGTAACAAGCCTCAGCGAATTTAATTTCTTCGTAGATCCAGAAGCTGCAAAAATCGTATTTGAAAGTGGCGTGAAACTTATCATGGCAGGACTTAATATTACACAAAAAGCCAGCATAACTGATGAGCAAATCCAATTCTTGGACACAATTGAAACGAAAAGAACGAAATTTGCACACAGAATTTTGAAATACTACGCATCAAACGACGCAGGAATTCACGATCCTTGTTCAGTAATTGTTCTTGATAATCCGGAGGTTTTCGAAACGGAAGACATGTACATCAAAATCGATGTGCAAAACGACGAAACAAGAGGAATGAGCTACAGGGATTTAATCAAAGAAGAAAATGGCGAATTCAACTGCAAAGTTATCACTAAAATAGACAGAGAAAAATTCAGAGAAATTTTGATGCAAGCTCTAACGGAATAAAACTTACTCCGAAATATTTCGGAGTTTTTTTTATTTTACTGTGTAAAAAATATGGGAAAAGGGGTATAATGATATTGGATATTAGAAAAGGATATCACATTTAGGAGGTAGAAAATTATGGCATGTACTACATTATTAGTAGGTAAAGAAGCGAGCTTTGACGGCTCCACAATTATTTCAAGAAGTGAAGATTCTCCTTCTGGAATTTTTACAGCTAAAAGATTTATCGTTGTAAAACCAGAAGATCAACCAAGAAAATACGAATCAGTTTTATCAGGATGCAAGGTAGATTTACCGGATAATCCTATGAGATATACAGCTCTTCCAAACTCTGACACATTCGAAGGAGATTGGGCAGCATCAGGCGTTAACGAAAAAAATATTTCAATGAGCGCAACTGAAACTATCACTACAAACGCAAGAGTTCAAGGAGCAGATCCTTTGATTCAATACCCAACAAAAGAAGAAAAATGCGGCGGTATTGGCGAAGAAGATTTCGTAACTCTTGTTCTTCCATACATCAACTCTGCAAGAGAAGGCGTTGAAAGATTAGGAAAATTATTAGAAGAACACGGAACTTACGAATCAAACGGAATCGCATTCCAAGATGTTGATGAAATTTGGTGGTTGGAAACAATCGGCGGACATCACTGGATGGCAAGAAGAGTTCCTGATGATGCATACGTTGTAATGCCAAACCAATTGGGAATTGATTATTTTGATTTCGACGATGCTTATGGTGAACAAAAAGAATTCATGTGCTCAAAAGATTTGAAAGAATGGTCCGAAAAACATCACCTATTCTTAGATCAAGAAGATTATGTAAATCCAAGATTAGCATACGGATCTCACGATCATTCAGATCACACATACAACACACCAAGAGCATGGATTATGCTAAGATATTTCAATCCAAACACTTTGATTTGGGACGGAGAAGACGCTGATTTTACACCAGAATCTGATGATTTGCCATGGGCAATGGTACCAGAAAGAAAAATCACAGTTGAAGATATGAAGACAATATTGTCTAGCCACTACGAAGGAACACCTTATGATTGCTACGCAAAACACGGAGATCCAAACTACCGTGGAATGTATCGTCCATTGGGAATTAGTCGTGACAACGTAACACATTTCACACAAATAAGACCATACGCTCCAGAAGAAATCAGAGCAATTCAATGGTTGTCATTCGGTAGCAACGCATTCAACGCAGCAGTTGCATTCTACGCAAACGTAGAAACAACACCAAGCTATGTAGGTGATCAAGTAGTAAAAGCAACATCAGAAAACTTCTACTGGGCTAACAGAATCATAGCAGCACTTTGCGATGCACACTTCAATAAAACAGCAATCTTCATCGAAAGATACCAAGGAGCAGTTCAATCCAAATCCAACGAAATCATCAACAAATACGACGAAGAATTTGCTAAAAATTCAGGTAACGTTCATGAATTACTTGAAAAAGCAAACCAAGAAATGGCAGATTTCTTAAAAGAAAAAACAGACAAATTACTTCACGACGTTTTATTCACAGCAAGCTGCGAAATGAAAAACGGATTCGCAAGAAGTGACAACTAATATTAAACTAAAATCGGGTTTGACAATCAAACCCGATTTTTTTATACATAATAAAAACTTTAAAATAGAGCGAAACAAATGTGAACTGACCCCCAAAAGTTAGACCTAAAAACTAACTAAAGGAGGTCAGTTTTTTAATGGCAAAATATAGCACAGAA